>WNGI01003556.1_pt1 | contig 13770 bp, 10 predicted proteins | sample 5400621 | NCBI WGS metagenome assembly WNGI01 (sample SAMN13153374, study PRJNA577476) | soil metagenome | isolation source: 20 cm soil or saprolite under Garry oak tree replicate 1 | place: USA:California | collected 2016-06-15
TCATGGATTATCCTGTATCTTCCTATCCCAGTAAAAAGACTCTAAGAAAGGTCGTCCAATAAAGGAGTCGCGAAAACGAGCACTAGTGATGCGTCTTGCGATTGCTCGCAAGTGACGATTGATAGTCACTAACGCCGAATTCCACCGGTAACTAGAGAGCCAAGTACTCTCATCGGAATCAAACGCAATTCTATCGGATAGGGAATGGAGGTGTCATGTGTTAGATGGCGCTTGTAGGTCCTGAAATCGTCATAGTATTACTGATTGTGGCAGTGCTTGTCTGGGGTCCGAAAAAGGTGCCCGAGCTTGCAAAGGCGCTGGGCGAGGCTAGGCGAGCTTTCGAAGAAGGAAAGAAAGGAAGCGACAAAGAGCAAAGCTGAACAGACGGTGGGTCACGTCTCTCGAAGGGACTTCCTAAAGAAAGCAGTCCCTGTCATCGCCGGAGTTGGCTTAGCAGGAGCTCTACGAATAGACCCGATCTTCGGTGCATCCTCAAACGCACGTCCTACCCAAGGTACCCAACTGTCGACCGCAAGTTACGTCATCTACTACCAGGACAATTTCTACGCGCAGAACGGTACTACGGGAATAGTTGACTTCTCTGGGACGGATGCCGCGACAGTAATTCAAGCAGCTATCGACGCTCTGTCAGAGGGCGGCCTCATCATCTTGAGAAGAGGCATTTACGCTCTAACTAATTACATCAGGGTTAGTAAGGGGATTCATCTTCTCGGCGAGAAGGGAGCGGTCCTCAGAGTTGACGATGGAGCACAGAGCTCTGCGAACCCCTTCAACATTCTGGAAGTGGCCGGAGACAATGTTACAGTCGAGAATCTCGAGCTGGAAGGCAATGCTGCATCAAACCCTAATCTAGCTGGGACCACTCCGGACCCCCCTCCTGCCAACCCGAACATTCAGAGCGGAATCGTCGTTCGTTCTGGCCACAACGCGGAGGTTTTGAACTGTCATATTCATGACACTTGGAACGCAGGGATTTGGCTTGCTGCTGCAGACGGAGACGTCAACGGGTGTGAGATCGCGAGCTGTGTGATTGAGCGCACAGGCAGAAGCTTTAGTGATCCTTCTAGCACGAACCCGCCTCAATCTGCAAATGCAGTCTACGTTTTTCGCCTGCAAGGGTTAGCGTCCGGGTCAACGTCCGGATCCAATATTCATGACAATGCGATTAGCGAGACACACGGTCGCGGGATATACTTGCATTTTGATGAAGACTCGATGATCTCAAATAACATTCTGACCAAAACCGCGGAGCCTTCAGCCGAGACTGCGGGTATCATTGTGGATGATGGTGCAAAGAGGATTATCATTAGGGGAAATAATACTTCGGGCTATGGGCCCGGGATATTCATTGCTTGGGCTGGTTCTGAGGATATAATCATAGAAGCGAATGGTTGTTTTGATGCGCCGATTTCCGGGGGGTCGGGATCAGGCATCCTTGTCGACACTTCAATTGCATCTGATCCCCCGCTTCGAACTTTGATCATAAAAGGAAACATATGCAAGGGAAATGCCCTTCCGGGAATAAGCGTTTCGGCGTCAGAGACAATTATTGAAGGAAACATTTGTTACAACAATAACAAAGATTGTGGGGCACCGCCAACCATGAGGGCAGGAATATTGATTCTGACCGGACAATCCCCGGTCATATCCAATCTCTCGATCATCGGCAACCGATGCTTCGATGATCAACCAACACCCACTCAAAATTACGGGATCTCCGTCTCGCAAATGTCCAATCGAATAACCGACATTCTAATATCAAACAACGATCTTCGAAGCAACGGCTACGGAGGTATAGGCGCGCTCGATTGCTCCTCGAGCAGGGTTACGGGCAACCTTGGCTACAATCCTCAGGGCTTAGCACCTATCGCTGTGGGGGACTCTCCCTTTACTTATGTCAATCGAGACGGAGTTCCGGAAGCTGTGTATATCGCCGGGGGGACGGTTTCCGAAATTTCAAAAGACGGAACAGTCCTCTTCACATCGTCACCAGCGACGGTTTGGCTAGACCCGGACGAATCGGTAACATTGACTCATCTGGATCCTCCCCAAATGTTGAAGGATCGGCGCTAGGTTCGCAAACGGGAGACCGTACTCAGAATGATGAAGAATCGCGTGAACTCTGAACATTCCTGTGCGATCATAGAAGCTAAAAAAAGAAGAATTCGCTTAGCGATTCGTACCTGCTAACTCATGATAAATCGAAGCATGCAGACTGTCACCATCAATGGGCTCAGCGCCAGGGGAGGCTCGGTATCTCTTGAGACGGACTTGCTATCCAACTCGTTGAACGCATTCATCGAGGTGTGGTATCTCGGAGCGTACGACAACCTTGATCCCGGGTTGGGTGGTGTAATAATAGATGCAGGCGCAAATGTTGGGGATTTCACGCTGAAGGCTAGTAAGTGGGTTGGTGATCGGGGAATTGTAGTAGCTATAGAACCAGTGCCCAGATTTCTCTCGTTGCTTAAACGCAACCTTTCTAGGAATCGAATTTCAAACGTAATGGTGGTGGACAAGGCGATTGGCGATGGCAAGACAACAATCGGCATTGAAGGAGGAGAAGCTGAAACAGTGATGATGGATGAGTTGTTAGATGAGTTAGGGATTTCACGTGTTGACTCAGTCAAGTTGGACATCGAGGGTGCTGAGCTTCTCGCCATTGAAGGTGGTACAAACATGGTTAAACGGGCAAAACATTTTTCCGTAGAGACTCACTCTGACGAGTTACGTCAAAAGGTCGCAAGGATTCTCGGATCAGAGGGATATCGGGTCTACCGGCCATCTATGCCTTCACTTGTCAAGAAGATGGGGATCAGGCTCTTGAATAATCCAAGGCCTTTCGTCGTTACCGAGACCGGCAGGATCAGATCTTGGGATCTCACAAAAGGCCCATTTTCTTGGAATATAGCACGGTGGTTATACCAGAGGAAAAAGCCGGACTGGTTTAGCCCGCAAAGTGGATTGGTGCTATTGGCTGCCGATCGCAGTAGGACATTCCGTTCCTCTGATGAATTGGGAGAATGCGGAGCAATGCCCTCTGCACAGTTGCCGCAAAATCCTTAACGCCGATCTCGCGATGTCTGGACTCATAAAGTGTCTCTGTGAATTAATGGCCGAATCTTCGGGAGATGGGCTGGAGTTAAATCCAGTACGAATTGTAGAGCATTGACACTATCTGAACAGAACTTGAATTCGATGGCAGGCAATTAGCGTGCCTTATATCTTCAAAAGGAGCGTCGAATATTGTCCGACATGAGCTCGTTTCGCCTCGAGTCTGTAAGGAGACAATACGAAAAGTATCCTTATCCTGCATACGACTGGAGCGATGTACGAGCCGCGTCGAAGTGGCTTAGAGAGCGGGAGATCCTGGCCAGCGAAGTGGTGGATATTGGATGCGGGACTGGACTATGGTCTGTTGCGTTCGCCACGAGCGGTTCAAGTGTCACGGCGGTCGATTTTTCTAAAGCTTCCTTGACCCAGGCCGAAAAGATGGCAAGGCAGTTTGGAGTCGGAATTGAACTCCACCATGCGGATCTTTTCGGTTTCGAGACCTCCAGAAGATATGGTTTGGTTTTCTGCAACGGCGTTCTTCATCATACCGCAAATGCGCGCGCGGGGTTTCATAAAATCGCGGGGCTTGTGAAAGATGGAGGGGTCCTAGTCACTAGCTTTTACAACCGCCTTTCTCCGTTTCGCTTAGCAAAGCTGGTGGTTCGAGGTTTTGGGGGGGAAAACATTGAGACTAGAAAACTTGTAGCAAAGCAGTTGGTTGGTCTTCCATTGTGTAAGGCCCTTCTGACATTTGCGGGGCGATCACAAATTGGTCCGGTCTCATCGACTCGTGATTACGTTTCAAAGGAGGAAAATGTGGTCGATCTCTTGTGTCATGCTCATACTTCTTACCACACCTTATGGGAGGTCACAGACTGGTATCGGGATGAAGGATTCAAGTTGATCACTACCTACCCATCCAGCTCGCCTCTTTCAGCTATTCTACCTAACCTCGTCTTTTTCGTCGGAAAAAAACCACTTCCCCCGTCAGAGTAGAATGAAAGACCGAGTCAGATCAGCCCCGCGTGTTAACTTCGACCATGACGCAAGGTGCGCTCGTGGCACCGTAATCAATAGCACAAATCCGCTTCGAGACTTGGAAAAAATCCCAGTCAAGAAATTATCCGATGCCAGCCTGAACTCAAGGATGGAATAAAACCACGGCAGGTAGCTACGAACCATGGCGGTGGACGGGTCACATATGACACCACTGACCTCGCGGCTTCTTGGCTGCTATATGAGTTCGGCTATAATCGTTCACGTTTTTCGTGAGTTAAGGGATTCACTCCGGACCTGATTATCGTTTCTATCCTCCTTCGAAAAACAAGTATGAGAATGCACGCGTTAATGACCAACGCGATGAGATAACCGATCGTAAGTTGGACGAAGGTCGATATCACAACATTGTGATTCCCCGGTCCGACTCCGACGAAGAGGTTCATCCCGTCGAGCGTCGGGATGGGAGAGTGGGGACCTTTATTGTCAGTCACTGCATAGCCAAGGTCAAACATCCGTGAATAGATGAGGGGCCCCTCAAAAAGTGTCATGACCGAGTCAGCCGTCTTCATAATGGCAGCATTGTTCCAGTCCTGAGACAACGGCAGGTCCGAAATCACTACATCCGCTATTTCGATGTTCCCAGAAATCATCAAAGTAGTCTCCGAGGTAGAAGATACCTCAAACCATTCTAGTCGAGTAGGGCTGGCTATCGTGGCGTTCGTGTTGCCCCCCGAAGCGAAACCCGTCCCTTCGGATTGGACGTATGCATTGCCTTGGAAAGTGCCGAGAGAAGACGGGTTATTGGCTTGGACGGGTAGCACCATTCCAAAGAACGCTTGACCATCTGACTTTGCCATTGTAACGTTGAAGGTTACGTCCTTTACTTCGATCCAGCCTTTCGATCCTACGGCTTGGATTCTGGAAGTGAAGAAAGCTGCGTCACTTGGCAGAACTAGGTCGTAGCGGGCGTGCGTCCAATCCCCGTTGGCTGCAAGCCGAACCGATTCAGGAATCGATGATGTAATCTCGCTAGCGTTGAGGATTGGCATTAGAACTTGCAATGAGAGGTCACTGTCACTTGAGGTTCTGTAAGAAAATCCAACCTGAACAATGGGATTGTATCCGATGGGAACATGAATTCCCCCAGGGTGGCCGTTCGTGACTGTTCCATTGTAGCTTAGAGTGACGACAGATGTTCCGCTAAAATTCCATCGCATCGAATCATTTAGATCGACTCCTACCGAGTTGTCTCCCCAATTGGAAAGAATCCAAGATGAGTCAGGAGCGGGTAGCGGCTGATTTCTTGAAGGGTCTATGGAAAAAACCGACGGAGCTGAATCATCTCCGAACAGGGCGGGGAACGTTGATCTATTCGGCGAATAATTGGCCAGGTATGCAGGCGACAGAATTGATATGGTGCAGCCAAGTGAATCGTAACAGAGGTCGTAGTTGGACGAGCCCGGTCTCGCGATAGCCACTCGAGTTCCCAACGAGGCTAAAACGCCGTATGCAGTCGCGTATGTTTGGTCGCCACCGTCGTAGTTGAGCACAAGGTTGGGCGAATAGAGAGGACCCCAAGGATCACTCACGGAGAAAACCGAGATATCTCCGTCTGACTTCGCTAGGCTGATTCCTACCGAATGTGATATAATAGTCTTCAGGGTTGCATAATTGCTAACTCCCCAGGAATAAGCCAGCCCCGTCGGGTCGTAAGGTTGCAACACTAAGTACCTTACGTTGAGAGCGGCGAGATATTGTGCAATACTTCCCGTGAGGTTCGAAGTAAGGAGGTACTGGAGAGCCGTTGGAAACATTCCTGGGATGTTACTTGAGGTGAGAAAAGTTGGCCCCGGTGAATCAATCCACGTGATTCCGGGGGTTGACTTCTGACTCCAAGGATACGTGGCACCCGCAGGTCCGGGCCAATAGACATTGAAGTTTCCTGGCTGTGAGAGGAACCAGTCATAGACGTCAATCATGTTTCGGGGCGGCTGGGCGGGCGTAAACGCTCCAACACTGGGAATGCCATTGCCAGCCAGTCCCGGCACATAACTCGCTGGGAAGAATGACCCCGAGAACAATTGCCAGCTAGGAAATATGAGAAGAACCAAGGCAGTGCCTATGATCAGGGAACGAGCAACATTTGACCTGCTCAGTCGCTTCGTTAGTAATTCGGAAGTGAACCCTTTGCAAAGGGGGAACGCTTGTGGCCTTTCGGCAAAGTCTACCCTAAGCAGCAGATAAACGCCGATCGCAACGAGAATCAGATAACTTACTGCGACCATTATCAGGATGTGATCAGGAATGGCGAATACGGTCGAGATCGCTCCTGTTGCATCCGGAAACCACGAGAGTGCGGTGGCGAGGATACGATAGATAGGAAAGACTAGGGATTGAGTCATTGCAAGCCCGACGACAGCAACGATTGCAGCGATACCTGAGATTTTCCTGGTGCGTCTTACCAGAATAGTGGAGAAAGCAAAAACTGGTACAAACCACGTTGTGCACAACCAGAAAGTAGTCAAGAGCCCGTCAGGTAGGAGCAGGTACGGAGGTGAGCCGACTGCGGGGATCTGGGACAACGATTCGCTGCCTATGATGGAAGGGGGCGCATAGGTAAGGACAGACCACAAGTAGCCGAACAGTCGAACAGCACTCATCAGTGATAGATTGTTAGAGTTTTGCGCACCGGTGTCTAGACTCCTTAGGTTCGTGCCGCTTGATTGACTCACCGCGTAGACCACAGTCAATAGCGCAGGCAAGGTCACAGCAATCAGCGTCAATATTCTCGTTATCGTAAGCTCGGCCAATCGCAGACTTGCCTTACGCGCGAAGGATCGCAGGAAAATCGCGAGGGATATCGTTAGCAATCCAAACAAGTAAAGATCCGGATCGAGCATAACGCAGAAGGAAAGGGCCACGCCCGCGATGCCAATCGATTTCAAATCGGCGTCTCGAAGCAAAACAACCGCGAGCGATATTCCAAACAACATGAACTCAACAAGATAGGTATAGTACATGTCTGACATCTGTTCCAACGACCAGAAATTAGCAAAGGAAAAAATCATCACAAAGAGAATAAACGCCTCAGCTCGCCATGATGTTAGAGGATGCGCATAACAGCTGTTGAATAAACGGAGGAGCCTTGTAGCAAGAATGAATGAAAGGACCACAATAATCGAAAGGAGGTAAATTACGAACAGTTTTTCCGCGATTATGATGTTGGTGGTGAATTGGTCTATGAGGAAGATTGGCCACGTTAAGAACATGCGAGTGAAACCGAAGGGATCAGGACCTGCGTAGGTCAAGGTAGAAGGTGAAAAAGCAGCACGGGGAGTTAATTGAGTGGAAAGAGGCCAACTCCAGTCTCGGTAGATGTAGAGTCCGTCGCCAAACAGGAAATCTCGAATTGGTAACACGATTAACCCGATAGCGACGAGAAACCTTGCGGCAACTCTGCGCGGATTGATCAGGTTCGTATTTGGATTTGGCTCAACAGACGGCCTACTTTCCAGCTCTACCCTCTTCAGGTTCATCGGTTGGAACCTAACTTCATTTCAAAAGGGCGGAGTGAGTGTCACCCGCGAGCATTGACCTAGCCAGTGTAGTAGCTGCTTCCGTAACAAATCCCGTGAAGAACGGGACAGATTTTAGTACGAGAAGCATGGTTGAGGAAGAGCCACCTTGCGAGTCAGTCCTTCCGTGTCGTAGCCTCGTACGACTCCAGGCAAAACCCCAGTAAGGACTGCGTAGCAAATATACTAAACTTCTTCCTACCCTGAAATTCTTCGACCACAAACGACGAAAGTTCTCCGGTTCTTGATGATACAGCGCCTTTGAAATTAGACCGACCCTGTTGGAAGTTTTCGATGCCTCTAGGTATATTATGGCATGATCGTGAGCGTTTACTTGCTTGGAAAGATAAAGGGGTATCCGCCGAAACGCGGAGCGCAGAACGTCCTGCTTGAAGAATCGGGGCAGCATTACGCCTTGGATTGGGTCGAACTGAGGATTCCCTATGTGATAGATCATCCTTCTATCTGTTTCGAATAGTCTTTGTATCCATGTCGCGACTTCATAGCACTCTTCTTCAAGCATGAGCATGTCGAACGTGTCCATCGCAGCTACGCATTTCTCGACCGTGTTGGGCCGAAGTATCTGGTCGCTGTCTAACAGCAAGGAGTATTTTCCACTAGAGCTGAAGAATGCTTCCCTACGAGCGCCGAGCAGCTTGTACTTAGTCAGTACAAGGTGTCCCCCGAAATCAGTCACGATTTTTGCTGTTGAGTCTTTTGAGAAGCTATCCGCAACTATGATCTCTATTGGATGATAGGTTTGATTTGCAACCGATTGCAAAGTCTCGGCAAGAGTTGCCGCTGAATTGAACGTCGGGATCGTGACTGAAACCAGAGGAGGGCTCATCACAATCCCCCAAAATTGGAGTTCGAATAGGCTAATGATGCGCTTGTCATTGCCGTCCTTTGGGCCTCACAGGACATTCATGCTCCGTTTCGAGACTTGGCGTTAACCGATTTGGAGTCCTTGGCGGATTCTTGCTGCGATTCTGCCTGGATGATCTCTACGTCAGAAGCAGTCGTTGACGACTGTGTGTAGAATGACGGTGCGGACATCGTGCTTGATTTGTCGTGTACTAATGCTCTTTTGCCTTTGCCAGAGTAGCTTCAATTATGGTACGAAATGAACTCGCAGACTGATCCCATGTGTGGTTAGATGCCCATTTCCATGCGTTTTGGGAAAGTCGTTCCCAAGTTTCGTCATCATTTAGAAGCTGTCCTACTTCTCCGGCGAGAGCCTGGTCATCAGGGAAGGGCGCAAGAAATCCTGTCTCGTTGTGAACGATCGAGTCCCTTAGCCCAGGAACATCCCAGCCAACTACTGGAGTGCCTACTGAGTTTGCTTCAATTACGGACATTCCAAATCCTTCTCGCTGCGAGGGCGAGATCATGACTCGCGCCTCCCTGTACAACTTGAACTTACTTTCATCTGACACTCTGCCAAGGAAGATTACGTTCTTCGACATTCCAATATCACCGGCTATCCTTTCCAGCTCATTTTGATAGGGACCCGCACCCGCGATGACCAGTTTCGCTCTGGGAGATTCCCTGACTATTCTCCTAAATGCCATGAATGCCAGTTGGACGCCTTTGTATTTCATCAACCTCGTGACGCATCCTACTGTATTCGGAGAGCGCTCGTCCAGAGTCGCCCTGGGACCAGTGGGGATAGTGCAACCCGGGGAAACAACGTCGACGTTGTCTTCTGGGATCCCCCAGTCCACCAGTTCGCGCGCGGTGCTTTGTGAAACTGCAACAATCCTCGACCCGGAATACAGTCGGTACAAGAGAGGCTCCGAAATGAATCCAATGTCAGATATTGGTCTAGGAAGCTCCTGATAGAATATCTCGCGAATCAGTTGATGGACTATTGTTATTCGTGGCGTTCGCGCGTATAGTGGGGTGAGCCAAGGTATTCCAACGTCAGAATTATCGATAAGCAAATCGGTCTTCCCAGCAAACTTTGCAAGGTATCGTGCCGGCAACAACACTCGATGAGACGACTCTGAAAAATGTCGGTAGTCTATGCCATCGATCTCTTGGATGGGCTTGCCACCAAGGTCTCCCCCTCCGGATGATAGTATCGTGATGGAGTGACGATCTGTCAGGCGACGAAATATCTCATGCACGTATCTACACGCGCCACCCCCACGAGGATGAATAATGCTGCGGCGGCTCAGAACAACGATTCTCGCCATCGCAGAATTCGAGTCCTTCAGGCAAAAGCAGTAAGGTGCTTATGCTTGCTGGCGGTTCGTGCCCTGTCGCATTGACTCCAAGGGTACATGCGCGATCAGGTTGAGAAGCATGATCGAATGGTACGTAATGTCTCGAAGGTTCTTGGACCCGCCGAGAAAATGACCGTCTTGGAAGTACTTCGATACACCGTTTGTCCTCTCGTGCAAAGTAACTGGGAACTCTGTCGATTCAAACCCTCTAAGCTTCAACAATGGTACAATCAAAGGTAGGCCATAGTCGAATATTGAACCTCCGTCAGCTACCTCTTTCTTCAACACTTTGATGCCGCAATTCGAGTCTCTGAGATTCATCCGAAATAGGGAGCGCACGAGTCTGTTATAGAGTCGCGAGAAGGCAGTCCTCGACGCGCCATAGCCATTGTAGTCCCTGCTTCCATTGACGAAGTCAATTCCATTGTTCAATCGCGAGACCATTCTTACAAGGTCCCCGGGGGTGTACTGAAGGTCAGCGTCGAAGAAAGCGACAAGGTCTCCTCTAGCCTGACGCACGCCTTCCTTGAGGGCGACGGCCTTTCCAAAATTCCGTCCAAGATCTATGATCCTAACAGACTGGTGGGATTCGTACAGTGAGCGGGCTCGCTTGAGGGTCTCGTCTGTGCTTCCGTCGTTCACGAGTAGAATCTCGTGTAATGTTTGGGTGGGACGAAAGACTGAGTCTATTTGGTTGACACAGTTCTCAATATTGTCCTGTTCGTTATAACAGGGAACGATGACTGAGACGTGTGGTTTTGGCCCCCTCATTTCTTCACTCTCGGGATCGCCCAACCAGCATCGCCAATTTTGCGGTAGTCGATTTGCTTTTGCTGGAAGAAGTCTCTGTAACTCTGCCAGGCACCCTCTGCGTCCAGCACGAAGGTACCTGGCTTGATGCATTTCAAGAGTGCTGGAACAGGGGTCTCAGTATATTCAAGATGAGGAACAGATATGACCACAGAATCGAATTTTAGTAAGTCCTCCGGGTAACTAAAAGTGCTAACTCCGGTTATGTCCTCTATCTCTTTCGCAGAATAGAAGGGGTCTTGGATTACAACTTGCTTTCTCGCTTTCTTGAGAACCTCGGCGAGCATTATCGTCGGCGAGAGAACGTGGACCTTCAGATTCCGCTTATAGCTAAGGCCAAGGATGCCAACGGAGCTTCCGGACAGGCTCTTAGCAATGAGTTCTCCAACGAATCTGGTCTGGGACCTGTTGACTTCGTTGATCTGTAACAGCAGGTCCGTGTGTTCCCCTTTGCTCCTTGACCCTGCAATCAGATACTCAGGAGCGAGCGGGATACAGTATCCTCCAGTGCCCATTCCTGGATAGTGAGCAACATAGTTCCATTTCGTCGCGGCCGCGTTGATCAGTTCTATTGTGTCGATGTCTGGAAAGGCGCGAGATAGAGTGTTGGCGAAGGCGATGTTGAGGGCTCTGAACGAGTTTTCCGTTGACTTGACCAGTTCTGCGATTCTGTGATCGGAAACAGGGACTAGTTTGGAGCAGATGATCCCTAACACGTCCATGGCGGAACCTCTCGATTCTTCATCCAGGCCTCCCACAACTCTCGGGATCGTGTGGACGTTGAGCCCAGGGTTGTCGAACCAATCACGCCTTGGAGCGACAGCTACCTGGAATTCATCTGGAACGTCCCGTCCTGACCTGCGCAGAGTAGAGACCAAGACCTTGTCACACTGTCCAGGCGAGAGCGTTGACTCGACTATCACTAGATCCGGCCCGTTTTCGACCTTCTTCGCTGCTATTTTCTTGGAAACATCTTGCAGCGCACCGTCCCACGGCTTGCCCGTCCGTTCTGTGGGAATCGAGATGATGTGAACTTTGATCGATGCGTCGTCGATGATGTCTTTCACCTTGCTTGTCGCGTGCATGAGGCCGTTCTTGACGAGCGGGACTGCGGAGAAGCCTAACCATTGGCCAAGACCCGCGAGCGAAATTTCGCCGGCATTGATGCTTCGAACCGTTTCGGGGACAATGTCGTACCCAACACACCTGATCCCGTTCTTTGCATAGTAGGCCATTGTTGAGAGGCCAATGTATCCGGTTCCCCACACGGCGATCTTGGCCTTATGACTACGGAGTCTCTTCTGGAGGTTCAAAGCTACCAGCTCCCAATCATGGGCGGATACGATCTCTTGTGAGCTGAATTCTGAAATCTCGACAAAATGTCACGGATCTTCCGTTCGTCGATTCCTAGACTCTTCGCCGTATCTTCCGGGCTCGCCTTCAGGTCGAAGAGGCAGACCAGTGCTCTATCCATTTCTGCATAGTCAAGCGGGATCTCATCTACAGCCTTGTGGCCTTCCCAGAGGTTCGGAGACGATGGCTTCTCGACTACTTCCGGCGATATGCCCGCGTGCTTCGCTAGGAATCTCACCTGTGATTTGTAGAGGTGCGCGATGGGAAGAAAGTCCACGCCCCCATCCCCGTACTTTGTGAAGTAACCGATGAGGTCCTCACTCCTATCACCTGTACCAGCGACGAGCAGGTTTTTTGCGTTCGCGAGATAGTAGAGACTCATCATCCGCATTCTTGCTTTCAGATTGCCTCTCGCTACTTGATGCTCAATTTTGACGGGAAACGTCTCCGAGAAACGTTTGATGAGAGGATCCAGAGTCAAATCAACAGTTCGGATGTGGAGGTTGTTCGCGATCTCGCGAGCGTGCTGTGCATCGGTTCCGTCCTGCATTCTCTCCTCGAACATGAAGACCCCTGTCACTTTCTCGGGTCCAACAGCCTTGACGCAGAGAGTGGCTGTTAGGGCACTGTCTATTCCACCGCTGAGACCTACAACGATTCCCGCACATCCGGAAGACTTGAACGACGTCCGAACGAAGTCGACTATCTGGGAGATAGCCGGTTGAGGGTCAAGGGCCAGCCTCTTTTCGACCATGTCTCTCAGCCCCACCGACTCCGCGTCCTGCATCAAAGTTGTTGACCCCTAAGTTGAAGGGTTGATAACGCTAATTGTATTGGTTGGTGCATCCCGCTTTGGCGAAATACTCCAACTGATTGCGACATTGGCCTAACGATACTCATAGACGGCAAGGTCTCCGAACCTCACCAATGGCTTTGCACCGACTGGAAACGCGCCTTGGAACCATCCCGTTCCTTCAACCCACCAGACCGTGAGGACGTGAGTATAGGATCCCGTTTGGTCGATTGCAGAGGTTGGGGAGCCTAGGAAACTGTTCACCACCTGTTTGTCGGGCGAAAGATAAGATCGCGCCCAGCCATAGAACGCCTGCTGTGTGATCAAGACGCTATCTGAACCTAGGTGGGAATCTACCCACAGCATAGCATTCACCACGTTGGGATAGTCAGAAAACGGCAGGCTGCTCTGTACCATCGAAGAAGGAATGTACTGAGGAAACACAGTGTAGAAGGGGAGGGCCGATTCGGCTGGAAGAACAGCATACAATATTGCTGAGCTAGAAAGCGAGACTAGGACCACGACACCCAACAGTCTGCCCCAATTTGTAGCCTTGTACGCTCCGGAGACCCGTAGCTTGGAGTATCCTTCATAGGCTAGAATCAGCAAAGGCAACGATAGGAGCAGGGCCCATCTGTACCCAATATCCTGGAACACCTGCCCCGGCATCAGCGACAAGATTAGCCCGATCCCGCATACAATCATCCAAGGGGTGAATACTGATCTTTCGCGAAGTTTGAGTCCAAACAGAAAGAGAGGAACGACGAAGATGTACGCGTAAACCGAGAAGGATAGGTTCGTCGTCAGGTTGGACGCGCCAGCGATGGGGCCTAAAACCGATAATCCGGGACCTATTGCCGTCTGCATGGATGCATACAGAATCAACAGAAATAGTGCGACCGGCGGGAATTGCAAGGGGATGAGTCTATGTTTTCGT
>WNGI01013646.1_pt1 | contig 13769 bp, 11 predicted proteins | sample 5400621 | NCBI WGS metagenome assembly WNGI01 (sample SAMN13153374, study PRJNA577476) | soil metagenome | isolation source: 20 cm soil or saprolite under Garry oak tree replicate 1 | place: USA:California | collected 2016-06-15
GGGCGAGGACTGGCGGTGGTGCTTCGTCGACGAGGCGATCGGGTAGCGCCCACCGGCCGCGGGCGCCGGCCGCGGGCGCCGGCCGGGGGTGCCGGCCGGGGGTGTCAGCCGTCGGCGAGCAGCTCCGCGCGCAGCCGAGCCAGCGTGCGGGCGAGCAGCCGGGACACGTGCATCTGCGAGATGCCCAGCTCGGCGGCGATCTCCGACTGGGTGTGGTTGCCGTAGAACCGCAGCTGCAGGATCCGCTGCTCGCGTGCGGGTAGCCGGTCCAGCAGCGGGCGCAGCGACTCGTGCATCTCGACCTCGTCGAGATGCACGTCGCTGCCGCCGAGCGTGTCGCCGAGGGTCAGCTCGTCGCCGACCGGGCTCTCGAACGACTCGGCGGTGTACGCGGTGGCGCAGTCCAGCGCGGCGAGCACGTCCTCCTCGCCGCGGCCGAGCAGGGCAGCGGTCTCCGCCACCGTCGGGGCCCGGCCCATGTCCTGGGTCAGATCGGCCCGCGCCCTGGTCACCGCGGTGACCATTTCCTGCAGGCCCCGGTTGACGTGCACCGCCCAGGTCCGGTCCCGGAAGTGGCGGCGGATCTCGCCGAGGATCGTCGGCGCGGCGTAGGTGCTGAACTCCAGCCCGCGGTCGGGGTCGAACCGGTCGACCGCCTTGACCAGGCCGATGCAGCCGGCCTGCACCAGGTCGTCCATCGGCTCGCCGCGGTTGGCGTACCGGCGGGCCAGGAACCGCACCAGCGGCAGGTGCATGGTGATCAGTTGGTCGCGGACCCGGCCGCGGTACCGGGCGGGCGCCGGCAGGTCGTGGGCGAGTTCGGCGAACATCGTGCGGGCCCGGTCGCGGTCGCCGACCACCGGGTTGTCGGCCGGTCCAGGCCTGGGCGGCGCGAGCTGCGCTGCAGACACAGTTCACCTCGATCCAGGAAGATCGGTCCGCGGACACGGGGCGGGGACGAATATCTTCAACCACCCTAGCCAGCCTGGCCCGAGCGGCACACCCCGCGGACGCGTGAGGTGGCTCCGGCAGCCGGCTGAGTTCGGCGGGCCGCCCCCGGCTGGCAGACTCGGTCGCATGACCTCAAAGTCCGACCGGCCGCTGGCGGTGGTCGACATCGACGGCGTGGTCGCCGACGTGCGGCACCGGCTGCGTCTGGTCGAGCAGCGGCCGAAGCGGTGGGAGGAGTTCTTCGCCCGGGCCGCCGAGGACCCGCCGCTGGAGGAAGGGGTCACGCTGGTCACCGAGCTGGCCGCCGAGCACGACATCGTCTGGCTCACCGGCCGGCCGGAGCGGACCCGGCGGCTGACCGAGCGGTGGTTGGCCAAGGCGGGGCTGCCCGCCGGCACCCTGCTGATGCGCCCGGACCGGGACTTCCGGCCGGCCCGGCTGACCAAGCGGGAGGAGCTGCGCCGGCTGCGCCGCCGCCGGCAGATCGCCGTGGTCGTGGACGACGATCCGGAGGTGACCGCGACGCTGGCCGAGGACGGCTTCCCGGTGCGGCTGGCCGACTGGCTGCCACACTCCTCCACGCTGCGTGCCGCCCAGGAGCGCGAGGGCCGCACCTGAGCAGTGGCTCCGCGCCCGTAGGCTGGCACGCGTGCCGGACTCCGTAGCCGTGCGGGCGGCGCGTACGCGGCCGCGCAACGACCCGCGGCAGTACGACGACCTCGCCGCCGAATGGTGGAAGCCGAACGGCATGTTCGCGATGCTGCACTGGATCGCCGAGGCGCGGGCCGGGTTGGTGCCGCCGGCCCGGGCGCCGGGCGCGGTGCTGGTCGACCTCGGCTGCGGCGGCGGACTGCTGGCGCCGCACGCCGCCCGGCTCGGCTACCGGCACGTCGGCGTCGACCTCGGCGAGCGTGCGCTGCAGGTGGCCCGCGAGCACGGCGTGCTCCCGGTGCGCGCCGACGTGGCCCGGCTTCCGCTGCCGGACGCGGTCGCCGACGTCGTGTCCGCCGGGGAGATCCTCGAGCACGTGCCGGACCTGCCGGCGGCGGTCGCCGAGGCCTGCCGGGTGCTGCGGCCCGGCGGCACGCTGGTGCTCGACACGCTGGCCCGGACCCGGCGGGCCCGGCTGGTCGCCGTCACCGTCGGCGAGCGGGTGCCCGGCGGTGCGCCCAAGGGCATCCACGACCCGGCGCTGTTCGTGGACCGGCGAGCGCTGGTCGAGCAGTGCGCCCGGCACGGGGTCCGGCTGACGCTGCGGGGCTTCCGGCCGTCGGCAGCAGGGCTGCTCCGCTGGCTGCTGCGCCGGGACCGGCCGGTCCCGATGGTGCCGACCCGGTCGACCGCGGTGCTGTTCCAGGGGTACGGCGTCAAGGAGGAGGTGCGGTGAAGCAGACCGACGCGGCGGTGCCCGAGGCGGGCACTGGGGTGCCCGAGGCTGGCACTAGGGCGCCCCGGCTGGCCGATCCGGCGGCGGCACTGGCGGCGGCGCAGGCGGTCGCCCCGGTGCTGGCCGACCGGGCCGACGGGCACGACCGGGCCGGCCGGTTCCCGGCCGCCGACTTCGCCGACCTGCGCGCTGCCGGGCTGCTCGGGCTGATGGTGCCGGCCCGGCTGGGCGGGCCGGGTGCCGGGTTCGCCGACTACGCCGAGGTCGCGATGGCGCTGGCGGCCGGCAACGGTGCCACCGCGCTGGTCTACAACATGCACGCGTCGGTCACCGGTGCGCTGGCGCAGACGCCGGACGGTGGACGGCGGGTACCGGCTCCGGGGGTCGAAGACGTTCGTCTCCGGCGCCGGGCACGCCGACCTCTACCTGGTGGCCGCCCGGGCCCCCGGGGCACCGGCCGGACCGGACGGCCGGCCGACGGTGTCACACTTCCTCGTCCCCGCCGGCGACGGGCTGACCGTCGAGCAGACCTGGGACGCGTTGGGCATGCGGGCGACCGGCAGCGATGACGTGCACCTCGACGTCGTGGTCGGCGCCGACGCGCTGCTCGGCGGGATCGAAGGGCTCACCCTGCTACTGGCCCAGGTGATGCCGCAGTGGCTGGTGGCCTCGTACGCGGCCGTCTACGTCGGGGTGGCCCGGTCCGCTGTGGACGCCGCGGCCGCCCACCTCACCGCCCGCGGCCTGCACCGGCTGCCCGCCGTCCGGGCCCGGGTAGGGCGGGCCGAGGCCCGGGTGGCGGCGGCCCGGCTCGCGGTGCTGGAGGCGGCCCGGCGGGTGGACGCGGCGCCCGGCGACCCGGCCACGAACCGGTGGGTGTGGCGGGCCAAGCTGATTGCCGGGGAGACCGCGATGGACGTGGCCGCGTCGATGCTGGAGGCGGCCGGCACCTCGGCGACCCGCCGGGGGCACCCGCTGGAGCGGATCTACCGGGACGCTCGGTGCGGGTCGCTGCAGCCGGCGACCAGCGACGTGTGCGCTGACTGGCTCGGGATGGCCGCGCTCGGGCTGGACCCGGAGAACGACGCCGAGGTCGCCCGGTGGTGAGCGAGCGCGCCGCTCCGGCCGCCAGGGTGACCGGCATCGGGCAGGCGGTGCCGGCGCCGTACGACCAGCGGGCGGTGTGGGAGGCGTACTTCGCCGGGCACTACGCCGGGGTGCCGGCGGCCGAACGCATCTTCACCGGCTCCGGCGTGCGGACCCGGCACGCGGTGGCCAACCCGGTGCACGAGGACGTCTCCCGCTGGGGCACCCGGGCCCGCATGCAGCGGTACCTGGCCGAGGCGCTGCCGCTGGGCAAGGACGCGGTTGCCGCCGCACTCACCGACGCCGGGGTGGACGCCGGCGACGTCGGATTGTTCGCGGTCGCCTCGTGCACCGGGTACGTCACGCCCGGCATCGATATCCGGCTGGCCCGCGACCTCGGCATGGCCGTCGACGTACAGCGGCTGCTCGTCGGCCACATGGGCTGCTACGCGGCGATCCCCGGGCTGGGCGCGGTCAGCGACTTCGCCGCGGCCAGGGGCCGGCCGGCGGTGCTGCTCTGCCTCGAGCTGCCCACCCTGCACATCCAGCCGCCGACCGACGAGGTGGACCAGGTGGTGGCGCACGCGCTGTTCGCCGACGCGGCGGCGGCGCTGGTGGTCCAGCCGGCGGCCGGGGTACGGCCGGTCGGGTACGCCGTGCTCGACGTGGTCGCCCGCACCGACGTGTCCACCGCCGAGTACATGACCTGGGACGTCACCGACGCTGGGTTCCGGATGGGGCTTTCGCCCCGGGTGCCCGCGGTGCTCGCCCGGCACGTCCGCGACGTCGTGTACGGCCTGCTGGACCGCAACGGGGTCACGGTGTCCGATGTGGACGGATGGGCGGTGCACCCGGGCGGGCGGCGGATCCTGGAGGTGGTCGAGCGCCGGCTGGAGTTGCCACCCGGCGCGCTGGACGCCTCGTACGCGGTGCTCCGCGACTTCGGCAACTGCTCGTCGGCCACCGTGCTGCTGGTGCTGGCGCGGCTGCGGGCCGCCGCCGCGGTCCCGCCCCGCCGGCACGCGGTCGCGATGGCGTTCGGCCCCGGGCTCACCCTCTACGCCGCGCTGTTGCAGGCGACCTGACCGCCGGTGGCCGAGGAGAGGTCGACCGCGGCCGGCAGGTCGTGCGAACGTCGGCAGTAGCTGTGCGCCCGCCGCCTCCGGTGACGAGTTGTGCCACGGGTGACGACATATATTCCTCGTCACCCGCGGGCCGAGGTCGTCACCCGCGGGCCGAGGTCGTCACCGGCCGGCGATGGCGTGCAGCAGCGGGCCCATCGCCGGCCCTCGCCCGACCGGTTCCAGCGCGGCGGCCAGCCCGACCGCGGCCAGCTTCGGCGCGCCGGTCACCGACCCGCCGGGCAGCAACGCGCGCAGCAGCGCCGCCAGCCCGGTGCCCGGGCGCAGCCGGGCGGCGACCGTTGACTCGGCCTGCCACAGGCCGGACCACTCGCGCAGCCCGAACAGCGACTCGACCCGGACCGTGCCGGGCACCGCCAGCCGGCCGAGGTCGTTACGCTCGAGGTCGACGATCATGATGTGCTCGGCGCGTTCCTTTGCGCTGGCCAGCAGCGCCCGCCGGCCGGCTGCGGTGGCCGGCCGGGTGCCCTTCACCGGGCTGGTCCGGGCGACCCCACCGGCGACCACGACCAGCGCCTCCGGTGAGGCCGACGCGACCGCCCACGAGGCGCCACCCCCGGCGCCGGCCGGGGCGCCACCCCCGGCCCCACCCGAGGCGCCAGCCGGGGCGCCGGCCGCGACGCCAGCCGCGGCGCCGGCCGGGGCGCCACCCGCAGCGCCGGCCGGGGCGCCAGCCGCGGCGCCACCCGCGGCGCCGGCCAGGGCGCCACCCGCAGCGCCACCCCCGGCGCCGGCCGGGGCGCCGGCCGGGGCGCCAGCCGCGGCGCCAGCCGGGGCGCCGGCCGGGGCGCCAGCCGAGGCGCCAGCCGGGGCGCCACCCGGGGCGCCGGCCGGCGCGGCGCCGCACGGCGCACCGCTGGCGAGCATCCCGCCGTAGCTGGCGCCGGGCAGGGTGGCCACCGCGGCGAGCGCGCCACTCGGGTCGCCGCGGTAGGGGGCGGACCGGTGCCCGACGACGTTGACCTGGTAGACCTCGCCCTTCGCGATCTCGGCCCGGACGGCGCGGACCGCGGCGGCGTGCTCGGCGTCGCTCCAGGTGGGCGTCCACCCATCGACCTCGAACCGGCCGACCGGCCGCGCCGGCGGAGGAGCCTCCGCGGCGGTGTAGAGGACCGCGACCAGGTCGGGCACCTCCGGCGCCGGGCTCGCCGCGCCGACCGCGGCCCCGGACATGCACGCGCCGGCGGCGGCACCGACCAGCACCGCGGCACCCACCGCCTGCGGCGGACCACCGGCCGCCCCCGGCTGGCACCGACCCGTCGCGGAGAGGTCGGCGACCGGCAGCCCGTGCGCAGCCAGGAAGCCCTCCAGCAGCGCGGCGGGATCCCCCCCGTCGCGCAGATACCACTCCAGGCGGGCACGCTCGGCGAGCCGGTCGGCGAACTCGACCGGGGTCGCCGGCGGGGCGGGCAGTGCCGCGAAGATACGCAATCGAGACCCGAAGTAGAGCAATATTCGAACACGATCAGAACTTTGCGTACAGAATTGTGAGAAGCACTACCCGAAGTGACCGACCACCCACCCCGATCGATGGAACCCGCCATGTGCCAGCACTACCCAGCGTGTCCGCCCGCCGAAGCGTCCGACCGGGACGCCGCGCACGTCATCTCCGGCCATCCCGAGCAGGGCTGGAGCCTGCTGTGCAACGGCGTAGTGCTCTTCGAGGACACCGGGGAGATCCTGCCGGACGGTCCGCCAGGACGCCGGTCACTGCTGGTAGGCGGACACCGGCGGGCAACTGCAGACCAGGTTGCGATCGCCGTAGGCGCCGTCGATCCGCCGCACCGGGGGCCAGTACTTGCCCTCCCGCGGGATGCCGGCCGGGTAGGCCGCCACCTCCCGCGGGTACGGGTGGGTCCATTCGGTGCTGGCGACCGACCCGGCCGTGTGCGGCGCGTTGCGCAGCGGGTTGTCGGTGCGGTCCCACTCGCCGCTGGCCACCTTGCCGATCTCGTGCCGGATCGCGATCATCGCATCGCAGAACCGGTCCAGTTCGCGCAGGTCCTCCGACTCGGTCGGCTCGATCATCAGCGTGCCCGGCACCGGGAACGACATCGTCGGCGCGTGGAAGCCGTAGTCGATCAGCCGCTTGGCCACGTCGTCGACGGTGACACCGGTCTCCTTGGTGATCCGGCGCAGGTCCACGATGCACTCGTGGGCGACCAGCCCGCCGCGGCCGGTGTAGAGCACCGGGTAGTGCGGGCGGAGCCGGGCGGCCACGTAGTTGGCCACCAGGATGGCCGAGCGGGTGGCGTGCAGCAGGCCGTCGGGTCCCATCAGCCGGAGGTACGCCCAGGAGATCGGCAGGATCGAGGCGCTGCCCCACGGCGCGGCGGCGACCGGGCCGGGACCCGACTCGGGGCCGGCCAGCGGCTGCAGCGGGTGATTGGGGAGGTACGGCGCGAGGTGGGCGCGGACCGCCACCGGGCCCACCCCGGGGCCGCCGCCGCCGTGCGGGATGCAGAACGTCTTGTGCAGGTTGAGGTGTGACACGTCGGCGCCGAACCGACCCGGCTTGGCGAGACCGAGCAGCGCGTTGAGGTTCGCGCCGTCCACGTAGACCTGGCCGCCGGCATCGTGCACGGCCGCGCAGATCTCGGTGATCGCGGCCTCGAACACGCCGTGCGTGGACGGGTAGGTCACCATCAGCGCCGCCAGCCGGCCGGCGTGCGTCTCGATCTTGGCGCGCAGGTCGTCGACGTCCACGTCGCCGTTCGCCCGGCAGCCCACCACGACCACCCGCATCCCGGCCATCGCCGCGCTGGCCGCGTTCGTGCCGTGCGCGCTGGACGGGATCAGGCAGACGTCCCGGTGCCCCTCGCCGCGGGCCTGGTGGTGCGCGTGGATGGCCAGCAGCCCGGCGAGCTCGCCCTGCGAGCCGGCGTTCGGCTGCACCGACACCGCGTCGTACCCGGTGAGCTCGGCCAGCCAGCTCTCCAGGTCGCCGATCAGCTGGAGGTAGCCGGCGGCCTGCTCGGCCGGGGCGAACGGGTGCATGTCGGCGAAGCCCGGCAGCGTCACCGGCTCCATCTCGGTAGTCCCGTTGAGTTTCATCGTGCATGAGCCGAGCGGGATCATGCCGCGGTCCAGGGCGTAGTCCCGGTCGGCCAGCCGGCGCAGGTAGCGCAGCATCGCGGTCTCGCTGCGGTGCGCGGAGAACACCGGGTGGGTCAGGTACGCCGAGGTGCGCCGGAGCGCGGCCGGCAGAGTGTCCGCTGTGGACAAGTCCAGCTCGTCCACAGCGGACTCGTCGGCGGGAACGCCGAACGCGGACCAGACCGCGGCCAGGTGCTCCCGGCCGGTCACCTCGTCGCAGGCGATTCCTACGGTGTCCTGATCGGACAGTCGCAGGTTGACACCCCAGTCGGCCGCGGCGGCGACCACCGCGGCGGCCCGGCCGGGCACCCGGGCGGCCAGGGTGTCGAAGAACGCGCCGTGCACGACCTCGACGCCGCCGGCGCGCAGCCCGGCCGCGAGCACCGCGGCGTACCGGTGCGCCCGGGCGGCGATGGTGGCCAGCCCCTCCGGTCCGTGGTACACGGCGTACATCGAGGCGATCACCGCGAGCAGCACCTGGGCGGTGCAGATGTTGCTGGTGGCCTTCTCCCGGCGGATGTGCTGCTCCCGGGTCTGCAGCGCCAGCCGGTAGGCCGGGGCGCCGTCGGTGTCCACCGAGACGCCGACCAGCCGGCCGGGCAGCGACCGTTCCAGGCCGGCCCGGACCGCCATGAACCCGGCATGCGGCCCGCCGAAACCGAGCGGCACCCCGAACCGCTGGGACGAGCCGACGACCACGTCCGCCCCGACCTCGCCGGGTGGGCGCAGCAGGGTGAGGGCGAGCAGGTCGGCGGCGACCGCGACCAGGGCACCCAGCGCGTGCGCCGCCTCGATCGTCGGCGCGAGGTCGCGAACGGCGCCGGAAGCCCCCGGGTACTGCAGCAGCACGCCGAAGACCTCCCGGCCGTCCACCTCGGGCGGCAGGCCGGCGGCGAGATCGGCGACCACCACGTCGATGCCGAGCGGCACCGCCCGGGTGCGGATCACCGCGGTGGTCTGTGGCAGGCAGTCGGTGTCGACGATGAAGACCGCGGTCGGCGGCGCCGTCGAGCCGCGCCGGCACAACGCCATCGCCTCGGCCGCCGCGGTGGCCTCGTCCAGCAGCGACGCGTTCGCCGTGGGCAGCCCGGCCAGGTCGGCCACCATGGTCTGGAAGGTGAGCAGCGCCTCCAGCCGGCCCTGGGAGATCTCCGGCTGGTACGGCGTGTACGCGGTGTACCAGGCGGGGTTCTCCAGCACGTTCCGCCGGATCACCGCCGGGGTGATCGTGTCCGAGTAGCCCAGGCCGATCATGGAGGTGAGCACCCGGTTGCGGTCGGCCAGCGCCCGCAGCTCGGCGGCGACCCGGCTCTCGCTGCCAGCCGGCGGCAGCCGCAGCGGCTCGTGGACCAGTATCGATCCGGGCACCGCCGCCGCGCACAGCTCCTCCAGCGAGCCGTACCCGACCGCGGCCAGCATCTTGGCCTGCTCGTCGGTGTCGGCGCCGACGTGCCGGGTCACGAACCGGTCGGCGGCATCCAGGTCGCTGAGGGCGATTCGGCTGGTGCCGTCCTCAGCGCGGTCGGTGCGGTCGCTCATCGGTGTCACGGCCTCCGTGGTCGGGTGCTGCCTGCGTCCGGTGTCAGGGGTGTCTCGTGCCCGACCGCGACCGTGACGTTGCGCCGAGTGGTGGCGCCTCGTCGCGCTCGCGACCGGCGTCCCCCTCTGTCCGCGCACCGTCCAGAGTCGCCTCGCCCACATGGTCCTTCTCGCCTGAGAGGTTCCGGGGAGGTTGCCCCTTCGGCGCCCCAGCTGGCTTGCATGGGGACTCTCCCATGCGGGGTCTGCAGCACCCTCGACGGTACCAGCGCAGCCGGCGCCGGTCCCACAGGAACGCGCCGAGCGCGGATGTACGCGCAGGTTTGCCCACCCTTTGTTGCCCTGGTGACCGGCTGGGCCTGCCGGGTCCGGCGCCGGGCCCGGTCACCGCGGCGGCAAGGGCGAGCCCTCGTCACAGAGCATCGCGTGCACGCCGGTACTGCCGGGAGTCTGGTTGACGGCGGTAACGCGCTCACCGTGACGAACCCGACCGGCTCCCGGTCGACCTCGGCCGGCAGCCGCGGGTCCCGGTCGGCGACCGCCCCGTGCTCGGCATCGAGCCTCGCCGCGCGGTGCCGGTGTGAAGCGAGGCTTCCGGCCTGCCCGGCCCCCCGGCCCGGGCGCGGCCGCCGGTACCCGGTCAGTCCTGCTGGATGACGGCCAGGATGTTGCCGGCGGGGTCGGTGAACCACGCGATCAGCGGTCCCTCGCCGCGGAAGATGCCCTTCTCGTCGATCTCGAAGTCCGGGTACCGCTCGAAGCGCACCCCCCGGTCCGCCAGCTCCTCGACGGCCTCCTCGATGTCCTCCACCGGGAAGTAGAGAACGGTGAAGGACGCCGGGGTGTGATCGGGCTTGGGATAGATCAGGATGTTCCGGTCGCCGGCGAGGTGCAGCGTCAGCAGGCCATAGTCCCCGGCCACCTCCGACACCCGCAGACCGAGCGTCTCGCCGTAGAACTTCCTGGCCGCCGACGTGTCGTCCACCGCGAAGCTGCTGTACGCCTTGGTGTTCGTGAACATGGTTGTCTCCCTTCCGCCTCGGCACACTGGTTACTAGGACCGCGAGCCGGCCCGAAACTCATCGCCGCGGCCGACGATGTCCCGCCAGATGACGAGACGATGCGTCTCTGCCTCGTCGTCACCACCCCGCACGTGAGGCGGCGCCCGGTCCGCGCCGGGCGCTCCGGCAGGGAGATTTTCAGGGGTCGGCCGGGCCCGCTGCAGCGCGCTGTTCACCGCGGCGACGCTCACCTCGAGCGCGGCGGTCTCCCCCGCCGACCAGCCGTGCCCGTCCCGCAGGAGCCGACCAGCCGTGCCCCGTCCCGCAGGAGCCGACCAGCCGTGCCCCGTCCCGCAGGAGCCGACCAGCCGTGCCCGTCCCGCAGGATCAGCGCCGCGGCTGCCTGGGCGGCAGGTCCTGGATGGCGACCAGGAACGCCAGCTCGATCGTCCAGCTCGATCGTCCGGCTCGATCTCGTCCAGCTCGATCGTCCGGCTCGGCCCGCTCGACGGGACCGTGTCCAGCAACGCGAGCGTGGCGCGACCTGGGGTCCGGGACTATCCGGCGACGGTGGCGCGGCGGCTCCGGCGGCTGGCGAGCTCGTCCGGGAGGGACTCCGGCTCGCCGGGCACCGGCTCCGCCCGCTCGGCGGGCAACTCGGCCAGCGAGCCGGTCAGCTCGCGCAGCGCCCCACTGACCGCGATGCCGAACACGCCCTGCCCGCCCTGGAGCAGGTCGACGACCTCCTCCGGCGAGGTGCACTCGTACACCGTGGTGCCGTCGGACAGCAGCGTGATCTGGGCGAGGTCCTGCACGCCGCGGGCCCGCAGGTGCTCGACCGCGGTGCGGATGTTCTGCAGCGAGACGCCGGTGTCCAGCAGCCGCTTCACGACCTTGAGGACGAGCATGTCCTTGAACGAGTACAGCCGCTGGGTGCCGGAACCGGCTGCCGCCCGGATCGACGGCTCGACCAGCTTCGTGCGGGCCCAGTAGTCCAGCTGCCGGTAGGTGATGCCGGCGGCGGAGCAGGCGGTCGGACCGCGGTAGCCGACCAGCTCGTCGGAGACGGGCGATTGGACGTCAAGATCGGTGAACAGGGCCTCCTGGTGCGGGCCGCCGAGGTCGCCGGACTCGCTCATCGCGTCGCCCGCATGGTCGCGGTCCGACGCCCGCGCCCGACGTTCGCTCCTGCGTCGCTCACGGACATGCCTCCTGAGCCACCTCGACACCACCGCCGGGGAAGTCACACGGTGGGAATTCGGACAGTATGCCGTCAGACGCCAAGGGTCAACGTACTAGGCCGGCGTGTCCCAATCCTCAACGTGAAGTAAATACGGCAGCGGCCCTACTGACCGGCGAAGTCGTCCGGCGAGATCGTATCTAGGAACTCTCGGAACTTCTCGACCTCGTCCTCCTGCTCGTCCGGGATCGAGATCCCGGCCTCGGCCAGCACCGCCTCCTCACCATAGATGGTCGTCCCGGCCCGGAGCGCAAGCGCGATGGCATCCGACGGGCGGGCACTGACCCGGGCTCCCCCGGCGAACACCAACTCGGCGTAGAACACGCCGTCACGCAGGTCGGTGATGTGCACCGCTTCGAGCCGGGCGCCGAGCGCGGTGATCACATCGCGGAGCAGGTCGTGGGTGAGGGGCCGGGCCGGACGGACACCTTGCTGCTCGAACGCAATCGCGGAGGCTTCCACCGCGCCGATCCAGATGGGCAGGTACCGGTCGCCCTCGGCCTCCTTGAGCAACACGATGGGCTGGTTCACGGGCAGCTCGACCCGAACACCAACGACACGCAGCTCGTTCACAGCGGACGCCCTCCGACGTAAGACCTGCCTTGACGTCGCTACACGCTGCGCCCGCCCGATGCGCTCTGCGCGAGGGTGATCCATGCCGTCCTCCCCCCTGTCGTACGGTCACCCCGCGCGCCCCGATCGACGCGCCACACCAGCGGTTTGCCGGCCCTCGAAGCCGCCCCGATCAGCCGGCCAGCACGGGGCATCCGACCCTGGTGGCGGGCCTACCACGCCGTCACGCATGCGACACCGCTCCGGATCCTCCGTCGAGCCCGACCAGTCGCCGCCCGCCCGCGGGACAGCCCGACCGACGCCCGCTGGCGCGGCTGGGCACCGGCGCCGTGCGTGCGCCTCTGCCGCCCCATCGGCGACCGCGTCGGCGCGCAACCCACGCGGCATGCCACGAACGCCGGCCGGCGCGGTGCCCGAGCCGGTTCGCCCGGAATCGCCGCCACGGCACCGATACGGCCCAGTGGTGTCCACCGTGGCAGCGCCCGGTCTTGCGGTCGCTAACTGCCCAACTCGGCGCGGAGTCCGGATTTCACCAGTGCGGCGTGCAACCGCACGGACAGCGCGGCCAGCTCGCGTACCGCCTCTTCTGCCCGGGCCCGCGCCTCTGGGTTGCGCTGCCGCATGAGTGGGGTGACGACCTGCTCGAACAGGCCGATCTCGCGGTCCGCGGCGGTCCGGTAGGCGCGCAGGTGGCGGGCCTCGATGCCGAACCGGGCCATCTCCGCGACGGTGCGTGCCACCACCAGCGCGTCTGCGTCGTAGTGGCCGCCCTTGCCCCGTACCGCGAGCAGGCCGTACTGCTCCAGCTGGTCCAGCTGCTCGCGGTCCAGCCCGGCGGCGAGGAGCAACTCGTCCCGGGAGAGCCGGATGTCCGAGGGCTCGTGCAGGAATTCGTCCGACCCGGGCAGGCCCTCGGCTGGTACCAGCGCGCGCGGCACCCGTGGCCCGCCGCCGGCGACGCCGGGCGGCTCCAGCCCGCGGTCGATCGCGTCCAGGTGCTCCTTGATCACCCTCAGCGGGAGGTAGTTGTCGCGTTGCTGGGCGAGTACGAACCGGAGCCGGCCGACGTCGTCGCGGGAGAACTTCCGATACCCCGACGGGGTCCGCTCCGGGTGGATCAGCCCTTCGGCCTCCAGGAACCGGATCTTGGAAATCGTGATGTCGGGAAACTCGGGCCGCAGTTGCCCCAGGACCTCACCGATGCTCATGAACGCCCGAGCCGGCACCCCCGCCGCGCTCACCGTTCCCCCTCTACACCCGATCCGCGCAGTACCGCCGGGCCCAGTACCGCCGGGCCCAGTACCGCCGGGCGCAGTACCGCCGGGCGCAGTACCGCCGGGCGCAGTACCGCCGGGCCCAGTACCGCCGGGCCCAGTACCGCCCGGCGCAGTACCGCCCGGCGCAGTACCAGCACCGGTGGCGGCCGCCTGGGGCCCGTGCGGTGGAGTCCGACACCGGTGTGGTGTCGGCGACGACACCGCTTCGCGCCCGTGGCGCCTGGGCACGACGACCCGGCGTCCGGGCGCCGTGGGCGCCGCCGAAGGTCCACCGGACAGGCCCTGATCGCGCGCACCTTCGCGCGACTCACCTGGCCGCGTACCCCGCCGGCTCGTCGCCGCCGACGCCCCGCACGCCGGTCAGGTACAGCAACCGGAACTTCCCGATCTGCACCTCGTCCCCTCCGGTCAGTGCCGCCACGTCGATCCGCTGCCGGTTGACGTACGTGCCGTTGAGACTCCCGACATCGTGCACCA
>WNGI01003559.1_pt1 | contig 13763 bp, 9 predicted proteins | sample 5400621 | NCBI WGS metagenome assembly WNGI01 (sample SAMN13153374, study PRJNA577476) | soil metagenome | isolation source: 20 cm soil or saprolite under Garry oak tree replicate 1 | place: USA:California | collected 2016-06-15
TGTGCGGTGATCACGTCGATGTTGCCGGCCACCCCCGCCTTGAAACGCTCGCGGGCCTGGCTGAGCTCACTCTCGGCCAGCCGCAGCTCCTCTCGGGCCACCAGCTGTTGCGCCTCGGCGGAGCCGAGATCGAGCAGCGCCGCGTCCACCTCGGCGGCGATCTGTCGCCGCAGGTCGGCCTCACGCACCTGCGACTCGCGCACCACCGCGTCCTGCTCGTCGAGGCGCGCCTCGCGGCGGAATCCATCCAGAATCGGCACGCTTACCTGCAGCGCCAGCTCGCGCGTGGCGATGGCATTCGGCACCGTCCTGCCGTTCACGCCGTAGTCGCCGGCGAGCTGGAGCCGCGGCAGCCGTTCAGCCCGGATGGCCGACCCGGTCTGCCGCGCCGCCGCGGCGCGCGCCAGCTCGGCCCGGAGTTCGGGCCGGGCGGCGAGTGCTGCGCTGATGGCCGAGTCGCGTTGCACCGGCACGTCGGCGGCGCCGAGCGACGGCGCGAGCGAATCCGAGAACGCCAGCGGTGTGGCGGGGTCGAGTCCCAGCGCGCGCGTCACCTCGATGCGCCCCCGGTCCAGCTGGTTCTTGGCAACGAGCAGCAGCCCCTGGGCCCGAGCGAGCTGCGCTTGCGCGCGCGTCACGTCGATCGCCGGGCTCACCCCCGCCGCGCGCTGGGCTTCCGCCAGTCCCACGAGCTCGGCGGCAATGGCCGAATCGGCCTGCCGCGCCCCCACCACCGCCTGCGCGCGCACGGCGCGGACATAGGCGATCGCCGTCGTGAGCACCGAGGCTTCGACCGTCACGCCCCGCTCCGCCCGGCTGCCGTCGGCCTGCGCGCCCGCGGCCCGTACCCGCCGCACGCTCGACCAGTCGAACAGGGTCTGGGTCGCGCTGAAGCGGGCGTCATACAGGTTGAACGGTCCGATCAGGTCGGGGAGCGTGGCCGTACCGCCGCCGGGAAGCGGGAATGAAAAATCGATGCCCAGCGACTTGGAGTTGAACGTTCGATTCGCCCATGAGCCGGCGAGCGAAAGGGACGGCAAGAGGGCGGCGCGGGCCTGCCGCACGCGGGCGTCCGCTTCGCCGGTGCGCAACGTCGCGAGGGCCACCACCGGCACTTCGCCGGAAGCGAGCCGCACGGCGTCCGCAAAGGACAAGCGGAGCGGGGTCGGGGCGGGCGCCTGCGCCGCGAGCGGGGCAGACACCGCGACCAGCCATACCAGGACCAGGACGACGAGAGAGCTATTGCTTCGCGATACCATGGAGATACAGGTCGATGTGAGTGTCGAGATACTTCTTGACGTTGAACCCTTCAGGCATGCAGGATGCGAACGCGCGCCGCGCGACCACTGCGTGCATCAGGGGCGACATGGCGAGCTTCGCGGCGACCATGACGTCCACGGGCCGGAACTCACCGTTCTTGATGCCGCGCTCGATCACACTGGCCATCAGGCGGTGCCCGCGGGTCACCACTTCTTCGTAATAGAAACGCGTCAGCTCCGGAAAAGTTGCGGCCTCGGCCAGCATGAGCTTCGGGACTCCGGCCACCGCCGTCTCCCCCACCAGCCGCCAGTATTCGCGCACCAGCTGCTCGACCAGCTCGCGGGCGCTGCCCGTGAACGACCGCGCCAGGGCTTCGCCCTGGGCGATCACCGGCACGATCGTTTCGCGCACCACGGCCTTGAACAGGGCTTCCTTGCTGTCGAAGTAGAGGTAGAGGGTGCCCTTCGTCACGCCGGCGCGACGCGCCACGTCGGCGAGCTTGGTGGCGGCGAAGCCGCGCTCCCCGAACACCTCCAGCGCCGCCGCCACGATCTCCCCCGGCCGGGCGTCCTTGCGGCGCTTCCAGCGGGGTTTGGATGGGCGCTTCGATGGGGTTGCAGTGCGGCTCACGACACATGGCTCCGGTCTCAAAGATTAGTTACTGAACGGTCAGTAAGTAAAATTGGTTCCAGAGCCCCGTCAAGGGCCGGGCCCAGGCTTCTGTGATTCAATTTGTTACGTGGCGGGAGGGGCGCGACGCTCCCTATAGAACACGATCAGCCCGGTCGAGGGCGGCGTCGCGCCCACTTGGCGGAGCAGCGTGACGAGTTGGCCCCGATGATAGCTCGAGTGATCCACCGCGTGGCGAAACATGTCCCGAAACGTGTGGAGGTATTCCCCGCCGCTGCTCGGCTTCACCGCGACCGTGTCGTCCAAGCGCCGCTCGGTGAGCCCCGCGAGGAACCCCGCGCGCTCCGCTTCGATCGCTTCCCACCGGGCGCGCGCCGCGGCGAGCGTCGTCAGATCCCTGCCCTGCGGCACTGGGGGATTGGGCTGCGCCAGCCAGCGGTTGAGCCACAGCTCTTCCGCCCACACGATGTGGCACAGCGTGCCGTGCAGTCCGCCGTGGCTGCTCTTCAGGTCGCGGAAATACGAGTCGGCGGGAAGCGGGTCGAGCGCCGCGAAGCACCGCCGGTTGGCCCACGCGTTGTAGGCAAACAGCTCCCGCACTGCGGCAACGCTCACGGCGGGTCACTCCTTCAATTGATATCGAATACCGTGCTCGAGACCCCCGCAAGGCCGCCGGCCGTGGCCGTCAGCCTGTAGCCGCTCCCCAGGAGGTCGATCTTCAGGTCGCCGAACTGCGCGACGCCGTTGACCGCTGGCACCGTGGTGGTGCCCGAGAGGGTGGCCCCGCCCGAGCCCGTGCCCGCGGCGATCGCCACCGTCACGTTGCCGCCGAAGCTCGTTGCCGCGTTGCCGAGCGCATCGAACGCGGCGACCCGCACGTTGGGCTTGATGGATGCGCCCGCGGTCGCGCTGCTGGGCTGCACGCTGAACACGAGCAGGGTCGCCGGGCCCGCCGCTATCGTGAATGCGTTGCTGGTCGCCGGGCTCACGCCGCCCGCGGTCGCCTCCAGCCGGTACCCGACGCCGATCCGATCGATGCGGAGATCGTTGAAGGACGCCACGCCGGCCACCGCGGCCACCGTCGTCGTACCGGACAGGGTGCCGCTTCCGGGATTGGCGCCCGCCCCGATGGCCACTGTCACGTTGCCGGTGAACGTCTTCACCGGGTTCCCCAGCGCGTCCCGCACGGTCACTTGGACCTGGGGCGTGATCGTCGCCGTCACCACGGTCGAGTCGGGCTGGTGGGTGAAGGCGAGCTGGCTCGGCGCGCCGGCGTTGATCGTGAAGGCATTGCTCGTGGCCCCGGCGAGTCCGCTGGCTGTGCCCGACAGCCTGTAGCCGGTCCCGCTCCGGTCGATGCTCAAGGATGAGAAGGTCGCGACCCCGGCGATCGCCGCCACCGTCTTCGTCCCGGACAACGTAGCGTCACTGGTCCCCGTCCCGGTCGCGACCGTCAACGTCACATTCCCAGTGAAGTTCGTCGCCGTGAGGCCCGCGGCGTTGCGCGCCGTGACCTGCACGGCCGGCGCGATGGTCGCACCCGCCGTCCGGCTGGTGGGCTGCACCGTGAACGCCAACTGGGTCGCCCGCGTGGCGCTGATGTCGAACGGGGCACTCGTGGCGCTCGCCAGACCTGTGGCCGTGGCGGTGAGCGTGTATCCGCTGCCGCTCTTGTCGATGCTCAGGGAGGAAAACGCCGCGACTCCGACCACCGGCGGCTCCGGCGCCGCCGTCGTCGTACCGGAGAGCGTCGCTCCGCTCGTGCCGGTCCCCACCGTGATCCCCAGCGTCACATTGGCCGTGAACCCGTCGGCCGTGTTTCCCAGCGCGTCCCGCGCGGTCACCTCGACCTGAGGTGTGATGGTCGCCCTCGCGGTCGCCGTGCTGGGCTGCACCGTGAACACCAGCTGGGTAGGCGTCCCCGCAATGACGTTGAAGAAGGCGCTCGTGACCGCCGGCAACCCGCCGGCCGCGGCCGTGAGCCTGTAGCCGGTCCCGGCCAGGTTGATCTTCAAATCCGCGAACCCGGCGACCCCGCCCACTGCTGCCACGGTCGTGGTGCCCAACAGCGTCGCCCCGCTCGTGCCTGTCCCCGCCGTGATCGTGACGGTCACATTCCCCGTGAAGCTGGTCACCGTCTGGCCTGAAGCATCCCGCACCCTGACCTGTACCGCGGGCGTGATCACCCCCCCCGCCGTGACCGTGTTCACCGTGTCCGTCGGCTGCACGGTGAAGAAGAGCTGGGTCGGCTCTGAAGGGATGATGGTGAAGGCAGCGCTCGTGGCTACCGGTAGCCCGGCCGCCGAGGCCGTGAGCGTGAAGCCGCTCCCCGCGCTGTCGATGCTGAGTCCAGGGAAGGTGGCGACCCCGCCTACTCCGGCGAATGTCCTCGTGCCGGACAAGGTGCCGCCTGCCGGATTCGTTCCGATCGCCACCGTCACGTTGCCGGCGAAGCCGGGTGCCGTGTTACCCAGGGCGTCGAGCGCCGAGACCCGGACAGCTGGCCTGATGGTCGCCCCCGCCGTCGTCGTGACCGGCGGGACCGTGAAGGCGAGGTGCGTCGCCGGGCCGGCGAGGACGTCAAACGGCGCGCTCGCGCCGGCCGATAGGCCGCCCCCCGTGGCCGTCAGCGTATATCCCGTGCCGCTCTTGTCGATGCCGAGCCCCGGGAAGCGGGCGACCCCACTCGCGAGAGCGACGGTGGTCGTCCCCGAGAGCGTGCCCCCACCGGGATTCGTCCCGATCGCCAGCGTGACGTTCCCGGTGAAGCCAGGCACGGTGTTGCCCCGTGCATCCCGCGCGGTCACCTCGACGGCCGGCGCGATGCCCGTCCCCGCGGTGGTCGTACTCGGCTGCAGCGTGAACGCGAGCTGGGTCGCCGGGCCGGGGGTGATCGTGAACGCAGCGCTGGTCGCGCCGGCGACGCCCGTCGTCGTAGCGGTTAGCGTATAGCCGCTTCCCGCCTTATCGATGCTTAAGCCCGCAAACGTCGCGACGCCGGCGGCGGCGGCCACGGCCTTCGTACCCGACAGCGTTCCCCCGCCGGGATTGGCCGCGATTGCCACCGACACCGTGCCGGTGAACGTGTCCGCCGTATTGCCCTGCGCATCACGTGCCGTGACCCGGACCGCCGGCGTGATGCTCGACCCCGCGGTGGTCGAGACGGGCTGGACCGTGAAGACGAGCCGCGCCGCCGCCCCCGTGGTGATGGCAAACGCCGCGCTCGTCGCACCCGACAGACCAGCGGCCGTGGCCGACAGCTTGTAGCCCGTCCCGCTCTTGTCGATGCTGAGCGTGGAGAAGCTGGCGACCCCGGCCACCGCCGCCACGGTGGTCGCGCCCGACAGCCTGGCCCCGCCGCTGCCCGTCCCGGCCGTGATCGTGAGGGTCACGTCGCCGCTAAATCCCGTCACCGTGTTACCGAGCGCGTCTTTCGCGCTGACTTGGACGGCCGGTGTGATCGGCGTCCCCGTCGGCGTCGTGCCCGGCTGCACGCTGAAGACCAGGTGAGTCCCCGCCCCCGCCGCAGTGATGTCGAAGGGCGTGGTTGTAACCGGCGGCAGCCCGGGGGCGGAAGCCGTGAGCGTGTAGCCATTGCCTGCCTGGTCAATGGTCAGGGTGGCGAAGGATGCGACCCCGACCGCCGCCGCCAGCGTAGTTGTGCCCGACAGCGTGCCGCCTGCGGGGTTCGTCCCGATCGCCACGGTCACATTCCCCGTGAACCCGTCGGCCGTGTTACCCAGCGCGTCCCGAGCGGTCACTTCGACCTGCGGCGTGATCGTCGCCCGTGCCGTCGCCGTGCTGGGCTGCACCGTGATCACGAGCTGGGTGGCGGCCCCGGCCGTGATATCGAAGGACGCGCTGGTGGCCGCCGTCAACCCGCCGGCCGTGGCCGTCAGCTCGTATCCAGTCCCGCTCTTGTCGACATGTAGATCGGAGAACGTGGCCACGCCGCCGACCGCGGTAGCCGTCGTGGTGCCCAGGAGCGCGACGCCCGTCGGCTCCGTGATCTCTACGGTCACGTCGCCGGTAAAGCCAGTGGCGGTCTGGCCCGAGAAATCCCGGGCGATCACCTGGACCGCGGGCGTGATCGTCGCCCCGGCCGCGCTCGTCGCGGGCTGGATCGTGAACGCGAGCTGGACGGGCGTCGAGGCGATGATGGCGAAGGCAGCGCTGGTGGCCGACGTGACGTGGGCAGCCGTGGCCGAGAGCTGGTAGCCGCTTCCCACCAGGTCGATGCTGAGACCGGGGAACGCCGCGACCCCGGCGTTCGCCGCCACGGTCGTGGTTCCGGCAAGCGTGCCGCCCGCCGGATTTGTCGCAATCGCCACCGTCACGTTGCCGTTGAAGCCGGTCGCCGTGTTGCCCAAGGCATCGCGCGCCGTGATTTGTACAGCCGGCGTGATCGCGGCTCCCGTCGTCGTTGTGCCGGGCTGCGCCGTGAACTCAAGCCGGGCCGCCGGTCCGGCGGCGATGGCGAATCCCGAGCTCGCGCCACTCGTCAGCCCGATGGCCGTCGCCAGCAGCGTGTAACCGCCCCCCGGGTGGTCGACGCTGAGCGTGGAAAAGGTGGCGACGCCGTGGACGGCGGGCACCGTCGTCGTGCCCGACAGCGTGCCACCCGCAGGATTGGTCCCGATCGCCACGGTCACGTTCCCCGTGAACCCCGAGACCGGGTTCCCGGAGGCGTCCCGCGCAGTCACCTGGACCGGCGGAGCGATGTGCGCCCCCGCGCTGGTGCCCGAAGGCTGCACCGTGAACACCAGCCGACTGGCCGATCCGCTGGCGACGTCGAACGGGTCGCTCGTGGCCGCCACGAGACCGGTGGCGACAGCCGACAGGGTGTATCCGGTTCCGCTCGCCTGGGTCCCGATCAGGTCGATGGTGAGGGTCGAGAACGTCGCTACTCCGGCGACGGCATTCACTGCCGTCACGCCGGACAGCGTGGCCCCACCGGTGCCAGTCCCGGCCGTGATCGCGACCGTCACGTTCCCGGTGAAGCCGGGGACGGTGTTGCCCAGCGCATCCTGCGCCGCGACCTGCACCGCCGGCGCGATCGCCGCTCCCGCCTCGGTGGCGCGGGGCTGCACCGCGAACGCCAGCTGGGCCGGCGCCCCGGCCGTGATCGCGAACGCGGCACTCGGAGCCTCCGGGAGGCCCAGCGCCTGCGCCGCCAGCGTGTATCCGGTCCCGGTCTTGTCGATGCTGAGCGTGGCAAAGGTGGCGACCCCGGCGACGGCGTTCACGGTCGTGGTGCCGGACAGCGTACCGCCCCCCGGATTGGTCCCTATCGTCACCGTCACGGCACCCGCGAAGTAGGTCGCCGTCCGGCCCACCGCGTCCCGGACCGCGACCTGCACGGCGGGCGCGAGGGTCGCCCCTGCCGCCGCAGCGGCAGGCTGTGTTACGAAGGCGAGCCGGGTCGGCGGCCCTGGAGGACCGGTCGTGTCGGAGCTGCAGGTCGATATGAGGGAGGAAAGGACGACCAGCCCGGCCGCTGCAGCCAACCGGGCGGGGAGGGTGAGTCGAAGGGGGAGGGAGGCTCCCAAGGGTCGCACGCCGGGTGCTGGGGCACTTTGTGCGCCAAGCCCGGCAGCCTGCGGCGCCTGGTCGGGGTTGCGTGAGTGTAACACATCTGCAACACCCTGCAGGAGCGGCCCTACTTCGCCAGCGCCACTTCCCCGGCGTCCATCACGCTCTGCTCGAGCGTCTTGCCCTCGATCTTCTGATCGTCCCCCACGAGCGAGCCCTTCACGGTTCCCCGCACCACCCGGACGTTCCGCCCCAAGATGCTGTTCGCGATGGTGCTGTCGGCGACGAAGCTCCCGGCTTCGATCGACACGTTGGGCCCGACCGTAACGTCGTGCATGGTCACCCCGTCCTCGATGTAAACAGGCGGGACGATGGTGCAGCGGGGGCACGGGCCTGAGGGGATCCGCGCCCGGCCGTGCTCCAGCAGATGCTGGTTGGTCTCGAGCAGCGTGTCCACCTTGCCGCAGTCGTACCACCCCGCCACCGGCGCGGTGAGCAGCTTGCGGCCTCGGTCCACCATGTACTGGAACGCGTCCGTGAGGTAGAACTCGCCGCCCTTCCCCGGCGGCTGCGCCAGCGTGTGCGCAATGCCCTCGAACAACGACTTCCAGTCCCTGATGTACTGCAACCCGATGTTCGCGAGCCGCGAGACCGGCGTGCTCGGCTTCTCGACGATGCGGGTCATGTACCCCTTGGGGTCGGTCACGATCACGCCGAACCGCTGGTAGTCCTCCACCTCCTTGGCCCAGATGATCCCGTCGGCATCGACCCGGTTGATGAGCGACAGGTCGGCCTCGAACACCGTGTCCACGAAGATGATGAGGACCGGGCAGTCCACGAACGGGCGCGCCAGATTGATCGCCCCCGCGGTGCCGTCCAGCTTTTTCTGTTCGACGAATGTCGCCTTGACGTCGTACCGCTCGACGATATACCGCTCGACGACGTCTTTCAGATGTCCCGTGATGACGATCAGCTCCTCCACGTCGAGCCCTTTCACCGCGTCCATGACGTAGTCCATGACCGGCCGCCCGGCGACTCGCACCAGGGGCTTCGGGACCCGCTTGGTGAGCGGCAGGAGCCGCGTTCCCTTGCCGGCGAGCGGAACGATGACCTTCATGTCACGCCCTCCCGTAGCGGTCTTTGAGCCGCACGACGTCGTCGATCTCGGGGGTGGAGGCCTCGAGCAGGTCGGTCGGTGTCACCGCTTCGAACTGGTGGATCAACTTCGGCTCGATGTGGAACGACGCCCCCTGTACCATGGGCCGCTCGATCAGCGTCTCGCCCTGCTGGATGCGGAGGATGATCTCTCCCCTGAGCACGTAGATCGACTCGTCCTTCTTATTGTGGTACTGCAGCGACAGCACGTGTCCCGGCTCGATGTGGAGGATCTTGCCCACGTATCGGTCGGTCCGCGCCCAGATCAGCTCGTGGCCCCAGGGCTTTTCGACCCGATAGGGCAGCTCCGTCATACCGCCTCCGGCAAGCTCATTGTCAAGGATGATGGGGACGTGACGCAGGCCGTGACGCACATCCCGCATCCAACGCAACCTTCGGGCCGCAGCACCGGGTGCCCGCCCGCATCCATCGCCAAGGCCCGCTCCCCCACCGGGCAAGCGCGGGCGCACACGCCACAGCTCACGCCCTGAAAGGTGATGCAGCGCCCGGGGTCGAGCTCGAGCACTCCCATGTGGATCTCGTCCCACCCCCCGACGGGCGGCACGCGGGCCCCGGTGGCGCAGGCGTGGGCGCAGGGCATGTCCGCACACACGACGCAGGCCTGGATGGCGGGGTCGATGATCGGCGTGCCGGCGGCGAGGCCCGCCCCGGGCGGAGCCTTGATGATCGCGTGCACGGGGCACACGGGGAGGCAATCGCCGCAGCGGGTGCACGAGGTGAGGAAGGCGAGTTCATCAGCCGCGCCGGGCGGCCGGAAGTAGCGCCGCGGCGCGACCCGTTGCTCGGTGCGCGTCGCCACTTCGCGCACCAGCCGCGTGAACGCCTCGCGGAAGAAGCCGCGCCGATCGTTCGCGTTCATCAGAAGCTAGGGGCTAGGCTCACCTGCCACCGGAACGCGAGCCGCCCTTCGCCCGGCCGCGGGTCCGCGGCGTAGGTCGGGTGGCTCACCACGAGCGGCAGCTCGAGGCGCATGGTCCAGCCCAGATCCCGGATCTGGTGACGGGTCACGAGCCCCAGTCCCCCATCGTACAAAGGCGTGTACCGGCGGCCCGGGGTCGTGGAAGGGACCGCCAGGGTGTCCACCAGTCCGCCGTCGGCAAATCCCATGATCGACACATCCCGCAAGATACCCCGATCGCGCCGCCACACCGAGCGAGTGAGCTCGAGGTTGGCCGTCAGGGCCCAGCGGCCCCCCAGGTCGCTCGCGAAGCCGCGCAGATTGCCGTTGCCGGGCGCGTGATAATGAAAGCCCGAACGGACCAACAACGCGCCCTCGCTGCGCAACAAGGGATTCGTGAACGTCTCGTAGGGGTCGGCGCCGGCGATGGGAATGCGGCGCTGCGGCACGGGGACCGAGCGGCCGGCGTAGGCGCCGCCGAACAAGCGCACGCCGATGGTCGTGCCCAACCGGAACGGCGCACGCACGCTCGCCTCGCCCGTGAAGCGGCCGAACCCCTCGACGTCGTACCGGCTCGCGGACCCGTAGCCGGGCCCCGGCCGCGCGTACACGACCCCACCCCGGGCGCCGAGCCGCGCCCGCACCAGCGCCGCCCCACGCCGCAGCGTGGTGGACACCCAGGGCCCACCTTCGATCGTCCCTGCGTCCTCCCACAGCCGGCGGTCGAGATAGCCGAGGTTGGTCGTGGCCATCCACAGGGCGTCGAAGCCGGCGTGGGGATCGGCGCCGAAGCCCAGGTGGTCGCGCAGCGCGCGGTCGACCGAGAGCGCGACGCCGCCCCGCCCCTCCACATACCATCCGGCGAGGCTCGTTTCGGTGCGCGGGGAGAAACGGCGGATCGGGTTGGCCCAGCGGCCGTACGAGCCGATTCGGTCCCGACCCTCGCCGCCCGCGGTCGCGACCGACAAGAGCTGCAGGCTGCGCTCGTAGCGGCTGAGGTAGTTGGTGCGGTTGCGCAAGCCAAGTGTCACGCCGCCGAACTCGTTGGACCAGGCCACTGGCAGCCAGGCGCTGACGAGCTTGTCGCGCCGGGCCGTCTCGTGCGTCGGGTCGTCCAGGCGCCAGTCCACCCCCGCCCGGCCCACGAACGGGTGCTTCTCCCGGTTGTTCAGCATGTCGTAGTCGTGGGTGCGGCCGCGCGGGTCGAGCACGAGGCGGCCGGGCTTCCGGGCGCTCGTGAACTCGATGATCTCACGGATCGGTTCGCCCGTGGCTCGGGCGTAGATCGTATCACGATCGCCGATCTCGACGGGCATGCGGCCGTCGCCCTTGCGCTCGATGGTCACCACGGTACGCCAGCGCCCGTCCGCCAGCCGGTGCCGCTCCACCCGCCGCAGTCGGTAGTCGACCAGCGGCGTCGCATGGAGCCACTCGCCGAACAGCCATTTCAGGTCTTTTCTCGAGACCTCCTCCGCGACGCCGCGGAACGCGTCCTCGTCCACGTGTTTGAGTTTCCAGCGGGAGAAATACTCGCGCAGGATGCGCCGCATCGTCTCGTCGCCTACCACGTAGCGCAACTGCTCGTAGAACAACTGCGCCTTGCTGTAGACCATTTCCTGGTAGATGAGAAAATCGCGAAACTGCTCGCTCACCGTCGCGACCGGCTCGCTCCAGCGCTCCAGGTCCAGCCACAGCACGCTGGGCTCGAGCGCGTCGTACGCCGGCGCCCCGCCGTGCGCCTCGAAGAACCAGCCCTCCTGGAAATCAGAGAACCCCTCGTCCAGCCACCCCTCGCGCCACTCGTTGTTGGCGAGCTGGCCCATGGTGTACTGGTGCCCTGTCTCGTGCACGATGAGCCCGATGGACGCGCTCCCATCCATGATCATCATCGGGAACTCGGTGCCGCCGCCCTCGATGCGGTGCACGTTGGTGAGCTGGGGCCACTGGTATTTCCCGAACAGCGAGTCGAGCCAGGCGAGCGCCAGGACGGTGTTCTGGACGGCCTTCCCCTGCCCCCAGGTCACGCGGTCGCCCGGCTGGTACAGCACGCGCACTACGGCGTCGCCGTAGCGGCCCTGCTCGTAGATGTAGTCCGGGTTGAGGGAGAAGGCGAAGTGATGGACGTCCTGGGCTCGGAAGCGCACGCATTTCCGCCCGGGTGCGACCGACATCACGGCACATCGGGGAGCAGGGAGCGGGGAGCGGTACCATTGGCGCTGATAATCGATCTGGAGACCGGGGTCCGCCTTCGCCTTTTCCCAGCCGGGATCGCCCTCGACCGGCACGCCGGTGGCGCCGATCACCTGGTCCTGCGGCAAGTCGAGCGTGACGTCGTAGGTGGCGAACTCGCCGTAAAACTCACCGCCCGGATAGAGCGGGTGGTCTTCCCAGCCGTAGCGGTCGTACACCACGACTTTGGGATACCATTGCGCGAAGTCGAAGCGCCGGCCCTGGCGTCCCTGGCGCCGTGGCAGAGTGGATGGGCGGGCCTGCCAGTCGACCTCGATGGCGAGCGAATCGCCGGGGGCGAGGGGCCGCGGCAAGGTCCAGTGCGCGATGGTCGAATCGGGCGCATACGGGTAATCGGGTCGGAGCGCCCGGCCCATCACGGTCGCGCCGGTGATGCGCTCGAACGCGTAGTCCGGGTCCTTCATGTGTTGGAACCGGTCGCGCTGCTCGGCCGAGTCGGCGGCGGCCCAGCGGGAGCCGGGGCGGAATGCATTCAGGTACTGGTGCACGTAGAAGTCGCGCAGCGTGTCGGGGGAGCGGTTCACATAGCTTATGCTGACGTGCCCAGTGAGCACACCCGACGGCTCGTCCAGCGCCCCAGTGATCCGATACGCGACCTGCTGCTGCCAATAGGCGGTGGTATCGCCGGCTACAAGAAGGAAGAGGAGGGGGAGCATGGAGGCGGGGAAGCTACAGCGCGGCAGCGCCTTGAGACAGGCCAACGTGGAGCCTTTGAGGGTACTCCACCACGGTCCTTTGCACGTACTTTTTCATGATGCGCGCCCGCTGGGCTTTGTGGGTCGATGACCGGCGTCCTAGGGTTGAGGAATGCGATTCCAAGCAGTGATCACCGCCTGGCGCAACCCGGCCCCCAAGCGTCTCGCCGGGCGCGTCCTCGACACGTGACGGTCTCACCTGTCTTCTTTTACGGTCTGTTCATGGATGCGGACGCGCTGCGATCCCAGGGCGCCCATCCCGCTAACGTGCGGCTGGCTGCCCTCCCGGGATACACACTTCGCATCGGGACCCGCGCCACGTTGGTGCGCGAGCCCGGCTGCTCGGCGTATGGCGTGCTGATGGATCTCCCCCGCCACGAGATCGATGCGCTGTATTCCGGTCCGGGGTTGGAAGGGTATCGAGAGGAAGCCGTCTTGGTCGAGGAGCCGGATGGTGCGAAGGTTTCCGCCACGTGCTTCAATCTGGTCACACCGCCCTCGCCGGGCGAAGCCAATCGCGAATACGCCGAAAAGCTCCGTGAGCTAGCGCGCCGCCTGGGCTTACCACTGGAATACGTCGCGCTCATCCGGTGACGAATGAGAATCCCCAACATGTTGACCGTCGCGGTCTTCGCTCTCCTGCAGTCGCCGCCGCTCGTCCCCAGACCAGTGCTCAAATTGATCGTCGAACATCCCGTGCTCGCCCCGTACCTCCATCCCGGGGCGGCCGGCCGGGTGCCGCTGGTCGTCTCCGATCATCTATTGGAGCCGGGTGTCACACCATCGAGGTTCGGTCAACCATTACGGATCGTTCAGGACCGAGACGTGGGTACGCAACCGCACCTCCGGATCTCGAGCTTCGAGGTGGACGGCTCCCGGGCGAAGGCCGTGGTCGAGTACCGAGCGGAAGGCGTGGAAGCGGTCTTCAATTTGAGGCGTGACTCGAAGGGGTGGTGGACGGTCGTCGACGCAACGATTGCCGAACACCAGCGCTCCCACAAGTGAACCCGCGACCCGCTCTCTGGGCCGTACTTCTCCCCATCGCCATCGCCGCCGCCTGCACGCGGTCGCGCGGTGATCGACCAGCGCGTGCGCACCAGTCGGACAGTGTCTTCGCGGCGGTGCAGTCACGGGGCGAAACGGTGATGGGCGTCGACCAGTACACGTCGACCCATGTGTTCGAGGACCTGCCGGACGGCGGCCGCATCATCCTCGACCGCGATCCTCACGCCGATACGGACGGCGTCGCCCGCATCCGCCAGCACATGCACCAAATCACGGCCGCCTTCGAAGCGGGAGACTTCACCAAGCCGTTCCAGGTG
>WNGI01015510.1_pt1 | contig 13760 bp, 8 predicted proteins | sample 5400621 | NCBI WGS metagenome assembly WNGI01 (sample SAMN13153374, study PRJNA577476) | soil metagenome | isolation source: 20 cm soil or saprolite under Garry oak tree replicate 1 | place: USA:California | collected 2016-06-15
TCAGGGACCTCAAACAGCCCGGCGCGGCCGCAATCAATGCTGCCGATATTTTGTTTGGTCAACAGGATTTTGGTTCCGCTGCGCGCCCGTTTCGCAATAACACGTATGGCGCTTATTACATGCTGAATGAAGAATCCACCGGTAAATCCAACTTCAACGCGTTGCAGGCCAGCCTGCGCGTCAATCAATGGCATGGCGTCACCTCAATCATTAACTATTCGTGGTCGCACTCGTTCGATAATTCCAGCGACGGCGAGGACTTCGAACCCAATGCAGCGCAGCCCAATGACAGCACCAATCCGCAGCTCGAATATGGGCCCTCAAACTTTGATCTGCCGCAGCGCTTTACCTGGATTTTCGGTTACGAGCTGCCGAAGATGGGCGGAAGCTGGGGACGTCTGAAGAATGGTTGGGGTCTCAACAGCACGGTAACACTGCAAAGCGGCCAGCCCTTCCAGTTCAATTACAACTTTCAGGACGATTTCAGCGGCAGCGGCAACGGATTTGACCGTCCCGATGTCGTTGGTCCGATCGTCTATCACTCCAACGATCCATTCAACTTCATCGATCTCAGTTCTTTTGCCATTCCCTGCACGGCAACCGCAGCCAATGGTCTAGCTTCTGATTGCCAGATCGGCACTCGGCATTACGGTAATTTGGGCCGTAACTCTCTGCGTGGCCCCCATTTCCGGCAGTGGGACTTCGCGATCTTCAAGAACACCTCGATCAGTGAGCGATTGAACCTGCAGCTTCGTGCCGAGTTCTTTAATGTTTTGAACCATCCCAATTTTGCCAGTCCATTCCTCCCCCTGTTTATTGCGGACCCTGGAATTAATGGTTTCGCGCTGAGAGGCAACCGGGAAGTAGGGGTGGGTGGGTATCCCCTACAGGCAACGGGCGATGTGGGCGTCGGCAACCCATTCCTCGGCGGTGGGGGCCCGCGTGGCATCCAGCTTGCGGCCAAGTTCACCTTTTAATACCAAAGATCACATTTTTCCGACCAACCCTCCTTTTTCGGGAGGGTTGTTTATTTCAGATCCGTCTTCAGCCTGACAAGTTGTCGTTTGATTGGTTATAGATACGGCATATTGGGCGACACCCGCGACAGGTACTCAAAGTCTTCGTACTAAAGTACCCAACCGGTAACCCGTGACATCTAGGCGCGAGCGTTCCCGGGTGCTACTCTCGCAAACAGTCACCGCGATACGACCGCGAAAATATCTATGCGACGCTGCCTCTGGATCCTGATCGTTTCTTGCCTGGCAATCTCGGCTGACGCCCAACCGGCCGTCTGGAAGCCGCGACTCCATCGACCTTTGCGACGCGCCTCCAAAGTTCTGCCTGTTACCACAACCTCGCGAAAGGCTCGCAAGCTTTTCGAGCAGGGACTCACCGATTTCGCGAATCTCAAGACCGATAAAGCACTCGACGAATGGCGCCAGGCGGCGCACCTGGATCGAAAGTTCGCCCTCGCACACGTCTTCGTCGCTTTCAATAGTAAAGATCCCGGCGAGCAGAGCGCAGAACTGGTAAAAGCCAAAGCCCTCATGCCCCATGTGACTCGTGCGGAAAGATTACTGATTCGCTGGGTGGCGGGTGTTAAGGAAAACAACTACGTTGCCGGTATCCAGGCAGTTAACGATCTGGTAGCGCGGTATCCCCGCGACAAGCGCCTGCTGTACATAGTCGGCAATTGGCTGGTGTTTCAGGAGAGTAACGACCAAGCTCGCATCCTACTGGAACGTGCGCTGGCCGTAGATCCTAAATATCCGCCCGCATTGAACGATCTCGGCTATGTATATGCCGCCGAGGGCGACTATAAGCGTGCGATTGCCACCATGGAACGTTATGTAGCCTCCCTGCCGGGCGAACCAAACCCAAACGACTCGTATGCGGAAATCCTGCGCATGTCGGGTGATTTTGAAGGCGCGCTACAACATTATCGCGCTGCCCTCAAAATTGATCCCCACTTTGTGTATTCACAATTAGGCATCGCCGATACCTATGCTTTGATGGGTGATCAAGAGCGCGCCCGGACGGAATATGCCACGGCGATTGCTCAAGCGGAGACCGAAGCAGACCGCGTCGAGTTCGAAATCCAATCCGCGCTTACTTATGTTCGCGACCGGCGCTATGCTGAAGCGGATGCCGCCTTCGCCGCAGTCTGTGCCCAAGCTCACGCTGCGGGCCTGGATCTGCACGAAGCCCAGGCGCATCGCATGATGGCCCAGTATCAGCTCAATGACGCCGCCGCTTTGAAACACCTGGAGCAGACCGAGGCTGTATTGACCGCCAGTTCGACCATACCCAAGTCCGATCGTGACGAAGAACAGGCCCGGGTGCTGCGCTGGCGTGCGCTTCGCGCCGCCCAGGCTGGCGATGAGGCCACTTCCGACGCCGCCCTACGCCAGCTCGAAGAAATGGAAAATTCCAGCAGCAGTCGCGCCATTCTGCACACTTTTTATGCGGCCGAGGGCGCAGTGCTGATGCTGAGGGGGAAATACGCCGAGGCAATTCCTCATCTGGAAGAGGACCACAACAATCCCTTCAGCATGAAGTTGCTCGCTGAGGCTTACACCCGGACCGGCGCAATGGCGGAAGCCAATGAAGAAGTCAAAAAGCTGGCGGCGACCAACACTCCCACCATCGATCAGGCCTTGATTGTTCTTCCTACCCGTCAAAGGCTCGCCGCGAATCCCAAGTAAGCCTGGCGGGATCGTCCATCCGGGATGCTGGATTGGATTAAAAAAGCGATTCACTTTTGGACTGAGATATTCACAGCTTCATGAACGCAGAACGCCTTTGGGGGAGAGTAAAATGCCCCAACCATTCAATCGGCTGAAAGTTAATTATGGCAACCACAAGAGATGATCGTCGTACTAAGCAGCGCTTCCCCGTGCGAGTACCAATCTCGGTGAAGTCGGACAACGGAGCCATCGAAGAATCCACCGAGACCCGTGATCTCAGTACCAATGGAGTTTTTGTGTATACCAACTCTCGCATGCAGGCAGGCAGCGAGCTTGAGTTAGTATTGGTCCTTCCACCCGAAATCACCTTTTCCGAAAAACGTTGGGTGTGTTGTCAGGCGTCAGTGGTGCGCGTGGAAGAGAACCCTACCAACGGAAACTTCGGTGTGGCGGCGGTCATCAAAAGGTTCGATATTTTGCCAGAAATTTAGCCAATCACTACACGCATTCGAAGTAGCCTTCCTGAAAGCATTTATTCCGCTACTATACCAACGTTCGCCAGTTCAGCAGCCACTTCCGGCTGTCCTTCGTTCTTCCCCCGCAAGTGATACCAGAGCACGATTGTGGTCAGCGAGAATATAAAAATGATTGTGGAGATGGCATTGATTTCAGGTGTGATGCCGCGGCGCAATCGCGACCAGATCTCGAGTGGTAAAGTGTTGTCCCGGCCGATCAGAAAGAAGCTGACCGCAATTTCGTCTAATGACAAAGTAAAAATCAGCAGTGCTGCCCCAATGATGGGGAGCCGCAGGTTCGGCAGGGTTACGCGCCAGAAGGTTTGCCAATAATTCGCTCCCAAATCAAGTGAAGCTTCTTCCTGCGCCCGGTTAAGTTTCTGCAAACCTGCATAAATGTCCGTGGTCGCTACAGATATCAACGCTGTGCCGTGTCCCAATGTGACAGTGAGCAAGCTCAGTTTCATTCCCAGCGCCACAAACATCATCAACAGTGACAGTCCTGTAATGATCCCGGGCAGAATCAAAGGCAACAGCACGAGTCGGCGAAACAGGACCTTTCCGGGGAAAGATGCCCGATCCAACGCCAGCGCTGCGGGCACCCCGAACAGAAGCGAAATGCTCACCGCGGCCGCGGCTACGAGCAAACTGTTAACTACCGATGTCCAGATCGCGCCATCGGAGAACAACATCTCGTACCACGCCAATGTCAAATTGTGTGGTGGAAATCCGCCGACCCCGGCGCCGTTGAACGAGTAGACAATCAACACCACAATAGGGAAATATAAGAATGCGAATACCAGTAATGCGTGTACCACCAGCCAGCGCGGGGAACGCGCAATGTCGCCGCTTGCGGTCACGAATAACTCCACTTGCGCTCTAATCGTTCAGAGAAAAATAGCAGCCCTACTACGATCGCCAGCATGCAAAGCGAAATCGCTGCACCCAGAGGCCAGTTATAGGCTGCTCCAAACAAGCTGACCACAATATTTGAAATCATGATCCCGCTTGGCCCGCCTAATAGAAGAGGAGCCAGGAAATCTCCCAGGCTGAGCACGAAGGCAAACGTTGCTCCAGCTAAAACCCCAGGAATGGAAAGAGGAAATATCACTCGCCAGAACGTCTGCCAGGGCGAGGCCCCCAAATCGTGCGACGCTTCGACCAGGTTTCGTGGAATGTGTTCCAGGCTTGCGTAGATCGGCAGGAGGGCAAACGGCGTGTAGATATGAGTGAGTGTGAGCACCACAGCAAAAGGGCTGTACAGCAGAAAGTTGAGAGGATGGTGCGTGATTTGCGTGTATTGCAGCAGAGTGTTCAGTACTCCATCGCTGCCAAGAATGGTCTTCCACGCATAGGCACGTACCAGATAGCTGACCCACAAGGGAATGATTGCCAGTTGATAAAGCAGGTTCTTCCTGGCTCCCGAATGAAATGACAAATAGTAGGCAAGCGGGTATCCCAGCAACAGCGAAAACAGCATTACGCGCAACGCGATTCCCATCGAGCGCAGCAACGTCTGAGCGTAGACATGTACTCGAAAAAGCTCCCGATAGTTGTCCAGATTCCAATGATGAACAACGGTTTGCGACGGGGAAACCGTCCAGAAGCTGTAACAGAAAAGAAGAATGTAAGGAACCAAAAGAAAAGTGCAGACCCAGATCATCGGGGGAATAGTTACTGCGAGCTTGTAGCTGCGCGAAAACATTTATATTTCCGGTTCTGACTCGCGGACCGGCGCTGCATCGCTAGTGGAGAACTCGAATTCCTGTTCGTCGCTCACATCTTCGTGGCCCGAAAGCCGCACTGAGAACTTGAGTCCGTCCGCACATTCGACTTGTAATATTTCCGTCGCTCCTTGAAAAGAATGATTGCGGACAGTAGCGCGGAATCTCGCCGTCCGATCCCGCGGGTCCGGCGCCGGCCCAGCAAGCCGAATATTTTCCGGACGAAGTGAGAAAATCGTTGCCCCATCAGGAGCTTGAGTGGGAAATTTTAAATCCCGGCACCGCGCAATCCCACGTTCAACCTGGCAACGTAACAGGTTGGTGTGCCCGATGAATTGCGCTGTATAGGCGGTTGCGGGCCGTCCGTAAATCTCACGGGGAGTGGCTATTTGTTCCAATCGTCCGTTGCGCAGGAGAGCGATGCGGTCGGACATGATCATCGCCTCGTCCTGATCATGGGTGACGAAAAGAAACGAAATACCCACTGCTCGTTGCAGTGATTTCAATTCCACTTGCATCTGGCGGCGAAGATTAGCGTCCAGGGCAGATAGTGGTTCATCCAGCAGAAGAAGGCGCGGCCGGTTCACCAGCGCCCGTGCCAGCGCAATGCGCTGCTGTTGCCCGCCACTAATGTTTGCCGGCTTGGAATTGGCGAAGCCGCTCATTTTCACCATGGCCAGCGCCGCTTCCACTCGCTTTTCTACGTCCTCGCTGGCCACCTTCTTTACGTTCAATCCGTAAGCGACATTGTCGTACACGGTAAGGTGAGGGAAGAGCGCGTAAGACTGAAATACAGTGTTCACCCGTCGCCGATAAGGAGGAAGCACGTCGAGTCGCTCACCTCCCATCCAGATTTCCCCCGCGTTTGCCCGTTCGAAACCAGCGATCAGACGCAAAAGGGTTGTCTTTCCAGAACCGCTCTCGCCCAAAATCGTGAGAAATTCCCCTTCGTCCACGTGTAAGGAAACGTCACGTAGCACCTCCGCTTTCCCGAAGCGCTTAGCGACCGAACGAATGGAAAGTAGTGGCTCAGTTTCTGACACTGTCGTACTGCCGGAGAACGTCGTGGGATTGCCGGCGAGAACCATGGAGTTGTTGTTGCTAGTGCTCTAGGTCAGGTTCCCAGCTCGCAATAGGATCAATTCTGCCCGCAAAGATATTCGCGACAATCGTGGAGGACCCTACTGCGCGGCCTTTACTTCGTTCCATATCTGATTGTATTTCGAGCGACGCGGAACGTCTTGCCAGAAGTAAATGCGCTTCTGATATCCATCAACATCGTCAAGGTGCAGGTTCTTTTTCTCTTCGGCAGTCATAAATTGCGCCGTCCCCGGATTGGCAGGAATATATCCCGTCACTTCTGTGACCTTCTTCTGCGTGTCAGCCTGTACCATATAGGCGAGAAATTTGTACGCCAGATCTTTATTATCGCTGGCAGCCGTGATCATTAGATGGTCAATCCAACCCGTCGTGTTCTCGCGCGGAATGGTCTCGCCAATCGGAAACTGACTTTTTCGCAGTTGGTTGGTCATCAGTGGCCAGCCCATGGCCGCAACTACCTCATGGTTCTGGAACAAATTGGTCAGTTCGCCACCGGTTGACCATATTTTGCGGATATTCGGCTTCAGCGCCAGCAGCTTGGTCTTGACCTTGTCCAGTTCTGCATCACTCAGATTGTAAAGATGGTTTGGGTCCGGTTTGTCATAACCGAGTATCTGTGCGCCCATGTACAACGTCGAGAGATCATCCCATACAGATATCTTGCTGCGATACTTCGGGTCCCAAAATATGTTCCAGCTTTCGGGCGGTCGAGGGAACACGCTCGAATCGTAGAGCAGAGGGTTTGGTCCCCACGTGAAGGGCACGCCGAAAATTTTACCTTCCGACTTCACCAGCGGCATCGAGGTCAGTTGCGAGGACAACTTGCCATAATCCGGAATGCGGGCCAGATCCAGAGGTGCGGCCAATCCCGTCGTCGCAATCATGGTCGCGACGTCGCTGGAAGGTGAGATTACGTCGTATGTGCTGGCGCTCCCGCCACGCAATTTCGCCACCAGCTCGTCGCTTGATCCCATATACGCCGCCGACACCTTGCATTGGCACTGTTGCTCGAAGCCGTGCACAAAGGTGGGGTCGGCGTATCCCTCCCACACCAGCAGGTTCAGCGTGGGCTGCTTCTTGCCGCACGGAGATGTATAAACCACTTTACCGCCTACTACTGTAATTAATACCTGTGTCTCCCGAGTCTTGTGAGGATCAACTTCAAACAAGTTTTGCGAAAGCAGAATTACATCGGCAAGTTTTCCCGGCTCGATTGAGCCTTCAAGTTTGTCGCGGTGGCCTGCAAAAGCGGCATCCAGAGTGTAAGCCTTGATGGTTTGCGGCAGGGTGACGCGTTCGTTGGGGAGCCACCCGCCTACGGGTTTACCCTCCGTAGTCTGACGGGTGAGCGCGTTCTGCACTCCATCCCAGGGATTGAGCGTTACTACCGGCCAATCGCTTCCGAATGCCAGTCGTCCGCCATGCGCCGCGATACTATGCCACACCCAGCCTCGTGATGCCCGGTCAGGCCCGGCATTTCGCGCCCACACATCCAACGTATCCTCGTTAGGGTAGGAATGTAAGGGTTGCATGCTGGCGATAACGCCCAGCTCTCCGAAGCGCGGAATGTCCTCCGCCGTAATGGTTTCGATGTGCTCGATGCGGTCCCGTGCGTCCTTGTGACCGTTGGCTGCGTTCGCTTCACCATAGGCGTCAAGTGCCAGTCGCACGGCGCGATCGCCGATCGCATGGGTAAACAACTGGAATCCCCGTTTGTCCAACTCAGCGACCGCCTGCTTGTATTTCGCTGGATCCCAGAACAGCTTTCCGCTCAGGCTCGGATCATCGGAGTAGGGCGTGAGCATAGCGGCGGTGTGGGATTCCACCACTCCATCGAGCATCATCTTTACTGCTCCGCCTGCAATCCAATCATCATGATAAGTGCGGCGCGCCTGCTCGATCGTCTCCACTGTGGCGGGAGTCAACTCCGGCGGATCAAGAAAATAGGCGATATAGAAGCGCAGTGTGAGTTGTCCTTGCTTGCGCAAGTCGTCATACAAATTTAGCCATTCAAAATCCTGGCCCGCACTGTGCACACGTACCAGCCCGACCTTGTTAGCTTCGTGTATTCCTTGTCGCAACGCTTGCAACCGCGCTTCACGTGTTGGCTTTGGCACGGCGCGGTCCACGAGTTCCGACGCCGCTTCTTTCAGCGCACCAGTGGCCTCGCCGGTTTTCGGATCGCGAACGATTTTTCCGTTGGGTGGATCGGGCGTCTCGCGAGTGATTCCCGCTGCCTGCAGGGCTTTGCTGTTCGCCCAGTAAGTGTGTCCGTCAAATCCTTCCAGATAAACCGGGCGATCGGGCACAACTTCATCCAAGAATTTTTTATCAGGAAGGGCAGACGCACCGAATACCGGATATTGCCAGCCGCGTCCCAGGATCCATCGGTTCTCAGGGTGGGCGGTGGCGAAGTCCTTCACCATTTTCTGAATCTGCGCTACGGTCTTGGCTTCATCCACGTTCACTCCCAGAAGGCTCATCGAGCCACTCATGAAGTGAATATGGCAATCGGTAAATCCAGGTAGCACGAGGTGGCCTTTCGCGTCGATCACTTTCGTGTTCGGTTTGCGCTGCGCGCTGATCTCTCGCGTGGTCCCTACGGCGACGATCTTGTCACCTTGAATAGCCAGAGCCTCGGCCCATGGCTTTTGCGGATTAACCGTGTAGATTTTCGCGTTAATCAGGATCGTGTCAGCGCCCGCCGCGAAAGAGCTGGTTGCCGCGACCGCCAGCATCAGGCTGATTAAACCCGCGCAAAGCAAACTGCCGTACCCCCAGCGAGCGAGCCTCGCAAGAATGTTGATCATCGGGACCTCTTTCAAAACGTCGGTGGTGTGTTTACCCACAGCACACAAGTTTCAGTTTTGCCCGGATTGGACCAGGTGTGGGGCATGCCACTTTCAAAATAAAAACTATCACCTTGCTTCAGCCGATATTCCTGGGTATCCAGTGCGATCTTCAGCTCGCCACGGAGCACATACAGAAATTCTTCGCCCTCGTGTGAATAAGAATCCCCGCTGCCCGCGCTTGGGCTGATGCGAAACAAGTGCGGCTCCATCACCGTGTTCCCCCAGGCCAGCAGCTCCATTCGTACGCCTGGCCCCGCCTCCAGCACCTTGCGCATAGCCGGACGAACCAGGTTGGGATTAGATTTTGACGGATCAAAAAATTCCAGAATGTTGGTTTTATAGAAGCGTGCCAACTTCCGCAGTGTGCCCACCGACGCACTCATCTGGGATCGCTCGATGGCACTGAGGAATCCCAGGGAGATGCCCACACTCTTGGCCACTGCGCCCAGCGACAGCCCGCGTTGCACGCGGAGATTGCGCAGCCGGAGTCCGATGCCACCCGTCCCGGCCGTGGACGCGCGCACCAGGCCTTTGCTTTTCAGCATCTGCACGATAGCGGGAGCGTTCATCCCGCGCACCCGTCGCAAGAACCGAGCGCGTTTGAGTAGCTTTAAGTCGTCCGGCGTGTATAGCCGATACTTGCTGGCACTGCGTTGCGGACGAGTCAGGCCGAGACTTTCCCACGAACGGATGACCGAGGGAGATACGCCCACCATCCTTGCCACGTCCCCAATTTTCAAATAGTTCTTGTCTCGCGTCGCGGCCATCTCGCAGAAGTTAACCGAAAGGTTAGGTCCGCGTCCCGTGTTTTTTCGCTTGACAGGCTACGGGGAAGTTCTCTAACCTTGCGCGATTATAGCAAGGTTTGTTTTTCGCGCAAGTGAATCGCCCTTGGGAATTGTTCGCCGTTCGGAGAATCACAAAATGAATCCCTCACATGTTTCTCGAATTACCAGTTGCCTCCTGGCCCTTGTTTGTTTGATCTCGCTGGCCACCTCTCTGCAGGCCCAGAGCACAGGCGGTCGAATTCTCGGTCGCGTATCCGATCCCAGCGGTGCCGTCCTCTCCGGCGCTAACGTTACGCTGGCCAATGAGCAGACCGGGGCTAGTCGCACGGCGCAGACTGACAAAACCGGGGATTACCAGTTCCTTGAGGTGCCGGTCGGAACTTATCGCATCGAGTTCGATCAGCCGGGATTCAAGAAGTCGGTTACGCGTGGCGTCACCTTGCAGATCAACCAGGTAATTATGATGAATATGGTCCTGCGCCTTGGTGCGGCCCAGGAGACGGTCGAGGTCACTTCCGAGGCCCCGCTCGTAGACACCACCAGCACACAGCTCGGCGCTGTGGTCAATGACCGTTCGGTGACCCAGCTCCCTCTGAATTCTCGAGATAGTTATCAGTTCTTGCAGTTGCAGCCCGGAGTGCAGTCGCAGGTGGGTTCCGACCTGTTTTATGGCAGCGATCGCGCGGGCGTTGTTTCAGTCAACGGAGGCCGCGGACGTTCCAATAATTTCAGCGTTAATGGTGGCGATGCCAACGATCAATTCGTGAATCTCCCCGCGATTCAACCCACCCCGGACAGCATCCAGGAATTCCGTGTACTGACCAATACTTTTGACGCCGAGTACGGCCGCAACTCCGGAGCGATTGTCAACGTCGTTACCAAGTCCGGCACCAACAGCTTGCACGGCAGCGCCTACGAATTTTTCCGCAACAAGGTGTTAAACGCCCGTGGTTTTTTCGATACCGAAAAACCTGACTTCAAGCAAAATCAATTCGGTGCCACCCTGGGCGGCCCAATTTATAAAGACCGCACATTTTATTTCGGTTCCTATGAAGGTCGTCGCGTCATTCGCGGCATTCCCTCCGATTCCGTAGCGGTGCCAACCGCCGCACAAAGAATAGGAGATTTTTCTGCTACCCCGTTCGGCGGGGTGCTCACGGATGCCAACGTAGCCGACGTTATGAATGCCCGGCCGGGGTGCGCTGGAGCCGTGGCCGCTGCGGGTGGGTCCCCATTGCTGCGGGAGCCAATTATTCCGACTTCTTCCCCAACAGCCAGATCCCATTGCCCTGCATGGATCGAACCGCAGTTGATTTGATGAATCAGTTCGTGCCCCTGCCCAATACCCCTGATGGATTTTTCCAGACCGCACCTGATTCTCGGGAACGCACCGACCAATTTACTGTCCGCCTGGATCATCGGATCAATGACAAGCAAAACTTCAACGCTTATTACTATTTCACAGACACTCACCAGCTCGATCCGTTCTCGCGTTTCCAGGCTGGCGGCGCTACTCTCCCCGGTTTTGGCGCTCTCACCAACCAGCGTTTCCAGCAGTGGAACTTGAGCCATACCTGGACGTTGAACTCCAATACCGTGAACGATTTCCGCTTCACTTACTTCCGGGAATCGCAAGGCGACTTCCTGCATCCTCAGCGCACCGCCTTCGTACACGATTCTTGTACCACTGTCTCTCCTGACCAGTGCTTCAGCGATCCGGCCAATCCCAAGCTGGGCATCACTCCTGAGCTGGGGCCCTCCCATGAAGGCGTACCCTTCATCGGGATCTCCGGCGGCTTTGGTATCGGGAACAATTTCGAAGGGGAAATTCCGCAGATAGGCAATACCTTTCAGTGGAACGACAACCTGACCAAAGTAAAGGGCGCGCACACCATGAAGTTTGGCGCCGACTTGCGCCGGATGCGGTTCGATCAAACGTTGTTTTTTGACGTTAATGGCGAGTACAACTATTTCGGCGGTGGCGCAAACGATCCTGCAACATCTGATGCGAACCTGTTTCCCAATTACCTTCTCGGACTCCCCGACTTCTATTTGCAGGGTTCAGCCCAGACGGAAAATGTGCGCAGCACCATCCTCTCGTTCTTCGGTCAGGATAGCTGGAAACTTAGGCCGAACCTCACCCTGAACTATGGCTTGCGTTGGGAATTGCAGACGCCTCTGACTGATGTCGGCCATCGCGTTCAGACCTTTCGTCCCGGACAGTCGACCACCACCTACCCCTGTCAACTTTCGCCAGCCACGGCCGCTACCCTGGGTACTACCGATTGCAGCTCTGTGTTCCCAACTGGCTTGGTAGTTTTTGGGGACCACGGAATTCCCGCAGGTTTGACCCAGACTTATTACAAGGCTTTTGCCCCCCGCATCGGTTTGGCTTGGAGTCCAGGAAGCTCGGGCAAGACTAGTATTCGCGCCGGCTGGGGACTGTTCTACAACCCCATGGAGCAACTTGTGCTGGAGCAGTTCAGCGCTGAACCTCCTTTTGGAGGTAGTACCGGACTCTCCAACGGTTTGTTTAATACGCCTTTCGAGTTGCAGGATGGCACGATTGCACCCAACCCTTTCAATGGCGTTCTAAACCCGCCGCCCGGCCAGCCGATAGATTGGTCCGTATTCCGCCCAATTTTGCTCTTCGGCGAGTTCCAGCCCAAAATGCGGACCCAATATTCAGCGCAGTACAACCTGAATATTCAGCGCGAGCTGGCGAGGGATCTGGTATTCCAAATCGGATACGTTGGTTCCCAAGGTCATAGGCTGTTGGCCACTCACGACATCAACTTCTCTAATCCCCAGACCTGCCTTGATCTCCACGCCATCTCTACCGCAACTGGCAATGGCGATTTGGATTGCGGCCAGTTTTTCTCAGAGAGCTCGTATTCCATACCTGCAGGCACAATCCCCGCTGGTATGACCTTGCATTTACCCTACGGCTCGGTGCCCAGCGTTACCGGACCGAACCCAACGGACATTACCCTGGTTGGTTTGCGGCCATTCTCATCGCCGCAGTGCGAACCTACGACTGGTGTGGGCTGCCCGGCCGATGGCGTGCCGGTTTTCTCCAGCATCTTTGCTCAGGACACCATCGCCAACTCAAATTACAACTCCTTGCAGATGAGCCTGGAGAAGCGTTTTGCTCGTGGTCTGCAGTTCCAGGCGGCTTATACCTGGAGTAAGTCCTTCGATGAAGCCTCCAGTTTCGAAGGTATTCTGAATCCGATAGATCCCCATCGCAGCTATTCACTTTCCCAGTTCGATTCTCGCCATCGCTTCGTACTCAGCTATTACTGGGACCTTCCGGTACCAAAGAAGAGCGGTTTTGCCGGCAAGGCTCTCAACGGTTGGGCGGTTTCCGGGATCACAACGTTTCAAACTGGCTTTCCTATCCGCGTTCTGTCGTCGGCGGACAACGAGCTAATGAACAGCTTCGATTTCGAGTTGCCGGGTGAACCCGACCAGCTCGCGCCTTTCAGATCGCAGGATCCGCGCAAAAACGGTGGCTATTTCTTCGATCCCAACACTTTTACCGAGGACACCACGGTTGATCCGACTCTTTTTGGCAGAATCGGCAACGCCCGACGTACCGTCTGCTGCGGCCCCGGGATCAGCAACTGGGACGTCGCGGTGCACAAAAATACCGGGGTGACGGAAACCACCCACATCGAGTTTCGCGCCGAGTTCTTTAATTTGTTGAACCATACCCAATTTCTTAACCCCGATGGCAATAGCAGCGATGGTGTAGATTTCGGACGGGTAAAGCGCGCTCGCGATCCACGGTTAGTGCAGTTCGCGCTGAAATACATTTTCTAGTTTCCAGCTTCCAACCAGGGCCGCACCCGCACGCGGCCCGTGCCGTTATACCGAGAGGATTTTATGCACGCAGAGCTAGAAAAAGAAATCGAGACTTTCGAAAAGCGGACCCGCAAATCCTACGCCGCGCACCAGAAGGCGATGCCCTACATGCCGTTAGGTGTCTCCAGCAACTTTCGCAGCTATGAGCCCTACCCGCTTTTCATCCGTGATGCTCAGGGCGGCAAGGTTCATGACTTAGACGGTCATGAGTATCTGGATTTCAATC
>WNGI01003565.1_pt2 | contig 13756 bp, 15 predicted proteins | sample 5400621 | NCBI WGS metagenome assembly WNGI01 (sample SAMN13153374, study PRJNA577476) | soil metagenome | isolation source: 20 cm soil or saprolite under Garry oak tree replicate 1 | place: USA:California | collected 2016-06-15
TTCGTCGGCGGGCCGACCTGTAGCCTCGACATTGCCGGCTGCGCTGGGCGGTCTGGTTGGTTCTGGTGGAACCGCTGGTGCCGCGAGAGCACCGCGTATTGGCTGACGGACTCCCAGTCTTTGAGCAAGGATTTTCTCTTCCGGCTCACCGACAAGCTCTTTTGCTCCAGTCGTCACCGGGGGCGGTGCTCCCGGTTGCCTGCCAGCGTACTCGGTCAGTTGCGGATAGTCTGGAAGGACTTCCCTGGCGATTGGTGGTGCCGCGCCGACTGGCGTAGATAGTTCCGGTACGACTCGGCCTTGAACTGGCATCGTCGGATACTTTGGCGCTAATCCACTCCGACCGAGACGGCCCATGCCGCGTTCCATCAGTGGGTTTGGCTGCATTCTCCCGCGCATGTATTCATACAGCCCAGCGCTTCCAAGTCCCATAGCCGTGCTTATTCCTGGCGGGGCACCAAAATGCCGCGAAAGAGTTTCACCCAATAAGCCAAGTCCTACAGGTCCGAAAACTCCTAGCCGCCGCATGGCGGAAGGGGCATTCGATTTCTCTGAGCGGGTGATATTTCGCCGGAAGGCGTCGCGCATCTGAATCACGGCGCCTTCATCGCCGCGGATCTCGCGCACTCCCGGGACGCCTGCTGCTTCAAGCTTGTCGTAAACTGCATCGCGCATCGCTTCGGCGGCTGCTTCTTTAGCGGCAAACCGTGGATTGCTGGCTCTGACGTCGGCACGGTCGGCTTCGGTCATGCCCATTTCCGTGTCCATGTCGCGGTTGAAGCGCCAGCGCAAACGGTCGGTTTCCTTGACGCTCAGGTCTTTCACCTGTCTTGTCGGTTCGCCGCCTTCCTCTTGTGGCGCTATTTCATCGGTCAGGAATTCTTCGAGCGCCTTCATCCCAGCGGCGCGTTCGCTTGGCGTGCGCGGGCTGTTCGGATCGTTCAATTTCGCTGTGGCGCGATCGAGAATGTCCTGGCCGCTAATTCTATCGGTTTCAGGGAGTTGGTCGATGTAGCTGCCGATTTTGTCCTCGATGCCCTTGACTGCCGCGTTCGCAGTGTCATGGGCTTCCCGCACATCCGTAACCGGTGCCTTGCGTTGTTCTTCGGCCAGGTAGGGCTTTGCGCGCTCGAGTTGCGCGTCATAGTTGATTTCATGGCGGCCTGGAGGAGCAGCCTCTTTGATTTCGCGTGTTGACTTCGCGGATGATCTGGCAGCTCGAGCTTCGGGACTGGTCCTAGCCGCTACGGTTGGCGAGGCCAGCGTCGCAGCGCCTCCGCCAGCGGCTTCGCTATAACCCCCAAGTGCTTCTTCTGCGGCTTCTGGATCGCCTCCAAGTGCTCTAGGTGTGGCCTTTACGCCGTGGTAGAGCCCTTCACCCATCATGTACGGTCCTGCGACTTCTGGAGCCACGGCCAGTCCTATGCCCCCCGCAATCCCCTTTGGCGAAGTCAATCCGCTTCCCATGCGCGCTGCTCTCGCTGCAAGGTCATACCCTGCTGCCGGTGTATAAGCCGCATATCCCGGTTTCGGAGTCCTCAGCGCGCCAAGTTCCGCTTCATTGCGTTTGCTTTCAAGGGCGCGCGAACCTCGGCCAAGAGCTGTGCTGAGCCCTAAAACGTCTCCGGTATCGAGCATTTCCTTTTCGCTGGCTTGGCCTTCTGGAGTTCCAAAGGCTGCTTCGCGCAGCGGCCTGATTGCCGTGCTCTTTGCCGCGGCCTGGGTCGGTGCGGCAAGGGTAGCTGCCTGCTCTTTTTCTGAAGGTACTGGAGCTTTGCCGCCAATCGGGTTGCCGTGCTCGTCCCATTCCATCACACCCGCTGCTTGCGCCTTGATGGGATTTCCCTTCTCGTCCCACTCGGTTACGGCTTGGGCGCTGTCGGCATCTGCCATTTGCGTGCCTGCTCGTTCCAAATTGCTGCGTCAGGGACTCCCTTGGGGCGTTGCGGCGCTGGCATTGCTCCGCCGCCTGGACCTTCGCCCATCGTCGCATAGTCTGACAGCCATTCATGCGCGACATTCAGAGCCTGAATCATGTTCGCAGCGCTGAGTTTCCCGGCGTTGAACATCCGCTCAAAGTGCTCAAAAAGTTCGTTGCTCATGCGCCCGCGAGCGTGCGCCAAGGTTACAGCGCTTTGCACCATGCCGATTTCGTCTCTGTAATGCTTGTAAACAGGGTCGCCGCCGCCGATTTTCCCGGTCATAAAGTCATTCCACCGGCCTTCGCCGGGGCCAAGCAAATTGGCAACTTTTTCCGTTTCGTCCAAAGCCCGATTAATCCCTGGCAGCGTGGCTTGAGCCTGCTGCTTCATGGTCTTCATGGTGTTTGTGAGCTTGTTCGGGTCGTTCGCGGATGCGGCGCGGATGCGCGCAACCTCGGTACTCGCTAGGTTGTGTCCTGTGGCGATTCGTTCCTTAGACTCGCGATTGCCTTGGGCAATGTCCTCTGCGCTTTGTATCTTCTCGCCTGCGATTTTCTCTGTGCTGGCTTCTTTGCCGGTAGCTATTTTTTCCTGGCTCGCTTCCTTACCGGTTGCAATTTTCTCTTGGCTTCCTGTTTTTTCTGTTGTGGTTGCGCGCGCCGTCTGTCCTGAAAGGATCTGGCGTTCGATTCCAGCAGCGTCTTTCCTCTGCACGTAGATTGGCTCATCCTGCCAAGGCACCTTCAGAGGAACCATGTCGAATTGCTTGAGTTTCGCTTCGTCGGTAGCAGCCTTTACTGGCGCTCCTGCACGTTTTTCCTCTTCGTTTGCGGCGCCGGCGGCCTGCCCGAGGCGCGACTGATAGCCTAACGTTCCGAGTCCTGTTCCCTCTTCAATCGTGCGGCCTGGGGCTGTCGCCCTTCCGAGAATGTCTAATGCTCGTCGCCAGCCGTGGTATTGCGGCGGTCCTTGTTGAAGGAGCGTCTGTTCGCGCATCGTGGCCGGGCCTGGCTGGCGGATTGGCGGGGGCTCTGGCGCGGCTGCCGCTGTTCGCGCTGGCAGGCTCACTGGCTGCCTAACTGGCGGTGGCTGGTCGCCTGTGTCGGGGCCAGCTCCAAGAGGGCCAGCAGGCGGCGCTGCGGATCCTGTGAGGGCCATTCCGAGAAGCCGGCGGCGTTCCGGGTCGTCTAGGCCAATATCATCGAGCTCTGTATCGAACGCCATTTAGCCGTTCCCTTGACCAAATGCGGTATCCGCTGGTCCGCCTTTGCCAAGCATGCTGTTCATCCAAGCCATGCCGAGTTCGTCACCACTCTTGCCAGCGGCCCGGGCCTCCAAAAACTTTGGACCTAGACCGTACATTGATTCCATCGCTCCAGTATTCGTTCCGAAAAGCCCCTGCTCGCCAGCGAGTGCAAACTTTCGGTTGGCGCTACGTTCATTTGCGTTCGCCATTTCGATGTTCGCGGCTTCATTACCCATTGAGACGCCTTTATCCCTGGCGAGTTGCGATTCCTCGGCGCCTACGCCTGCGGCGTTTCCGGTCCTCGCGGCGCGGTTCCCTGCCATCCAGCCAGCTGTGTCTGCCGAGGCCGCTACGCTGCCCATGCCCGACGTTCGCATAGCATTCAATTCTTCGGGCTTGTACCCTTCGTTCATCATGGATTCATAGGAGGGAATAAGCTTTGATTCAAGAGCATTTGCCTGGCCAAGTTGGTCTCCAGCGACTTGGTTTGTCAGCCTTCGGTTGGCATCTGCCGCCCCAGCTTGTCCACGCGCCATTTACTCAATCCTCCGCGAATAGCTAACCCACGCTTCGCGTTTCCAGCCGAGTCTCAGGAGCAACCCGCCAAACTTCGGCTCAATTTCAGGAGCCAGCCAGCAATGTACGTCTGAAAGGCCAGCGCGTTTTGCTGTGGCCATACACTCTTTCGTCAGCGCCAAGATTCTGCCGATGGTTTCACGTTTCGGTGCGCGAGGGTCAAAAAGCAAGTACACTTCGGCGGTCTTGCGAAGGAATAGCGCCATTTCAGGGCCCGTACCGTTCTCAACCACCGCGCGGACAAGGAACTGCGATTCTCGCCAATCGGGGAGTTCATATGGTAATCCCTGGGCAGCGTGCAGAGTCTTGATGGCCTCGGAATCGCTATCCAAAAATGGCCTTATCCGAAGCATCTATCCTGGCGGTACTCCTGGGGTTATGAACGTTGGCGCTGGCGTCTTGTTGCCGGCAGCAGGGGCAACGTTCGCGTTAATGTACGTCTGGACCTTGGCAAGGGCTTCTCCGGTCTTCACGTCACTTTTGGTGATGGCGTCCAGGTTCGGGATCGAGATTTTAGGTGTGGGCATTTTCGATCACTACCCCGCAGAACCAGCGTTTCGTTGGCATTTCTTTCTTCGTCATAGGGTCCACATACGTCGGATGCGCTTCGAGGAATTCTATCTTGTGAACGTTACAAAAAAATAGTTGCGCTTTCGTTTCTGGATGCTCAATCTTCCATTGAGCCCACTGCGAGCACTCGTCGCAGCATTTCATGCGCTTAATCCTCGAATTGGGATCGTGGGATCGGCCTTCAAACTAGGAATGAGGCGCTCGAGCTGGAACCAGTTATTTATGGCATTAGTCCCCACGGTCCAGAATATGCGTTCACCGTGAATCGAGACTTTGCGTTCGAAGTCGCCGGCAGGATTGAGGCTCAGGATGATGGAGCGAATGTTGGTTGTGCGGTAGGGGCTCGTCGCCTGAAGAGTTAAGATGCCGCTGCCGGTCACAAGGCCGGTGACGTACTCACATATTTTTCTATGGGCTCTTAGCTGAAGCTCGTCCTCTTGCGACTTTGAAGGGCTGCCATAAGTCTGAAAAAAATTGTTTACGGCAACGCCGTCGTCGCTTCCCTGCACCGCGGCATCGACCAACTCATAGATTTTCCCGTTGCCTACGCCGTTTCCGAGGAACGTCTGCAAAGTGCCGTCCGGCCGCTCAATCAAGGCACAGCAATTCGCCGTCATGGTCCAGGGGCTCCACTTCCTGGCTGACCCATGAACCAGGATTCTCCCGGTGAAGGCTGAGTACGTTGGCGCCATCGCGGTTGTGATCGCTTCGCCGGTTGGCGAGAATTTGTAGTCCATGTGGAAAACTTGGTTTGGCGTTAGAGCGCTGTTGACCGGCAAACCGAGAATGAGGCGTTTGGCCTCCCGGGCGATTCTGACCCAAACGGTATACCCCGCAAGCCAGTTCGTCTGATTCCAGTTTGGCTTGTTGTTTCCGCTGACGTCTTCTTGAATTTCCTGCATGATCTTGACCGGATCTGAGCCGGACGTCAGATAAAGGCCGCTCCGGTCGGCAAAGACTACCCATTCTTCCACCCCGTCCCAAGCATTGGGCCCGCAGCAGCCGATGGTGTTTGACACTTCGGTGATTGTCCATGAGGCTGGCTCGTTCACACCGTCATCTGTGACATAGCAGAGATAGTGGTCTTTGGCGAGGTAGAGGTTCGTCCTGAGCTGCCAAGAGGCGCGCAGAGATTGCACGCTGGCGCTGGCCCCCGGCGCCGCAATCTGTACTACGTCCAGCAAGCCATCGAAGGATTCAGGATTGTTGGCATGGCTGATTCTCGCGATGGTCGAATTTACCGGTGAATTCGTTGGGAAAATCTCGATGCAGTCGATAAGGAAAACGCCATTGTTGCTTAGCGTGCCATCGGCATACACCTGCAAGAGCAAGTCTGCTGGGACTACGGAGAGAGGCGAGGTCAGAAGTACTCCTGTAAATTCCTGGTAGGCTGCGGTCAACTGTCCTGCCTGAAGACTTAATCCCGGAGTCGTAAAGGCACCCGTAGTCGATTGCAAATTGATATGCAGGGTTCCCTGAACGGGAGCTCCTGAGATGGCAACCCTAGCCCGAACGCTATAGGCTATGCCTATGTTGATGAGTTTGTTCCCGAGATAGTCCACGGCAGCAGGCTGCGTAATCAATCCACGGACCGCCGTTGCTCCGTCGCCAGTGATTGAGAAAGCATCGCCCCAGTAAGCCGTCAAGGCTTTGTTGAGAGCGGAATCGCCGCCAGCGAATGTTCCTCCCTGCGTCCAGCCAAGCGGTGGAAGTCCCATCGCGGATGGTGTGGAATAGAAAACTTTGATGGTGATGCTGTCAGTCGAAACCGTGCGGTTATTCGCCGCATCGTTGTTCTTGGCGCTGTAGAGTACGCCGAATTGGCCACTGTTGTTTATAATCGCTGGAGTCAGCGCGGCACCCCAGGTGTCATTCGGGCCACCGTAGGATTGAGCTGCGAGTCCTGCCGTTAGCAGGTTCCCATTGCTGTGGTTAGGACTGAGCGGGCCAGAGGACAAATTGTAGAGATAAATCTGGTTGTCGCTGATCTTGTTCGCCACATCGCCTTTAGCGAGTACTACGACTTGGATTCCCAGGATCGTGGCGTTGCCGGGAATGGCGAAAGCGAAGCCAGCAGCAATTATGTTGGGAGACACCCCGGAAGGCAGCATGAGAGCGCTGGCTACAATCCCATCGGTGGCAAAGATGTTATTCGGATTGGCCCATCCGAGACTAGCGACGGACGGGAAATTGGGTCCAGCATTCGCTAAGGTTGGTGGGCCCGTCCCGAATCCGCCATCAAAAGTCAGATTATTGAAGCCGCCCCCGCCGCCATCTGCTTTGATTTTGTTGCGTTCGCCAAGCCAGACAGTGCGTGAGTTGTAGCTGTTCACCGAAGCGCATTCTCCAAGCTCCACCTGCGCGAAAAGATACTGCGCGTTGAATCCAGAAGCTAGAATGGAATCGAGGAAGTCCACGGTTAGGCTTACGGTCGTATTGTCGGCAATCAGCATGGTACTGGTCGGAGTCGAGCTGCCGGTTGGGAGTGAGTAAAACGGCCCCGTAGTCGCAGGCGCAACAATCGCCTGAGTAAAAAGCAGGAGCCTGGCAACCACATTCGGCGGCCCGGTAGGGATATTCGTAAGAGCGACTTTCTTGCCCCCGCCAGCCGTCCAGCTCACCGGAGGGGCCGGGCAAGTGATGAAACCCTGGCGGGTGATGAACGATACGGTCACTTGGCGTAGCCCAGCAGTGATGTTGCCAGCCGTGCCAGAGTCTACAGCTGCTGGCGCCGCCCCCGGCCCGGTCTGGCTTACCCGGTCGTAGTTTGTCCCATCGAACTGCCGCGGAATGTCTTGTCCGCTTTTGCCATCGAAAAAGGCCATATACTCGCGGCCAAAGAGCGTAGTGGAATTGTAGAAGAGCCCTGGAACGCCGCCGCCTTTTACCAGTGTCAAGTTGTTTGGAGTGGCTTCTTGGTAGAGGTTCCCCAGCGAGTCCCAAACCATCAGGATATTCGCTAGAGCGCTGGCGTAGGTCTTTAGGCCGTTGACGGTCCGATTGCCGCCAAGCGAAGGAAAGAACGACGACAGGCGCGGCCTCGATCGCACCGCGCCCATCGGGAAGATGACGTCCTGGCAGTTAGGGCTTGCGCCAGCGGGGAGCTGGCTTGGAGGCATTGAGCAGCAGTAACCAGCGAATAGGTCCTGCCCAACATCCACCATGTCTTGTATCGAGATGGCGAGCCTCCAGGGTTAGAGTAGGTTGCTGAAAATGGCCATGAAGGCGATGTTATCCCCGAGAATGGCTGCGGGGTATCCACTGGCCGCTAATTCGCCACCGAATGAACTGGAAATCTTCAGTTTGCAATTCTTCTGTGTCGTACCGATAACAGGGAAGTATGTATTGGCGATGTTTCCGCCTTGGCTCCAAACGTCGAAATTTTCTACTGCCAAACTGGAGTCAATGAACGGACCAGCACCGCCAACAAGCGCGGGATCGGCTACCGCGGCGGTGAAGTCCACCGCATCGCCACCGCTCACGTAGTTGCCGGTAAGAACCAGCACCCCGCTAACGAGGAATGCTCCCTGCCCACCGCGAATTGCGAGAACGTTCTGAACACTGACCTTCACTGCCATGTTGCCTCCTCAGAGTACTGGATAGTTTCGTCCGCCAGAACCGCTGTAAGGCTGCCGGCGATGATGCCCGCGCTGCCTTTGCCTGACACTCAACTGCTGCAAAGCATGTATCTCGCTTTGGCCAACCTTGTCGTAACCTGCTGCCAGCGTTGAGCCGCGCGAAGCCGCAAAGGCTGCTGCGGTTTCATAGGCTGCGGCGTTTAGCACGCCTCTGATCGGTACTGGGTCGTTGACGCTAACGATTGGCGCAAGCTGCTTTTCGTACTTGATCTTGACGTCTTGTGATTGCAGTGCTCCCCTGAATTCCAGCTTGTCGCCAACCCACTCCCAATCGACTAGGAACGTTTGCTGGCCCATTGTTCTTAGGCCGCCAGGAGGATGCGCCATCAGGCCAGGATTGTTTACCGTGTTGGTTTGGCGCTCCCAAAGCTTTAGGGGCACTACCAGGTCAACTGGTAGTTGCGGCAAAGCGAAGTTTGAGCCATTCGCGCCATTTGGGTAGACGATATGCGTGCCGCTGTCGTCAATGATGAGGCGGCCTTCCGGGTCATTGATTGGCATGGTGGGGATGGCTAGCAACCAGGCATACGAGACATTTACCTCAACTCCGACTATGGCCAGCTGTCTTTGCACTGATTCATAGGCTATTTGAAGAAACTGAATGGAGAACGGAGCGACGTCGGTGAGCACGTCGCCGCCCTGAATCTCCATGTCGTTCAGGATCGCGCGAGCACGCAAAAGCACCGTTTCACAGGTGCCATAGGCCGTTGTGACTAAAACTGGCATTTACTTTTTGGGCATTCCTGCAGGTTCAAGATATCGGTCAGGGTAGAGGCTCCTGGCCTTCTCGGCGTTGGTCATCTTGGCATAGTCGGCTATTTCGCGGTCAAAGACCGCGCCACAACTGCCGCAGGTGATTACATCTTGACGGCAAGGCTTGCCACAACCAGGGCACGGAAACTGCTGCACGGCTTGGTAGCACCAGGGCCGCTCGAGCCCGAGCAGCCTGCAACCCCACTTCGCGAGTTCCGAGATATTGCGCCGGTCCATCTCATTCCCAGCCCAAAGCGTGTCGCCATCGCTGACAAGCTTCGCGGCGGTCTCGAGCATGGTCCTTCTGGCTAGCGCTACTTCTTCTCTCGTTACGAGCGTTCGACAATACTTCTCGAATTTCTGGCGCTCTTTCTGAACCGTGCCGGAAAGCCGGATCTTGGCTTTTCTGACGTCAGGCTCCTCGACATTGATTGCTGCCATCACGCCTTCTTTGGTCTTTCGGTACTTCACGTCGGGCGGGTTATCGTTGAGCAGTTCTATCTCCTCTTCGATTGCCGTTAGGAGCTCTTTTGGCAGGTCAGGCTCGGCGTTGCAGAAGAGTACTCCGAGGCGCGTGTACTTGCCGTCTTCGCTGCGCATCCCGCAAATGTCTTTGGCGAGGGGCGTGGACTTCAGCCAATGCACGGTTCTCCGTTCGTCGCCAATATCCTGGATTTCAGGCGTCGGGTAGACAACAAGAAGCGCGAATTCTTCATCAGGCTGCTTTGCTGGGATGACGTGCTGGCCGGAAAGCCCATTGCCGTGAGTGAAGGGGATATCGCTTAAATTGATGATGAGACTAGCCTGTGCCATTTGCTTCTCCTTCAGCGATTACGCCCGCTGGAGCGTGGTTAGAGTTTCACTACGAAGTCTTCATCTGCGAAGGGCCTCATCCCATCTTTTAGCCGGTCGCAAGTGACGCGCGTGAATTCGTTGTCCTTCCTAGCTGCTTCCTGCTCGATCGCTGCTTTCCGCTGGCTTGGCGTGAAGTCTTCTTTCGACCGGCGAATCAGGTTCACGACCAAAGCGACAACGTGCGTCGAAAGTGCCAACGGGCTCCCTTGGTAGTTGCCCGTGTCGGTTAACGGCATCACGAGCTCGTAATCGCCGCGGCTAGGGAATTCCCCTGCGGTATCGACGGTTAAGCCGCCATAGACTTCCTCGCCAGCTTTCCGCCAAGTTTCAGGCGTTCCGTACTCTTCTGGCGGGCGCCAACACTCCAAGTGCCAGCAGTTGGCCGGAAGGTACTTTGGGCACTGGCGAGTTTCAATCACGCTGCGAACGAGCCGGATCTGCTTTCGCATCGCTCCTGACCGAGCCATCGGGTGAAAGTCAGGAACTTCCAAATCTTCCCATTCTTCCCAAGAACCGGTGATCGGAACTATCCTATTCCAGCCCCATACCACCCTGAATCGTGGCTCGCCCCACCTGTTGGTTCCGCCAGCCAGGGCAAGCCACTTCGTCACATCCTCAGGGCAATCGTAATGCTCGATGCGCTCTTCATTCATGTTAAGCCGCTGGGGTATTGGCGACAATGGCGGCCGCAAGGGTAGTAGCCGAATCCGACATGGATTTGACGGTATCTTGCAGGGCCGCGCGGTCGCTAGCTGAGAGAGGCCCGGTTCCCGCCAATGCTGCGGTGAGTTTCGTGAATAAGGCGATCAATGCCGCGTTGGCTGCCGCTTCGGCGTCGGTGTTGGCCTTCGCCTGCGTGATGATGGCTTGTAGGTCTGCATCCATTTTGTTCTCCTTTGCGAGTAGTAATCTAACCGCTGACAAAATCTCGTCTAGCCGGGTATCGTGATGAATGTGGACGTGGAGGTTCACGCTTGCAGCTCTTTATTTGCTCGCAGCAAGTACTTTGGCGAGTTCCTCATCGGCCTCGGCGTTGGCCGCAGCTAGAATGCGTGCCGTGCCAAACCGGTCAATCATGCTTTTGGCATCTGCCGCGTTATAGCCCTTGGTCTTGAAGTAGGCAATCGCGCGGTCGGTATCGCTCACAACCGGAGCTGGCGCTTCCGGCTTTGGTTTTGCCGCCAGGATCTTCGCAAGCATCCCTTCAGAAACTACGATTTCTACGGTATACTCGAACCCCCCGCCGGCGGTGCGTTTGAATTCAACGTCATCGGCCACAAGGGCTTTAAACTCATCCTCTGTGACCAACTCGCCAGCATGATTTGACTCCAAAACTCCTTTGATTAGAAACGTTTTGCCAGGTACCGGCTTGTCGTTTTCGTCCAGCACGTGGCCAACGCTAGTCGTGTGATGCATAGTTCCCCTCTCTTTAAGCGAAAGATTTTTGGGGCGGGATTTCTTTGACCGCGTAGCCCGCCCGTCGCGGCTTCGTCCTCTCGAGAAAACCGGTGGGATGCCTGCCTTCTACAAGGCTTGCCCTTCAGGCATCCCGTTTCGTCGTCGTCGTTTTAGTATCCCAATGCAGAAAGCGATGCCAAACCATCCCAAAACACTCCATAGCGCCTGACTGTTACGCGGCCAAAAGGCCGGAGTCGGTCATTTCTGCCGACTTCTTGCGGTTCAGATTCCCGCAAGAGCAGACTGTCGCACCATCCACAAGGGATGTTCTCTCGCTCAGTCGTTCACGGTGGCTGTCGATTGAAACAACCTTCCGCCCTGTTTGCGTCGCAGCATCCAAGTCAATCAGAGAGAATTTGCTGCCAGACTTTTCAGCCTGGAGGCCCCGAAGTTGTTGAGGCTGGTCCATAAAAAGATTCATGACCACATCGAGGTAGCTGATGTACCCTGCCACAAGGCCTCCACTCGGCCCGTAGATCGGGAACACAGTTTGGTTGCCTTCCTCGAAGAAGCCCACGTCTTTCGTTACGCCGCGGCCCCAATGCTTCGGGAGTACGACGTCGATTCTGGCGATTGTCGCATGGATGGAAAGCTCGATGTCGATGCCGCCGAACGTCTTTGGAGGCTTTTTCTTGAGCATGTCCTGGCTCGAATCGCCGCCAAGTTGATTCTGGATGATGGTCGCCACGGTGATGCCAGCATTCTCCCAGGCCGCTAGCTGGTCCACGTTCATTAGAGCGAACATGGGCTCATTGAAGTTGGCTCCGAGGACTCTGCGAAGTTTGAATTCTCCCAGCCGCCTCAGAGCTGGCGTGATGGTTGCTCCCCCTGCGGCCACATGTGGAGTTTTCAACGCTTCAGGATAGCTTGATCTGCTCAGGTTGTTCCATGTTCCGCTCGAGCTGTCCACGTGGTTGTAGAGCAAGCCCTCGAGCGAAACCGGGTTAGCGCCGCCAGCGCCCTGGCTGATGTTGATGACGATAGCGTCGGTAACGATTGTTCCGGCCGGCAGAGCGTTCAAAGTTATCGTCTTCGCCAGTGGGTCAACGGCTGTAACCGTTGCGAGCCCGCGCGAAGCTGAAGCGAGGCCAGTCGGATAAATCTGCACGTCCTGGTTGAAGTAGAACAGGTTCGGGTTGTTGACTCCGATAACCGTTCCGGCAATCGACGTGACGGAATCAAGTTGCCCGGTGCCGTTTGTCCAAGCTACGCAGTCGAGTGCGCGCTTGAACATCTTCATGGCTTCGGCTACTTCCCTGACAGCTACATCCTCAACGGCTTTGTCATTGCCCTTGGTCGCATACTCGGCCAGTTTGCTCACTTCGAAGGCGAACCGGAATTGCAGCGTAGAAAGTGTTCCCACTTCCCAGGTGCTCCCCGAACCGCGGCCCATGTCGTCGAAGTCTCCCGTACCTTGACTGAATTTCCCGCCCGGTCGGATGAGTTGTGGCAAGCGAATGTTTCTGCTCGAAGCGTCAAGAACATCGGCGCGTTTCTCGATCAGATCCAACCATATGTGTTCCTGTTCGTTCTTGTATGTTACTCAAACTAAAGAGTTTGAGGGCAAGTCATTTCTGCTTGCCTCTCACAGTTCAATTCCTGTGAGAGCGGACTATCGCATCGCCCACGTGGGGCGTTCTCTCGCTTAGTCTCTCACGGTCCCTTGCGGGTTCCGCCTTCTTGGCATCGCAGCTTTGAAGTCAATCAGAGAGAATTGTTTTGCCCCATATTGCTATGGGGAGGCACACGAGGTTATGCCGTGGGCACCGTCTTCCTGACCTTCTCCAATTGCAATGCAACGCTCTGAATATTACTCGGGGGAGCCATTTGGCGCACCTCTTCCTTAAGTGAGATTTTGTCCTGCTTTTTCGCTCACTCGGGGGAACCGTGCCCGGCAATTTTACGGTTCGCTTCGGAACGCTTTGCTGCTAAACTGAGCAAAGAAAAGCCTGCCATCCGCTATGAACGGAGGCAGGCGACAGACACAGTGCCTTGCTCAGAAAGGACACTATGCCCGAATGTATCGAGTGTAGCACGCCATTTATTGCCCGTACGACACTCCAAAAATTTTGCTCCAAACGTTGCAGTTGGCGAAGGAAGACGCGTGCTTGGAGACAGAAAAACCCCAAGCGCTCGGTTCAGGCTGTGCAACGTTATCGCGCGAAACATCCAGAGACTCCGCGCAGCGTTTCGAATCGCTACTACGCACGAAACAGTGAAAAGGTGAAAAAGCGCACGAAAGAATATAAGAAATTCCACAAAGACCGCCACTATGCCCATTTTCTCATCGGTGCGATGCTTTACTTTGGACTGCTCGTCAGGCCCGCGCATTGTTCGAAGTGCGGTAAAGAATGCAAACCACAGGCACATCATCACCGCGGCTATTCCAAGGAGTACGTCCTTGACATAGTTTGGTTGTGCGTTCCGTGTCATTCCGCCGCTGACCTAGCCCTGAAGATGCGCTCCTCGTAAAATTTCTTGGGTAGTGAAGGGCGTACCATCTCCTCGATACATCCGCCCATCAGGGCCTTTGTAGGGCTTCTTCGCACCCGCCGCTGCGGCCGGTTTTGCTCCAGGCTTCGTCGCGGGCTTTGCGCCAGGCTTAGCCTGGCTGCCCGCCACAAGACCAGGGGTTTCATCGGCCAGCACGCGGCGGACGTAAAGATTCATGAGCCAGGGAGTCCAGTAATTTTTTTGCGCCTCCATGACCGCTTTCTGGTCGCGCGCCTGGTAGCCAA
>WNGI01003566.1_pt1 | contig 13756 bp, 12 predicted proteins | sample 5400621 | NCBI WGS metagenome assembly WNGI01 (sample SAMN13153374, study PRJNA577476) | soil metagenome | isolation source: 20 cm soil or saprolite under Garry oak tree replicate 1 | place: USA:California | collected 2016-06-15
GCCCAAGAGGACTCCGGGGGCGCCGCGGTTCGCCGGGATCGACGCGTGGCTGAACAGCCGCCCGTTGACGCTCGAGAAGCTGCGCGGCAAGGTCGTGCTCGTCGACTTCTGGACGTACTCGTGCATCAACTGCCTGCGCACGCTGCCGCACCTCGAGGCCTGGTACGCCCGCTACCACCGAGCTGGTCTCGTGATCGTCGGCGTGCACACGCCCGAGTTCGCGTTCGAGCACGTGGTCTCGAACGTGCGCGCGGCAACCAGGCAGCTCGGCGTCCGCTACCCGGTCGCGATCGACAACGAGTACAAGACCTGGGACGCATACCGCAACGACGCCTGGCCGGCCGAATACCTGATCGACCGCCGCGGCCAGGTCCGAGAGGTCAAGAAGGGCGAAGGCAACTACGGAGACACGGAACGCAAGATCCAGGCTCTGCTCGGCGAGCCCTCCGGCGCCCAGCTCGCCTCGGTCCGGGACCGGACGCCGCAGCACTTCACGACCCCCGAGTCGTACCTCGGCTGGCAGCGGCTCCAGAGGTACGCAGGCTCGGCGATCACCCCTGACCGCATGATTCGGTACCGCTTCCCGAAGGCGATCCCGCCCGACTCGCTCGCCTACTCAGGGTCCTGGACCGTCGAGGGAGAGCGGATCGTGGCCGGCCGCGATGCGCGCCTCCGGTTGAGCTTCATCGCGCAACACGTCTATCTTGTCCTGAGCGGGCGCGGCCGCCTCGACGTGCTCGTCAACGGCAAGAAGGTGCGGACGATCCGGATCGGTGGGCTCAGCCGGCTCTACACGCTGCTGGGCTACAAGACCGAGCGCGCGGGGCTGCTCGAGCTCCGCTTCACGCCGGGCATCTCGGCGTACGCCTTCACGTTCGGCTAGTTACTGCTCGCGGGCGGCGTCCTCGCCGCCGCCGTTCTCCTCGTCCCGCTCGCGCAGGAAGCGCGTCAGCTCGGCCGCGAGCGCATCGCCCGACGGCAGGTCGGAGGACGATTCCTCGAGCGAGTCGACGCGCTGCTCGAGCTCCTCGACGTAGGCCGCGGTCTCCTCGTCGGACGCCACCGCCTCGCTGACCTGCTCCTCGTAGCTCTGCGCCGCCTCCTCGAGCTCGGAGACGTCGACGTCGAGCCCGATCAGGCCGCCGAGCCGTTCGCAGAGCGCCACCGCTGCCCGGGGGCTGGGCGTCAGCGAGACGTAGTGCGGCACCGCCACCCAGAGGCTCGCGGACGGGATCTCGGCGCGGCGGCACGCGTCGTGGAGGACGCCGACGATCCCGGTCGGCCCCTCGTAGCGCGACTCGGACAGCCCGAGCTGACGGACGAGGTCGGGATCGCTCGCGCTGCCCGTAACGGGCGACGGCCGGGTGTGCGGCACGTCTGCCAGCAGCGCCCCGAGCGTGATCATCATCTCGACGCCGAGCTCACCGACGAGCCCTACGAGCAGGTCCGTGAACGTCCGCCATCGCAGGTTCGGCTCGATGCCGAGCAGAAGCACGACGTCGCGGTCGAGACCGTCGGGCCTCGCGTGGTAGAAGGCCGTCTCCGGCCAGTCGATCTTGCGCGTCACTCCGCCCTCGAGGGAGACGTGCGGCCGGGTCGCCTGGAAGTCGAAGAACTCCTCCGGGTCGAGGTGCGCGAACCGCTGCGCCTGCCACGTCTTGGCGAGGTAGCCGGCGGCGAGGGAGGCCGCCTGAGCACCGTCGTTCCAGCCGCGGAATGCGGCGATCAGAACCGGACGCGTGAGCTCCGGTCGCCGGTGTACTCGAAGCTCGCCGGCCACGGTTTCAGTCTACGCGCGGCGGGCGCCACAAAACCGTCACGAAGGCGGCCAGAAGTGCCCAAACCGCGCCGGCAAGCCCCACGTGGGCCAGCACGAGCGGCCAGGGGAGGTGCGTCCGGTACTGGATCTCGCCGAGGATCATCTGGACTACGAGCAGGCCCAGCACCGCCGCGCCGAACGCGAACAGGCGCGGGGCGCGCTCGCGCCTCGCCGCGAGGTAGCCGAGCAGGAAGACGAGGCCGAGCCCGAAGACGGCCACGGCCCCCGCGTGGACATAGATCAGCGGCTGCAGCCGCCAGAGCCGGTCGACATGCTCCGCGCCGCCGCCCGAGTGCGGGCCGCCCGCGGTCGCAAGCGTTCCGGTCACGAGCAGCGCAAGGGCGGCGCCGGCGACGACCAGCGCGAAGCGACGCAGCTCCAGCGGCAGGACCGGCTCGGCACGACCCGCGAGGGCCGCATAGCTCTCCAGCACGAGCACGACCGCGCCGGCGAGTACGGCCATCGAGAGCAGCAAGTGCGCAGCGACGACCGGCCAGCGCAGGTCGGTCTTGACCGCGAGGTATCCCAAAGGCGCCTGCGCCAGCGTGCCGAGGAAGACCGCGAGCGCAAGGCGGCGTGAGGCGCGCGAGAGCCGGGGCGTCCGCCACGCGCCGAGAGCCGTGAGCAGCACGACGACGATCGTGACGCCGCCGATCACGCGGTTCCCGAACTCGATGTAGGCGTGGTAGTCCTTGGCCGGCAGCGGGTGCCCCTTCTCGCAGCCCGGCCAGTGCCGGCAGCCGAGCCCGGAGTCGGTCAGCCGAACAGCCGCGCCGGTGACGACGATCAGCCAGAGGGCCGCGACCGAGGCGAGCGCGAGGCGGAGAAACTGCCCCGCCGAGAGCTCGAAGCGCTGTACGCGTGTGATGTACGTGTACACAGACATCACCGGAACGGCTCCAGCAGCGCAGGGTAGCCGTCTGCGCCCGCGAAGGGCGTCGGCCGGGAGCCCAGGAAGAGCGGCCGGTCGGCCGCGTTCAGGAGCACAGGCATCAGGTCCGGACCGCGGAGCTGCCCGAGGATCCCTGCGGCGCAGTCGAGCTCGCCGAACCGCTCGACGCCGTCTGCTCGGACGCCCGGCCCGGCGACCAGCAGCGGCACCGGATCGCCCGAGTGGATCACGTCCGGCGAAGCGGGGGTCGCGTGATCGCCCGTCACGCAGACGATGGCTCGATCGGTCGGCAGCTCGCCCAGGGCCGCGTCGAGCCGCTCGATCGTCTCCTGCTTGATCCGCGGGTCCTTCGTGTGTCCCGCCGCGTCGGTCGTCTTCTGGTGCGTGAAGACGAACGTGTCGCCGCCGTCGAGCCGCTCGCGCGCCAGGTCCACCCGCCGTCGCAGGTCCGCCACCGGATCGTCCGTCTCGGGCGCTTCGATCGCCTCGAGCCCGAGAGCGATCCCGAGGCCACGGAGGAACGCGGAGTCTGCCGCGAACGCTCCCGTAACCCCGTGCCGCTCGAGGAAGCTCGGCACCCGGCCGGGGCGGCCGAACCACTTGAGGGTGATCACGTTGAAGCGCTCGCCCTCGAGGCGGCGCATGACCTCGCGCGTCCACTGCTCGCAGGCCAGCGCGGTGCGCTCCGCCTCGGGCACGAACGGCAGCGGCCGCAGCATCGGATGCCACGCGCGGAAGAACGCGTCCGTGTCGGTGACCCGCTCGTCCGCGCCGCCGCCGATCCGCAGCACCGCCTCGCCGCGCCAGACGTGCTCCAGCGAGAAGGTGAGGCCGTCGATCTCGATCCCGTCGCAGCGCTCGACCAGCCGCTGCGCTTCCTCCGCGTCCCCCTCGGAATCCGGCCGCCCGGTCAGCCACCAGCCGTCGTCCCGCCGCTCGGCCGGCCTCAGCGCCGCGTAGCCGAAGACGTGCTCGTCGCTCACCGCCTGCCCGCGGCCGAGCGCCTCGAAGACCGCCCGTCCCGGGAACTCGTCGGGCCGGTAGCCCAGCATCGACCAGTGCGCGACCTCGCTGGACGGCGCCCGCCCGGGGCCGACCGCGTAGAGCACGCCACACGAGCCCGCAGCGGCGAGCCGGTCGAGGTTCGGCGTCGTCGCAGCCTCGTTCCCGGTCTTCCCGCCGAGCACGTCGTGGGCCCGGTCGCCGAGCCCATCGAGCAGGAAGACGACGATGGGGTACACGCGGCGCAGGCTAACCCGCGCCGCGTGTACCGAACTGCGTTACCTCACGCGGAAGACGATCGTCCGCGAGTAGCCCTCGAGGTAGCCCGTCCCCGCCTGGTTGATCGACATGAAGGCGCGGAGGGTGTAGCGACCGCGCTTCAGGTGGAGGCGGAAGGCCCGGCCCGAGCTCGAGCCGAGGACGACTGCCCGGAACTTCACCCACTCGTGGAACTTGGTGAAGCGCTGGATGTAGACCTTCCGGCCCGCGTGCGAGCTTGCGGCTTTGACCTTTACGGCCGCCCGCTGGTGCCTCCCGATCGTGAACGAGATGGTCGGACGAACGCCCACAGACACGGTCGAGCTGACCGTGCTCTTCCAGTGGGCCGAGTAGGTCGTCGCCCAGCTGGGCTTGACCGAGACCGCCCAGGCACCGCCCGTGCCCGTCAGGAGCGTCGCGACGAGCGCCGCTGACGGTGCGCCGTACGGCTGGGCGTAGACGTCGACCTTCTCGTTCGCCTGGCCGGTCGAGACCGTGCCGGCGATCGAGGTGGTCTGGCCGTAGAGGATGATGGGTGTCGCGGCGCCGATCGTCACTGCGGGCGGCGGTCCGGTGACGACGACCTTGCCGGTCAGGGCCGGATGGAGCGCGTCGTGGTACCGGTAGGTGCCCGCGGTGTTGAACGTGTGTGTCCAGGTGTGACCGGCCGCGATCGTGGGTGACGCGAAGGCGCCGTTGTTCGCAACGACCTGGTGTGCCTTCGTGTCCGTGTTCGACCATTTGACCGCGTCGGTCGTCTTGATCGTGACGCTTGCCGGGGAGAAGGCGGTCGCCGTGACCTTGACCGTCTTCGTCACCGTGGCAGCCGGCCGTGAAGCGCCCGCCAAGACGAGCGCGAGAGCGCCGACTGCAATCAGTACGAAGCTGCGCATTTGCATAACCCCCTGGTTGACGGCGTCTACTGATTAAACGGGGTCGTGCGCGGAAAGTTCTTGCGCTTACAGGACTCTTACCCGGCGCTCCAACCGCTTTAACACGTCCGCAACCCCTGGAGGAACCAAGCTTTCCCAGTCAGCGCCCTCGCGGAGGGCCGCACGGACGTCGGCTCCCGAGATCTCCTTGGCGGCGCCCTCGTCGAGCACGACGACCTCGTAGCCCGCGTCGCGAAGCCGCTCCAGCTTCGTCCCGCCCCAGTCCGAGAAGAGCCGGAGGAACTGGACGACGTCGTCCGGGACATAGGCACGCCAGAGCTCCGGCTCGTTGACGGGGAACGGGATCACGTGCAGCCGGGCGAGGTCGATCCCCGCGTCCTGGGCGGCCGCCTTGACCATCAGCAGCCGCTCGACGTAGGTGAACGGGTTCGACTCGGGCAGGTGGCGCAGCGGATCGGACGCCTCCGGGCGGATCCGCTCCGGATCGGGATTGGTGATCCCGACGAAGAGCTCTTCGCAGTGGGCCGCGGCGCCTCGCAGATACTCGAGGTGCCCGAGGTGGAAAGGCTGGAACCGCCCATGAATCATTCCGCGGGCGGTCACTCGACTACGACTCCGGCCCCCTCCTCGACGCGGCCGATGCGGCGTATGAAAAGCCCGCGTGCCATGAACTCCGCCTCCAGCGCCGCGGCCTGATCGCCGCGTACCGAGACGAGGAGCCCGCCGGCCGTCTGGGGGTCGTAGCCGAGCGCCACGAGGGTGTCCGAGACGCCGTCGAGCTCTACGTGCGGGCCCGCGAAGTCTCGGTTGCGGGGATCGCCGCTCGTGCGAACGCCGTGGCGGGCGAGGTCGAGAGCCCCGTCGATCGCCGGGAAGCGGGCGGACTCGAGCCGCAGGCGCACGCCGCTGCGCTCTGCGACCTCGTACGCGTGGCCGAGGAGGCCGAAGCCCGTCACATCGGTGACCGCGTTCGGCGCCAGCCCTCGCAGGACGTCCGCGGCCTCGCTGTTCAGCGTCCGCATCCAGCGCACGGCGCGCTCGAGCTGCTGCGTGCCCGCGTCGCCGCGCTTGTAGCCGGTCATGATCAGGCCGGTGCCGAGCGGCTTCGTCAGGAAGAGCGCGTCGCCCGGGCGGGCGCCGTTCTTGGGCCAGATGCCGTCGGGATGAACGGTGCCGACGACGGCGAGGCCGTACTTCGGCTCGGCGTCCCGGATCGTGTGGCCGCCGGCGAGGAGGCCGCCCGCGGCGCGAACCTGCGCGTCCGCGGCCGCGAAGATCTCCGCGAGCATCTCCATCGGCAGCTCCTCGGGAAACGCGGCGATCGAGAGCGCGAGCAGGGGCGTGCCGCCCATCGCGAAGACGTCGTTGAGCGCGTTGGTGGCGGCGATCGCGCCGTAATCGCCGGGGTCGTCGACCACCGGCGGGAAGAAGTCGAGCGTGAAAATCAGGGCGCGCTCGTCGTCGAGCCGGTACACCGCCGCGTCGTCGGCCGGTGCGAGCCCGACGAGCAGGTCCGCGGCGTCGGCGGGGACGAACCCGGCGAGCAACTGCTCCAGGCGAGCGGCCGAGTACTTGGCGGCGCAGCCGCCACAAGACGCGAGGTCTGTCAGCTTCACTCTGCCGGTGTCCAGGTCCACAGGCGGCCTTCCTGAAAATCGGTTCCGGGAACTGTAGGGGTCGTGCCGACTTTCGTCCATAGACGATCACCTGCAGGCTTTTATTCCCAGAAGAGAGAGCAGCGGCGGCCCGGAGGCCGCCGCTGTCAGGGGAGAGGAGGAGCTTCTTCTTCCCCCCGGTTCGCGCTCTTTGTGACGTTTCCTGCTAGAGCTCGCCGGGCGTGCGCATGATCCGCCAGATCATGTAGAGGCCGATCACGCCGGAAAGGCAGAACCCGACCAGCGCGACGACGTGGCTCACGCGGGCCATCAGCGCCGACGAGACGAGCAGCCCGACGACGATGATCGCCGCGCCGATGCGGTTCGCGACCGAGCGGAGCATGTGCTCGGTGTCGTCAAGCGCGGTCGGGGCAACGCCGATCTTCAAGGTTCCGCTCTCGAGCCGGTCGGCGAGCTGGCCCAGGCGCCGCGGCAAGCGCGAGAGCGCGTCGAGCTGGGTCAGGAGGTAGCCGAAGAAGCGGTCGGGCTCGAGCCGTCCCTCGGCCTCGGTGAGGATCAGCTCGAGTGACTCCTCCTCGATCAGCGCGATCGGGTCGAGCTCGGGGTCGAGCGTCCGCGCAATCGAGTCCGCCTGCGAGAGCGTCTTGCCGACGAGCGCGAAGCTCGCCGGGAGCCGGATCCCGTTCGAGAAGCAGAGGCGCTGGAGGTCGGCCAGCGCCTCGCCTGCCCTGATCCCCGCCAGCGTGCGCCGCTGGTAGCGCGGCAGCTTCCGGCGCAGCTCGTGGAGGAAGGCGGGCTCGTCCGAGTCGAGGGTCGTCAGCGAGAGGGAGAGCAACAGCGCGGCGACATCCTCGGCTCGGTTGCGCGCGATGGCGAGCAGAAGCAGCGAGAGCTTCGTGCGCGTCTCGTCGTCGAGCCGCCCCAGCAAGCCGAAGTCCAGCAGTGCGAGACGGCCGTCCTCGGTCAGGATCACGTTCCCTCGATGCGGGTCGGCGTGGTAGATGCCCTCGAGCGTCACCTGGCGGATGTAGCTACGGAAGAAGTCGCGCGCGAGCCGGCGGGCCTGCTCCTCGGGAAGGCCGTGCTCGGCCGTGACCTTCTCCCCGTCGACCCGCTGGAGGACGAGAACGCGCTCGGTGACGAGCGGCCGGATCACCTGCGGGACGACCAGGTCGTCGTACTCCTCGACGGACCGCGCGATCAGCTCCGTGTTCGCTGCCTCCTCGACGAAATCGAGCTCGCTGCGGAGGTGTACCTCGAGCTCCTCGCCGAGCGCTCGCAGCTGCAGCAGCCGCGCAGTCTCGGAGCGCTCTTCCAGGAAGCCGACCGTCGAGGCGATCACGTCCAGGTCGAGGTCGACCTGCTCGACGATCCCCGGTCGGCGCACCTTGACGACGACGTCGCGCCCGTCGGGCAAGAGCGCACGATGGATCTGGGCGATCGACGCCGCCGCGAGCGGTTCCGGATCGAGCCTCGCGAACGCGTCGGCGCCGAGGTCTTCCCGGACGACCCGCTCGACCTCCGAGAACGGAAACGGCGGCACCTCGTCCACGAGCCGGCCGAGCTCCTCGATGTAGACGTCGGGAAGCAGGTCCGGCCGCGACGAGAGCAGCTGGCCGAGCTTCAGGTACGTCGTCCCGAGCTGCTCGAGCGCGAGCCGGAACTCGACCGCACCTTCGCGCGTCGCGGGCCGCACGCCGACGACGCCGAGCTCGCGGAGCACACGCAGTAGACGCCGGCTGCGCGCCACGCGCGTGACCTGGAGTGCGCGGCGCGCGCGCTGGATCCGAGCGCCCACGCTGGCTTCTTCTCCTACAGGAGCTTGCTCCTAACCGCGTTCGTCAGCTCGCCGGCCGAGACCGAGCCTTCGAACTCGGCCACGATCCGTCCGTCTCGGCCGACGAGGAAGGTCCAGGGCTCGGTCGACAGGCCCCACTGGCGCATCCAGACGTTGTAGCCCTTCGTCACGTTGTTGTCCGTATAGACCTCGACGTGGATGAAGCGCACGCCGCTCGAAGCGAGCTTGCGGCGGACAGCGTCGGCGACGTCCACGACCGGTCCGCAGGTGCGGCTGGTGCAGTACTTGGGCGTCGCGAACGTGACGACGAACGGCTTGTGCGCCGCCAGCGACGCCGCGACCGAGTAGCGCAGCAGCCCGCGGTCGGGAGGCTGGGCCGTCGTCAGAGCCGCCACGGACGCATCGGAGAGGGTCGGCGTCCGCGAGCGCGGGGCCCTGGCGCCGACCTTCGGCACCGGCAGGGTCGCGTGCACGTCGAAGACGCCGACGCCCTTGATCTTCTTGCCCGCCGGTTGGGTCACGAGCCAGTAGCGCCCGGGCCGCGGGATCTGGAGATGCGTGACGTAGATGCGCGTGACGCCGCCGGCGGCCGGTTCTGAGACCCCGGAGACCCCGATGCGCTCGAGGTGGGCGGTCGCTTCCGCGAACGGCTTCTGGTCCCTGCCACTCGCAATCCAGACCCGGGCCGTCGGCCGGTTGACCGGCCGCGCGTCGTTCGTGATCACCAGGAAGGGAAAGCGAACGTTTCCGGGCACGAAGCTGCCGGCGCCCTGGGTGAGAGCCACAGTCGGCCCGGGCACCTTCAGCATCTCGTCGATCGTCAGCGAAGACGAAAGCGTTTTCGGCGGCGAATGAGACCCGCAGCCTGCCGCGAGAGCCGTCGTGAGCACGAGGACCGCAGCGAGACGACCCACCCGTCGAGTCTAGCTAGGAGGAGGAGTCGAGCCCGCAGGAGGTGCTACCGCTTGAGCAGAAGTGCGGCGACACGGCGCGCCTCTCGTGTGCCGGCGGAACCCGTGTCGGATTCCGCCTGCGCACGGTCTGCGCAGCGCGTCTAGTGACCGTCGAACCAGCTGCCGGGACCGCCGAAGCAATGGCTGCCAACGTGGCCGACAACCTGGGCCGCGCCCTGGAAGTAGAACGCCAGCAGGCAGAGCGATGCGGTGAGGGAGATGAGGCGTGCCTTTGTCATAGTCACCTCCTTCATCGGCTTAGAAGCGGACATCCTGTAGGGCTTCCGCGGCCTTGCGATACAGCCGGGCTGCCGTTGTGTGATCGCCGGAACGCCCGGCGAGGTCGCCCTGGGCCATCCACGCCGCTGCGCGATGGCTGATGGACTCGAGCTGCTCCGCACTCGCTTCCGCGGTGTGCAGCATCTCGTTGGCCTCGTCGAGCCGGCCCTGTTCCATCAGGGCCCGGCCGAGGACGAGCTGGGTCGGTGCGATGTCGAGCAGGAAATCTTCGCGGCCTTCGAGGAGCTCGAGCGCGTGCCGCGCCTCCTCCTCGGCCGTCTCCACCTGACCGGTCATCAGGTGGACATGCGCGAGCGACGAGACGACGTTGGCCGCCTCGGCCTCGCTGCCCTTGTCGAGCAGCACACGGTAGGCGCCCTTCAGGTCCTCGACGGCCTTGTCGGGCTTGCCGAGCTGGAAGTTCAGCCCGCCGAGGTTGTTGAGGAGCCGGCCCACGTTGCGCTCGTCGTTGAGCTGCTCGTAGTAGGCCTTGGCGCGCTCCGCGTAGCTGCGTGCAAGCACCCAGTGGCCCATCCGCTCGGCGACCATCGAGGCCTGGAAGTAGACGTTGGCCATCGTGCGGTGGTCATCCAGAGCCTGAGCGAGCTCGAGCGCGCGCTCCACGTCCTCGCGCGCCGCCTCGAGATCGCGCTGGCGGCGGTAGCACCGCGAGCGCCAGCCCAGGACTTCCGAGCGAAGTAGGTCGCATGGAAGGTGCGAGACCTCCGCGAGCTGAAGAGCCTCGCTGAAGAGGCCGATCGCGGACGCGATGCTCGATAGGTGGTAGCGGCAGACGCCCATCCGGAAGAGCACCTGCGCCCGGTCAACGTCGGAGAAGCCCGGGTTGTCGGCGATCGTCCGGCAGCGCTGGAGCAGCTGCAGCGCGGGCTTGACCTCGCCGCGCTCCATCCGCGCCCAGGCCTCCGACGAGAGCGAGCGGTACTCGAGCTCGGGAGCGCCGGTGGCCAGAACGGCCGTCCGGGAGTTCTCGAGCTCCTCGACGGCCTCGTCGTAGTGATGCGCGTTGGTCAGCGCTTCCGCTCGGGCGAGCATCGCCTCGACGCGGCTGCGCTCGTCGGCCGAGACGCCCTTCTCGAGGAAGTTGGCGTCGACGCCGAGCTTCGCTGCGAGCCAATCGATCGTCTCACGTGTGGGGCGTGTCTTGCCGCGCTCGATCTGGCTGACGTACTCCTTCGAGAACCGTTCTCCTGCCAGATCGCTCTGCGTGAGCCCGGCTGCAACGCGCAGCTGGCGCAGGCGTTCGCCCAGGCGGGCACCGGCCGGTCCGGCTTGTGTCCTGGTATGGGCGGCAGAGAGATGTGCTTGCGGCATCGTGTGTCCTGGTGCAGTCAAACGCATACTTGATTTCGGCGCAAGTGCCTGCGGAGCCGAATCCCCCAAAATGGTCATATTTGTGCCAGAAACGGGGTGAACTGGCTTGTCCGAAAATCACTTGACCGAGGTACTTGACTAGTTTGAAGGACGGGTCTATAGTCAGGCCACCTTGCACGTAGCCGGACGCCAGGCTCACAGTTGCAAGGGGCGCGCCAAGAGAGACGGCGACGAAGGTCCGGAGGTGTGGCTGGGCCGCAGAGCCAAGGCCTCCGGGCCGTCGCCTCTCAAGTAAGGCGGGCACATATCTCATCGAGCCCCCGGAGCCGCAGCCGGGGGCTTTCTTTTGGACCGGGTCGGCCCCGCGCCCGCGCGCGAGTCACTCGATCGGGGTACCGCAGTTAGTCCGTGCGGCCCGTCATCCACTCTCGGCGGCTCGCGACGATGGCGTCGAAGTCGTCGCCGACGATGTTGCCGAGTCGGTGGTCGATCGTGCTGAGGAGGCCGAGCGAGATGAAGATCCAGGCCTCCGCGTCGGCGTCGCGGTCGGAGAGGATGCCGTCTCGCTCCTGGGCGCGGCGGATCAGGCCGGCGACGAAGTCGTGCACCTCGCGCATCTGCTGCCGGAGCGCGCGCCGGATCTCGGGATCGTCGGCGGCCTCGGTCAGCGCCTGGATCCAGAGGTCGACGAGCACGATCCGGGCCGATGCGCGCGCCTCCAGGTAGGCCTTGCCGATTGCCTTGACCCAGTTCGCGGAGTCCTGCTCGCGCTCGATCGCCTTCTCCCAGAGCACGCGGACCTGCTGCCAAACGCTGTCGAGGCAGGCGAGGTAGAGCTCGCGCTTCGACGCGAAGTGGCGGTAGAGGACCGGTTCGGTGACACCGGTCTCGCGCGCGATCTGCGCGGTCGTCGAGCCGTGGTAGCTGCCCTTGGCGAAGATGCGGCACGCGGTCTCGACGACCGCGGCCTTGCGCTCGGGCCCTGAGAGTCGGGTCAAGCCGCGACCTCCACGGGCTGGCCCTGGTCCTCGGCGTGGCGGTACTTGCGCACAAGCACGGCCGCTGCAATCGCGGCGGCGAAGCAGATCGCGGCGCTGACCTTCATCGCGAACGTGAGGCCGTCGACGAACGCCTGAGGCCCGCTCGCGCCGCCGCGCGCCGCAGACGCGGCGCGGTCAGCCACGATGGCGCCCGTGATCGCGATCCCGAGCGCGACACCGACCTGGCGGAAAGTGTTCAGCACGCCCGACGCCACGCCGGCCTTCGCGACCGGAGCGGCGCCCATCACGGCGGCCGACATCGGGGTCATCACGAACGACATCCCGAGGCCTCCGAGGATGAACGCCGGGAGCAGGTTCCAGAAGCTCGAATGGAGGTTGATCGTCGAGAGCAGCAGGCAACAGGCGGCGACCGTCGTCATCCCTGCCGCAATCAGCCAGCGCGAGCCGACCCGGTCGGAGAGCTTGCCTGCGATCGGCGCGAAGATGACGATCATCACCGTCCACGGCAGGAGCGCCGCGCCGGCCTGGATCGGTGACCAGCCGCGGAACGTCTGCATGTAGATCGGGAAGAAGACGAAGATCCCGAACATCGCGAGCGTCACGAGGATCGCGACGACGTTTGCGCCCGTGAACGTGCCGCTCTTGAAGAGCGAGAGGTCGAGCATCGGGAGCCTCTGGTGCCGCTCGAGCAGCACGAAGGCCGCGAGCGCGACGGTGCCGAGCGCGAACAGTCCGAGAATGAGCCCTGACGTCCAGCCGTACCGATGCGCCTCGATCAGCGCGAACACGAAGGAGAACAGGCCGATTCCGGACGTGAGCAGGCCCGGGAGATCGAGCCGCTGCTCACGCGATGTGTCCTTCGACTCCGGCACGACGAAGATCGCGGCCAGGACGCCGGCGACTCCGATCGGGACGTTCACGTAGAAGATCCAGTTCCAGGAGATGTGCTCGGTGATGATTCCGCCGAGCAGGGGGCCGATCGCCAGCGCCATCGCGGAGACCCCCGCCCAGATGCCGATTGCCGTTCCCCGCTCCCGCACCGCAAATGTGGCGGAGATGATCGAGAGCGTCGAGGGCATCATCAGCGCCGCGCCGATTCCCTGGACGGCCCGAGCGGTGATCAGCTCGGTGCCGCTTCCGGAGAGGCCGCAGAACAGCGAGGAGAGGGTGAAGACGACCAGGCCGATGACGAAGATCAGCCGCCGGCCGAGGAGGTCGCCGAGCTTGCCGCCCGTGAGCAGCAGCGACGCGAAGGTGAGCGCATAGGCCGCGACCGTCCACTCGAGCTCTGACTGGCTGATCCCGAGGTCGCTCTTGATCGCGGGCAGCGCGACGTTCACCACCGTGTTGTCGAGCATGATCATGAAGAGCGCGAAACAGAGCGCTCCCAGCGTCCACCATCTGCGGTTTTCCTCGGCGAAGATCCTCGCGCGCACGTCGCCTCCTGGGTCGAAAGTTAGCCCGCACTAGGTTAGCGGGCACTAGCCTGGAGTGCAACGTTACCCTTGCCCGCGTGGAGGTGATCTGGCGGCCGAGCGCCGAGGTTCGCGACGGATCGAACGCGATGCGCCTGGCGCGGCGACTCAGCTTCGACGACTACTGGGAGCTCGTGCGCTTCTCGGCCGAGGAGCCGGAGCGCTTCTGGCCGGAGGCGATCGCGGACATGGGACTGGAGTTCTCGCGCACGTGGGACCAGGTGTGCGACCTCTCGCGCGGTCCGGAGTGGGCGACGTGGTTCGTCGGCGGGCGGTTGAACCTGGCCTGGAACTGCGTGCACCGGTGGGCTCGCGGGCCGCGGGCCGACGCCCTGGCCGCGGTGTGGCAGGGCGAGGACGGGGCGCGGTCGGCTTTGACGTACACCGAGCTCTCGGACGCCGTGACGCGGTTCGCCGAGGCGCTCGCTTCTCTGGGGG
>WNGI01004644.1_pt1 | contig 13755 bp, 11 predicted proteins | sample 5400621 | NCBI WGS metagenome assembly WNGI01 (sample SAMN13153374, study PRJNA577476) | soil metagenome | isolation source: 20 cm soil or saprolite under Garry oak tree replicate 1 | place: USA:California | collected 2016-06-15
GGTTACCGGCCGCGTCGTAGGCCGCAAGACCAAGCGTGTAACTCGTGCCACAGCTCAGGCCACTGAAGCGATAGCTCGTCTGCGACAGCGAATCGACCCGGCTGCCATTCAGCAACACGTCATAACCGGCAACAGCAACATTGTCGCTCGACGCACTCCACGCCAACGTCAAACTCGACTGATCGCTGCTCGCGCTGAGACCTGTGGGCACAGTCGGCGGCGACGTGTCGTTGGGGGCGGCTGGGACAATTGATGTTGGCGCGGAGGTTGCGATGCTAGAGCCACCGCTGTTCGACGCCGTGACCACCACGAGAAGCGTGCTGCCCACGTCGTCCCCTGTCGGCGTGTAGGTGGTGTCGTTTGCGCCCGCGATGTCGACACAGCTCCCGCCCGTACTGTCGCAGCGACGCCACTGGTAGAGATAGGCGATGGGTTGGGTGCCTGACCAAGTTCCTGCGGTCGCCGCCAATGGCTGACCCTCCTGCATCGACCCTGAGATGCTCGGGGCGCTTTCGGTTGCCGGCGCCGTAACGGCCGGAGGTTCGGCCGCAGTTTCAATCGACAAGTTTGGCGCGACGGCGTCTCCTTGCTCGCGGCTCGCAAAGGCCATCGGTGCGGGAGTTGAGCTCGTCAGCGCGAACGTCACCGGTCCGGCCCCAGCTATCAGCGGCGTGACATCCAGCGAAACCCAGGTACCGGCGTCAAACGGCCCTGAGGCGACGGTCGGACTCGCGGAGTCGGAGGGAGTGTTGTCCCACGTGATCGTCTGCTCGTCCCAGTTATTAGAAGCGATGCTGACGGTGACCCCATTCTTGTCGCCGCCCGTGGCGTAGAGCCGAAGCGTCGCACGAACGGGCGGCTCCGATGATGCTGGGATGTCGAAGCGAACGAAACTGCGCAGGATCCGGGCTTGGCTGTTGGCGTTAGGGGCGCTGTCGATGCGGAGGTCGGTCGCTGAACCGAAGTTCGCCGACGGGTCATTCGACGTGACGTATGCGTCGGCGGAGGCGATCACCGTTCCCGAACTCGTCCCGTCGGCGGCCGCGCCTGGCAACGTGCCCAGAGCCGTAAGCGGGACGACCGCCGAGATCGCCAACAAGCCGAAGCGCCGAGCCGAGCGCTCACGGCCAGAACGACCCGGCACGCGCGGGCAATCGCGTCTTCGCCGCAACATGAAGCCGGGCCACTATAGGCGATACGGTTGGGATATGCCGAGGGCGAGGGCCGTGGAGTTCCGCAAATTCGTCATGGCCTTTTTGCAGGGAAATTTCGCTTGGAGAAGACATGCCACCTCGCCGCAGGTCATTGCCGTTAGCTAGTGCTGAGCTCCGTAAGCTTGGTTGGCGGGCGCCACAACGCGTAGTGCGGCGACCTTCACTCGCCTCGTGGTAGACGAAACGAGTCGACGTGGTGTCCGACCCGGCGCCAACCCGCACAGCCGCTTCGGAAATGGCCCCGCGGGTGATGCCCCCGGCCGGAATCGAACCAGCGCACGCGGTTTAGGAAACCGCTGCTCTATCCACTGAGCTACGGGGGCCCCGTCGGAGGGTAGCGCCGCGAACTGCCGGATACTGCTCGCCGGCGTTCGTTGTTGCCAATCCCGTATGGGGACGCCTTGGCAGCGGCAGCGTTCGGGTGTCCTCCGCGCATGATCGCGCCTTCGAGGGGTTCCCAAGACGGTTGACGCGTGTCGTGTGGGCGCTGGTCGGGGTCGCCGCTGGTTTCTCGCGGGTGCTGTCGCGCTGGTCGCGGTCGTCGCGGCCGGGGCTTCGCCACCGACCGTCGGTGCAGGTGCCCGCTCCACCATCCTGTTCACCCCTGCGGACGCGAGCATGGGGGTCAGCTCGGGTAGCGATTCGAGCGGTCAGTCGATCGAGGTTGACTTCGCACCCGACAAGCCTCCGCTCCCGAGGAACGTCGTGATCGAGGTGCCGACCGGCTACACGCTCGACCTCGAGGCAAAGTCCGGTACGGAGGTCGGCCAGGCGTCGATCTCGATCGTCGGCGTGGACGATCCGTCGTTTGCGATCGGATTTGGTTCTCTGGTCGCAAAGGACGTCACCGAGAGCCTTTCGGATCCTCGAGCCCAGGCATGCGCACCTGGCGCGCATGCGGCCGTTTGGGGGCTCTCAACGTCCCTCGCCGGTCAACAAGTGAGTCTGTCCGTCTACGTCGATCGCGGATCGCAGGCTGGCCTTGCGTACGTCATACATGCGTGCTCGACCAGTCTCTCGAGCGACGCGAGCTCGGCCGCCTCGATTTCGCTGAATCTCGAAGGGCTGGTCGCACCCACCGCGCCGGGCGACTACCGCTGGCGCACGGTTGTGACGCCGCAGACCAGGCCCGCGTACGAGCTGCAGGCGCTGCTGCCGTTGCCTGAGTCTGTATCCGTGCGGGCGCGCTACGACCGAAACCGCAAGACCGCCGTAGTCACCGGAAGGGTCATCGAGGGAGGAAAGCCACTCGCTCGAGCGGACGTCACCATCATCGGCCGTAGGAACGACAGGACGGGTTTTTTCGAAGCTCGCACGAACCTGCAAGGCGCGTTCACGCGTTCCGTCAAGGCGACCGGCACGACTGACTTCACGGTGTTCGTCGGTCCGAGCGTCGCCCCGTGCACGGCGAGCTCGACGCTGCCCGGCGGGTGCCTCGGTTCGACTACGATCGCGCCGGAATCCGGCTTCGCCACTCTCTGGATTTCCCCGCCTACGGGCGCGGCACGTGTGATCAGCATGAGGGATCAGCGTCGTGCAGAAGAGATCGGGCTCAAGGCGTCTGACTTTCCTGAGGGTTTCCAGCAAGCTGCGAGTGGTGGCGATGATTGTCTCAACCCGAGACACGAGTCCAAACTCACGATTACGGGCGAAAGCGCCTCACCTGGGTTCTATCGATATGACCTCGGCGATCCTCCGAGCCTCACTCAGGCGGTTGGCCTCACCCGCGTCTACGCCACCACGAAGCAAGCACAGCAGGCGTTCGCGCACCAGGCACGCGTCACTACCGTTCGGTGCGTCCTGAACAAGGGTCTCGACGCGAATGACCGTCCTCCGATTCGAGCGCTTCGGTTGCCGAAGATCTCGGCCAGGTTGCGGGCATTCCGCGCGACGTTTGCCGTCGAACCCGGATTCTCAGTGAATTACGACGTTCTCTTCCTGCAACGCGGTCGCGCAGTCACCCTGCTACGCGTGGCCCTGGTGAACTCGCCCAGCGATTTCGAGACACAGCTGACGGCAGCGCTCGCCTCGCGTATGCGCTGAGGGCCGAATGCGGCCTGCGTCTGGCGACCAGGTGTCCAGCGCGGACCGTACGCTCTGCGGCCTATGTCAACCCGCGTTCTCGTCTGGTTGCTGCTCTTTAGCCTCGTTACCGCATCGGGTGCGAGCGGAAAGCCGAAGCCGAAGCCGCCTTCCGATCCACTCGCGTGGACGAGCTACGCCTACGACAACCAACTTCGGAACGCTGTCCCCTCTTCCCTCCTGACGGCTCGAAGCGTGACCCGCTTGGCTTCAACCTGGCAGGTCACGCTCGACGGCCCCATCTACGCCTCTCCCCTCTCCGCCCGCGTCGGCGGGCGCCAGGTCGCCTATGTCGCCACGGAGGCCGGCTCGGTCTACGCCCTTGACGTGAATAACGGTGCGGTGTTTTGGCAGCGCGAGCTCGGGACCACGACCACGGAGCTTTGCGGAACCTGGGGCATCACCTCCACGGGCGCGATCGACCTCGCACGCGGGCTCCTGTATGTGATCGGTGCCAGCGGGCAACTGGACGCCCTCTCGCTCGCAACGGGTACGGAAGCAACCGGCTACCCGCAGCAAGTCGTGACGCGCAACAACATCGAATATGTCTGGGGTGGACTGCGCATCGCCGGCACTCGGCTCTACGTACCGATTGCCTCCTACTGCGACGTGGGCGCCGAAAATGGTTTCCCCGAGGGGAGCCTGCTCGCGATCCCGCTTGATGCGGGCACCGTCTTCTCGCAATGGAACCCGGTGCCCGGGCCCGACAATCTCGGCGGGATCTGGGGTTGGGGTGGCGTCTCGATCGATCCCAACGACGGGACGGTCTACACGGGGGTCGGCAACTCGCACGTCTGGTCGGACGAATGCTCGTGCTTCGTCGACAACGGCGGCTACGGTGACAGGATCGTTGCGCTGACCCCGGACCTGGCAACGGTCACCGACTCCTATTTGCCAGAGCTCAGCCTCACGGGGGACGATGACTTCGGCGCCGCTCCGTTGCTCTTCCAACCAGAGACATGTCCGCCGCTGGCGGCGCTCAACAACAAGGACGGCACGCTCTACATCTTCAACCGCACGCACCTGTCAGCAGGGCCGACCGTCTTCATCCCGCTCGGCGACGGTGTGGCACCTTTCATCGGCTCGCCGGCTTGGTCTGTCCCGAAGCAGATGATCTACTCCGGTCAGTCGGTCATCTACAAGGACGGTCGGCGGCTTGGCAACGGCGTGCGCGCCTTCCACGTGGACCCCGGTTGCGGCTTCAGGCCGATCTGGTCGAAGGCGCTCGGCGACGGAAACCAGGCCAAGCCGCTCGTTGTCGGAAACGTCTTGTTCGCCACCGGCGGCGAGCCGGGTGGGTTCTTTGCACTCGCGGCTGGCAGTGGCCAACGCCTCTGGTTCTACCCGACGAAGGGCGCCACCGTCGCCGCGATGATCACGGTGGCGGGAACGTTGCTCGGAGCCGACACCGAAGGAACGGTGTACGCGTTTCGTCCCTCGCCGGCCCGTTAAGCCAGGCGCAGTACGTCCGCGTTATGGTCTTTCACATGGCCAGTGGGTTTCGAATACGGCTCATCGATACGGCCGGCTCGGTAATTGGAATCGTCAGTTGGGGCTCTGAGACGATCACCGAGGGTGACATGGTCCGGCTGCCCGACGGCCGGGAGGTCGAGGCTCTCGATGTCTACGACGATGAGTTCGGCCAGGAGGGAGGGGTTCAAGCCACAGTTGTCGTGGATGACGGGTAGGCGGCTCCCTCGCACGAGGGAGCGGGGCGCAAGTTTCGCCGGCAGATGGCGACTGTTGAACCATAGGCCGCAACTCCCCAACGTTGAAGGGATTTCAAAGTGCGTAAGCGATTCAGCAGCATGACCCGCCGTTCCCTCGTCGGCGCGCTCGTGGGTCTCGCGTTCGCCGCCGCCGCGGGCGTCGGACTTGCGCAGATCACGACCGGCTCGACCGTGAGCACGGCCGCAACGAGCACGACCGAGTCCCAGACGACCTCGACGCAGACGACCGGCGACTTCGAAGCGAAGTCCGCCGACGATCAACAGTCGGAAGAGAGCGACTTCGACTCGGAGTCGAACGGGAATCAGACCTCGACGAATCTGAGCACGACCTCCACGACGCCGTTGCTGGTTACCACTACACTCGGCGACAGCGGCACCGGGCAAGTGAAGATCGATGTCTGCCACAAGACGGGCAACGGGGGCCAGCACACGATCAACATTGCCATGCCCGCATGGCCGGCTCACCTGGCTCACGGCGATACGCAGGGACCGTGCGCCGCAATCTTGACGACGAACCTCAACACGACGACGACGCAGGCGACGACCACGACCGGCACGACCGGTCACGGGCAAAAGCCCAAGAAGCCGAACGAGCACAGCTCGAACCACAGCAGCACCAGCTCCTCCACCCACGGCCACGGTCACGGCAAGGGCGGGAAGGGCCACGGCAAATAGTCGTCCAGCACGTACGCGATCCGAGAGCCCCGCGCAGCTGCGGGGCTCTCGTCGTTTTCGGGGCGGTACGCTCCGGCGGTGATCCGCGAGCTGATCGAAGCGCGTTCGGGTGAGGAGTACGAGCTCTACGCGCGCACGATCAACCCACAGTTCATGCGCGTGCTGAAGACGATCGGCTTCGATCGCGTCTGGTCGCGTGCGCAGGGCCAGTACCTCTATGACTCCGACGGCAATCGTTATCTGGACCTGCTCGGCGGGTTCGGGATGTTCAACGTCGGGCGGAACAACCCGAACGTCCGCGCCGCGCTGATCGAGGCGCTCGAACTCGAGACACCCGGCTCGGTGCAACTCGGCGTGTCCCTTCTGCCCGGGCTGCTCGCCGAGGAGCTGCTGAAACGCACACCCGCGCGCCTCGAACGCGTGCTCTTCACCAGCTCGGGAACGGAGGCGGTCGAGGCGGCGCTCAAGCTCGGCCGCGCCGCGACTCGGCGTTCCCGCGTGATCTCGACCGACCACGCATTTCACGGTCTGACGCTGGGCGCACTCTCGGCGAACGGCGATCCGCACTTCGTCGAACGCTTCGGACCGCTGCTGCCGGAGTTCTCGCAGGTTCCGTTCGGCGACCTCGAAGCCCTAGAGCGTGAGCTGCGCAGCGAAGACGTCGCGATCTTCCTCGTCGAGCCGATTCAGGGCAAAGGCGTGAACCTGCCTCCGGACGGCTACCTCGAAACCGCGCAGCAGCTCTGCCGAAACCACGGGACGCTCTTCGCGGTCGACGAGGTGCAGACAGGCTTCGGGCGCACGGGCAAGCTGTTCGCATTCGAGCACTGGGGGCTCGAGCCGGACATCGTCACCGTTGCGAAGTCCCTTTCCGGCGGCTATGTGCCCGTCGGCGCGCTGCTGATGTCGCGGCACGTGTACGAAGGAGTCTTCGACTCGCTCGAACACTCGGTCAGCCACGGTTCCACCTTCGCGCCGAACGACCTGGCCATGGCAGCCGGGCTCGCAACCCTGCGCGAACTGGACGATGCGAAGCTCGTCGAGCGGTCAGAGCAGCTCGGCCGGCGGCTGCTCGAGCTGACGCGACCGTTCGTCGAGGCGTACGACGTCGTCCGGGACGTGCGCGGCCTCGGGCTGATGTGGGCGATGGAATTCGGCGAGCCCGAGTCCGGAAGCATGGCGTGGCGGGTGCTGGAGCGGATGCAGGCAGGGCTGTTCGCACAGCTCGTGGCCGTGCCGCTCTTCACGAAGCACCGCGTCCTGAGCCAGGTCGCGGGACACGACCTGGCGGTGCTCAAGGGCCTCCCGCCGCTCGTCGTCTCGGAGCAGGACCTCGAGGACTTCGCGACGGCGCTGGACGAGGTCATCGCGGGAGCCGGACGCCCAACGCGCGTGGCGGGCCTGGCCCTCAGAGCGGTGAGAGCTCGCTGAGGTCTTTCAGCTCGGCTTAGAGGTCCGAGATCTCGGAGCTGCGCTCGTTGATGCACTGGCGCGCCCAGATCTCCGCGAGCGTCACCACCCGCTCGCAGAATGCTTTCCGCGCGCCCGGATCGTCCGGGACGTTCTCCGGTGAAACAGAGACGCGGACCTGGTGCAGGACGATCTCGGCATCCTCCGAGATCTCATGGCGCTGCTCGCCCACGATCGAGACCTCACCGGCCTCGGGCACCAGCAGCTTGCCTAGCTCTTCGAGCTCGGCCGAAGTTGCGTCGCGCCCCGCGAAGACGCCGAAATTGACCCGGATCTCCAGACCGGCGGGCTCTTGCTCGATGGCGAACGCAATGGCGTTCTCGACCTGCATTACAACCCGTATTGCCAGCCTGGTCCAAGGCTAACCCTCTCGCGGCACCCAGCGGAAAGTGCGCAATGCAACAGCCATCCCGAAAAGCCCCCAGCCGGCCAGCAGGGCCACGGCCGTGGGTTTGTCCCAGAGCTGCTGGCCGTGCAGATAGATGCCGTTGATCAGGTCCAGGAGGGGCTTCAGCGGGAGAACGTCGCCGATCGCGCGGAGCACCTTGGGGTAATGGCGCGTCGGGCCGAAGGATCCCGTCAGGAAAGCCATCGGCAGGACGATGACATTGAGGACCGCGGACGAGCCCTCGAGTGAGCGGATGAACCCGGTGATCGCCAGGCCGAGAGCTGCGAACGCCGCAGCTCCGAGCGCAAGCGTCAAAGCGAGCGAGACCAGGTGGCTCGGCCAAGGGGTCGACTTCAGCACACGCCCGAGCACGAAAAGCGACGCCACCTGAATCGCGAACACAAACGTGATCGAGCAGAGCACCGCTGTGAGATAGACAGCCGGTGGCAGCGGCGTGGCGCGGATCCGCTTGAGGATGCCGACCTCGCGGCGGGAGACAAGCGTGATCGCAAGCCCCGCGAACGCAGTGTTCGCTGCGCCGTAGCCGATCATCCCAGCGAGGAGCGCCCACGATGCGGGATGGCCGTAGATGTGACCGTTGTAGACGGCGGTCAGCAGCGTGAAGAGCAGGATGGGGAAGAGGAACACGAACACCGCCGCCTCACGGCTGCGCCAGAAGACTCGTTGCTCCCACTTCACCTGATGCCGGAAGAGCCTCACTCTTCGCGCTCCGCAGTGAGTGAGAGGTAGACGTCTTCCAGCGTCGGCCGGCGTACCGAGAGGCCTTCGAGCTCCCGGCCGTCGGCGAGCGCCTCGGCCGTCAACCTGTGCAACAGCTTGATGGGCTCGCTCGTGCGCAACACGATTTCGCGCCCGTCCTCGCGGTACCGGACTTCGGTCTCGCTCGAGCCGCCGGTCAACTCGGCCGGTGTTCCTTCGCGAATGATCACACCTTCGCGCAGCACGGCCAGGCGGTCGGCTAACTGCTCCGCCTCGTCGAGGTAGTGAGTCGTCAAGAGGATCGTCTTGCCGAGCGAGCGCAGCGAGCGGATCATGTCCCACGCCGCGCGCCGCGCGGCGGGATCGAAACCGGTTGTCGGCTCATCGAGGAAGACGAGATCAGGATCACCGACGAGCGCGACGCCCAGGTCGAGGCGTCGCTTCTGCCCACCGGATAGCGTCTTCACGCGTGCATCGCGTTTTTCAGCGAGCCCGACGAGCGCGACCACCTCGTCCACGTTACGTGGGTGTTCGTAGTAGCCCGCGAACATCCGATGCGTCTCGGTCACGGTCAGGTTGGGCCAGAGCTGCGATTGCTGCAGCACGACGCCGATACGTTGGCGGAACGCAGACTTCGCACGCTCAGGGTCAAAGCCGAGGACGTCGACATCGCCGCCGTCGCGTGTGCGGTAGCCCTCGAGGATCTCGATCGTCGTGGTTTTGCCCGCGCCGTTCGGGCCGAGTAGGCCGAAGACTTCTCCCTCCTTGATCTCGAAGCTGATCCCGCGCAGAGCGTCGGACGCCCCGTAGGACTTTCTCAGGTCGCGAACGGAGATCGCACTCACAGCCCGAGCACGTTAACCCCCGGCGTCAGCTGCCGCCCACGACGAAGCGCCGGATTGCGGGTCGGCTGCGATTGCCGGCGCGGTCGATCGCGACGATCGTGATCGTGTGAGCTCCCCGAGCCAGGTCGGCAATTGGTGCAGCGTTCAGCTCTGGATAGATGCTCTGCGTGATCGAGACTGCTGGCGCGCGATCGACCGAGATCCGGTATTCCGAAATGCCACTCCCCCTCTCGAGCGAGTCGTGCCACGTCACCTCCGTGTTCGCCCAGCGGCGGACGTGCGCTCCAGGAAACACGATCGCCGGCCTCTTGGGCGCTGTCGTATCCGTCCAAGCGAAGCGCAACCTGTACGAGGAGCCCGCCTTCCGAAGCACCACGATCCGGAATGCTCCGGCCTCCCCGAAGCGGTCCCCGGCTTTTAGCCATGGTCTGCCGCGACCGACCGGATCCAGGATCAATGCGTTCGAGAGGCCCCCGTACGACGACATGCCTGGAGCGACGGTCGGGCTCGGCCCGGAGTGCACTAGGAGGCCGCCCGGCATCAGCACGGCTCCGCTCGCGTCGCGCGCCGGGTCGCGACGCACTTCGAACCAGTAGCGATTGCGTGTCGTCGTGACGACGAGCCCCTGAGCCTGCGCGGACGGAGCCTCGATCGGCGCGAGCGTGTACACCGCCGACTGCGCCGGGTGGGTCACCCGTGCGATCCATCCAAGCAGCCATTTCTCGTAGGAGTCGAAGTCGCCGGTGCCGCTGCCCATCGTGTCGTAGGGGTCGCCGTAGTTCACCACGCCGCAGGGCTTGGGAGCGCACGACCAGGCCTGGGCATGGGGGAGGCCGAACGTGTGGCCGAGCTCGTGCGCCGTGTTCTGCACGGTCAGCGTTCCGTTCAGTAGCGCTCGCTTGCCCCAACGCGATCCTGTCCACCCGCACGCGTTTTCGGGAAAGAGATAGACGATCCTGTCGTACGACGACGGGTCGTAGCCTGCCGCGCGCGCCGCATCGTCGGCGGGGTACGCGATATTTAGCGGGTTGCACGCGGGAGCGTTGTCGTACGCGCGAACCCACGGTGTCACGGTGCTCGTGAACGACACGCGGCCGAAGGATGACGCCCGGAAGAATGCGTCGACCTTGTCGAGGACTGCCCTGACGTCCTCCGTGGCGAAGGGCTTCGGGCCCCACGTCGGCCTGATCACCAACAGGCTTTGCTCACCAGAGACGACCGCGATAGCCGGCGCCGACCCCGAGAGCGCAGCAACCGCGACGACGAGCAGAAGAAGCCGCCGGGCCACCCGATCATCGTAGAGGATTGGTCTGTGCCCTCCCTGCGCTACGTCGTCGCAGACGTCTTCACCGATGTCCCTCTGGCCGGCAACCAGCTCGCCGTCTTCACGGACGGACGGGGAGTCGACGACGAGACCATGCAGAAGCTTGCGCTTGAGATGAGCTTCTCCGAGACCGTGTTCGTTCTGCCGCCCGAGGCCGGCGGCCATGCGCGGATTCGGATCTTCACGCCTGCCGCCGAGCTGCCCTTCGCGGGACATCCGGTGCTCGGGTCGGCGTTCGTCCTCGGCGCGCCGCTGCAACTCGGCGAGATCCTTTTGGAGACCGGCGCGGGTGTCATTCCGGTGACGCTCGAGCGTGAAGGAGCCCGGATCATCTTCGGCCGAATGCAGCAGCCGATTCCGAACTGGGAGCCATTCGCCCAGGCGGAGGAGCTCCAGGAGCTGCTCGGCGTCCGCTCGCAGTTGCCGGTCGAGGTCTACGACCTGGGGCCGCATCACGTCTATCTCGAACTCGGAAGCGAGGCGGAGGTTGCCGCGCTCGAGCCCGACTTCGGTGCGCTCGCTCGTCTCACGCACGTCGGCGTGAACTGCTTTGCGGGATCCGGGACGAGCTGGAAGACACGGATGTTCGCACCGGCGAGCGGTGTCGCCGAAGATCCCGCGACGGGCTCGGCCTGCGGTCCGCTCGGCATACACCTCGTACGTCACGGCCGCATCGGCTTCGGCGAAGAGGTCGAGGTATCGCAGGGCGACGAGATCGGCAGGCCTTCGAAGCTCTACGTGCGCGTCGACGGATCGCCAGAGCAGATCGACCGCGTCGAGGTCGGCGGCTCGGCGGTCGTTGTGGCACGCGGCGAGTTTCGTTTCTGAAGCGTGACTTGGTCCCGTCTTCCGGCTACGGTCTCGTTGTGAAGACGATCTGGACGAGCCGCATGGCCGAGGCTGCCGGGAAGTACGGCGAGAACGCGCCGATGGCCACGGTCTGCTGCAACGCCTGCCGAACGTGCGTCACGACGAACGTTCTCGCGGTCGTAACAGCCGGAATCGCCGGCGCCGGGTATGCCGTGACGAATCGTGTCCGTCGGCGCTTCGCAAGATCGTCCTAGAGGAACGTGTCCCGTGCGGCACGTCTCGGTGTCGGACACCGTGTCGTTCGTGTCACTACGAAGTTCCGCATCAGGCGTGATCGCTCTAGTCAAGCCGTTTCCCCACTCGTCACTACACCGACGTCCTGGTGTCAGACACCGTGACGGAAATGTGACGGACGTTCCGACCTCCGGCCTGTGGGATCGCCAACGGTGTACCCAACTCCCGAGCGAAAGCGTCAGCTTTCGCTCGGCATGAAGGCCACCGCCTGGATCTCCGGAAGTTCCGGCACGAGTGCGCGCCAGAAGATGCCGCCGTTCTCCGACAAATAGAGGCGGTTCCGGCCTGCGAAGAGCATGATGTCGGGGTTGTCCTCGTCGATCGCCACAGCGAAGCCGGCGGGCAAGCCACCGCCTGCCTCACGCCATGTGCGGCCCGCGTCGTTGGAGATCGCGAGCGGTGGACGCCGGTCGACGACTGCGACAACGGTCGCACCTGCTGCGGCCGCTGCGACGACGCGTGGAAGCTCGACCGTGACACGCGGCGACTCGAAGTCCTCACCCGTGCCGATCACCTCTTCCGCCTCGACGTCGACGACGTACGTGCCTGACGCCGTTCGGACGGCTGCCGTCACGTCAGTCGTCCGGTCAACAGCGCTCCGACGACGCCGGTGGCCTGGCGCGCCGCCGCGACCGGAGCCAGGCCCTGAGACCTGCCTGCGAGGTAGGCAGCGGAAAACGCGTCGCCCGAGCCTGTCGGGTCGACCGCAACCGGCCACACGCCGACCTCTTCCGAGCGGCCTTTGTAGTAGACGCGCGAGCCACGTTCACCGAACGTGACCAGCACCTCGGGAACACCGAGCTCGTCGATTGCGCCGACGACCTCCGCCTCTTCCTCGGCCAACTTGAGAATCTGCACGTGCTCGAGTATCGCCGGGTCGAAGTCCGCGTCGAGCCGCAACGGCCCCGGCTCGGAGGCGCGCACGAGTCCCTGGCCGTCGAGTGAGAGGTGTCGTCCGCGTGCCAATGCGGCGAGCGTCTCTGCCGGAAAATCGGATCGCAGGAGCGGTGCAACGTGGATCCAGCCTCCCGGTGGCACGACTTCGGCGTCCTCCGGCGTCCACGCGTCGCCCGGTTGGACGACCGTCATGATCCGTACGTCGCCCTCGTAGTGAAAGGAGAACGATGTCGTCGTCTTCCCTTCGAGGGAGACGACCGGCAGGCCGAGGGCGGTCAGACGGCGTGTGTAGGCGACGCGGTCCTCGGGCCCGCTGCGCGTGAAGATCGTGCCGCGTGTCCCGAGTACGCGCCAGGCGCGTGCCGCGTAGTAGGGCGCGCCGCCGATTCGCGGAGCGCCGCCGTCAACGACGTCCCGGGAGAGGTTCCCGACGAGCGCGAGCGGCGGCACGCGACGAGCCTAGCGTCACTGCCGCAGCCGTCAGCAGGAAGGCGACCGCAAAGCTTGGCACCGAGGCACCCACCTGGTACGACGGCGTCGGCAGATGACCGACCCACCGACTCCAGAAGCCGAGGTCGGTCGGCTGATACAGCCACTCGTAGGCGACGAAACCCGCAAGCCACGCAACGATGTTGGCCGGGCGGAAGGCGGGCCCTTCGAAGACGTGCTGTCGCGTGTAGTGCGCGCCGGCGAGCAGCCAATCCGCGACGAGCACGCCGAGCAGCGGAACGAACACCGCACCGAGCAGCAGCAGGAACCGCTGGTAGCTGCGCATGTCGATTGCGAGCGCGCCGCCGGTCGCGAGGACGGAGGCGCCGACGATCAACGCGCGTTGCGAGATCCGCGGGAACAGGTTCTGCGTCGAGACGGCCGCGGAGTACACGTTGGCGAAAGCTTCATCCGTCTCGTCGACCGTCAAGGCGAGCAGGGCAAGAGCCGCCGCCAGCCCGCCGCCGGCGATCGCGATCAGGATCAGCTCTGGACGATTCGGGTCGACGCCGCGCGAGAGAACGAGGATGGACCCGAAGCCGAACTGGAAGAGCGTCGGCAGGAGGTAGCCGATGCCCACGCCGAAGAACGCGCTGCGCCGGTCGCGCGAGAACCGGGTGTAGTCGGCCACCAACGGCGCCCACGAGACCGTGACCGCGACGACCGTGTCGACCGCCAGCCAGAACGAGCCCTTGTGCCCACTCTCCGACCAGATCCGGTGGACGTGGGCGCCGTCGGCGATCCACCAGGCGAGATAGATCACGGACGCGAGGACGGCCCAGATGGCGAACTTGCGCACGAAGCGGCGCACGAAGCC
>WNGI01003569.1_pt1 | contig 13753 bp, 10 predicted proteins | sample 5400621 | NCBI WGS metagenome assembly WNGI01 (sample SAMN13153374, study PRJNA577476) | soil metagenome | isolation source: 20 cm soil or saprolite under Garry oak tree replicate 1 | place: USA:California | collected 2016-06-15
CGACTCGGTGACGATGTCGTCATCGAGAGCACCGAGGGAACGGTCGAGGAGATCGGGCTCATCTATACGTTCGTCCGGACCGAGAACGGCGACCGGCTCGTGATCCCGAACGAGAAGCTGGCCTCGGATACCATCCGCACCTCCACGATCCGCAGTCGAGAGAAGGTCGCCGAGATCAGCCTCCAGGTTCCATTGGGTACAGACCTCGGTGCGGTCGTGGACCGGCTGAGGACGCTCGCCGCGGACGGCGAGGTATTCGTGAGCGACCTGTCCGGCACCGCAACTGTCGTCGTGCGCGCGCCGGCGACGAACCGTTCTTCGGCCGAGCAGCGCGAGCGGGAGCTTCGCCTGCAAGCTTACGAAGTGCTGCGCGCGGAGGGCGTGTACGCATGACGCCGCCTCAACGCGGACGGCGGTCGCAGTCGGACACCTTCCTGCTCGACCGCTTGAGGAAGCGGCGGCGGCAACGGGTGAGGAACCGGCGGAAGCGGTTCGGCAGGCTCGTTTCGGGAGCGCTCATCGGCACCGCGCTCTTCCTGGTCGTCTCGAGCTTCACAGGCGCGGCCGTCTGGATGAACAGCTGCAGCCTCGATTCGCTCAAACCGGTGGACGTCGGGGAGAACTCGTTCGTCTTCGCAGCCGACGGGTCGTTGCTGGGCTCGATCCCGGCGGAGCAGAACCGACAACCCGTCGGGCTCGATCAGATCAGCAAATGGGCCCCGGCCGCGACGATCGCAATCGAGGACCGACGTTTCTACAAGCACGGTGCGCTCGACTGGCTCGGCATCGTGCGTGCTCTCTACGCGGACATCCAGGCCGGGCGAGTCGTGCAGGGCGGGTCGACCATCACCCAGCAGCTCGTCCGGAATCTCTACATCACTGAGAAGTCGCAGACGCTCGGGCGCAAGGCGACCGAGGCGTGCCTCGCGATCAAGCTCGCCCGCGAGAAGTCGAAGACATGGATCCTCAACGCCTACATGAACCAGGTCTATTACGGGAACCACGCGTACGGCATCGAGGCGGCCGCCCAGACGTACTTCTCCAAGCCGGCGCGCAAGCTCAGCCTGACCGAGTCGGCGCTGCTGGCCGGCCTGCCACAGGCGCCGTCCGTCTTCGACCCGTTCCAGCGGCCGGGGCAGGCGATCGCCCGCAGGGACGAGGTGCTTCGCGCGATGCTCGCGAACGGAAACATCACGTCGAGCCGGTATGCCGATGCGGTCGCCCAGCGCAAGCTCCACCTGAAGGCCGGACGTCTGTACACGCGCATCCGCGAGCCGTATTTCTTCAGCTACGTTCGCGAGGAACTGCAGCGCCAGTACGGCGCGAACACGGTCCGCTCCGGCGGGTTGAAGGTGTACACGACCATCGATCCGAGGTTGCAGCGGCTTGCGCTCGACGCGATCAAACGGACGCTTCCCGACTCGTCGGATCCCGCTGCGGCGATCGTCTCGATCAATCCGAGCAACGGCGCGATTCGCGCCATGACCGAAGTGAGCCCCGGGAATCCCAAGAACCAGGTGAACTTCGCCTCGTCCGCGCGTCGCCAGCCGGGGTCGACGTTCAAGACGATCGTGCTGACGACCGCAATCTCGCAGGGCATCAGCCCGGCGACGACCTACCTCTCCGCACCGTTCAAATGGGACCCGACCGGAACCGGCTCCTGCGACACCAATCCGCCCACGGCCTGGTGCCCGCAGACGTACGACCACTCCTACATCGGCGCGACGTCGATCGAGCAGGGAACGCTGCGCTCCGACAACAGCGTGTACGCCCGGCTCTCGCTCGATGTCGGTCCGGACAACATCGCGGACATCGCCTACCGGCTCGGCGTGCGCACCGACCTGCGCACGAGCGATGGGGTTTATGTCCCGTCGATGGGGCTCGGTTCTCGCGTCGTCACACCGATGGACATGGCCTCGGTGTACTCGACTCTGGCCGCGGGCGGCATCTACTCGAAGCCGATGGCGATCCGGAAGGTCGTCTTGCCCGGCGGCAAGGTCGACACCGAAGCCGGCTGGGGCGTTCCGCAACGCAAGCGTGCCGTTCCCGACTGGGTGGCCGCTGAGGTCGTGCGGATCCTCGAGGAGAACATGACACAGGGCACGGGTGTCGGGGCCTACTTCGGAGGGACGTCCGCCGGCAAGACGGGGACGACGGACAATTACGCGGATGCGTGGTTCTGCGGCTTCTTCCCCGGTCTCGAGGCGACGATCTGGATCGGCTATCCCAAGGGAGAGATCCCGATGACGTCCGTTCACGGCATCGCGGTCTCGGGACCAACTTTCCCGGCGACTATCTGGAAGCTGTTCATGGAGCGCGCGATCAAATATGCGCCGTTCCCGAAGGCGTTCCCGGCGCCGAAGACCTCACCGGTCTGGATCACGCACAAGCTGCAGTACGCCATGAGCGGCGGTTACTACACGTCGAGCTCGTCCGGCTACACGCCCGCGGCGACGACGACGAGCTCGGGGAACGGCGGCGCCGACGGCTTCTCCCAGGTCCCTGACTCCGGCAAGACGCCGTAGGCCCTGGCTGCGGCCTGCGGCCGCGGCGATTCCGATCTACGTTGCGGCCTGCGCCGTCCCGGACGGCGGGCTCTTCCGCGCCGAGCGGTTCCGCGACGTCCATCTCTACCAGGGGTTCGCGAACGCCGTCTTCGACGGGCGTGTGCCGTATCGCGACTTCTTCATGGAGTATCCACCGGGGGCGTTGGCGGTGTTTCTGCCGCCCGCGGCTTTCGGCTCCTCGCATTACAACGCCGCCTTCAAGTGCTTGATGGCCTTGTGCGGCATTGCGACGCTCTTGCTCGTCGCGTCCTTGCTGGTCCGGCTCGGGGTTTCGACGGCTCGTCTCTGGGCTGCCGTTTTGCTCTTCGCGCTCTCGCCACTTGCGCTCGGGCCGATCTCACTCAATACGTACGACGCGTGGCCTGCGCTGCTGACGGTCGCAGCGTTGCTGCTGCTCTTCGCTCGGCAGGATGTCGCTGCGTTCGCACTGCTCGGCGCAGCGTTTGCGGCGAAGGTTTACCCGGTGGTGCTGATTCCGCCCGCTGCAGTCTTCGTCTGGCGTACGCATGGACGGGAGCGTGCGTTGCAAGCGCTCGCCGCGTCGGCCGGTGTTGCTGCTCTCATCATCCTGCCGTTCCTCATCGTTGCGCCGCACGGCCTCGCGGAAAGTTTTCGTGCCCAGGCGGCGCGATCGCTGCAAGTCGAGAGCCTCGGCGGCTCGTTGCTGGCCGTCGGCGATCGGCTCGGCTTGTACAGCGCCACGGTCGTACACCGCACCGGGCACGCGATCTCTTACGACCTCGTCGGTTCGCTACCGGAAACGCTGGCCGTGCTCAGCTCGGTCGCGCAGGTCCTCGCCCTCATCTCGGTTGCGTGGCTGTATCTGCGGGGTCGCAATAATCCCCGACGGCTCGCGCTTGCGTTCGCCGCGGCGGTCGCGGGCTTTCTCGCGTTCACCAGGTTCTTCTCGCCGCAGTACCTGGTCTGGCTCGTTCCGTTCGTGCTTCTGCTCGAGCCGGCTGCATGGGTGCTGACCGCCGCCGCTCTGGTCTTCGCGCAGGTGTGGTTCTTCCACTACAGAGACGTGTTTGCGCTTGGCGGCTACGTGTGGCTCGTAGTTGCGCGCGACGTGCTGGTGCTGGCGTTGTTCGCGCTGGCGCTGGTCCGGCTACGCGGATCCGCGGCGGAAGACGAGGATTCCATCCTCCTCGAACACGAGCCGCCACTCAGGGTTCCGTCGTAGCGCAGCAAGTTGAGTCGCGGTGGGGATCGGCGCGTAACGATCCGCGTAGCCCGGTTGCGTCTCGTCTGCCGCGACCCACTGCGAATCCTCGATGAACGGGAAGCTGAGCACGCGCCCCCGTGCCGACAGATGCGCGCCGAGCGTGTTGGTGGCGCTGACCACCGCGTCACCGGGAATCAGGCGAAGAGCGCGGTCGGCTATGCGATCGTGAACGGTCACGCGCGCCGCGGTCGCCTGAAACGTCTGCCCGCCGGGGAGATGCCGCCAGCCCGGGATCGGCCCCAGCCGGTAGTTACCGGCGAGCGCCGCGACGACGATCACGAGTGCAACCGGCAACGTCCAGCGGGACAGTCGCTTCGCACCGAAGATCGCGCCGATCACGAGGGGCGGGATCAGCCCCGCCGTGTAGTGGAAGTGGATCGACGTCTGTGTCGTCGTCGAAGAGAGGAGATTGATCGCGAGCTCCGGCAGCGCCGCCACGAGCACGAGCGGCGCGAGGAGGCACAGGGCGGCGAGCGGCCCCACCAGCTGGAGCAGGTAGTGGAGATCTCGCGTGCTGAACGCCGCCTCGGCGATCCGCAGTGGATGCGTGAAGGCCGTCTTGAGAATCCCGCCGGCGGACCCGCCCACCTCGCTGTAACGACCATAGAAGTCGGACTCGGCGCCGGCGTTGTAGTGCGGGATCACGACGGCGATCGCGACCGCCGCCCACGCGCCGCCGACGACTGCGATCGCCGCGCCGGCCAGCCACCGTCTGTGGGCGAGGGCGTACCAGATGCCGAAGCCTGCGACGACGAGCGCGATCTCCTCCTTGCAGGTCGCTGCGGCGATCGCGAACAGGGAGAACGGGAGCAGGCGATCTTCGTCGAGGTACCAGAAGGCGAAGAGGAGCAGGGGCGTTGCGAGGGCAACAGGATGAAACTCGTTCAGCGTCAGCCAGCCCGTCGCGGGGTAGAGCAGGTAGGCAAGTCCGAAGCCGAGGGCCGCCCGCGACGAGGCGAGCTGCTTGTGGGCGAGCCGGAACACGGGAATGGCGCCGAGGGCGACGGCGCACGCCTGCACGACGAGGAGGAGGTGCGGGCTCGGCCAGACCCACCACAGTGGCGCGAACAGCACCAGGATCGGATCGACGTGGGCCGCGAGCCGGGAGATCTGCTCGCCGTGCAGGTCGGTCATCCGCAGCGGGTGTCCGTGCGCAGTCGACCAGACCGCCTGCACCATGTTCCCGAGGTCGAAGCGACCGGTGACGAAGGCCTCGTGGCGAAGTGCGGAGAGCGCCCCAAATCCAGCCGCGTACGCGGCTATCGCCGCGGCCAGTAGGACGCGGGTGCTCGGGAACATCTGGGCTCGTCTCACAGCGACCGTTCGATGATTGCGCGCCAGCGTGCACCGAGGACGGCCTCGCTCGCATTCCGCTCGTAGGCGGCACGGCCGCCGCTCGCAATGCGGCCGGCGAGCTCGGAATCTGCCGCGAGCCGCCGCACGGCATCTGCTAGGGCCTCCGCGTCGCCAGGGGGCACGAGGAGCGCGCTCTCGTCGGCGACGAGCAGTTCGCGTGCGGCCGGCGTGTCGGCGGTGACGAGCGGCGCCGCACATGCGATCGCCTGGAACGCCTTGTTCGGAATGACCCGCTGCGCCTTCCCGGTGGTGCCGAAGATTCCGAGTGAGCAGCCGGTTCGCTGGATCTCCGCCGGAAGCCGTTCGTACTCGATCCACGGCACGTGCTCGACGTTCGGCGGCCGAGCCGCGAGCAGGCCCTCGAGCTGGCCGCTGCCGACGAGACGAAAGTCGATCTCCGGTGCTTGCCTCGCCGCCTCCAGGATCGTCTCCACCCCTTGCAACGGGATCAGCTTGCCGACGAACAGCGCGACGAAGCGGTCCGGCGGCGACCAGCCCGGTTTGAAGAGCCCGTCCTCCGCACCGACGAAGCAGACGGGCACGTCGGCGAGCCCTGCGAGGCCGGCGAAGAACCGTGCGTCCGCCGCGGTATCCGCGACCACGACGTCGGCAGCGCGAAACGCGCGCCGGTCGACGGCTTCGAGGACGCGCGCAGCAAGCGAGCCCGGGCGGAACCGCCCTCGGTCGCCGACCAGGGTGTCAGCGAGCGACACGAGCGGATTGAAGATCAGCGGGCGGCCGTGCGCTGCGCGCCGCGCCGCGGGCAGGTCGAAGTGGCCGGGATACCCCACGATGAACGCGTCGACATCCGGCCGCGGCCGGCGCGCGAGCAGCCGTCCCTCCGCGACGGCGAGCTGCAGTGCACGCTTCGGCCCCGCTCCCCAGCCGTGACGATCGTCGTCCCACACGGACACGTGCTCCTCGAGAACCTCTACGCCAGCGCCGCGCAGGCACGAGATCACCTGCGAGTTACGCGGATAGCCGCGCTCGTAAGTTCCGAAATAACAGAGTTTCAGGACAGGACTTCGTCGATGAGCAGCTCTGCGCGGTCGCGCTCCTGCACGCGCTCCTCGTGGTGGCTCGTGATCATCTCGCTGATCAGTCCGAGCGAGAAGAACTGCATTCCGATCACCACGAGCAACACGCCGAGGAGCAGCAATGGACGCTGTCCGATCGCATGGCCGAGTGCCTTGACGACCGTGAGGTAGATGAGGATCGCGGAGCCGATCGCCCCGAGCAACAGCCCGAGCCCGCCGAACAGGTGCAGGGGACGGTGGCCGTAGCGGCCGATGAAAGAGACGGTCAGCAGGTCGAGGAACCCGCGCAGGTAACGCTCGACCCCGTAGCGCGAGCGGCCGTGCTCCCGGGGTCGATGGTTGACCGGTAGCTCGGCGATGCGGAAGCCGCGGTAGTGCGCCAGCACCGGGATGAACCGGTGCAGCTCCCCATAGAGACGCAGTCCGTGGACGACCTCCTTGCGGTAGGCCTTGAGGCCGCAGTTCATGTCGTGCAGGCGCACGCCGGAGAACGCGCTCGTGACGCGGTTGAAGATGCGCGAGAGGAGCCGCCGCGAGATGGGATCGCGTCGGTGCGTCTTCCAGCCGGTGACGAGATCGAAGCCCTCGTCGAGCTTCGCGAGCAGCCGTGGAATCTCGGCGGGATCGTCCTGCAGGTCGCCGTCGATCGTGACGACGGTCTCGCCGCGCGCCTGGTCGAATCCGGCCACGAGTGCGGTGGCCTTCCCGAAGTTCCGGCGCAGGCGAACGACGCGCACGTTTTGCTCGGAGTTGTGCAGCCGTGTCAACGCCGAGAACGTTCCGTCGGTCGAGCCGTCGTCGACGAAGATCACCTCCCATGGATCGTGCAGCGGCTCGAGTGCGGACCGGAGCTCGTCGTAGAGCAGCGCGACGCTTCGCTCTTCGTCATGCACCGGTACGACAACGGAGATCACGCGCGCGAGGTTATACGCTGGACGAAGAATGGCTGAGCCGCTCTCGCTCGAGGAGGCGCTGAAGCGCATTCTCGAGCGGGTAACCCCGCTCGAGCCCGAGGCCGTGCCGCTGGCAGCCGCGGCCGGTCGCGTCCTCGCTGTGGATGCGCGCGCCGTCGTCGATCTGCCCCCGTTTCCCAGCTCGGCGATGGACGGCTTCGCGGTGCGTTCCGAGGACACGCCGGGACGCCTGCCGGTCGTCGCCCGCATCGCCGCCGGCCTGCCTGCACCGCGGACGCTCGAGGCGGGTGAGGCGATGGCGATTGCCACCGGGGGCGTTGTCCCGGCAGGCGCGGACTCCGTCATCCCCCTCGAGTATGTTGTCGATCATGACAACGAGGTGGAGATCCCGACGGCCGTCGTCCAGGGAGACAACGTCCGGCCGCGTGGCGGCGACGTTGCCGAAGGTGACGTGGTGGTTCCGCACGGCGCTCGGCTGCACGCCGCGCAGATCGGGGCGCTTGCCGCCGCAGGCCTCGACCGTGTCGTTGTCGCTCAGCGTCCCACGGTCGCAGTGCTTGCGACTGGCACGGAACTGCGCAGACCCGGCGAGACCCTTCGCCCCGGCGAGGTGTACGAGGCGAACGGCGTGCTGCTGGCGACAGCGCTCGCCTCCGCGGGCGCCGACGTCGACACATTGCCGGCCGTAGCCGACGACGAGTCGTCACATCGCGACGCGCTCGAGCGGGGCCTCGCGGCCAATGTGCTCGTCACTTCGGGCGGCGTCTCCGTCGGACCGCATGATCTCGTCCGCCGGATCCTGGGCGAGCTCGGCGTCGAGGAGGTCTTCTGGGGCGTCGCGGTCAAGCCCGGCAAGCCGCTTGCATTCGGCGTGCGCGGGTCGACGCTCGTCTTCGGACTGCCCGGCAATCCGGTCTCCTCGCTCGTCGGGGCCGAGGTGTTCGTGCGGCCTGCTCTGCTTGCCCTGCAGGGCGCGAGGGTTCCTGGTCCGGTGTTCTTCGAGGGGCGGCTCGCAGCCGCTGTACGGCGCAACCCTCACCGTGACGAGTTCCTGCGCGCGACCTCCGCCGCGTCCGAGAACGGCATCTTGCTCGTGCCGGTCCGAGGGCAGGAGTCGCACATGATCGCTCGGGCCGCCGCCGCCGATGCGCTCGTGCTCGCACCCCGAGGCGAAGGCGACCTCGTCGCCGGTGAGAGCGTGCGCTACTTGCCGCTCGCCTGAGCGGCCAGCTCGTACGGTTTCGCTCCCCGCGGCTCGACGCGCAGCAAACGCGCGTAGGCGATGTACCGGTGTGTCGCGAAGAAGCGAGGATGGCACGCCTGCAGCTCGACGACCTCGTGGCGGGGCGAGCGGAGCACCGAGAGGTCCGTCGACTTCACGATGCGATGTCGCGTCACGGCATAGATGAAAGTCCCGTACGGGACCTCGATCGTGATGCGGTCGCCGCTCCGAAGCCGGTCGATGTGCGAAAACGGCGCCAGGTACGTCGTGCGGTGCCCGGCGATGTAGACCAGCCGGTTCTCTCCCGGCATGAACGTCCGCTCGTCACGCCCAGGCCCCTTCTTGAGCGTGTCGTGGTCGGTGCCGTTGACCAGCAACATGTTCACACCCATCCGAGGGACGCGCAGGCGTCCGATCACTTCGCCTCGTCTCGAGCTCCTGCGGTACTGCTTGGCCTCGCGCGCGATGCTCTTCTGCTCCGCGGCCTGCGTGACACCCGAGATCGCCGGCTGGAACGATCGCGTCCGCTTGGTGTATTGCGAGGCGAGCTGATGCTGCTTCCACTTCGTGTAGACGGCGGTGAACGGATCCTGCCACTGCCACACGAGCAGAGCCCAGAGCAACGTGAGCACGCCCGCGGTCGCGAGCAAGGTTCCAAGCAGGCGGATGCGGCGCCGCATCTAGCCCTCCAACGCTTCCGGGACCGCCGAGGATGAGCGTCTGCGCCGGTCGTGCACCGCGAGCACGGTGCTGCGGACCAGTCTGCGCAGCGGACCGCTTGGCGGAAGCTCGGCGGCCGACGGGTACGGGGCGTAGCGCCTCGCAGCCAGTGCGGCGAGCTGTCCCGCTCCTGCAAGCCAGACGACCAGAAGCGGCATGACGACGAACGGTACGTAACCAACCGATCTGAGCTCTGCGAGATACCAGGGTGCATCCCAGCCGAGCCCGAACCGTCCGGCGAAGGAGCCGATCAACAGCGCCGGGCCGGCGAAGCCCAGAGCGAGCACTCCGAGCCGGGCGCCGAACGGCGCGCCGCGCACCTGTGGGAGCCAGAGCCAGACGTGGAGCGACGGCAGCAGGAACAGGAGCGCGAACGGGTTCGTCGCGACGACCAGCAGTGAGAGTGCGCCGAGGCAGAGGAGCGACGCCGTGTGTCCGGCGAGCTCGTCCTCGGTCGTGATCGCTCGCCGCGGGATCAACCGTTCGCGGGTGACGAACCAGCCGAGCACCGCGAGCACCGCAAGGCCGAGCAGTCCCTTCGTCGCCCAGTCGTGCGCAAGCGCGCTCGAGGGCGGAATCGGACGTGCGACGCCGTTCGGCCACGCGCCCAGCAACCTGAACAGCTCGAAGAGACCGACCACCCATGCCCAGAACGCGAGCCGGCTGCGGTACGCACGCAGCGCCGGGGCGAGTGCGATGTGCCTGCGCCGGCAGCGGGCGAACAGGTCGATCGCCGTTGCCAAGAAAGGCAACAGACAGGCGATGAGGACGAGCTCGATCGCCCAGCCGCGGATGAGGCGGGAGCCGAGATAGAGGTACGTGGACGTCCCCTGCGTGAACTCGAGACCCTCGTCCAGGGTCCCGAGCGCGTCCTGCGCTGCGCGGCCGACCTGCGCAAGCTTGTCTGCGCGCAGCCGGTCTCCGGTGTCGCTGACGGGATCGGGCGGGTTGTCGCCCGCGGTCGTGAGCGTGACGGCCGCTATCCCGTGCGCGAGGAACGGCGCCTGCTCGTAGAGCGAGAAGGGGAAGCCCAGGTCGATCAGCTGGCGTACTACGCCCGGGCGCGCCGGCGCTCGCCCTGTTTGCGCGGCGATGCGCGCGGCGATCGTCTGCAGAAAGACTCCGGAGGGCTCGCGGGGAGTGTCACCGCTGAACTCCATGCGGATCCGTCCGTTACCGCCGACCGAGTCGAGGTTGATGACACCCGCGACGTCGTTGCGAAACGGAGAATGAGCTGCGAACCAGGCTGCGCCAACCCCGCCGTACGCGCCCCCGTCGGTCGAGACGAAGAGGATCGTGTGATTCGGCCGAAGCTGGGCGGCCGGCCGGCCGGGTGGGACGCCGTACGCGCGGGCGAGTTCAATCAACATCGCCGTGCCGGACGCGTTGTCGTTCGCACCGGGGCCGCGGCCGTCGTTGTCGCGGTGCGCCATCACGACGATCGTGCGCGGTGAGCGCCCGACCGCCTCGGCGACGAGGTTCTGCAACTCGACCTTCCCTCGCCCGGGGATGACGGCGCTGAAGCGCTCGGTTCGGATCGGCAATCCGTAAGGCGCGAGCTGGTCGCGGAACCAGCCCGCCGCAGCGATCGCCTGCGAGGAGCCCGCTTGACGGTACGGCCGGTCGGCCAGGTCCTGCGCGAGCGCCTTGGTCGCCTTGCCGTCGAACGCCGGCAGGAACGCGCGAGGCATCGGAGTCGGCCGTGCGACGCTGAAGGCTGCCACGAGGAGCGGCAGTCCCACGAGCAGCCAGGTCCCTCGGTACAGACGTCCGTTGACCGGTCGCTCCAGGGAGCCGGGACGGGCCCGGCGCCGCTCGGTCCGGGGCGGAACGGAGGCCATCCAGGGCTATAGTAGGCGCCGAACTACCTGGCAAGGATCGTCCGGCAGGCACTCTTAGCCGAGTACGACATGCCCGACTCCTCAACCATCCTCCTCGTCGACGACGAGGATTCCATCCAAAAGCTCCTCACCTACCCCTTGGAGCGCGAGGGCTATCGCGTGCTGCAGGCGCGTGACGGTGAGGAAGCGCTGACGCGCTTCGCGTCCGAGCGAGTCGACCTCGTCGTGCTCGACATCATGCTGCCGAAGCTCGACGGGCTCGAGGTGTGCAAGCGTCTGCGCGCCGAGAGCGAGGTGCCGATCATCATGCTGACCGCTCGCGACGACGAGCTGGACAAGGTACTCGGGCTCGAGCTCGGCGCCGACGACTACATCACGAAACCCTTCTCGATCCGAGAGTTCCGGAGCCGCGTCCGCGCACTCCTGCGACGGGCCTCCGCCGTGCGGCAGGTCAACGAGGGCGACGAGCTGATCACAGCCGAAGGACTGACGATCGATCTCTCCCGTCGTGTGGTCGAGGTCGGCGGCGAGCGGGTGCAGCTCACCTACGTCGAGTTCGAGCTCCTGCGGATCCTCGCCTCCCATCCGGGTCGCGTGTACAGCAGGCGGATGCTCCTCGAGGCGCTCTGGGGCGGAGCCGATTATCGCGAGCCGAGGACGATCGACGTCCATGTCAGGCATCTCCGCGAGAAGCTCGAGCGGGATCCGGCCGAGCCCGGCTACATCCTGACCGTGCGGGGCGTCGGCTACCGCTTCCGCGACCGGTGAACCCCCTGCGCAGCGTCGGTGCCCGCCTGGGCCTCGGGTTGGCGGTGGTGGTGGCCGCTGCGCTGGTGCTGGTCGACCTAATCGTGGTCCCGTCCCTCGAACGGAACCTCATCGATGCCAAGCTGACGCAGCTCGAGGATGCGGCGCCCACGGTGGGCTCCAGCCTCCTGCTCAGCCCGACCTACGCCCTCGACGACGCCATCCAGGCGGCCCAGCAGAGCTCGGAGGCCAGAGTCGTCTACTTCAGGCCGCTCACCTACGACCCGCCGAAACTGCTCGTCAGCGGCGACTCCAGCTCGGTGACGTCGGCGGACGTCGAGAACGACCCCTTTGCGTTACGTGCCTTCGCTCAGGCTCGTAGTGCGAGGGGCACCGTTACGACGCACGGCGTCAGGTATGCGGAGGCGGCCTATCCGCTCATCGACGGTTCCGTCGTCCTGCTGCGCGCCCCGCTCCACGATTCCCTCCGGAGCATCCATCTCGTTCGCAGCCGGCTCGTCGTGGCGGGTCTGATCGCCCTCGCCGCTTCCCTCCTCGTCGGCTACGCGGCGGCTTCGGTCTTCGCCCGCCGGATCCGCCGGCTGGAGCGCGCCGCCGACCGGATCGCGAGCGGCGATTTCAGCGAGCCGGTCGTCGACTCGGGGCGGGACGAGCTCGCCCAGCTCGCCGCGGCATTCGAGAGGATGCGCCTACGGCTGGCGCAGCTGGAGCACGCCCGGCGGGAGTTCATCGCCAATGCCTCCCATGAGCTGCGGACGCCGCTCTTCTCCCTCGGCGGTTTCCTCGAGTTGATGACGGACGAGGAGCTCGACTCGAAGACACAGGCCGAGTTCATGGCCACGATGCGGGAGCAGGTCGAGCGGCTGACGAAGCTCGCAACCGAGCTCCTCGATCTCTCGCGTCTCGATGCGGGGCGGCTCAGCGTCGAGCGTGAGCCGCTCGATCTCACCGCGCTGGCCGAGACGCTGGCGGACGAGTTCCGCGCGGTGGCTCGTTCGACCGAGCATCAGCTCTCGGTGCGCGCCGCCGGGCCGATCGAGGGAATTGGGGACGACGAGCGCGCGCTGCAGATCGGTCGAATTCTGTTGGAGAACGCGCTCGTCCACACGCCGCCCGGCACGGCGGTCCGGCTTGGAACGGGCCGCCGGGACGGCTTGGCCCTGCTGACTGTCGAGGACGAAGGCCCGGGGATTCCAGCGGAGCACGAGGGCCAGATCTTCGACCGCTTCTATCGCATCGAGGGCTCGGTCGCGTCCGGCAGCGGCCTCGGGCTGGCCATTGCAAGAGAGCTGGCCGAACTGATGGGTGGCTCGGTCGAGCTCCACGTGAGCCACGGCCGAACGCGATTCGCCCTCGTGTTGCCGGCCTCCGAGGAGGCGCTGCCGTTTTCACCGGAAAACGAACGCGTGGAAGAACCGTCGCTACAGTGAGCCGGATGCGGCTCTCGGCTCTCGCCGTCGTGACCGTCGCTGCCGCCGCCCTGGGCGGCGGCGCTGCTTTGGGCATCGGTAAGGGCACGGGCTGGCTCGACCAGAGCACCAGGACAGTCGTCGTACGTGCGGCAGCTCCCCGGACTGCGGCCCTGCCGGCTTCTGCCACCTCGACGGCAGCCCCCTTGCCCGGCAAGGGGTTCGATCCGCAGCGAATCTTCGCCGAGCGTTCGCCGGGGGTCGTCACGATCTTCGCCTACTTCGGCGATCCCAGTTCGACGGCGACCGCTGTGTCCCAGGGGTCCGGGTTCGTCATCTCACCCAAGGGCTATGTCCTCACCAACTCCCACGTGATCACGAACGCCGGCGAGGGATCGAGCGTTCGGGCCGCTCAGCATCTCTTCGTCGAGTTCGCCGATGGGGACCGCGCCGAGGCGAAGGTCGTCGGCTGGGATCTCTACGACGACGTCGGCCTCCTGCAGCTGAAGACGAATGCGCATCCGCTCTCACCCGTCCCGCTCGGAGACTCGGCGACGGTGGCCGTAGGCGAGCCCGTGGCGGCAATCGGCAGCCCGTTGGGCAGCGACATCGGCGTCAACACGCTGACCGTGGGAGTCGTGTCGGCGATCCATCGCTCGATCGACGCGCTCACGGTCAAGCTGTACAAGGTCGT
>WNGI01003572.1_pt1 | contig 13752 bp, 9 predicted proteins | sample 5400621 | NCBI WGS metagenome assembly WNGI01 (sample SAMN13153374, study PRJNA577476) | soil metagenome | isolation source: 20 cm soil or saprolite under Garry oak tree replicate 1 | place: USA:California | collected 2016-06-15
CTGACCGGATACCCCGGCAGGTTCGGCAAATTGCGGTAGGGATCGCCTGATCCCGGCGGCTCGATCTTGATCACCTTGGCGCCGAAATCCGACAGCACGGTTGCGGCCGCCGGGGCTGCGATGAAGCTTGCGCAGTCCAGAACCTTGAGGCCTTCGAAGATGCCGTCTGCCATGGTGAGGTCGCTCCCGTGATTTCTTGTTGGTCTTGTTCCGCGTGCTGGAATTACGCCTGAGGACAATCAGGATCAGACGCCATTTGACCGATGTTGGCGGCGCGATGCAACGGCTGAAAGTGTAGCGCGCCTCAGGTATCGTCGTCATCCTGAGGAGCGGCCTCTTGGCCGCGTCTCGAAGGATGGGCCGCGGACTGTCATCCTTCGAGGCTCGCAAGAACTCGCACCTCCAGCGATAACGGCTAAGCCGTTACGCAGGGATGACGTCCTCACTCCAAATCCGACGTCAGCGCGGCGTTGCCGCCGGCGGCCGCGGTGTTGACGGTCACGGTCTGTTCGGTCGCGAACCGCGACAGGTAATGCGGACCGCCGGCCTTCGGACCCGTGCCGGACAACCCGTGGCCGCCGAACGGCTGCACGCCGACCACGGCGCCGATCATGTTGCGGTTGACATAGACGTTGCCGACGGAAAGCGCCTCGATCACCGCCTCGACCGTATCGTCGATGCGCGAATGGATGCCAAGCGTCAGCCCGTAGCCTGTGCGTTCGATCGATTGCAGCACGCGATCGAGCCGATCGGCGCCGTAGCGCACGACATGCAGGATCGGTCCGAACACCTCTTCGGTCAGCTGATCGGCATCGGACAATTCGAAGATATGCGGCGCCACGTAATTGCCGGCGGGGGCCTTTCCAGCAAAATGCACCCGCGCTTCTTTTTTCATTCGCGCGATGTGGGTCTCCAGCCGCTGCCTGGCTTCATGGTCAATCACGGGCCCGACATGGGTGGCCAGCTCGCGCGGGTCGCCGATCCCAAGTTCACGCGCGGCGCCTGCGATCATCTCGATCATGCGATCGGCGACATCGTCTTGTACGAACAGCAACCGTAAAGCCGAGCAGCGCTGTCCGGCCGAGCGGAACGCCGACGTCACGACGTCGTCGGCGAGCTGCTCGGGCAGCGCGGTTGCATCGACGATCATGGCATTGATGCCGCCGGTTTCCGCGATCAGGGGCACGATAGGCCCGTCCTTGGCAGCCAATGACCGGTTGATCGATCTCGCGACCTCGGTCGAGCCGGTGAAGACCACGCCGGCGATGTCTGGATGCGCTGTTAGCGCCGCGCCGATTTTGCCCTCGCCCGGCACCAGATGCAGCGCCGACACCGGTACGCCGGCTTCATGCAGCAACCGGATCGCCTCGGCTGCGATCAACGGCGTCTGTTCGGCGGGTTTTGCCACCACCGCGTTGCCGGCAATCAGCGCCGCCGTCACTTGCCCCGTGAAAATCGCCAGCGGGAAATTCCACGGCGATATCGCAACGAATACGCCACGGCCGCGCAGCTGCAGCACATTGCTCTCGCCGGTGGGCCCCGGCATGGTCTCGCCAGTGCCGAAAAGTTTTCGTCCCTCTGCGGCGTAGTACCTGCAGAAATCCGTCGCTTCGCGGACTTCCGAGACCGCATCATCCAGCGTCTTGCCGCCCTCGCGTTGCAACAGCGCGATGAAATGCGCCCGCCGCTGCTCCAGCAGCTTTGCGGCTCTCTCCAGTATTTCCGCGCGCGTCCCGGCCGGCGTCCGGCTCCAGGCTTCGAATCCCCGCCGCGCGGCTGTTATCGCTTCGTTCGCGTGCTCCGGCGTCGCATCGATGACGCTTCCGACAAGTGTGGCCTGGTCGATCGGGCTGACGAGCGGTCGGGCCGCGCCCGTTCTGGTGGCGCCGCCGATGAGAGGCGCTGCCGCGACCGACGCGGCTTCCGTAGCGATCGCTGCGAGCAGTTCGTCCAACGCCGCGCGCTCGCCGAATTCGATGCCGCGCGAATTTTGCCGCCGCGGCTGGAAGAGATCGCGCGGCAGGGGAATGTTCGGATGCCGCGCGTTACTGGCGCTGCCGATGATTTCAGCCGGACGCCGCAGCAGCGTCGCAACCGGCACATTGTCGTCGGCGGCGATCGCCACGAACGATGAATTGGCGCCATTCTCGAGTAGCCGCCGTACCAGATAGGCCAGGAGATCGCGATGACTGCCGACCGGCGCATAGGTCCGATAGGCCAGTTCGGGGCGATCCTGGCTTAATTGCGCATATAACGCCTCGCCCATGCCATGCAGGCGCTGAAACTCGAATCCGCTGTCGCCGCCGGCAAGTTCGAGCACGGTCGCGACCGTCAGCGCGTTGTGGGTTGCGAATTGCGGGAACAGGCGCGGCCGCAGCGCCAATAGTCTTTGTGCGCAGGCAATGTAGTTGAGGTCGGTCATCGCCTTGCGGGTAAACACCGGATAACCGTCGAGCCCGCGCTCCTGGGCGCGCTTGATCTCGCTGTCCCAATAGGCGCCCTTGACCAGGCGCACCATCATCCGCCGGCGCAAGCCGCGCGCGAGATCGTCGGTATAGTCGATCACGGCCTCGGCGCGGTTCTGGTAGGCCTGGACCGCAAGCCCAAAACCGTCCCAGCCTTTAAATGAAGCGTCGCTGAGGGCGGCCGCGATCACCTGCAGCGACAATTCCAGCCGATCCGCTTCCTCCGCATCGACCGTGAAATTCAGGTCATAAGCCTTCGCCCTGCGCGCGAGATCGACCAGCCGCGGAACCAGTTCGCTCATGACCCGCTCCCGGCTCACCGCCTCGAAGCGCGGATGCAGCGCGGAGAGCTTAACCGAGATGCCGGGCCGGTCGGGCAGGGGCCGATCATCGGCGGTACCGCCAATGGCTTCGATCGCGCTGGCGTAGGAATTGAAATAGCGCTGGGCATCACTGGCGGTGCGCGCGCCTTCGCCGAGCATGTCGAACGAATAGCGCGGGGCACCAGCCGAATGCGGCTCTGCCTTCGCAAGCGCAGCCTCGATAGTCTCGCCCAGGACAAAATGGCTGCCCATCAACCGCATCGCCTGCCTTGTCGCGGCGCGTACCGCCGGGACGCCCAACCGCTTCGCCAGACGCCCGATCGTTCCTTCCGGCGTCTCGCCGGGCTGGATCACCCGCGCCGACATTCCCAGCGCCCATGCCGACGCATTGACCAGAAACGCGCTTGATTTCGTCTCGTGGTGCACGAAGTCGCCCTGGCCGAGCTTGTCCTCGATGAACTGGTCGGCGGTGCGGGTGTCCGGCACGCGCAGCAGGGCTTCGGCCAGCACCATCAGCGCCAGGCCTTCTTTGGTGGAGAGCGCGAATTCGCGAAGCATGTCCTCGACGCCGCCGAGGCGGTCGTCATTGGCGCGAATGGCCTCGATCAGGCGCGTGGCCGTGCGGTCGATCCGAGCATTCCGCTCCGCGCTCAGGGCAGCGGTTTTGAGAAGCCGTGCCGCAATGATGCCGTCGTCCGGCGCGTAAGGCGCCCTGAATGACGGAAAAGGCGAGGGATCTTTCATGGCGTGTCTCAAGTTCCCGTGCGCTATCATGCAGCCGCTATTGGCATCGTGAAACCGCTGCTATAGTTTTTCGCGGAATTTTTTATCGGAAGTAGGACGAATGGGGCTGATGGGAGGGCGGGAAATATCTGGCGACGGGGGCAAAATCCCGGCGTTTTGCGCTTCTGCCGTGAGCTTAATCGGATTGATCCTGGTCGCCGCGCCGCTGCCGGCGTTGGCGATCGAGTTGAGCGCCCCGCAGGAAGCGCTCTACACCACGGTATCGATCTATCCGCCCTCGGCGGACTCGATGACTGTTTGCTACGGCTTCGTCTGCAGGCGCCGCGAGATTCTCGATTTCACCGCCGCCGACCGTAACGCGCTGACGCAGATCCTTGCCGCGGGCCGCGCCTCTGCCGCGGCCGAAAGGGCGGCGGTGCAGAAGGCGGTGATCTGGTTCGACCGCCGGATGGGGCCGCTGATCGGGACCGACAAGCGCGTCGCGAAAGCGGATTTCCGCTACTTCGACGCCAGGCACAATTACGATTGCTGGGACACCACCCGCAACACCACCAGCCTGCTGCTGGTGCTGCAGCAATGGGGCCTGTTGAAACATCATGTGGTGGGCGACCCGCATTATCGCGGCAATGCGCTGGTGTTGCAGACGCCGCACAACACCGCGGTGCTGGTCGAGCGCGCGACCAAGGTCGAGTGGGTCGTGGACATGTGGCCGCGCGGTTATTTGCAGCCGCCGGATGTCATGACCGTCGAACAATGGGTCACGGAAGATTGAGTCGAACGGGCGCGTTCCGCGTCGAATCGGACACGCGCAAGCGCGGCGTCCACTCCCGCCGATTGCACTCAGTCTGTTTTTGAGATTTTCCTGAAAGCTCCACTCCCGGATTACATCCGAGAGTGCGCTGTCACGGCCCGCTTGGCGTTAAACCTTGAGGTTCTCCGCCGAGGTCTTGCCGCGATTAGCAACCTCTTCGTATTCGACCGTCTGTCCCTCGTTGAGCGTGGAAAGGCCAGCTTTCTCGACCGCCGAAATATGAACAAAAACGTCTTTGCCGCCACTGGAGGGCTGGATGAATCCAAAACCCTTGGTCGGGTTGAACCACTTAACAGTACCTTTAGCCATCACGTCGTCTCCGCGGGAGCAAAAACAATAGCGAACTGCCGGTCCCCGCAAACCGGCCATGCCCGAGGCGCGCACGATACGCGGTCTGGGGCACGCTTGATAGCTTAAACGGCATCGGAATTTCTGGTGAAAACCCTCATTATCGCGGCGCAATTGGCCATTTTGCCGCTTTCGCGCTCATTGAAGTCATGAAGCGATGGTAATACTCAACCGCTCCGGACTTTACGAATCGAAGCACTTGCGCTGCCACGCCATTCGAGGCGAGCGCGCGAGGTTCGATTCGTGTCCAATCTCAGTAGGTCGCGGTGAGATAATCCACGATCTTGTCGACATCCGCGTCGTCGATCGGCGCGCCATAGACCTTGATCATCTTCGTGACTTCGGCCTGCCAAAAATCCTTCTTGAATTTCGGCCCGCGCGGCTGGGTGTTGATGTAATCCGCGGAGTGACAGGCCGTGCAATTGTTCTGCACCACCTCGAGATTCGGTCCCGGCTTGAACGCCGCGGTCTCGTCCGGAAGCGTGTAGGAGACCGGCGCTGCGTTCGCCGAAGCGAAAACCAAGCCCGCGACGGCGGCAGTAGCGAACAAGGGCGCAAGGAGAAACGGACGGATCATGACTGGTCTCCTCACGCCGCGGTGACGCGAACGGTTTCGACGACGTTGCGCAGGTAGCCGGGCGGATTCCATGTCGGCTCCATCGGCTGGGTGTCGCCGGAATTGTTGGTGGCGCGAACCCTGAGGTCGTAAGCCCCTGCCGCGAGTTTCACCGGCAGCTTCCATTCGCGAAACGAATATTTTCCGAGGTCCTTGCCGAGTTTTGCCGGTGTCCAGCTCTTTCCGCCATCGATCGAAACCGCGACTTCCTTGATGCCCTTGCCGCCGTCGAACGCTATTCCCTTCAGCGCCGTGCGTCCTGGCTTTAGTTTCGCGCCGTCGCTCACATTGGTGATGAAAGAGCGGACGGTGAAGCGGTTGATCGGGATCGTTGCCTTGGGCGCGGTGCCCGGCTCGACGCATCCGCATGGCGTGTCCGGAATCCGATAGGCTGATTTCATCCAGAAGCCGTCGAACACATCGTCGATCACGGTGATTTCGTTGAGGTGTTTTACCCAGTAGGTGCCGTAATAACCGGGCACGACGAGGCGAAGCGGAAAACCGTTGAGCACCGGCAAATCATCGCCGTTCATGCCATAGGCCAGCATCACTTCGCCATCGCGCGCATGGTCGATATCGAGCGCCTTGACGAAATCCGGCGTCTTGTCGCTGACCGGTCCGTCCATGCCATTGAAGGTGACCTGCTTGGCGCCCTGCTGCACCCCGGCCTTGACGAGCAGGCTCTTCAGCGGCACGCCGCGCCAGCGCGCATTGCCCATAGCGCCGTTGCCCAATTGACCGCCGGCGACGCGCGGATTGGAAAATCCGCGGCTGTTGCCGGAGCATTGATTGACGGCCACCAGTTCGACGGCGGGCAGCTTTCTTATTTCCTTCAGGGATAGCTTGAGCGGACGATCGACCTTGCCCTTGATCTCGAGCGTGAATTTGTCCGGATCGATATCGAGCGGCACATCCGCCAGATGATAGCGGACGAAAAAAGCGTTGTTCGGCGTAATCGGGCCATCGTCGAAGATCGAAAATGGCGTCTCCAGCTGCGGCGGCCGGCTGGTTAAACCGATCATCGGGCGCTTCTGCGGATATTTCACCAGCGGCCGTTCGCCGTTATCGAAGGGTAACGTCACGGTGTCGAGCGCGAATGCCTTGGCCGAACCGAAGCCTGCCGCGAGCGCCGCCATTGCAGCGTGCTTCATCATCTCTCGTCTGTCGAGCATGCTTCCTCCGAAGTCTGTCTATCGGGCTGATCGCCACCGGACTTCAGTGGCGCGCTGGTCACTGGATGCGATAGTCGCATCGCTCGGCCTTAAGTCAATTCATGCTTTCGCAGCGTGGGCGGGACGTTGCGATGCACAAATTGGCATTCGGCCCGAGTGCCATTCCCGAATGAATATTAGGGGCGGAACGCATCGCATATCAATGCGCCGCTGCTATGCAGCGACAACGCTCACATCGCTAGTCAACGCGGACAATGTCTTCGCATTCTTCACCGCACGGACAATCATGGGTTCGGCGCGTCCGCGAATTGCGACTTCCTGCTCGGGCAAATCATCGGCCGCAAGGCCGGCGCTAACGCGCACCTCTTCCGAGATGACCGCTTCGCATGCGAGGCTCTTTGTCATGTCCTGCAGCCGTGCTGCGACATTGACGGGGTCACCGAGGGCTGTGAACACCATGTGATCGCGGTAGCCGATATCGCCGATGATCACTTCGCCGGCGTGAATGCCGATGCCGAACTGGATCGGTTCACGCAGGTCGTGCTTGAGAAACAGATTCAGCTCGTCGACATTGGCGGCGATCATGGCTGCCGCCTTGAGCGCCTGGCGGCAGGCGGTTTGCGGGCCGGTAGCGAGCCCGAACAGCGCCAATTGTCCGTCGCCGACGAACTGGTTCGGTTGTCCGCCGCATTCGATCACGGCCTGCGATACCGCGCCGAGGAAGCGGTTGACGATGAAAACGGTATCGAACGGCAAGCGCTTTTCCGCAAGCTTGGTCGAGCCGCGCATGTCCACGAACATGCTGACCAGATAGCGCTCCTCGCCGATGCGGGAGGGACGCGAGGTCCGCAAGCTGGACGCCGTGACCTGCGGCAGAAATATCTGGAAGAAAGACAGGTCGGCCTCGGGCCTGAGCTGACAGGCAAGGCGGATCGCCGGATCCGAGCCGGCCCCAACGCGGTCAAGCACGAACGCCTCCCGCCTGGACGGCTCCGGCAGCGATGCATAATCCCCGATGATGCGGATGCGGCAAGTGGAGCAACGGGCGCGGCCGCCGCAAACGCTGGCGTGCGGGACGTTGTTGCGCAGGCTCGCCTCGAGCACGCTGAGGCCCTTCGGCACCCGAACCGTCCTGCCATTGCCGTAGGAGAGCGTGATCATGCCGCCGCGGCGCTCGGTTAACGCGCGCACGCCCCTTGCCAGCAGGACCAGGCCCAGCAGGCCGAGATATCCGATCAGGAAATACTCCTCGATGCTCTCCAGCACGGATTGTTCAAGGGGCGTGCCGACCTGACGCGGCGAAAGGTTCTCCGCCCTCCATTCGACGCTATCGCTGTCGACGACGCTGCGTCCGCCCTGATAGAGACCGAGCATGGCCAGCGTCGGAATCAGTACTGCTGTCGCAAGCAGAAATGGCGCGGCGCGCTGGTAGAACGCTTTCATCCGCAGCCAGAAGTAAAGTCCGATGCAGCCGTGAACCCAGGCAATGATCATGACAGCGTACATCAGCCACATTTTGAATGGCCACACGATCCAATACGCGAACAGCACTTGCGGATAGAGCTTTTCGTGTCCGAAAAGTGTCTGGCCGAACCGCACGCCGGCAATGTGGGTGATGACGAGCGCAGGGATGCTCAAGCCGAGCACGAGCTGGAGCGGCTCGATCGCCTTCCAGCGAAATTGCCGGCGTTCATAGAGCGCCCAGATTCCGAGGCCGGTGTGGACCAGCGCCGCGGTGTAAAACACGATCGCGACCGGGAGAAATTGCCAGAACCCGGCGTGGTAATAGACGCCGTCGGCAAGGGCATCCATCGAAATGTTGCCGAGCGCATGGTTGAGAAAGTGGCTGACCAGATAGGCGAACAACACCAGCCCGCAGCCGAGACGAATCTGGCGGACGCTGATGCCGCGGATGAACTTTGCAATCTGTTGTTGAGATAGCGCCATGCGATCCAATCAAAGGCTCATCAACAATAGACTGACAATAGTAGAGTTTAATTCCCTCAGTGGCCACCTCATCCGGGCCGTCACATTGGCAAGCTTTCCGCGCATCATGCCGGCTTTCGCCGGGACGACTCAATACGTTGACACCGCAATCGGAGTCGGGGAGAAAGCGCCGTGACGATTGCCCAGCCCGCCACCAGCAGCACCAAGCCGGACAGTTCCGTCCTTCGGCAATGGCTCGCCGTTGCCGCGCTGATCGCGACGCTCACGATATTGCGGGTGATTTACGCAAGCGTGATCGATCTGCGCACCGATGAGGCCTATTACTGGACCTGGTCGAAGGAGAACGTGCTTTGCTTCCTCGATCACCCGCCGATGATTGCCTGGTTCATCCGTTTCGGCACCGCGATCTTCGGCGATACCAATTTGGGCGTCAGGTTCGCCGGCATCCTTGCGATGCTGGTCACGCAATTGCTGCTCGCCGATATCGTCCTTCGCGTGACCCATGACGTCCGCGCCATCGTGCTCGCGGTGCTGATGCCCGAAGCAGCGCTTTATTACGGGCTGCTGATGGCCAAGGTCTCGCCCGACGTGGCGCTGATTCCGTTTGCCGTGGCGATGGTGTGGGCATTGATCCGCCTCAATGAAATCGGCGACGGGCGCTGGTGGCTCGCCGCCGGCGTGTTCGCCGGACTGGCGCTATTGTCGAAGTTTACTGTCGTGATGCTGATTCCGGCCGTGCTGGCATTCATGCTGGTGCCGGACTGGCGTCGGCGCTGGCTGCTAAGTCCCTATCCATGGCTCGCGGCGGCGATTGCGCTTGTGCTGTTCCTGCCGGTCTTGATCTGGAATGCCCAGCATGACTGGGCGTCGTTCAGATTTCAGCTGGTCCGCGCCATCGCGACCCATGAATTGTCGCTGCGCACCGTCGCCGATTTCATCGGCCTGCAGTTCGGGTTGGTCGGGTTCATCCTGCTGCCGGTGGTATTGTCGGGTGTGGCCCTGACGGCGTGGCGGGGATATGTTCGCGGCGACGTCGTGGCCATTTTGCTCTCGACCGCCGTGATCGTTCCCTTCGGCTATTTTTTCTGGAAATCGTTGACGCTGCGCGTCGGCGATACCTGGCCGATGTTCATGTGGCCCGCCGGATTTGCCGCAACCGCCATCAATATCGCGATGCTGCCGCGAGAAGGTTTTCCGGCCTGGATGATCAGATCGACCATCTCGTGGGCCAATATCGCTGTTGTCTCCGGCATCGCGATGGTTGTTGCGGTCTTTCTCTATTATGTCGTCACGCCCTGGAATTTCATTGGCAGGACCGATCCGATCGGTGGGGAAGCTGGTTACGAACAGGTCGTGGATCGGGCGCAGGCTGAGTTACAAAAGATCGGCGCGACCTGGATCGCGACCACCGACTACCGGACCTACGCCATGCTGCGCTGGTATTTCAACGGCCGCGTGCCGGTGATCCAGATCAACGAGCGCGGCCGGTTCCTGGGCTTTCGCGACCCCGGCATGGCTGCGATCCGAGGCCATACCGGGCTCTATGTCGGGCGCGAGCCCGACAATGCCAGCCCGTTGTGGGCTTCCACGACGGCAATCAGGCAGCCGCTCGGACGGGTCGACCGCAGCTGGCGCGGCATCGTCATGGATACCTATGCGCTGGAAAAACTGACCGGCTGGACGCCGGAGCTTTCACCGCCGCCGGACTCACCGCTCTATCGCTGGCGCGTGCTGGCCGGCGACTTTCAACAGCCGTTGCGCCGCGGCGCGGTTGTCCAGCTTGCTTCGGCTGTGACGAAATGGCACATCAGCGTTCCGTCGCACTTTTGACCTGTTCCATTCAGACCCCATTCAGCGTCAGGCTCTGATGCTCCCCTTCAGATTACTTCTCCCGGGTTTGTCATGAAGCATCAGCGCAGTTTCGTATTGGCCTTGCTCTCGGTGCTTATGCTCGGAGGCTTGGCCTCGGCCACTGCCGAGGCGGCGGAGACGCGCGTCGCTTTGGTGGTCGGCAACGCGAACTACTCGTCCGGAGTTCTTCCGACACCTGCCAACGATGCCGGATTGATTGCGCAAACGCTTCAGGCCGCCGGGTTCGATGTGGTCGGCGTTCGCGACCTCGATCAGGATTCTCTGCGGAAGACGTTCCGGGATTTTATTGCCAAGGTATCTGCGGCAGGCCCGGATACGGTGGCTTTCGTCTATCTCGGCGGTTACGGATTGCAGCTGGAGGGCGAAAACTATTTCGTGCCGACGGACGCGAACATTGCACGCGATGTGAATGTCTCCTCCGAGGCGTTGCGTCTTTCGGACTACACCAAGCCGCTCGCGGCTCTCGGGATCAAGGCGAGCATCGTCGTTCTTGACGGGGCTCGCGCCAACCCGTTCGCCAAATCCGGTCCTCCGCTTGCGGGTGGCCTGGCCCTTGTCGAGCCGGATCCGGGAACCTTGATCGCTTTCAACGCTGGCCCGGGAACGGTCGCGCAGAACGAGGCTGGTCCCTATTCGTCCTACGCTCAGGCTCTTGCGGAGATGATGCGCGAGGGCGGACTGCCGGTGACGGAGGTGTTCAACCGGGTTCGGCTTCGGGTCAACGACATCACCAAGGGCGCGCAGGTGCCATGGAACGCCTCAAAACTACAGGCGCCGTTTTACTTTTTTGAGCGGGCGCCGGATGCGCCACCGCCCCAGGTTTCGCCGGAACAGACGTCAACGATCCGATCGAGGCCGATCCGCGATTTCGACGCACGGGAGGCCTATCTCGCCGCCCTCGATCGCGACAACCTGCAGGACTACGAAAGCTTCCTCGTCGCCTATCCCGGGGATCCGATGGCGCGACGGGTGCGAGCCATCGTAGCGGCCCGCCGCGAGGCCATCACGTGGCGGCGCAGCCGGAGCGTCGATACGCCCGCCGCTTACTGGTCGTATTTGCGTCGCTACCCCAACGGTTTCCATGCCAACGATGCGCGGCGCCGATTGGCCTATTTGACGGCCGCTCTCGAGCCGCCGCCGCGATTCGATATCATCAGCTACGATGTGCCCCCGCCGCCGCCCGAAGAAATCATTTACGTCGACCGGCCGGTGTTGATTTTCGACGATCCGGATTTCGGATTCGAACCTCCACCGCCGCCGCCGGTGTTTTTCCTGCCGCCGCGGCCGGTCTACTTCATCGATTTGGCTCCGCCACCGCCGCCGGTTTATGAATACGTTCTTCCCGTTCCGGTCTACGTGCCGGTGCCGGTGTGGGTCAACCCACCGCGGTACATTGCGCCGCCGCCGAACAACTTCATCTACAACAACGTTCACAATACCGTTGTCATCAACAACACGACCAATACGGTTACGGTGACCAATCCGGCCGGGCAGACTCAGACAATCTCGCCGCCGGCTCAATCCCCTGCGTCCCAACCGCAGGCTCCAGCTGCAGGACCGCAGCCTCCAGGAGCGCAACCTCCAGGAGCGCAGCCTCCGCCTGGCGGCGCAAAATCATCGCCGGGTGCCGGCGTTGCTGCTGCCGGCATTGCCGGCGCGGGCGCTGCTGCCTTGCTCGCGCCTTCGCTGCCGCCGTCGGTCGCTCCAAAGGCGGTACCGGTTCAGAATACGACTCCGCCAGGCACTCCGGCTCCCGGTTCGACGCCGCCCGCCGGCACGCCACCGGCACCCGGCAAACCACCGGTCGCCGGTCAGCCGCAGCCTGCACCGTCGCCGGTTGCTCCCGGGCAAGCACAGAAACAGGTTGTGCCTGAAACCAAAGGCGGACAGCCGCTGCCCGGATCAGGCGCACAACCGCTTCCGCCAGTAAACGGCAAGCCACCGGTCGCCGGTCAGCCGCAGCCTTCTCCTTCGCCGACTGGCCAGGCGCAGAAGCAGGCTGTGCCCGACACCAAAGGCGGAACGCCGCTGCCGGGATCGGGCGGACAACCGCTGCCGCCGATAAACGGCAAGCCGCCCGTCACCGGTCAGCCGGTGCCGGCACCTTCGCCGACGGCTCCTGGCCAAGCGCAGAAGCAAGGAGTGCCCGGAACGAAAGGCGGGCAAGCGTTGCCGGGGGCTGGCGGACAGCCGCTGCCCTCAGTAAACGGCAAGCCACCGGCCACCGGTCAGCCGCTGCCTGCACCTTCACAGCCGACACAAGCGCCGGCTCCAGGGCAGCCGCCGAAACCATCATTGCCCGAAACCAAAGGCGGACAGCCGCCGTCTCTGCCGGCTCAACCGAAGCCACCAGGGGTCGCGCCCTCAACTTCACCGCCTCCACCATCGGCGCCAACACCGCCGCCTGCTGCACGTCCGACGCCGCCACCGCCCCCGGCTGCACGTCCGACACCACCGCCTCCGCCGCCTGCTGCTGCGCGTCCGACGCCAGCGCCACCGCCGGCTGCACGCCCGACGCCGCCGCCACCGCCTGCTGCGCGTCCGGCTCCGCCGCCGCCACCCGCTGCACGTCCGGCTCCACCACCGCCGCCTGTTGCGCGTCCGGCTCCGCCGCCATCGCCGCGTCCGGCGCCGCCGCCTCCCGTTGCGCGTCCGGCGCCGCCACCCCCGCCACCACCTGTGGCGCGTCCGGCTCCGCCACCACCCCCGCCGCCCGTGGCCCGCCCGGCTCCGCCACCGCCTCCGGCTGCGCGTCCGGCTCCGGCGCCCGGAAAGCCATGCGTGCTTCCAACCGGTCAACCTTGTCCGGCGCGGTGACGCCGGTTGACGCTGCGCAGTGGCGATGGAGCAAAAGCGTTCGGGATGCCAGGGAGCAGCCCCAGGAGGGCTCGTGAAATCATTCAGCAGGCAGTAAATCGCCCCCTTTTCCCCACAAAATCCGCGACCGGGCTTGCAAAAATAATTCGCCCGCTCGCGTTCAGACTTAACAAAGCTTTAATTGCGCAATGTATGATGGTCGGTACGGCGGCCGTGTACCGCGACTTGGGGAAAACATTATGGGCAAAATCGCGTCAGCTATCGTGGTGGTTGCGTTGGTCACGAGTCCGCTTGCATTGCCGGTATCTGCAAGCGCGGAGAACGGTCAAATCGCCGCCGGCGTGGTGGGTGGACTTATTGGTGGCGCGTTGCTCGGTGGCGCTCTGGCGTCGCGGCCCCCACCGCCGCCGCCGGTTTATTACGCGCCGGCGCCGGTCTATGTCGAGGAGCCTGCTTGCCGTCTCGTTCGCGAGCGCTTCTGGGATGGCTATGGCTGGCAAGTTCGCCGCGTCCAGGTTTGCGATTGATCGCAGAACTTTCTGCGCTTCCTGCTTGAACAAGATCAAATCCGGCCGCCCTCGGGCGGCCTTTTTGTTTAGCCCGGCAAATCGCGCCGGATGGCTTACGCGTCGCCGTC
>WNGI01003574.1_pt1 | contig 13747 bp, 10 predicted proteins | sample 5400621 | NCBI WGS metagenome assembly WNGI01 (sample SAMN13153374, study PRJNA577476) | soil metagenome | isolation source: 20 cm soil or saprolite under Garry oak tree replicate 1 | place: USA:California | collected 2016-06-15
GTCGGGCGAAGTGCGCACGAACGGCAGGCCCAGCGTGACGTTCACGGCATGGGCGAAGGCCAGCGTCTTGATCGGGATGAGGGCCTGGTCGTGATACATGCACAGGGCGACGTCATAGGTCGATCGCGCCGCGGCGTGGAACATCACGTCGGCGGCAAGCGGGCCGCGAGCGTCGATGCCTTCGGCGCGCAGCCGCTCGACCGCCGGCGCCACCACGTCGAGGTCCTCCTCGCCGAGCGCGCCGGCTTCGCCGGCGTGCGGATTGAGGCCGGCGATCGCCAGACGCGGCCGCGCCATGCCGAAGCGCGCCTCGAGATCGCGCGCGACGATTCGCGCGGTGTCGACGATGAGTTCGACGGTCAGCCGACCCGGCACCTCGCGCAAAGGCAGATGGATCGTCACGGGGACGACGGCGAGCTCGGGAGACCATAGCATCATCGCGGTCGGCGTCGGCTTGCCGGTGGCCTGCTGCGCCAGTTGCGCCAGATATTCGGTATGTCCGGGGGCGGAAAATCCGGCCTGATACAGCACCGCCTTGGCGACCGGATTGGTCACGAGCGCCGCCGCTCGCCCGGCCATCACGTCGGCCACCGCGCGCCGGATCGATGCGATTGCGGCCGGCGCGCTGGAGTGATCGGGACGGCCTGGCTGCGCCGTCACCCTCATGCCGAGCGAGACCACCGGCAGGGCGCTGGCGAATACCGCCGCGGCCGCTTGCGGCTCGACGCTCGTCACGCGGATCGGAAGCTGCAGGCGTTCGGCGCGTTGCGCCAGGAAATCCGCGTCGACGACCGCATAGAACGGCGGCAGGCCGAATTCGCCGCGGCGACGCCAGGCTGCGATGGTGATATCGGGACCGATCCCGGCCGGCTCGCCGAGCGTCAGCGCCAAAGGTGCGGACATGGCGCTGCCACTCTAGCGAATCTCGATCATCGCGCTGCGCCGCAGTTCCTCGAGGTAACGCTTGGATTGCGCCTCATAGCGCTGGTTCGAGATCTCCTCGCGCGCCTCGCGCTCTTCCGGGTTGTCGCCGCGCGTCGGTTCCTTGGAGCAGACCGCGAACACTTCGACGCCGAGCTGGGTGACGCCGGGTGGGGTCAAGCCACCCACGGGGGTCGCATCGAGCACCTCGCGCTGTTTCGCCGGCACGTCGAGCGAGGAGCGGGTGATCTCGTCGCGCACCGTGACGTCGCGCAGCGTCCGCGCCGCCACCAGCCCCTCCTCGCAGCCATGGAAGCGGGCGCGCAACGCCTCGGCTTCTTTCTTGCGGGCCTCATAGGCGTCCTGGGCCGACCCGCGCGGCACGATGAACAGGACTTGCCGCAGCTTGAATTGAAAGGCGGCTGGCGTCGGCTTGTCGTCCTTCTTCCGCGCCTGTGCGGCGGCGAGGACTTCCTTTTCGCCCACCTGCAGGCTGCCCTGGAATTTGCCGCGGATGATCGCGCTCCAGCCGATATCGGCCTTGATGCGCGCCTTCAGCGACGGGACGTCGATGCCGGCTTTCGACAGCGCATCGGCAAACTGCTGCGAGCTCAGCCCGGCGTGGCGCGCCATGCCGTTGAACGCCTGATCGACGTCTTTGTCGGTGATATTGATGATGTAGCGCTTGGCGATCTGCAATTTGAGCTTTTCGTTGATCAGCTCGTTGAGCGCCTCCTCGCGGCTTTGTTTCTTGTGCGTGGAGATTTCGGTGAGCTGCATCCGGTGCGTGACGTCGAGCACCGTGACCGGATCGCCGTTGACCAGAGCCGCGACCTGGGCGTGGGCGCCCGCGTGCCAGATCGGCGCGATCGCCAACACCAGAACCAGGGTGCCGGCGAGGCGCGATCGAAACAGTCGGGTCACGTGGAAAATTGCCATTTGCATCGAGTCGATCCCGGCGAATTGCTTCCTGGTCCTTGGCTCCCTCAGTTCGGCGCGGTGCCGCTGACGCGGGTCGAAAATCCCGTGCCGCCCAGGGTGCGCAGGCTCATCTGCACCATGACCATATGGTCGGTGCCGACGGCGATCGAGGTGGCGTTTGTCGGCGAGTAACCATAGTTGAAGTCGGTGATGTAGTTGACCGAAATCGCGAAGCAATCGTCGATATAGCCCAGCCCGAGGCGGTACTGGTCGAACTGGGCGGAGCCGATATCGTAGCGGGCGGCGCCCAGCACGGACCAGCTCGGAGTGAACTTGAACGACACGCTGCCGAGCACTCCGTCGCGGCGCGTCAGGAAGCCGATGTCGGGCTGCGCTGCGTAATTGCCGTACAGCATCGAGACCGCCCAGCGATCGAAATTCGCCCGGGCCTCGAGCTCGGCGCGCTGTACCGAAAAATCCTGCTCGGCGAAGCGGAAGCGCGAGATGAACATGTAGGTCTGGTCGGGCTGATAGGACAGCCGCGCGACGTAATCCGACACCCTCGTCTCCAGCCCGCTGTCGACCCCGGTGTTGGCGGCGTCGCGGAACGCGAAGGAATTCTTGCCGAACAATTGCAGCGACTGGCCGAACAGGGCGTTGACCGTGCCGCCTTGGTTGAACTGCGCGGTATATTGCAGGCCGTAATTGGCGCGGCCGCCGCCTTCCACGCGGTCCCAGCCGGCGAACTTGTCGACCTTGAACAGATTGCTGTCGTCGAAGATCAGGCTCTGCGAATCCTCGTTCGGGATCTTTTCGTTGGGGATCTTGCTGTCCGACTCGTTGGGGCGGGCGATTACCTGAACGATCGGCTCGAGCGTCTGCGTTCCCCAGGGCTGGACGTTGATCAGCGGATAACGGTACTCCATGCCCACGGCCGGCATGAAGCGCACGAAGCTGTTGTTGCCGGTCTCGACGAAATTCGCCACGCCGGGCTGATTGCTGATCGAGGATTCGCCGACGTCGCCGCGCAGGATCACGAACGGGGTCCAGGTCTGACCCAGGCCGTCGACGAAGGTGCGCCGCCAGGTCGTCTCGGCGGACGCGCGCGAATAGGTCCCGGGCACGCCGCGCAGCAGGCAACTGGCCGGAATGCGGATCGCCGGATCGGGCGTCATGCAGGCGTTGTTGGCGATCGCGGACTGGCTGATGGCGTCGAACTCGGCCGATTGCCGGGAAAGACTGGTGATATTGGCCTTGAGGCTCAGCTCGCCGCCCAGCACCGGCTGCGCGAACACGCGGGCATAGTCGATCACCGGGGCGACGATCGGGAGCTGGCTCTGATTGTCGGCAAGCGACAGGCCGTAGAAATACATCACCCGTGCGTCGAAATAAGAGCGGTCGCCGCGGCCGATGAAATACAATTGCGAGGTGCCGGCATCGGAGATGCCGTTGCCGAAGTATTTGGGATCGGCGAAATGCTGCCAATAGCTGTTGATCTTGTAATCCTGGAACAGCACCTTGTCGGATAGCAGCAGTGCGTCCCAGCCCCACGCCCATTTGTCGTTGAGCGAGAATTGGCCGGCGGTGTCGACCTCGCCGCGCAATCGTCGGTCGCCGGGATATCCGGGCCCATGGACTTCGGTCAACAAATGGGGATCGGCCTGGACGATACCCGCGCCGTGAATTGCAAAGCCGCCGTTGTCGAAGCGCTGGCGCCACTGTCCTTCCAGCAACGGCCCCTGCTGCGAGGTGATGGTGGGCGTCACGGTGAAATCGTAGTTCGGCGCGAGCGCCCAATAGTACGGTGTGGAGAGACCGAATCCGTAGTTCTTGCTGTAGGAGGTGGTCGGCATCAGCCAGCCGGTCTTGCGCTTCACCGTCGGGTCCGGCACGGAAAAATACGGCACCCACAGCAGCGGAACGCCCAACACTTCCAGCCTGGCGTTCTCGAAATAGATCATCTTCTCCAGCTCGTCGTGGACGATGCGGACCGCCTTGACCTGCCATTTCGGCGGTTTTCGCGGGTCGTCCTTGCACGGCTCGCACGCGGTATAGACGCCGCTCTGGAACACCGTGTAATTGCCGCCCGAGCGTTCCGTCAGCGGCGCGGCGAACCGGGTCTTGTCCGGCGTTTCCAGCCGCAGCGAATCCACGAAACCGTCGCGGAACTGGTCGTCGAGATCGAGGATCTCCCCGTAGATGATCTTGCCGTCCGCCTCGACCAGGCGCACGTTGCCTTCCGCCTTCAGGCGCTTCGTCTTCTGGTCGTAGGTGACCTTGTCGGCCTCGAGCGTGGAGCCGTTGTAATAGATCTGCACGCTGCCGACCGCCGAAATCCGCTCATTGGAATAGTCGTAATGGATCTCGTTCGCCTGGACGAGCATCTGCGCATCGGGATCGGGCTTCGAGGTGTTGAACTCGCGCGATCGGGGTTGCTGCTTGGGGATGCCGACCCACTCGGTGCTGAGCGCGGGGCCCTTGTTCTTCTCGGCGGCGGGTTCCGCCGCGTCGGCCGGCTGCGCGCCGAGCCAGCAGGCGATCCATGCCAGCGACAGCGCCAAGCTGCCGCGATGCAGCCGGGAGCGCGGACGGGCGGCGGTCGACCCGGCCATCACCCGTCCTCCTGGTACAACAGAGCAACGAAGCCGGTGAGGCCGCCGACGAGCACGGGCAGCCACGCCGCTGCCACCGGGTGCATCAGCTCGGCCCTGCTCAAATCCTCGGTTACTTTCGACAACACATAAAGCAGAAAGCCTGCTCCTACGCCACCCAAGACCATGGCGGATACTCCGCCGAATCTAAAGAAGCGTAAACTGACCGAGGCCGCCAGCATGACCATGGCGACCAGGAGCAGCGGGCGCGCCAACAGCAGCTGGTATTGCAACCGATATCCGGCGGCGGCGAGACCCGCCTGCTCCGCCGTCTCGATGTACGACGGCAGTTCCCAGAACGACACGGTCTCGGGCGTGGCAAAGCTTTCGCGCACTTGCTCGCGCGTGAGGTTGGTGCTCAGCGAATAGGAATCGAGCTCCCGGATGGGCGAGCCGGACGCATAGACCCTGGCTTGCTCGAGCCGCCAATGGCCCGACTGCAGCTCGGCGCTCTTGGCCTCGACGCGCTCCCGGAACCGGCCCGACGCATCGAAGGCGAACACCGTCACTCCGCCCAGCAGCGCGCCCTGCTCGCGGCTGGAGGTGGCGTTGATGATGGCTTGGCCCTCCACGGTCTTCTGGCGCACCCAGAAGCCGCCGCCGGTCTGGCGCAGCCCCGCCGGCCGTTCGCCGAACAGATCGGCTTCGAGGCGCTTCGACTGCTCGCGCAGCGCCGCCGAAACCGGGTTGTAGACCGTAGCCGCCAGCGCGCCGAGCACGAGGGCGACGAGGAGGGCAGGGGTTACGAACTGCCAGGCCGACATTCCGGCGGAGCGCGCCACCACCAGCTCGTGCCGCCGCGACAGATTGAGATAGCACGTCATCGCCCCGACCAGCACTGCGAACGGCAGCAGGCGCTCCGTCACTTGCGGAACGCGGAAGAACGAGGTCTTGGCGACCAGCCAAGCCGATACGTTCGGTGCATCGGAGGCGCGACGCATCAATTCGACATAGTCGATGAGCACCACGAGCACGAACACGCCGGCGAACACCGCGGTGACCACGCCGAAGAAGCGCATTGCGACGTAACGGGACAGCGTGCGCGGGATCATCGCGCCGGCTCCGTTCGACCGACCCCGGCGGCCCGCGCGAACGCGCAGCGGGCAATATCCCGCCGCTCCGCCACGGTCCCGTCCCGGCCGGTTGTGAACACGCGATTGCGCAACGTTCCCCTGTCCCTTCGGACCCCCGTTTTCGCCCTCCGCCGTCCGGTCCCGGACGGGCGCGAGCCGGCCCCAGGCGATCGATCCTATCCTACTGCCAATTCGGGCATTTTTGGCTCGATTCGTCAGGCCCGGCCCCGACCCCGGAAGTTCTATGCCTTCGCTGCGCAGGCGTAAACCGCGTCGATGGCAATACGACGGCACGCTGCCTCGCCAGCCGCGGAATGATGCTGTAATGCAACACCGACGTCCCCCCTATTACCGCCATTCTCCCGAAAGGACCGTTTATGGCCGATGCCCCCAGAATCGCATTCGCCGCGTTCGCGACGCCGACCAAGGGCGTCTTGGTGGTGTTCATGAACGGCGAGCTGCGGCTGGGCGCGGCCACGAGCAAGCTGCTGGGCCGAAACCACGACCTGGTCGCCCGGGCCGCGAGTGCCGAAAAGTTCACTGGCAAGCTCGGCGCGGTGCTCGACTTCCTGGCTCCGGCGGGTTTGCAGGCAGAGCGGCTCATCGTCATCGGCTCGGGCACGCAGACCCCGGATTTCGTCAAGTTGGGCGGCATCGTCATGGGCAAGATCTCGCCGCGCGCCGCCGAGGCCGACATCCTGCTCGACCTCCCCACCGGAGCGATGAAACCGGATCAGGCGGCCGATTTCGCCCTCGGCCTCGGCCTGCGCGCCTATGCTTTCGAACGCTACAAGACCAAGCGCAAGGAGGACGAGGAGAGGCGGGGCAAGCTGCGGCTTAAGCTCGGCGTCGCCGATGTGCCCGCGTCCCGCAAGGCCTGGGGCCGGCGCGAGGCGTTATGCGGCGGCGTCGTGCTGGCGCGGGACCTCGTCAACGAGCCGGCGAACGTGCTCCATCCCGAGGAGTTTGCCCGCCGCGCGGCGGGCCTGAAAAAGCTCGGGGTCGCGGTCGAAGTGCTGAACGAGGCGGCGCTGAAGAAGCTCGGCATGCGCACGCTGCTCGCGGTCGGCCAGGGCTCGGCACGCGAAAGCCGGGTCGTGGTCATGCGGCTCAACCGCGGCAAGTCGGGCGCCGCGCCGGTCGCCTTCGTGGGCAAGGGAGTTTGTTTCGACACCGGCGGCATCTCGATCAAGCCGGCCGCCAGCATGGAGGACATGAAGGGCGACATGGCGGGGGCTGCCTGCGTGGTCGGCCTGATGCGGGCGCTGGCCGCCCGAAAGGCCGCCGTCAACGCCGTCGGCGTGATCGGCCTCGTCGAAAACATGCCGGACGGCAAGGCCCAGCGTCCCGGCGACATCGTGACCTCGATGTCCGGCCAGACCATCGAGATCATCAATACCGACGCGGAGGGCCGGCTCGTGCTCGCCGACCTCCTGTGGTACGTCAAGAACCGGTTCAAGCCGAAATTCATCATCGATCTTGCGACTCTGACCGGCGCGATCCTGGTGGCGCTCGGCCACGAGCATGCGGGATTGTTCGCGAACGACGAGCGGCTGGCGGAGCGCCTGCTGCAGGCGGGCACCGCGACGGGCGAGCGGGTATGGCGCATGCCGCTCGGCCCCGATTACGACAAGCTGATCGATTCCAAATTCGCCGACGTGAAGAACACCGGCGGGCGCAACGCCGGATCGGTCACCGCGGCGCAATTCCTGCAGCGCTTCGTCGACAAGACGCCCTGGGCGCATCTCGACATCGCCGGCACCGCGTTCGGGACGCCGCCATCCGACATCAATGCGAGCTGGGGCTCCGGCTGGGGCGTGCGGCTGCTCGACCGGCTGGTCGGGGATCATTACGAGAAATGATGGGCGGCCGATGACCGAAATCCTGTTCTATCAGCTCCGCAAGCAGCCGCTCGAGCAGGTGCTGCCCGCGCTGTTGGAGAAATCGCTCGAGCGCGGTTGGCGGGTCGCCGTCCAGGTCGCCTCGGAAGAGCGCCTCGAGGCGCTCGATTCGCATCTGTGGACCTATCGGGAAGAGGGCTTTCTGCCGCACGGCACCGATCGCGAGAGCGAGGCCGCGGTCCAGCCGATCCTGCTCACGCTCGGCAGTGACAATCCGAACCGTGCCGAGGTGCGGTTTCTGCTCGATGGCGCCGCGATGCCGGCCGAGGTCGGACACTATCGCCGCATCGTCCTACTGTTCGATGGCGAGGACGCCGAGGCGCTCGGCGCCGCGCGCGAGCGCTGGGCGGCCGCGAAGGCCGACGGCTTCGACGTGACCTATTGGCAGATGGACGATCACGGCCGCTGGCAGCGCCAGCCCTGAGCCGGGCTGCTCGCTTCAATTTTTTTTGCGAGAGGGAGCCGCAAACGGCTCCCTCCCCCCTTGTGGGGGAGGGATGGGGAGGGGGGTGTCTGATACTCCAGCATGGTTACCCCCTCCCGGCTCGCGCGTTGAGCGCGCGAGCCGACCTCCCCCACAAGGGGGGAGGTAACCAGAGCAAGCTCATCGGCATGTGCGATATCGCTGCAGCAGCGAGGAGGATCGAGGAAGCGCAACTGTTTCAGGCTCGTGAAACCCGCTCAGCTCGCGGCCGGCTTCTTGCCGGGTTTCTTCGGGACTGCCGGTTTTGCGGCGGCGGGAAGCTCCGGCGCCCGCTCGATCGACTTCAGCCGTCCCGACACGAAGCGATAGATGCCGGGGTGCTCGCCTTGCAGATACGTCAGCACCACGCTGCGCTCGCCGCGCTCGTTCCTCGAGATCTCCGCCTGGCCGGTATAGCCCGCCGCCCGCACGAGGTCGCACTCGCTCATTTCAAGCGCGATCCCTGGGCCGGGTCGCGAGCCGCCAGGCTGCGCCGATCCCGGCGCGAGCGGCGCCGGCGCGGGGCCCGCTTCGGGGCCGGCCTGGAAATAGAGCGCGCCCGGCCCCGATGGTCCGTCCGCGGGGGCGGGATCGCCGGCGCATCGTCCATCCGGTCCCACGAAATCATCCGGTCCCAGCGGCCTTGCCGCACGGATCGTGGGGGTCACGGCCTGGGCCCAGTCCGGCTTGGTGAGGCGCAATTTCGTTCTGAGATCCGCATCGGAGGCCTGCTCATTGGGCGAGGAGCATGCCGCGAGCGCCAGCAACAGCGCTGCGGCTGCCGTCGCGGCTGACTGGCGGGAAACCTTGCTCGCCATTCCTCGAGATCCGTTTCGGGCCGTTCGCACCAGACCGGCGATGGGGCGCATTTTGCTCCAGCGCCGCGCCGGCAGCAATGCGAAGACGTCCGCCGCTCGGCTTGCCGGCAACGCGGCGGTCGGGGCGAGGATACGATGCCGGGCGATTGCGGCAAAACCCGAGACGCTCCGGTGCCTGGGCTGTAGTGCGCCGCCGGCCATGGCCGAGCCTTGCTGGCTGCGGACGCCGCCGTTATAAGCCCAAAAATTCCGACGGTTCTCCCCCGCAACAGGAAGGCCGAGATGGCGATCGAGCGCACCTTCTCGATCATCAAGCCCGATGCGACCCGGCGCAATCTGACCGGCGCGATCAACGCCATGATCGAAGCCGCGGGGCTGCGCATCGTGGCGCAAAAACGCGTGCGCATGACGCGGGAAGAGGCCGAGACGTTCTATGCGGTCCACCGCGAGCGCCCGTTCTTTTCCGAGCTGGTGGAATCCACGATTTCCGGGCCAGTGGTCGTTCAGGTGCTCGAAGGCGAGAACGCGATCGCCAAATATCGGGAGCTCATGGGCGCCACCGATCCGGCCAAAGCCGATCCCGGAACCATCCGCAAGCTCCACGCGCGCTCGATCAGCGAGAACTCGGTGCACGGCTCCGACGGCCCGGAAACCGCGGCGGTCGAGATCGCGCAGTTTTTCTCGGCAGACGAGATCGTCGGCTGATTCGGGTCGTCATCCCGGCCCAGTGCCGGGATGCACGAATTGAATCCCGACGCGTAGAAGGCATGGATCGCCGGGACAAGCCCGGCCAGGACGAATCAATCCCGAATCGGTTCAGGCAGCTTCTCAGTGCCGTCCCGGCGCATTCAATCGCGCGGGCCGATGCCGTATACCTCGGCGATGGACGCCACGGCTCAGCCCTTCATTGCGCTCGCCCAGGTGGTGATGATCGACATCGCGCTCGCGGGCGACAACGCGATCGTGGTCGGACTGGCGGCCTCCCGGGTCGCGGCCGCCATGCGCCGCAGGGTGATTTTCTGGGGCATCGCCGGCGCTGTGGTGCTGCGCGTGCTGTTCGCGGTGCTCGCGACGCGGCTGTTCGCGATCATCGGGCTCACGCTGGCCGGCGGCATCATCCTGCTGTGGGTGTGCTGGAAGATGTACCGCGAGCTCAGCCGCGGTCCCGGGGATCGGGCCGTCATCGCCGGCAATGCCAGCGCGAAGGAGCCGCGCACCTCGATGAGCTTTCGGGCCGCGGTGGCGCAGATCATCGTCGCGGATCTTTCCATGTCGCTCGACAACGTGCTGGCGGTGGCGGGCGCGGCCAAGAACAATTTGCCGATCCTGATGATCGGGCTCGCCCTGTCGGTTCTGCTGATGGCGGTCGCGGCGAATTTTATCGCCAAACTCCTCGTGCGCCACGCCTGGATCGGCTGGCTCGGGCTCGCCATCGTGCTCTACGTGGCGCTCGAGATGATCTGGCGCGGGGTTTTCGAGGTAGCGGCGCACGCTTGATCCGGTCTGCTGCGCGCGCGCGGTTAGCGGCCAAAAAATCGATGGTGTCGATACGCTGCCCAGGTTTGTTCACGCACGGCGCCTGTCCCGGGGCTCGCCGTTACCCTTGCACCCGCCATTCCGCGGCGATGCGGCGCTCGACGGAAGGGCTAGATTGGGCGATCATAGCGCCCGGCGAGGTTTCATGAACCGGATCGAGCCTGGGTTTGCGTCGGTGCCGCGGGTGGCCTATTCCGCCTGCCCGCACGATTGCCCATCGACCTGCGCGCTCGAAGTCGAGGTGCTCGACGAGCGCACCATCGGGCGCGTACGCGGGGCCGAGGACAACGACTACACGCTCGGCGTGATCTGCGCCAAGGTCGCGCGCTACGCCGAGCGGGTGCATCACCCCGACCGGCTGTTGCGCCCGCTGCGCCGCACGGGCCCGAAGGGGTCCGGCGATTTTGCGGAAATCTCCTGGGACGACGCGCTCGATCTCGTCGCCGAGAAGTTCGAGGCGGCGGAGCGCCGCCACGGCACGGAGGCGGTGTGGCCCTATTACTACGCCGGCACCATGGGGCTCGTCATGCGCGACGGCATCAACCGCCTGCGCCATGTCAAGAAATATTCCGGCTTCTATTCGACCATCTGCAACACGCCGGCGCGGGTCGGCTTTTTGGCCGGCACCGGCCGGCTCGCCGGCCCCGATCCGCGCGAGATGGCGAAATCCGATCTGGTCGTGATCTGGGGCGCCAACGTCGTCAACACCCAGGTCAACGTGATGACGCACGCCACCCGCGCGCGAAAAGAGCGCGGGGCGAAGATCGTGGCGGTCGACGTCTACCGCAACGGCACCATGCAGCAGGCCGATCTCGCGGTGCTGATCCGACCGGGCACCGACGCGGCGCTCGCCTGCGCGGTCATGCATTGCCTGTTCCGCGACGGCAAGGCGGATCGCGACTATCTTGCGCGTTACACCGACGTCCCCGCCGAGCTCGAGGCGCACGTGCGCTCGCGCTCGCCGCAATGGGCCGCGGCGATCACCGGATGCGACGTCGCCACCATTGAGGCGTTCGCGGCGCTCATCGGCGAGCGTAAGCGCGCGTATTTCCGGCTCGGCTACGGCTTCTCGCGCTCGCGCAACGGCGCCGTCAACATGCATGCGGCGAGCTGCATCCCGGCGGTGACCGGCGCCTGGCTCCACGAGGGCGGCGGCGCGTTCTTCAACAATTCGGCGATCTATCACTGGGACACGACGATGATCGAGGGGCACGACGCCCGCGATCCCTCGATCCGCGTGCTGGACCAGTCGCGCATCGGACCGATCCTGGTCGGCGACGCGGAGGCCCTGTTTGGTGGCCCGCCGGTCACCGCGCTGATCGTCCAGAACACCAATCCGATGTCGGTCGCGCCGGAGCAGGATCTCGTCAAGCGCGGCTTTGCCCGCGAGGACCTGTTCGTCTGCGTACACGAGCAGTTCATGACCGAGACCGCCCGCATGGCCGACGTGGTCTTGCCCGCGACCATGTTTCTCGAGCACGACGACTTCTACCAGGGCGGCGGCCACCAATACATCCAGCTCGGGCCCAAGCTGGTCGAGCCGCCCAGCGAATGCCGCTCCAACCACGAGGTCATCTGCGCGCTGGCGCGGCGGCTCGACGCGCGTCACCCGGGGTTCGAGATGAGCGCGCGCGAGCTGATCGACTGGACGCTGCGCCGTTCCGGCTGGGGCGGCATCGAGGAGCTGGAGGCGAAGCGCTGGATCGATTGCCAGCCCGATTTCGCCACCGCGCATTACGTCGACGGCTTTGCCTGGAGCGACGGCAAGTTCCGCTTCAAGCCGGATTGGCCGAACGTGCCGCACCGGCATCCGTGGGAGGCCGGTCCCGTCGAGCAGATGCCGCGCCTCCCCGACCATTGGCAGATCATCGAAGAGGCTGACGCGAACCATCCGTTTCGCCTGGCGACGTCACCGGCGCGGCAGTTCCTCAACTCGACCTTCACCGAGACGCCGACATCGCGCGCGCGCGAGCGGCGGCCGGAAGTGATGATCCATCCCGACGATGCCGCGCCGCTCGGGATCGCCGACGGCGACAAAGTCGTGCTCGGCAATGAGCGCGGCGAGGTTCGCCTGCACGCAAGATTGTTCGACGGGGTGCGCCGCGGCGTGCTGATCGCCGAGTCCATTTTTCCCAACGCGGCGTTCGAGGATGGGCGCGGCATCAACACGCTCACCGGGGCCGACGCCATCGCGCCGTTCGGGGGCGCCGCGTTTCACGACAACAAGGTGTGGGTGAAGCGGGCCGGGCTTTGAGCGAATCGCGGCGCGCCGCGCCGATTTCGTCCGGCCGCGGCCTGCCGGCATGCCGACCGGTCGACGCCGGCGGTAACGAATTCTTCACCGCCGGTGCGTCGCTCGAAATTTGCCAGCGCGATCAAGCTTCAAGGCGGCGCCGCGAGCAGGAACATGGCTGCGCGAGGCGCACGCAACCTGGCTTCGGCGACGTGACAAAGCAATCGGCCTTGCTAACGCCCAATTTTTCGTGTTGGCTCGATCCGCAATCTGATTTTGGCTTCCGGCCGAACGCCGTCGAGGCGCGACCGCTTCGGATCTTCCCAAAAACCGGGTTGTGGCGCGGATCGCAGCATTGCGGCTCCGCGTGAGGACAGGCTTAAGACCAGGAGATCGACGATGCAGAAGGGCACCGTCAAGTGGTTCAATCCGACTAAAGGCTACGGGTTCATCCAACCATCGACCGGAGACAAGGACGTATTCGTCCACATTTCGGCCGTCGAACGCGCTGGCCTCGGCACTCTCAACGAGGGCCAAGTGGTCGAATATGAGGTCGTCAGCAATCGAGGCAAGACCTCGGCCGAGAACCTGAAGGTCTCGTGACGGCTCGACGTTTCGGGCGCAAAGCCCGGCGGACGATGATTCCGTAGCCCCCGGTTTCGGCCGGGGGTTTTTTCTTGTCTAACGAGGAATCCGTAGCCCGGATGGACCCCGGGCGAGCAAAGCGAGACCCGGGGGAAATCCGGGGGACGCTTCCCGGATTGCGCGGCGTTCCGCGCCGCTTCATCCGGGCTACGAAATCATGCCACGGCGACGCAGCCCGCGATCTCGCTGCGCTCGGGATAATAGCGCGCGGTCATCCGTCCGACGTAGGCGCGCAGATTGTCGTGGCGTTCCGCCGCCGTGCGCGTCGCGGCGGTGAAGATCGGGCACAGGGCTGCGGCGATGAAGGCGAACGCGGTGGCGTCGATGCCGGTCGGCTCGCGCCCGAAAAAGAACGGCTTCGCGCCCAGGAATTCGGCGAAGGCGTCGATCGAGCTCGCCGCTAGCGCGCCGATCTCCGCCTGGGAGTGCCGGCCGATGCCGTGCGCGCGGAGCGCATTGCGCACCCGGCGCCGAATCATGGCGATCACGACGGGACGCAGCGGCGACGGAATCCTGCGGAAGAAGATCTGCGGGCCTTTGGCAAAATTGGCGTCGTCGCTCCAGCGCGCCTCCACGATCGCCCAG
>WNGI01009340.1_pt1 | contig 13746 bp, 15 predicted proteins | sample 5400621 | NCBI WGS metagenome assembly WNGI01 (sample SAMN13153374, study PRJNA577476) | soil metagenome | isolation source: 20 cm soil or saprolite under Garry oak tree replicate 1 | place: USA:California | collected 2016-06-15
CCGCTTCGGCTTCGCGCAGCAGCTCGATCAGCCGGCCGCCGACCCCGCCCGCGCCCTGCACGACGATGGTCCGACCGGCCAGGTCGTCAGAACCAAATGCGAACCGGCAGGTCGCTCGGATGCCGTGAAGCACGCCGACGGCGGTGTCCGGCGCCGTGTCTCCTGAGCCTCCCGCGGCCTCGGTCTTGCAAAAGACAAAAGGACAGACCTCGGCGATGACGTCCATGTCCACAGCTGAGGTGTTCATGTCCGGAGCGCAGCTGTAAATCCCGCCGAGCGAGGTGATGAACGCTCCGAACTCGTGCAGCAGCCGGCGCCTCGCCTCGCCTTGCGGCATCTCCGGAGTGGGCAGGGCTATGACCGCCTTGCCACCACCGCGCGGGAAATTCACGCTGGCGAACTTCAATGTCATCGCCTCGGACAACCTCATCGCATCCGCGAGGGCGTCAGCCAGTCGGGGGTAATGCTTCATGCGCGTGCCTCCGCCGGAAGGCCCGAGCCGCGTCGAGTGAACGCAGATGAACATCCACGTCCCGGTCTCTCGGTCGCGATGCACCGACACGGACTCCCCGTCCCAAGCGGCCAGCAACTCCTCCATCGCTGGGGGCGAGTCTAGAAGCTCGCGGTTAAGCTGCGCGCTGTCGCGCCGCGCCCTTGGGGCGCGCCCGACCTGTGTCGTCAGCCGGGTGCTCAACCACCGCCAGGACACGCGGCGCGATGAACCTTGCCGTGCGCACCACGCCACCCGTCCGCGTCAGCTCGCGAACCTCGACGGTCGTGCGTGAGCTGCGCACCTCAACAGTGCGTCCGGCCTTGGTGGCACCCACGATGTACTCCCGTGCGGCGCCTGAACCGGCGTCGACGAGGACCTCTACGAAATCGCCTTTTGCCATGTCTTTTTTATGCCCAAATTCGAGCGTCTTGAAGCGTTCCTTGAGTGATGGCCCAGCCTCCTACGCGGCCCCGAAGCGTCACCGACCTGCGTGAGGCGGCCGCCGGCTGCCGGGCGTGTGACCTGTGGGAAAAGGCCACTCAGACCGTGTTCGGGGAGGGCGCCACGAGCGCCCGGATGATGCTGGTGGGCGAGCAGCCCGGCGACAAAGAGGACCTCAAAGGCAGGCCGTTCGTCGGGCCGGCCGGGCGCATCCTGGACGAAGGTCTCCGGGCGGCCGGAATCGACCGCTCGGGTGTCTACGTGACCAACGCAGTCAAGCATTTCCGCTTCACCCAACGGGGCAAGCGAAGGCTTCATGAGAAGCCGAACGCCGAGCAGATCCGGGCGTGCAAGCCCTGGCTCCAGTCGGAGATCTCGGTTGTCAAGCCGGACATCATCGTGCTGCTGGGCGCCACCGCGGCCCAGGCCGTGATGGGGCCGGCATTCCGTGTCAGCAAGCAGCGCGGCGAGGTCATGCAGTCGCCCCTCGGCATCCCGGTCCTGGCCACAGTCCACCCGTCCTCGATCCTGCGCGCCACGGACGAGGCCTCGCGGGAGGCGGCCACGGCTTCTTTCGTCGCTGATTTGAAGGTTGCGGCCGCGTATCGCTAAGTTCACAATGCCCCGTGCATGGGCGTCGCTCACGCTGGGGACTCCGCCGCCGGGGCGCTGCTGCCGCTTTCGCTGCAGAACTCCTATCGCGCTCGCTACCGCGCGATGCGGCCGGGATGGCAGTCGAGCGGCGACCAGCTCGAGGCCCTGGTTCGTGGTCTTCTGACACCGGACAGCCGCGTCCTCGACCTCGGGTGTGGGCGGGGTGGACTCGTGGAGCTCATCTGGCGTGATGTGAAGTTTGCCGCGGGTCTGGACCCGGACATACCTTCGCTCAGCGAGCACCGCGCGCCGGGCATGCCGGTCCTTCGCGGCGTAGGTGAGCACCTTCCATTCGCCGCCGATTCGTTCGATCTCGTCGTCAGCGTCTGGGTCCTCGAGCACGTGAAGCAGCCGTTGAACATGCTGCGCGAGGTGGCGCGGGTGCTTCGGCCGGGCGGCCATTTCGTCTTCCTGACGCCTAACCTTCGCAATCCGCTCGTCTTGATGAACCGGATTGGCAAGGCGATTCCCCTGCTCCAGACACAGCTCGTGTCGCGTTTTTACGGCCGTCGCGAGTCAGACACCTTCCCGGTTCAATACCGTGCCAACACGGCGAGAGCTATTCAGGAGCTGGCGGAGGCGAGCGACCTGCGCGTCGCCGAGCTGCGTGTGGTGCCGGACCCGACCTACCTTGCTCTGAACGGGCTCATGTTCAGGACCTCGGTGTTCGCCGAACGCCTCATGCCCAAGGGTTGGGGCGTCCACCTGCTAGGAGACCTGACGCGCCGTTAATAGTCGACCGGCGGTGACCAAAGGGGCCCAAATAGCCGCATCCATGGCCCGGGTTACGACCATTTGGGCCCCGTGGCGGAAATGGCTCTCAGTGGCCTAACAGGTATCCCATCCGCCTGGGCATTTTCGCCAGCTGATCGACCAGCGGATTTGGCTTACGGCCCTGCTCCTCGGCCGTCTCTTTTGAAATCATCGCCCGCCGGACGACGTATGCCCCCCAGGACCGGAAGGGCTGTGGCGGGAACAAGCGTGGCTTGGGATTCACCATCGGCAACCTGACGTTGTCTGTGTCGCGGTTTGTCACCAGGTCTGCCAGCACCTGACCAGCTAGGTGCGTCGGCGCCACCCCGTTGCCGGTGTAGCCGAGCGCAAAGAAGAGGTTGCCCGGGTGCAGCGTGCCGAACACTGGAAGGTGGGTCGGCGACACGTCAATCGGGCCGCCCCACGCATCCTCGATCGGTACGTCGGCGAAGGTGGGAAACATCAGGCGGAAGCCCTCGGCAGCCTGCCCGACCGCTCGGGTGTCGTGAGTGAACGCATCGTCGATCGTCCGGCGCGCGCGACCTCCGCCTCCGCCAAATGCGATCCGCCCATCGCGTGTCGTTCTGAAGTAGCGAAGCGAGGTTCGAAAGTCCGAGATGACTTCGCCGCCGGTCCAGCCGATGTCCGCGAGGCGGTCCGGAGCAGGCGCGGTCAGCACGATGTACGAGCTCCACGCGACGAGCCGGCGCTGCAGCTGTGGCCAGCCTGTAGCCCACGCGTTGAGCGCGAGGACCGCGCGCTTCGCCCGCACAGAGCCGCGGGCGGTGCTCACCAGGGCGGGCGGCCCGGCCTCGATGCCGGTCACCGGGCTGCCTTCGTGGATCGTGACGCCGCGCTCGAGGACCACCCGTCGCAGGCCGCGGACCAGCAGGCCCGGCTGGACCGATGCGGCGTCGCGCATGAAGGCTCCGCCGCGGAACGCGGGTGACGAGCACCGATCGCGAACGTCGGCGGCGGTCAGCTCGCGGAGCTCGTCGGGAGCGCCCATGTGGCGCGCAAGCGCGACCATCTCTTCACACAGCTTTTCGTGCGCGTCGGCCGTGATCGCGTACATGTAGCCGGCTCTCTTGAACCACGCGTCGATGCCGTGGTCGTCGCAGAACTTGCCAATCGCGTCGATGCTGGCTGAGATCGCGCGGCACGCCGTGACCGCCGCCTCCGGACCGTAAAGCGTGACCAGGCCGTCCAGCTCATCCCACCAGCCGCTGGCAAAGCCGCCGTTGCGCCCACTCGGGCCACCGCCGCAGGTGTCCTGCTCGAGCAGGACGATGCCCAGGTCGGGGTTGGCCTGGGTGAGGAAGTAGGCCGTCCAGAGCCCCGTGAACCCGCCCCCGACGATGACGACGTCGGCCGTGGCGTCGCCCGTCAGGGGCGGGCACGTGGACCCGCTCTCCCGGGCCAGCGCCTCTCGCAGCCACCAGCTGCGTTGGGCGCCAGGGGTGAGGGCGTTGCCGGCGAGGTTGAGGCTTGCTGCCGTACGTGGCGTAGCCGACAATATGGCGCATGAGTTTAAGCGAGCTTCTGCTGATCATTGCCCTGATCGTTCTCATCGTTGCTTCGATTGGCTGGTCGTACAAGAAGACGAACCTCATCGCTGTAGGTTTGGCCTTGTGGGTGCTTTCAGACCTCGTCGGCGGCCGGCTCGGGAGTCTCAGCCTGAGCACAATCCTGCTGATCCTCGCATTCATCGCGTTCGTGCTTTCCGCGATCGGCTGGGGCTGGCGGAAGGTCGAGATGATCGCGGTCGGGCTGGCCCTCTGGCTTGCGTCGATCGTCCTTCCGATGGTCATTCACTAGCCATGGCCTATTCAGCTGACTATGTCGTAGAAGTCAAAGTGCCTCAGGCGAAGGTCTTCGACTACGTCGCCGACGTGTCGCGCCATGGGGAGTGGGGCAGCGAAGACGACCACATGAAGGCGAGCGCCGAGAAGCAAGGTCCGCCTGCGATGGGTTCGCGCTACAAGGCGGACGGCCTCCTCAACGGCAAGCCCAACCAGTCGACGGTGACGATTACCGCACTCGAACCGCCGAAGCGCGTGGCGTTTGACGCCGAAGACGCGAACTCGGTGTTCCATCACGAGTTCACATTCACACCGTCGAACGGCGGGACAAAGGTCGAGCGGCACGTGACCATGACCAAGGGGCCGTTCTACTTCCCGCTCGTCCTGTCGATCTTCAAGGGCACCGTCCAGAAGAACTACAACGGGGCGATGTCGAACTTGAAGACGAAGATGGAGAGCGGCGCGTAGAGGGGAGTTATTCGCCGCGGGAGCCGGCACTGGCCGGATTGAGACGAGAAAGAGACGCGCGGGAGCCGGCACCCGCGCCCTTCTGACTACTTGACGGCCGGGACCCTCGAGGCGCCGCCGCCGCCCGTCAGCCGCGCCGCGATCACCACCGGGATGATCGTGACCAGGATCACAAAGGACACGACCACGTTCACCTCCGGCAAACGCTGGCCGAGCCGGATGGCGCCGAAGATCCAGAGCGGCAGCGTGTTCTGGGCTCCGGCGGTGAACGTGGTGACGATGACCTCGTCGAACGAAAGCGCGAAGGCGAGCATGGCTCCTGCGACGATCGCCGTGGAGATCAGGGGCAGCGTGATGTCGCGGAAGGTCTGGAAGCCGTTGGCGCCGAGGTCCATCGCCGCCTCGATCAGCGCGCGAGCGGCAGGACGAACATCAGGCTCACCACCTCGCGGCCGAAGAAGGTGAGCCGGTGGATGGCGAAGGCGGCGCATGAGCCAAGGATCAGCGCGAGGACAGTCGCGGTGAGCCCGGCCTGCAGCGAAAGCCCCAGTGCCGCGCGCACGTCGGGGTCATCCCACGTCGAGCCGAACCACTTGAGTGTCAGGCCCGGTATCGGCCAGCTCTGGATGTTCGAGGTGTTGAAGGCATAGAAGAAGATGAGCAGGATCGGCATGAAGAGGAACAGCAGGACCAGGCCCGCCCACAGCTGAAGGCCGACCCGAGTCCACCTTCCCTCCATCAAAGGGCCTCGAATGCGCCGAGGCGCTGGGCGATCAGCAGATAGACGGCCATGATCGCCACGGGCACCGTCGCCAGGGCCGCGGCGAACGGGATGTTGTTCGCGATACCCACATTCGCGTACACGACGTTGCCGATGAAGCTCGAGCCCGCCCCACCGACGAGGATCGGCGTGATGTAGTCCCCAAGCGTCAGCGAGAACGTGAAGATCGAACCGGCTGCTACCCCGGGAAGCGCGAGCGGAAGCACGATGTCGCGCATCGCTCGCCACCTTCGTGCGCCGAGATCCGCGGCGGCTTCGAGCAGAGATTCAGGGACGCGTTCGAGCGCCGCGTAGACCGGGATGATCATGAAAGGAAGCCAGATATACGAGAAGACGACCCACATCGCGGTGTTCGTGTAGCCGATGTCCGCCGGTGGTAGGCCGATCGACCGGAGGCTCCAGTTGAGCAGCCCGTTGTGGTTGAGGATGAGGATCCATGAGTAGACACGAGCCAGGTAGCTGGCCCACAGGGGCAGCAGCACCAGGGCGAACAAGATGGTCTGCACGCGGCGCGAGGCGACGCGCGCCATGAAGTACGCGAAGGGAAAAGCGAGCACGGCGTCGGTGATGGTCACCAGCGCGGCCATCAGAACCGTGCGGCCGATGATCGTTCGGTAGGTCGGCTCGGTGAAGATCACGCGAAAGTTGTTGATGTTCCAGACCTGGATGATCTGCGTCGTGAACGGGTCGATCGACCAGAAGGCTGTGATGAGGAGCAGCACAAGCGACGCGATGTAGACGAGCAGAAACCAGGCCAATGGCGGCGCCAGCAAGAGAAGCGGACGCAGCCAGGCGAAGCGCCAGAGGAGGCGCTGAAATGGGACGGCCCCGCCCCCTTTGGGACGAGGCCGTCTGACTATCTCAGAAGCCAATTAGCCCTTGATCGTGGTCCAGGCGGCGACCCATTGGTCGTAAGGAATGCAGCTGCTGCTGCCATCGCCGCACTGCGGGATCGGCGTTTTCCAGAACTTGATGGTGTCGAAGTACGAGCCTGCCGCGTCGGCGTGGTACTGCGCGCATGAGCCCGCCTGCAGGGTTTCCATCTCGGCGCATGCCTTCGTGTTGACGGGTGTCTCGCCAAAGAACAGAGCCTGCGTGGCCTGAACCTTCGGGGTGCTCACATAAGCGGTCCAGAGGTAGGCGCAGTTGGGATGCGCAGCCTTGGTGGCAAGCATCCACGTGTCGCCCCAGCCCGTCGCCCCTTCTGAGGGGATCGTGTCAGCGACCGGAGCGCCTGCGGCCTTCAGCTGAATGGTCTGATACGGCCACGCGGCGCCGACGGTAACGTCGCCGTTCTGAAAGAGTGAGATCTCGTCGGACGCGAGCGCCCAGTACTTCTTGATCAGCGGCCTCTGGTCCTTGAGCAGCTTGACCGCCGCGTCGAACTGGTTCTGCTTCAGCTCGTACGGGTCGGTGATCTTGAGGCTGGGCTGCGTCTTCATCAAGTAGAGCGCCGCATCAGCGATCTGGATCGGGTTGTCGGGAACCGTGACCAGGCCGGTGTTCGCCTTGTCGTAGAGGACGTTCCAGCTTGTCGGCGGGTTGACGAACTTCTTGGTGTTGTACAGCAGCGTGTTCGGGCCCCACTGAAGTGAGATCCCGTAGTGGACCCCAGTGATGGTGTTGTATGGCGGCGATTTGAAGTACGTCTGGAAGTTGGCGAAGTCTGGGATCAGCTTCTCGTTCATCGGGCGCACGGCACCGCTGTAGATGAGGCGTAGGTCTGCGTCACCCGAGGCAGAGACCATGTCGTACTGCCCGCCGCCCCCATCCTTCATGAGGCTGACCATCTCGTCCGACGAGCCGGCGTACTTGGCGCTGACCTTGCAGCCCGAGGCCGCCGTGAACTGCTTCACCCACGAGTCGTCGACGTAGCCTTCCCAGGCGATCAGGTTCAGCTGGCCTTCCCCGGGCCCGATCGACGTTGGGGTCGCCAGCTTCGCGGTTGGCGGCTGAGCCTGGGTCGAGCCGGTCGCCGGCCCGTTGGATCCGCACGCTGTCACAGCGAGCAGCGCGGCTGCTGTCAAACACCCCAACCGGACCCAACCGGTCAGGCCACCTACTCCTGAGCTCATCTTCCTTACCTCTCCTTGCTGTCGAGAACGTACGTGTGGTCTTGTGTCCAGGCCAGCCTCACCGGCCGGCCCTGAAACCGTTGGGCGTCGCCCGCGGCGTCCATATTCTGGCGCACGGCGACCAGCTGCTCCCCTCGCTCGAGGCGCACGAGGTAGCGGGTCGACATGCCGACGTATACGACCTCCTCTACCGTGCCGAGTTCCACCCTCATGCCGGCATCGGGTTGCTCTCCTTCGGTGAGCATGCGGATCTTCTCCGGGCGCACGACGAAGCGGACGCCGTCCCGAAGCAGGACGTTGGAGATGCCGATGAACCCGGCGACGAACTCAGACGCCGGCTGCTCGTAGACCTCGACCGGCGACCCGATCTGCTCGATCTTCCCGTTGGACATGACTGCGACCCGGTCGCTCATGGTCAGCGCCTCCTCCTGGTCGTGGGTGACGTAGACGAACGTGATCCCGACCTCCTTCTGGATCTGCTTGAGCTCGATCTGCATCTCCTGCCGCAGCTTCAGGTCGAGCGCGCCAAGCGGTTCGTCGAGGAGCAGAACCTCGGGCTCGTTGATGACCGCCCGGGCGAGGGCCACGCGCTGGCGCTGACCGCCGGAGAGCTGGTTCGGCCGGCGCCGGCCGAGGCCAGTGAGGCGCACCATGCCCAGCGCGCGTTCGACTCGCTTGTTGCGCTGCGCGGCCGGGATGCCTTTGATGCGCAGGCCGTAGCCGATGTTCTGCGCCACGCTCATGTGAGGGAACAGCGCGTAGTCCTGGAACACGGTATTCGTGTCGCGCAGGTGTGGCGGCACCGAGGTGACGTCGCGCCCCGCGAGCTCGATCCGGCCCGCGTCAGGCCGCTCGAAGCCGGCGATCATCCGCAGGAGCGTCGTTTTGCCCGATCCCGATGGACCGAGCAGCGTGAAGAACTCGCCCTGGTTGACGACGAGATCGACGCCGTCGACGGCGACGACCTGTCCGTAGTTCTTCCGAATCCCCTGAAGTCGAAGCGCCGAAGGTGCTTGTGAGTCGCTCAGTCGAGGGAAGCCATCACGTGCTTGAGCTGCGTGTATTCCTCGAGCGAGTAGGCCGACATGTCCTTGCCGTACCCGCTCTGCTTGTAGCCACCGTGAGGCATCTCGTTGACCAGCGGGATGTGCGTGTTGATCCATACGGTTCCGAACTGCAGCCGCCGGGCCATCCGCAAGGCGCGTCCGACGTCGCGCGTCCAGACCGACGCCGAGAGGCCGTAGTCAACCGAGTTCGCCCACTCCAGCGCCTGTTCCTCGTCGCTGAACTGCTGGACCGTGACCACTGGGCCGAACACCTCGCGGTTCACGATCTCAGCCGTGGGTCCGGGCGGCAGGACGATGGTCGGCTCGTACCAGGAGCCGGCGCGCTTGATGCGATGGCCGCCGGCCACGACCTGGGCGCCGCCCTCGCGCGCGCGATCTACAAATCCAGAGACGCGCTCGAGCTGCTCTTCCGAAACAAGCGGTCCCATGTCGGTGTCGGCCGCGGCGGGGTCGCCGACCTTGAGCGACTTCACGGCGGGGATGAGATCGGCTACGAGCTTTTCGTGAATGCGCGGCCCCGCGATGATTCGCGTCGCGGCCGTGCAGTCCTGCCCGGCGTTGAAGAAGCCGCCAATCTTGATCCCCTCGACGACGGCGCTGAGGTCGGCATCGTCGAACACGATCACAGGCGCCTTGCCACCGAGCTCGAGGTGGACGCGCTTGAGCGTTGCGGCCGCATCGCGCGCGATGAGCTTGCCGGTGGCGACGTCACCGGTGAGGGAAACCATCGCCACGCCGGGGTGCCGGACGATCGCGGCGCCGACAGGTTCGCCGTCACCGGTGACGACATTGAGCACGCCCTTGGGAAGGATGCCCTCCGTCAGCTCGGCCAGCCGCAGCGCCGTGAGCGGCGTCCATTCCGAGGGCTTCAGCACGACGGTGTTGCCGGCGGCGAGCGCTGGGGCCAGCTTCCAGGCGGCCATCATCAGCGGGTAGTTCCACGGCGCGATCGAGCCGACGACTCCGAGCGCCTCGCGGCGCAGCATGCTGGTGAAGCCCTTCATGTACTCGCCGACGGCCTTGCCTTCGAGCACACGCGCGGCACCCGCGAAAAAGCGGAAGCAGTCTGCGATGGGTGGGATCTCTTCCGAGATAGTTGGCGCGAGGGGCTTACCGACATTTTCTGATTCGATACGAGCGAGCTCGTCGCCGTGCAGCGTCACGATGTCGGCGAGCTTGAGCAGCATCTCGCTGCGCTCGCGAGGGGTGGTGTCGTACCAGACGTCGTCAAACGCGTCTCGCGCGGCCCTCACGGCGAGGTTGACGTCTTCCTCGGTGCCCTTTGGCACCTCGGCGATGACCTTGCCGGTGGCGGGGTTGATGATCTCCTGGTAGTCGCGACCCGACCCCGGGGCCCACCTGCCACCGATGAACATCTCGCGGCGCTTCAGGGTGGTGCTCATTTCTTACTCCTCGCCTCGGCCAGTGCTGAGCCGAGGATGTCCAACCCTTCCATCAACTGGTCGTCCGGGATCGTCAGCGGCATCAGCGTGCGGATGACGTTGTGGTGCGTGCCGGCGCGCAGCACGATCAACCCCTTCTCGCGAGCCGCGGCAAGGATTCCCGCGGCTTCCCTGTCCGCCGGTTCCTTGGTGCTCCGATCGCGCACGAGCTCCATGCCCATCATCGCGCCGAGGCCGCGAACGTCGCCGACGAGGTCGTGGTCCGCGGCCCAGTTCTGCATGCGCTCCTCGATCACGGATCCAATCCGTGCGGCGCGCTCCGGCAGCTTTTCGTCGCGCATCACGTCCATCACTGCCACGCCGGCCGCGCATGCAACCGGGTTGCCGCCGTAGGTGCCGCCAAGACCGCCCGGGTCAGGCGCGTCCATCACGTCCGCGCGGCCGACGACTCCAGAAAGTGGGAAGCCCGCGGCGAGGCTCTTGGCGACCGCGACAAGGTCGGGCTTCACGCCGGAGTGCTCGATCGCGAAGAACTTGCCGGTGCGCCCGAACCCGGTCTGAATCTCGTCGGCGATCAAGAGGATGCCGTGGCGCTCGGTCAGCTCGCGCAATCGCTGCAGAAATTCAGGCGGGGCGGGGACGAATCCGCCTTCGCCCAGCACCGGCTCGATGACCACCGCGGCGACTCGCTTCGGTGAGACCTCTGACTCGAACAGGCTCTCGAGGGAATTGAGCGCGCGCTCGGTGTTCCAGCCCCGGTACTCGTAAGGAAACGGTGACTGGTAGATCTCAGCCGCGTAGGGCCCGAAGTTCTGCTTGTACGGGCTGACCGAACCGGTGAGGCTGAGGGTGAGGAGCGTCCGGCCGTGGAAGCTGCCGCGGAAGCTGATCACCGCCGGCCGGCCAGTGAATGCGCGCGCGATCTTGACCGCGTTCTCGATCGCCTCCGCACCGGTGCTGAAGAAGATCGCCTTCTTCGGGCCGGGCATGGGTGCGACCTCGCAAAGGCGCTCAGCGAGGCGGAGGTAAGACTCGTACACGACGACCTGGAAAGAGGTGTGCGTCGCGCGGTCGAGCTGGGCGCGGACCGCGTCCATGACGCGCGGGTGGTTGTGGCCGACGTTCATCACGCCGATGCCGCCCGCAAAGTCGATGTAGCGCCGTCCGTCCACGTCCCAGAGCTCCGAGCCCTGGGCGTGGTCGGCGGCGATGGGGTGGGATGAGGTGATGCCCCGAGGGACGTACTTGGCGCGAAGCTCGGTCAGGTCAGCCTGTGTGGACGCCTGCTTTTCGACCCTCACGGGGCCATTACAGCAGATACCATCCGCGACTGTGGACGCCCACGCGGCTGCCGTCGAGCGGCTCTGGCCGGGCCGGCGCCCGAAGGTGACCCTGCTCGGTGGCGGGATCACCAACCTGAACTTCAAAGTCGAGGTGGACGGGGCCGCCTACGTGCTGCGCCTGGGCGGCGCGAAGACCGGCCTTCTCGGCATCGACAGGTCCGTGGAACACGCCGCGAGCCTGCGCGCGGAGGAGATCGGTATCGGCCCGGCGGTGGTCGATTTCGTGCCGTCAGAGGGCTGGCTCGTGGCGAGCTTTATCGACGGCACTCCAATACCCCTGAAGGAGATGCGTAACCCGGCCACGCTGGCTCGCGTGGCGGAGGCGCTGCGGAAGCTCCATTCGGCGGCTGCGATTCCGGGTCGCTTTGACGCACACGCGGTGGTCGACGAGTATCGAGCTCAGGCGGAATCCCGCGATGTTGAGATCCCGGCGGAGTTCGCTGCCGCGCACGCGATTTCGGAGCGAATTCGCGCGGCGCGAGGCCCGCAGCCGCTGGTGCCGTGTCACAACGACCTGCTGAACGCCAACTTCCTGTATGACGGCGAGATCCGGATCGTCGACTGGGAGTACGCCGGGATGGGCGATCGGTTCTTCGACCTGGCCAACTTCTCGGTCAACCACGAGTTCGGAGTCGAGGACGACGAGCGTCTGCTGGAAGCGTATTTCGGCGCGGAGCGACAGTCCGACCTGGCGGCGCTGAGGCTGATGCGGTTCATGTCCGATTATCGCGAAGCGATGTGGGGAGTGCTGCAGAGCGGGATCTCAGAATTGGATTTCGACTTCAGGGGCTACGCGTCCAAGCATTTCGACCGCCTGGAGCGAGCCGCCGCCGACCCGGAATTCGCCAGCTATCTAAGGGCGGCAGGAAACTCGAACCGAAGTCGCTAAGTTCTCATCCCTCTAAGTACTCGAAGGGGGCGATGATGATCTGATGGAGCCGCTGCACATCTCGCGCAAAGCAGTCCGGATCGTCGAAGCCGTGTGTGCAGAGTCTGGTGCGGGCGCTGAAGTCCGAGTAAGCATCACAACCAACGAGTCGTCAGGCGCCTCATGGATCGACTTACGAATCGAGGTAGCCGGCGACCCGCCGTGCCAAGTGGTCTTGACTACCGAAAGCGCGGCGGAGTTGGCCCGGAACATTGATCATGTTCGATCGGCGTTCCTCGCCAAATGAGACTCGAGTGCGCCGAGCGATCGCTTTACGTCTTGTCATCTGCCGCCGAGTAGGCCATCAGGGACGGGTCAGGAAAAACAGTCCTGTAATCAGGCCGGCGTCGAACAACCAATGAGCCACAACCGCCGCGGCCAGATTGCGTGTACGCAAACGCAGGAACGCGAATATCACTCCGCCGGCGAAGAGTCCCGCGAAGGCGAGGCCCATGGCCGGAACGATCTGCCACGGGCTGGTGAAATTGGTCACAGCCAGCGTTTGCACCTGAACCGCCAAATGCCAGGCGACAAAGATGGCGGACGTCACAAGCGCAGCGTGCAATGGCGTCAGCTTCCTCATCAGCAAGCCCAGCAGCAACCCGCGAAATGCGAGCTCTTCGGGAATCGCGGTCTGCAGTGGCAGGCTCACCAGTGCGTGAGTCAGGACGGCTGAAATCGACGCTCCACGCAATGGCTCGTAGGTGATCGGAGTCCCTAGCTGAGCGCCAACCTCCAGCGCAAGGAGAAGCACCGCGGCCAGCCCGATCCCTATCCCGGCGCCGATCAGGATGGACCGGAGCAGGTTGGTCCGGCCGATGCCCGCTTCGGCCAAAGTCAGCCCGCACCAACGCGAGGCAACGATGACGATCAGCAGCGTGCCGGCACTCTGGGCGATCGCCGCCCAGGAAAAGGTGACGACGTTTGGGCCGGCGACAACACCGGCGGCGTTGCCGAAGACGACAAGGATGGTCGCGATCACCACCACGCGCCATCCCCATGTCGTCGGCTTCCCGGTCAGCTGGGGAGCCCCGTGAAGCCTTGCGGATTAGCGAATACAGTCATAACCGGCTTCGTCACTTGTCGCCTCCGGAACGGCTTCCACTTGACAGATTCGTTGACAGCTTGGCCGGTAGAGCGGTCCTTGCAGTTATTGCGGACGGTCGGACACACAGCCGGCGCTGGAGTTGCCGTCGGCGTTTGACTGCCCGATATTCGACCGTCGAGCCATCCTGACCGATTCGTCAGCGAGATTAGCGGCTGCGATTCTTGACAACCGCCTCGCATGAGGGAGCCAAGCGACGGCGCAGAACAAGTCGATGGGCAAAGTCGCGCCAAGCGTTGCGAAAAACGGCTGCCTCGATAACCATCATCCCACTCGCGATGGGGCTTCCCACAAGCCCTGGCCGCCGTGCGAGACTGCGCTTTCGAGAGCCCAGTTCTGCCTAATTAGACGAAAGAGGTGCGGCTTCGCCTTACGACCGCGGTCCATTAGCCGACTACTACTTCGTGCTCGGCGTCCCGCCCGACGCAACGGA
>WNGI01012042.1_pt1 | contig 13744 bp, 15 predicted proteins | sample 5400621 | NCBI WGS metagenome assembly WNGI01 (sample SAMN13153374, study PRJNA577476) | soil metagenome | isolation source: 20 cm soil or saprolite under Garry oak tree replicate 1 | place: USA:California | collected 2016-06-15
ATTTTGTAATCTAGGAAAGACTGGCGAGTTGAATCAAGATGGACCAGAGGAAGAAGATCTTTCTATCGACCGTCTCGCCAGTGATTTAGTTGAGCTGGTGCAAGTCATGTTCCCTGAACCGACAAAAGCGCCATCGTTATTAGTACGTTCCCTGACTTTGAAGGTGTAGCCGACGATGACATTTTCCAAGCTTGTAGGTCATAGTATGGGAGGCTCAGTCATGGTCCTCGCGGTTCCCCTCCTGTTGGAAAAGAAATACCGTATAACTGGCTTCGCCGTTCTTGACGTCGTTGAGGGTGTGTTTTGCCGAACCCCGAAACATTTGCCAGCGTGATTGACGGTGATAAAGGCTCTGCGCTAGAAGCTCTTCCGCACATGCATAACCTGCTCAACGCTAGACCAGATGGATTCGATAGCATCGAAGAAGCTATAGAATGGCAGTAGGTCGTCATCCTTCTTCAGGCTCGAGACAACATATTTTATATACCTATCCAGCGTAAGTACAAATACCATTCAAAACCCCAACTCTGCACGCGTGTCTATTCCATCGACATTCAAACACGTTCCGAACGCTTTCAAACCCTACCAATGGCGAACTCCTCTTAGATCAACAGCACCATATTGGACGAGTTCGTGGACTGGTCGTCGAACTCGTATTACGACTGATGCATTAATATCATAGGCTGGTTCACCGGTCTTTCCAAAAAGTTCCTAGCCGCACGCACTGCCCGTTTACTCATACTGGCTGGAACAGACAGACTCGATCGTGAGTTGATGGTTGGGCAAATGCAAGGCAAGTTCCAAATGGAAGTTGTACCTGGTGTGGGGCATATGCTGCACGAGGTATGTGTGTGACCGTATCTCAAGTGAAAGCGACGAGGTTGACACCTATATTCAGGACAATCCGACACGTCTTGCTGAGATCTTGGTGGAGTTCTGGAAAAGGAACGAGAAAGTAATTGCCGGAATAAAGAAAGTCGGAGATCTGTAGCTTCCAGATGTAATCAGAACAAAATGTATTTTATTGTAGCTGAGTTAGGACGAATAGAATCAATGGGGGAAACGTGTTGCAATGCAATCTCGGATAGCTTTTGTCGAGCAGAACACACTTGGTAAAACGATGGCTTCCAGGTCGCAGCACGGAACAAAACCAATGTCTTCTGATCATCTATAATGATTCCGTGACGTAATCGGGTTGGCCTTCCCGCGACGAAAACTCGCTGTAACCAGAGTTGTGCGGACAAAAGCGAATGTGCGGATCCCTTGAAGCTAGCCGATTCAAATCCGTCAACCAGCCACAGGTGACGTGGTATCACCTCCTTTAGCGTCATCCTCCAGCTGCACCCGTTTCACCCTGACAGGTAACCCAGCAAATTTGTACCTTAAAGCCTCGTATCTTTTCCTCTGAGCAACGCTGACGCTAGGTCCAACTTTATCCAAGGCCACGTGGAAATCTTGCATTGTTACGACTACCTTCGTCGTAGAGAGGCCAGCTACGCCTTCTTCATTTTCCATCTTGTCCAACGCGCCTAGCGTTTGTCTCAAGGCAACGACTCCAGCTTCTCGTATCAAAGCTGCGAGATCCGCACCACTGTACCCATCGCCTTTCTCCTTCACTAAAGTTTCAATGGCTTGCCGGATTTGATCGACAACATCCTCAGTGACTTCCACTCCAGTGCTTGCATCGCCAAGTGGAATACGCCTGCATAATGTCCTGACAATCTCGGCTCTTTCGTCCGGCGATGGGAGATCGACATAGAGGAGTTTATCAAGCCGCCCTGGGCGGACCATGGCAGGATCAATCATGTCTGGCCTGTTAGTTGCGGCGATGACGTAGACGGCTTTGCGCGAGTCAAGACCATCCAGTTCTGTTAGAAGCGTGTTGACGACGCGGGCAGACGATTCAGACTAGGCAACTAATTAGATCAATAACACCACATGACCATGAAAATGCTCACGAGGCTATCATCCCGGCGAGGTACAAGTGCGTCCAATTCATCAAAAAAGATAACGCAGGGTGATGAAGCTCGAGCACGTGAGAAGACCTGTCGGACCGCTCGTTCGCTCTCACCCACATACTACGTCCCTGATCAGGAACAAGATTTACTTGACAAGCACATGCTCGCACCTTGTTAAGCAATTCTGGTCCCTTGACGCTGATGAAATTGGCTCTTGATTCATTCGCTACCGCTTTCGCCAACAGAGTTTTTCCACAGCCAGGTGGGCCCCATAGTAATACCCCACAAGCAGCTTCAATCCCAACAGCGTTAAAGAGCTCTGGCCTCCTGATAGGTTGCACGATAGCCATTTGCAACTCCTCACGTATGCCATGTAAGGCACCGATATCAGACCAGGTGACATCTGGCACGGTGGCAAACCCCTCACGTTTGGACGATGGTTGAACCTTCTTGAGGGCATATTGAAAATCTTCAAAAGTAATACATATGGGAGCAAGCTGCTCGTCAGTCAGAGGGTCTGGGTGAGCGTTGAGGAACTGCGCGATGGAACCGGATGCCCCTGGAAAACTAAGAAGGGAAGAAAAGGAGGATGGATGCTGAGTATGAATCTGCGCCTCTTCCGGATCTTGTTGAGGGGTGAGACCATCCACAACCATTGTATCTGCTTCTTGATCCCGCTCACCCGCTCCGTCTGACGGGACATCCGGAAGCGTGAGTGTACCCTCTGATATCTGCCTGAAAATTCGTTTCACAGCGATGATGCCTGCAGCGCCTGTCAATGCAGACAAGTCCGCCCCAACATAACCTGGCGTAGCCTTTGCTAAAGCGTCGAAATTGAAGTCCCCTTCTAATCGTAATTTAGCGCACAGAACGCGCAAAATTCTGAAAACAGTTTAAACGAGAACAGGCCACGTTTGCAACAAGCTCACTTTGCCCGTGCCTCGTCATCGGGTACTCCCATACTTATCTCATGGTCGAATCGACCTGCCCGTCGCAAAGCAGCGTCGAGTGCATCTGGTCTATTTGTAGCTCCCATTACGATGATCGGTTTGTTATCCATTTTGTCCCATGACATGTCTATAACAGATAAAAATTTACTGTTTATGGCCAAAAATAGCATATACTGACCATCCATGCAAGTCAAGAACTGAGCGACGATTCTGCGTTCCATTTCGCGCTGCACACTTTCTCGTTTTGGCGTTATTGCATCTATTTCATCTATAAATAACAAGCATGGCGCCACACGCTGGAGCTGCATTAATAACTGTCCCATAGAAGGTGGCGGATACTTACCTTGGCTTCTTCAAAGGTGTCACGTAATGTCTTTTCTGATTCTCCGGACATGCCGGAAACAACAGACGGGGCAGATATGCTGATGAATGGCAAACCAAGTTCCTGAAGTGCTCGATAAGCGTGCGCTTCGAATTGGCGCAATTTGAGAACTTACCCCAGCAATGGCATGTGCTAGCATCGTCTTACCACAACCCGGTGGGCCATGTAATAAAACTCCTCGAGGCGGAGGAACACCGGTATGCAGGTAGATTTCTGGGTGACATAAAGGCATGGCTACCAGCTCCAGTACTTTTTCTATGCATGCTTCTACTCCGCCGAGGTCAGATAAACGAAATCGACCCCGACGCCCCAGAACCGGCAATTCTCGATCTTTTGCTACTTGGCTCAGACCGTGATGGACGTAATTTTCGCTTGCTGTTGACAGAATTAGATTGCTCTTGAACACTTGCGGCTTCAGCAAGGCTTGGTAATGATTGTACCTCGGTGGGCACATTGGTACTGAGTTGTGCAGTAGATAGTGTTACAGGTTCTTCGATAGCAGACGCTGGCAGTGCCTTGGGCGACACCGGTGCAGAGTTGAGATTGAGTTTGCTTCGCCGATGAGTCGACCATAGGCTCTGCATTTGCCGATTCAAAGGATTCGAGCCCTAACTGAGTTTCAGTAAGCGGGGAAGACGGTGAGCATTGGAAAACAATATGTCGAGACATACAGGATTATCCATCCCTTGCTTCGGATTCTACGGCGTCCGACTGTGGTGAGAGGACGGAAATTTTGTATTTGGCATCGGCCCCCGATACAAACAAGGCTACATCACCACGTTCCGAGTTGGTGATGTGGTCTGAGCCTCTGGCCTTTACACCGCCGGGCCAAATAAACTATCATCTACCCTCCTGTGGGAAGTGTGCCTAATCTTCCAGCTTCCCACGACGCTGATCATGAGCACATCTCCCTCGGGACTTGAGCTGGTCTGTCTCCTTGCTGCTCAATCCGGACGACAATACTTACTTTGTATACCTCCTAGTGACGTCAAAAGGTCGCCCACAGCTGAAGCGACCCAAGTACAAATGCGTCAAACGAGCTAGGCGACTCCCCTTTGTGTCTAAGCATTTCCCATCATCGCTTCAGCATTTCCTGTCGAATGCAGAAAAGCTTCTTCCTGCGCCACTTTGAGCCACACGAACCCTATGTGGTAGACGAATAAACTTGGTGGCAAGGAGTTCTAGCCCTCTCACCTGCCCGCGATGCGCGTGAGTCCATTTTATCCTTTATCATTTCGTTCCTCGAGCTATAAAAACTGTACCTTGGGCAGCTGAAAATGCGGAATTGTGACGATGCACGTCGCCCATCCAACCGCGCCATCGCCCAGTCTGCAAACATCACCTCGTAATTCCAGCGTTCCATCGCTAATGACTCCGCATCCGAACTCCAAAGCAACTCGTTTTATATCAAACGTTTGCATAGATGCTCAAGAGCATCCTTGTCGTGATAAGGCTCTCCAAGTCCTAAAATCGACGGACGAAAAAAATCATGCCATCACCGAAGAAGAGAACCGGCGCGTACTTAGAAAAATCGACTTACAGTAAGTTTCTTATTTACTGTGGCAAGTGTCTTCTAATCACTCACATAGCTTGATGCCCATGATGTTCGCGATATATTTCTTGCAATGTAAGTCCATCATTTTTTCTTTCGAAGAATAAGTTGCCATCTCAGTTCAGATATGGACAAGCAAACGCTCTCTTTCTCTTCTGTTTTTGGTATTCGGAGAGACGCGCATCTTATAGGGGACGAGTATTCTTGGCTCGGTTCCATTCTATTGTAAGTGGGTCACTTTGTTTACCTTCCCCGGCTCAAGTACGCTAGCATTGCGGAGATTCTCTGTCAACCCCTGTCTGCCTACCTTTTAGTTAGACTACGACTTTCCTTCTATGTTCCCTTCATGGTTACCTGTTGGGGAGCGACACTGGCTGCCATGTCCGCGGCAACCAACTTCAAGGGATTGCTTATTGCACGCTTCTTTGTATGTCGTCTCACCCTTTTCAATGCGTCGGCTGATCAGCTGGTTCAGCTTGGTGGATTCGAGTCATCCGTAATGGCCTCCTTCGTTCTTATCGGGCAGATTTGGTATCGCAGGCAGGAACAAGGCATTCGGATTGCAGGTTAGGAGCAATCTCATGCGTTTGGTGTTGTCTTGAATTGCGACCCAATAGTCTGGTATTCTAATAACGGATGGGGTAACATCTTCGGAAGCCTCATTGTCTACGGCCTTGGACATATCAAATCTCGCTTGCTGTATACCTACCAAATCGTCTTCATGCTCCTGGGACTCATTACCTTCTTCATTGGAATTCTCTCGTAAGCTTTGTAAGTCTGATTATTTAAAATTGATTTACGGTACAGATTTTTCATCTTCCCCGACAATCCTGTTAAGAACAAGTTCCTTAACCCCACAGAAAAATCCATTGCAATAGAGGTGGGTGGATGATCTCATGAAGACACGAGTATTCATTCTATGAATTTACAGCGCATACGTGCCAACCAACAGGGACTAGAAACGAAGGATTTCAAATTTGCACAAGCCAGGGAGATGTTCCTCGACATTAAGAGTTGGTGCTGGATGATTATGCTATTTGTCATCTTCATTCCCGTCACTGGAATCAATGTCTTCGGCCCTATGATATTACAAGGACTCGGTTATGATGGGTGCGTGCCGTTTACCGGATCAGTAACAGATTTAACCTTTCCCAAGGTATAAAGTAATGTTACTTAATATTCCTTTCGGAATCCTGCAAGTTGCTTTCATTGCAGTTGCCTTCGTGAGTTTCGCGTTCGCGTGTACTCTCTCCTTCTAATTTCGGACTCAGTGGGCCTCCAGTAAATTCCGCATGAAGTCCCCAGTCCTTTTGCTTATTATGATACCTTGCATAATCGGCACAAGTAATCTAGCCCTATTTATTATACGGCAGTGATGCTGACTAAGTCGCAGCGGTGCTCCTTCTGCTAGAGCGGACTGAGCAAAATCGACCCATACTTCTAGCTGCATACTACACCTTATCGGCATATACAGCTGCCACACCGACATTACTGAGTTGGCAGTCCGCCAACGTTGCTGGGCATACGAAAAAGACTTGCGTAAGTATATGGGCATCATAATGCAAGTTCAAATCTCATCGCATTAGACAACGGCGCTTATGACAACTGGCGGGTTCTGCGGCGGGATGGTAGGGATAGGTTGACATGATAAGAAACCAATCTTTATGATCGTCTCTGTAGGTTGGTCCGCTGCTCTTTTCGCCTCAAGACGGTCCACGTTATCACAAAGGTATATTCTTTAAAAATTAAACACGAAATGGCACTTACATCTTGTATAGGACTATTGGGCCTTCTTATTGCGTTTTGCACCTTCAGCGTATTTGTTTGTGTAACAGTCGCATATCTGCATTACCTTAACCGCAAAAATGAACGGTGCCGCATCATGGCAGGAAAAGGTAGACAGTTTGTTCAGTGTGAATTCATGGCTAAAATATCTGTTATATAGAGGCTAGAATCACCGACTATTCGATGATGTCGGTTCAAGAGATCAATAACCCGCGAGTGGAAGACAATTTTGGTCAAGATGCATTCAACGACGTAACTGACTTGCAAAATGATGAATTCATTGTAAGATTTGTCCTTTATTCTGTGCATTTCACCTAATATTTGCATGCAGTACGTATACTAGTTATAATTGGGGTCTGGCAACTGGCAACTGTACATTACCGTCGCATAATTTAGCTACTTAGCATAAAAAGTTACTGTGACATCATAGTGCGACTCCGCGTGACTCACCCCGTTTAAATTCCTCCAGGCTCCAAGTACTACTCCGCGATTATAAGCCCGTCTCATATCATCACAATGAGTACCCGCACACCATTTTTTCTGTCCGGTTCTCGACAAGAACTTCAGACTGGCATCCAGCTCTCGGAAGACCAATCTAACCTTTCTCACCGTGACCAAGATCCGCTCACAGAGGCTCCTGAAAAGAAGAAAGACACCAACGATGTCAATAATAATCCATCCGCTGAAAAAGATACCCAACACAAACCTCTCAATGTGAACGGCTTAATTCGCAGTCGAACTCATCCCAAACCGCCACAAAGGATTCTCGTGAACGGAGGAAACATTCCCCGACCTGGCACCGCTGATCCAAGTTCTGATGGTCAACATTTCGCTACGCATACAACGAACATTGTCGCACCGATGCCTTTCAAGGCTTCTAGAATTGCACCGCCACTACTTGCAAATGCACCCAACACGCCTAGGCCTGCCTCACCGCTCAACTTCAAGGCTCCTGCTCCGCCTTATATGCATCAGACCGGAGATACGTTTTCAAATAATGGGCATATACCCACGGATCCCCACAACTCTTCACACGAAGATGTGCCCGTTCATCTTCGATCAGTCAGTAGCCTCGGTGTAAGGAACGTACCAAGTGTTCCAGACGGCAAAAACGCAGACAATTCGGCTCATCGCGTTTCAAGCCAACAATATGCGTGCGGGAAGCGCAGGCAGAGCGGGGCGATTAATGCTGGTCAGCATGATCAATATCAGAAAACATTGAAACGCTTCAAAGGCGAAAATAATTTACTAAGAAAGGATCCAAGGGTAATGCGATGTCCCTCTCATTCGATATCGCCTGACAAAGCTATAGGTGGAGAAACCTGAAGCCGAACTCTCACATGGCACCAATCCCGTTTCAGACTATGGATGGAGCCATCGTCCGAGCCTAGATGTTTCTGGAAAAGGCCGTTCTGACATCAATAGTGAAGAGAATGGTAACTGGGCAGCGAATATTATAAATACCCAAGGGGACTACAGCGGAGCACTTGATGATATACTGGGTCGTGACGTCAACAATTACGCGGCGGAACACCTCGTGGATAATTATGTCCAAAATTCGAACAAATGGAGAGAATGCAGTTTGGGGGAATGGTCTGCCGGCGCTGAAGGTGGATTCAGTTTAATCCTTAGACGCAGGCTAACCTTTTTTTTGCAGAAATCAAGTCCAAGTACTGTAAAATCCTTGATTTTGTGCGTCTGCATCCTGACCGAGTAATTCTGATCTAAGCATATATTGCCAGGTGAAAGAACGCATCGAGTTGATTCGATTCCTCTTCGATATTATCGTCTGAACTGAGCATCATTCGTCAGTGCCAAAGTTAATTTGTACGCTTCGATGGATAAAAAGATAGAGCAACATGAGAGTGCTTTGGCAAGGCGGGAGGAGAAGCTATCCGGAGCTCAAACCCAATTGGTCCATGAGAGTGAAGGTGTTTTGGGGAGAAGCCTCGGCATATAGCTTTCCAAGAGACGATTAGGTACGAAGTGCTGCTAACCGACAATTAAACCAGATTCTCTGCGTACTTCGAATTCAGCTTACAATAATGACAATGTCATTTTTTGTCCTGTGACCGTAGTCCGGTTGTCAGCACTACTTCGGCCACGCCAAGGTTAACCTTGAACCCGACCGAAATGAAGGTGACCAAGTACGTGTCTGGAGAGTTTGCAAATAGGTCATGACTGACATGACCAGTGATCGGTCGGAGCTGACGAGATTTACTCCCATAGCAAATTTTCATTATCACCTCCGGTCTACAAAAGCTGATACGATGATAAATTTTCATGTCTCCGCAACACTATCAGCCGCCGACTATGGCCAACTGACGGCGCCTATGCTTGGCGGTTTTTGATAGAGTGGAATCCCATTGCAATCAATTACAGCTCCACACTAAGAACACGTGGAGCGGGCGGAAGTCTAAACCCAAGGGACCAGATTTTTGGCTGTTCGGCGGCCGTCGCTGTCGCTCGGGCCTTAAAAACCCTAGGATGGCCTCCGCAAACGAGATTTTGCCTTCGAGCTAAATGTACGTGCTTTGATCTCTCAGTGTTGGCATACATCCTCATTCCTTTTTGGTCACCGACGCATCCCGGACGGCGACTTCCATAATCATCTCTTTGTGGTGAAGCAGCTCAAATACCCCATTACTTGCAGTTTCTCTTTTTTGCTCAAGATGCCTAAGGGATACCTCCCTCCAATCGAGACAATACCTGACGAAATCCTTACGCTCATTCTTGAAAGCGCCTACCTATGTCATGATGATTCCAATCACCTTTACCGAGATCTGCTGTTGGCAGTTTCTCGGAAATGGCGAGAAATCGTTTTGCATACACCGTCCTTTTGGAGTGTACTGCAACTGTCGCCGTCTAACAATCCCGATGATATTCTCAGATATCTCGACACACATCTAGAGCGGTCCAGACGATACCCACTAGACATCCGCATGCGGTGCTATTGGCACCCAAATATTACCAAAGCTATATTCGACCGTATAATACCCCACAGCGAGCGTTGGAAGCGCTTGGTGATACAAACTCCCATCCATGACATATTCTCCCATCTCGACAATGTGCCAGGACCATCACTCGAGGTCGTCAAGATCTGTTACTTCTCACGAGAGCAGGCATCGCAGAGCTCACAGCCCACTCTTCTCATGTCCAACCTGTCGCGCCTATCATCGCTTTCGTTGCAAAATATGTCATTGGGAAGCAAGGTTCCTTTCATGCCCCAACTCCGGAAGCTTGAGATACGAGCTTCAACCACGTGGAATTCCTATTCCGAATTGTGCGAGGTTCTGGGCCGTTCGCCGGCCTTGGAAAACCTCACGCTTCATCTCAAACCCATCAATATCTTCGAACATGCCGAATCCAGACCAGCGCCTATATCACTTCCTGCACTGCATTATTGTCATATCATTACGTCCGAAGGTTTATCTTACGATATATCCAGGCTTATGCGACAACTCTGTTGTCCAAATCTCGTATGCATGACGGTTCAGGACATTGGACCAACGGCTGAAGGGGAGATATTGATGCGCTTCGACGCGGGCACAGTGGTATGGGGCGTACCGCAATGTCAACAAAATTTATCCAAGTTATACGTCCGGTCTAGTGATCCATACCTTGCTTGGAGTGCATTGACGCCACGCCCATCCTTGACGGAGCTCGAACTGAGAGCACCACGTTGGCCCACCCACCACAGGCTGGAGGAATTGTGTAGCGGTCTCAGGACACTAGAGACTCTCATGCTACGTGGATTCCAAACGTCTAGTGCTCTACAGGACATTGGTGCTGGACCTGCAGTTGCCATACCTTCTCTCCAAACACTGGACATCGAATTCGAGCACACCAAGCACTCTGAAGACCACCATGTCTCTCAGTTCTTCCGGATATTTTCGCTTCCTCATCTCCGATCTCTCCGCCTTCAGAATCTTTTGGCGAAGGAATGGGAAAACTTGCTGCACTCATCATACTATCCGTCGTTGCGCTCCCTTAGTCTGCTTGACATGAGGGATTTCATTTCTTCTACCGCGGATCCTGCTGCAACTTTCCCTTGTATATCAGATCTACATCTTAGCCATGTGCGCTCGAACGACTTTGTGCGACGTCTCATCCAGGGTCGTCCTATCTACGGCGGGTGGCCGAAGCTCCAAAGTATGACGATAGTAGGGGACGATCTTATCAGTAAACCTCTTCTTCATAAAGTGGTAGCGGTCCGATGCGAGATGGGCCTTCGCATCTCGAACCTTGTTTTAGAAGAGCGGCATGTGAACGAGGATTCGCGCAATTGGTTGAATCGTCATTGCTGCGTTAATTATGTTCACTCGCGAAATGGAGAAAGCGCTGATTTATAGATGGTTATGATGTTGTTTGAATAGGCTTATGTAGTTTGACAAACATGATGACTCGGATCCGGATTGATGATTGTTACTTTGGTCTTTGACCGGTAACTTGTGAACTGGCCTCACAATGCAGCGGCAGCCATGAATGCATGACTCCTTGCTTTCGCACGTCAAAGCTTGGCTTCTTTCTGCTCTGTGGATTTACTTAAGTGCATAACGTTCTTCGACCTTTTCACTGACTTATCTCCTTCCCATGTCCGACGAGCAGACTGCACTACTATCCGATCGCCACGACTTACAACGCCAGCGAACGCCCGTCCCTAAGTTGCAGTTAGCCGTCATTTTACTTCTCCAAATCTGTGAAATAGTCACAAGCTATTCCATCTTACCTTACATAAATCAGGTATATCTTAGTTCATCTATGCGACCTGACATGGCACATTCTTATCTCGCTTCAAAGCTTATCGCGGATCTGGGTATCACTGGAGGCGATAATGCGAAATTGGGGTATTATGCAGGGCTTATAGTTGAGTCCAGTAATAAGTCAACGGCAAAGACTGGTTCCATGATATTGTGCCAGGAATCACTATTTTATGTTGCGCAAGCCGCGACACGATCCTGCAATGGGGTAGAATATCTGACCGTATTGGGCGCAAACCGATTCTCCTAGTAGGTCTGATTGGCAGCGTCTTGTCGATGCTTTGCTTTGGCCTTTCACGGTCCTTCGCGGCCTTGGTAATAAGGTAAAAAATTCCCTGTAGTGGCAGCGATGCGCCGATTTTTTTAATGTCACAACAGTCGTTGTCTCTGTGGAGTGCTGAACGGGAATGCAGGTGAGCATAGAAATCCCGATGCGGTGTCTCACCCCTAATCAAAAGGGCAGGCGTAATGAAGAGTACAATGAGCGAAGCCCTCGATGCGACGAATCGAGCTGAAGGTTTTGCACTTCTTCCTGTGGTCTGGTCGCTGGGTACATCAATAGCGTAAGTAACGCCTTATGACTGCATATGCCATGTATCTCATGGGCAAGATAATAAGACCCGTAATGGGAGGTAGTCTTGCACGGCCACAGGAACGCTTCCCTGCATATTTAGGTGAATTCTGGAGGTTATACCCATATTTCTTGTCCTGTTTGGGCCCGGCCATCTTCATTTTCATCTCGTCTCTTATAGCGTTGTTCTTCTTGAAAGAGGTGATCAGGTTTCCTTTGGCTTAGCCTGTTGGAGGTCCTTACATTAAGATCCGGACGTTAACAGAGCGTCGCACGCATTCCCATTCAGCGCCACCATTCACCATTACGCCTGCCGAAGGACACTCTAGACCCGTGCCCCTTCGAAAACTGCTCACATACCCTGTTGTCCTCTCTGTCTCCAATTATGCCGCTCTCGCATTGATGGATATCATATTTATCTCTCTCCTGCCTCTGTTCATGGCCATGCCGATTGAGCTTGGTGGTTTAGGGTTTGCTCCTATGGTCATTGGATATGTATTGGGTACGCTTGGTGTCTGGACCGGTATCTCTTCAGTGCTTTTCTGTGCCAGACTTATTCACAGATTCGGTGAAAGCGAGTGTTCATCGCGGGGATGCTGATATTCTGCGTCAATTCTACTATGCTTCCCCTGATTAATATCATTGCACGCAGGATTGGATTGACATGGGTAGTTTGGTGTCTGCTCGCTTTCTCCCTGTCTCTCGTCCCCATGATGGACATGTGTTATAGTAAGTCTGGATTAAAGAAGAGGAGTCGTATTCACTGAATGGAAGGTTGTATGTTCATTTACATAACGGCATCATCCCCGAACAAGAATTCGCTCGGCGCTACGAATGGCATCTCACAGACGACAGTGTCTATTGCGCGGGCCATTGGGCCAGCATTAGCAACATCACTCTTCTCGTTCTCTGCGGATAAAAACATCCTCGAGGGTTACGCAGTATATGTCGTTCTCTTTGCACTGTCTTGAGTGGCGCTACTTCCTGCTTTGCAGCTTCCAGTCAGGCCATGGGATGAGAACGACGATCAATTGCAGCAAAACCCACTTTAGAAAACAAATCCGCGGATAGAGTCGATGAACCCCTCATTGGAGAAAATCAGGTGCATCATGGGTTCAAATATATCTGGATGTATGCGACAAATGGTGAATTAACGTTCGAACAGCGGAAGTTATTCACTAGCATGTCACAGGATATACGACAGCCCCATGTGTATATCAGCGCTGTATTCATGTCCGTATATCGGATCTTTGCGACGCGCACGTCCGACGCCGTGGCATCGGGAAAACCGAGTCTATGCAGGCAAGCGCGGAACTTCGAGTCAAATGACAACGATAAGGCAAAGATTTATCGGGAAATCATATTAGAATCTAGTGCGAGGGACCCCTATCTGAATGACCGTTGTGTGAACCCGCTCGGTGTGAACCTGGAGTTTCCCACAGAGGGCTTAACCATCCCTCTGCATGATTCAAAGTGGCAGACTAGAAGCTGATCAGTAGGAAATTTTCGGATGGTCTGAGTATTACTCGAAACTATTGCTTTGCAATCTGATTTTCCCGAGGGAAGTTGGATTACGGCGTTCAATAGGCGCGCGGTCTTGATAAGGAAAGGTAAGTAAAAAGAAGGCATCTTATTTTAACCAAGTCAGGCGGATTGATTTATGGAAAGAACGTCGGAGTGTCAGTCATCAGGTGCTCGGAAACTTCGAGCACTTGATATGTGTGAGTGCGTTCCTATCAACTGACCTGACAATCATCAGAACTGGCACTCATCGCCACAAATAACG
>WNGI01020174.1_pt1 | contig 13743 bp, 15 predicted proteins | sample 5400621 | NCBI WGS metagenome assembly WNGI01 (sample SAMN13153374, study PRJNA577476) | soil metagenome | isolation source: 20 cm soil or saprolite under Garry oak tree replicate 1 | place: USA:California | collected 2016-06-15
TCCCATAGGTCTTCGATGCTCCCGCCGCCACGGGTGACCACGATGAGATCACGCGGCGCAAACGCCTCGTTAGGCAAAGCGAGCTCGCGGATGGCGACAGCGATCTCTTGTGCGGCTCCTGTTCCCTGGACACGTACGGGGTTGATCAGAATCTGCAACCACGGCGCGCGACGGCGTAGCACGTTCACCATATCGCGAATCGCCGCGCCGGTTGGTGACGTTACGATTCCGATGCGCCGTGGAAATTTCGGCAATGGGCGTTTGCGTTCCGTCGCGAACAATCCTTCGGCTTCGAGTTTGCGTTTGAGAGCCTCGAATTTTGCCTGGAGCAGGCCGACCCCGCGCGGCTGAAGAATCTGGACATTCAGCTGATATTGTCCGCGCGCTTCAAAAACTGTTACCGTGCCGTAAACCTGAACCTGGCTTCCATCAACAAGAGGCTGTCGCGGCGGTGCAATGGTGTCGCGCCAGATCACGCACGAGATCTGGGTCCGCTGATCTTTCAGTGTAAAATATTGGTGTCCGCTCGGATGCAGTTTGTAATTCGAGATTTCACCCTGCACCCACACTGCGCGAAACTTTGTCTCGAGGGCGCTGCGGATGCTGCGCGTCAGCTCCGTGACTGTTAGCACTTTAGATGTCTGTTGAAAGAGATCGGCGGTTCTTATCATGTCGAGCAGAGTCGAAACATCTCTTGATAACTCAGAAACATTTAGAGATTCCTCGACTTCGCTCGAAATGACAAATGGAGAACGTTGGATGGAAATTCGAGATTCGAGAATCGTTAAGTCGGTTTACGAATCACGAATCACGAATCACGAGTTGCGAATTACGCCCTACAACAACTCCGCTTGCATGCCGCCCGGCAGTTTCAACCCGAGCTTGCGATAGGCGTTTGCAGTAGCGACTCGGCCTTGAGCCGTGCGTTTGATGTAACCTTCCATGATCAGGTAGGGCTCGTTCACTTCTTCGATGGTGCCGGCTTCTTCGCCAACTGCGACCGCGAGCGAGCTTAAGCCGACCGGGCCGCCATTAAATTTGTGAATCAACGTTTCAATGATCCGCTTGTCCCATTGATCGAATCCGTCGCGATCGATCTCGAGCATGGTGAGCGCGCGGTCGGCCAGTTCCGCGGTAATTTTTCCGTCGGCTTTCACCTGCACGTAGTCCCGCACCCAGCGCAAAAGAAGCGGCGCGCTGACCATTCCGGCGCGCGTGGTTGCGCCGATCAATGTGAATTTTGGCAGATTCAAACGGAGACTGCGCGCCTGCGGTCCCTGGTCGATGATGATGTCGAGCCGGTAATCTTCCATCGCCGGATAGAGATATTCTTCGATGGTCGGTTGCAGCCGATGAATTTCGTCGATAAAAAGCACGTCGCCTTTTTCGAGGCTTGTGAGAAGCCCCGCGAGTTCGCCCGCTTTTTCAATTACGGGGCCACTGGTATTTTTGATGTTCACATTCATCGCGTTCGCGATGATATAAGCGAGGGTGGTCTTCCCGAGACCGGATGGACCGCTCAGCAAAATGTGTTCGAGCACGTCCCGGCGCTTCTTTGCAGCTTCCACCATCAACTCCAGCCGCTCCCGAACTTTTATCTGACCGGTGAACTCGCTGAAGGCAGGTGGCCGCAGCGAAATTTCAAAGGCTGCATCTGGTTCCGGTGGTTTCACGAGCGTTGGAGTCATGAAGTGATGGAGTATCAGAGAAAGCGGAGGCGGATCATTTCGTTACTCCAGCACTCCGCTACTCCGTTACTCCAGATTTTTGGTTAGTACGAGCTCGGTGCCGCGGCGTTTATGTATGTAATCGATTTCGTCAAAAGCGTTGTGAATGAGGAATAACCCAAGCCCACCCGGCCTGATCATGTCATGCGAGCGACCTTTCATTCGGGTCGGCAAGACTTGTTCGCCATAGTCGCGCAACCGCACGCGTACACACTTGCGCATCCCTTCCATGTGCAGCGAGATCAGTTGGTCGTCACGTAGACGGTAAGCGTAGCGAATTACGTTGGTGCATGCTTCGTCCACGCCGAGCACCATCAGCAGGCGTTGCTTTTCGGAGAACGGATAAGCGTTGAGAAACTTGCGCACGCAATTGCGCATCAAGGCCAGATTGGCTGTATGACTGCTGAACTCGACTGTCTGTTTCTTCATTGACCGCATTGGAATCTGAGCAGATTGACGCGGCTGATTCAACTCCGAACGCTGTTGCATATGTGAAAAGCCGATGGACACGTGGCAAAACAGTAGTTCAATTTTGCGTCATGTGGAAAGCTTTTGCTGCTGTGTTGCTTTTCGTCGCGCCCGCGTTCGCGCAGGAGGAGAACGCGACCGCTTATGAAGCATTGCGCGTGGTCGGGACTGAATTGGGCCGCGGCGCCCTGAATCACGTTGTGGCGATTACCGGAGTGAAAGGCAACCCGCAGCCGAAAAAATGGAAAATTGTTTTAGAAGACCCCGGGTTCCGAGCATCGGCCGGGTCGATCGGTTGCGGGGTCCACCGAAGGCGCAACAATCGACACCTCCCGCTTGAACATGGATTCGAGTGGCGCGTATGAAGTCGCGAGCCACACGGCGGACCTCTCGCATGCTAATTTTGCAACAGTCGATTATACCTTGCGCACCGATGAGCGCGGGGAACCGACCTGGATCGTCACTCTTTTGAGCAGTTCGTCACGTCCTGTTGGTACCCTCCATATCGGAGCGATGCGCGGCACGGTGAAGCGAACCGAGGGACTGTTTGCTGGTGCGACCATGGAGGATGTGGAGAACGATTACGACAGCGACGAGGAAAGCGGCCCTTTCCGAGGCGTCAAACGGCGGATCAAGGAAACTTTTCACCGGACACAGGATGAAGCGCGAGACATGTTTGACAGGGTTAAACGCTCGTTTTCCGATTTCATTAACCGAGGGTAGCGACAATTAAAGTGAACGGCGCATCTAACCGGTGGCCTCCTCTGCCATTTGTAGAGTGGAAAGACACCGCCATCACCCTGCACATGTGGACGCAGATTGTCGGCAAGATTCGACTCGTGCTCAGTCCATGGACGAACCACTCCTGGCACGTCACCCTTTACGTCACGTCGCGTGGCCTGACGACTTCGCCCATCCCGTACGGTCCTTACACCTTCGAGATACTGTTTGATTTCATCGATCACCAATTGCTCATCGACAAAAGCGACGGCGCACGGCGAACGATCTCACTGAAACCGCAATCAGTTGCCGAGTTTTATCGGACCGTGATGAAAACGTTGAGCGATCTCGAGCTGCCTGTGACCATTAACACCACGCCTAACGAGATCGAAAATCCGATCCCATTTGATCAGGATGAAGAGCACCGCTCTTACGATCGCGAATATGCCAACCGGTTCTGGCATGTTCTCGTGCAAAGCGATCGCGTATTTAAGGAGTTTCGCTCGCGTTTCTGTGGCAAATGCAGTCCGGTGCATTTTTTCTGGGGCAGTTTTGATCTGGCCGTGACGCGTTTTTCAGGGCGCCCGGCGCCACCGCATCCTGGCGGAGTCCCTCATTTGCCAGACGAGATCACCCGCGAGGCCTACTCGCAGGAAGTGAGCAGCGTCGGTTTTTGGCCCGGCAACGCCGCTGCACCGACGCCACTGTTTTATTCTTACGCGTACCCGGAACCACCGGGATTTGCACAGGCGAAAATTCGACCAGACGCGGCTTTCTACGAGGCCAAGTTGCGTGAGTTTATCCTGCCTTACGACGCGGTGTGCACTGCTGAAAAGCCGGATGAAGTCCTTCTCGAGTTCGCGCAAAGCGCCTACGACGCTGCCTCCAAGCTGGGGAAGTGGGACCGTGATGCCTTGGAGGAAAAGAAACCAGTCTTGCATTCGGCTGGCCAACATTCGTAATTAGGCGAGATGAACCCTGGTTGCGCAGCCGAACAACATGCCTGGCGTGAAGTGAAAGATGGATGGCGGCCCTTGTACGGTGATGTGGACAAAATCGGGGTGGCGGTCGAGTGGCACGACTTCCGCACCGAACACTCCTTTAACTGGGGTCGAACCTTCCATCCGAACAGTCTGGAGTTTTGTTTGAATCTCGATGGCCACGGGGCTGTAGGCGTCGGAGGTCGCGCTCAAAGCGATTACACTCCCGGTAACTGTGGTTACTATGCAATCGCCGATAAACCCCTGCCGGCGTCACGTCGCGCACGCGATCATCACCAATTCCTGACACTTGAGTTCTCGAGGGAACATTTGCAAAAGCAATTTGTGAGAAATGAAGCCGACCTCGAGCCGGAGATTCGTCGGATTGTGTTTGGAGACAACGAGCAAAACGTCGTTGCGCCCGCCCGCCCGATGACCCTGCAACAGCGCGGCGTGGTCGCTAGTTTGGCCGAGCCTCCCGTGGCAAAAGCAGCGCAAATCCTCTGGTATCAGGGCAAGGCACTGGAGCTCATGGCGCATTTCCTTTTCGCGCCAAAAGACCCGGAATTTTTTTGTATGCGGCAAAAACGCGTCGCCCGCGAACGGGTGGACTGCACCAAGGAACTTCTGGCTCGCGATCTCGCTAATCCGCCTACGCTCGAAATGATCGGTCAGGAGGTGGGGTGCAGTCCGTTCTATCTAAGCAGAATTTTTTCACGCGAAGTGGGCATGACCATTCCGCAATATTTGCGCAACTTGCGAATGGAACGCGCTGCGGAACTGTTGCGCTCCGGGCGGTACAACGTCACCGAGGCCGCGACCGAAGTTGGTTATTCGAGCCTGAGTCACTTTAGCAAAGCATTTTGCGAAACGATTGGTTGTTGCCCGGTGCTTTATCCAGCGGCCAAGAATGTCATTCTTGATCGCTGATGCGATCTTTCGTTGAAGCGATGAAGCGATGAAGGGTTGACCCGCTTCAACGCTTCAACTCTTTAACGGTTCAACGATGAAAATTACCCGCGCTCTCATTTCTGTTTCCAACAAAACGGGGATCGCTGCGTTTGCCCGGGCGCTGGAGCGGCAGGGCGTGGACATCATTTCGACCGGGGGAACGGCGGACTTGCTGAGGAAGGAAAAAATTCCAGTTCGCGACATTTCGAGTTTCACTGCGTTTCCAGAAGTGCTGGAAGGGCGCGTGAAAACTTTGCATCCCCGTGTGCACGGGGGGCTTCTCTACAAACGTGGCAACGAGAAACACGAGACCGAAGCGCGCGAGTGTGGCTTCGAGCCCATCGATATGGTGGTGGTCAATCTTTATCCGTTCGAAGCGACCATTGCCAAACCTGACGTCACTCTTCCGGAAGCGATCGAGAACATCGACATTGGCGGTCCGTCGATGATTCGCAGTGCGGCAAAAAACTACGAATCAGTCACCGTGGTGGTCGACCCGGGAGACTACGATGCGGTGCTCGAAAACATACGCGATAACAATGGCAAAACGACGCTGAAATTGCGGGAGCGCCTCGCCATCAAAGCCTTCATCAGAACAGCTGAATACGATCGCGCGATTGGCAATTTCCTGAACAGGGAGCAGACAACCGATGCGTCGTTTTCACTTTCGCTTCCGCTGGTGACGCGATTGCGTTACGGAGAAAATCCACATCAAACCGCTGCGCTCTACGGCGATTTCGACAAGTGTTTTGAAAAACTCCATGGCAAGGAACTCTCGTTTAACAACATTCTGGACATCAGCGCAGCGACCAATTTGATTGGCGAATTCGAAGAGCCGACCGTCGCGATACTGAAGCATACCAACCCCTGTGGTGTTGGCTCGGATGCCGATCTTCACAAGGCGTGGAACAAGGCGTTTGCCACGGATAAACAGGCGCCCTTTGGCGGGATTATCATATGCAACCGTCCGTTGACCGAAGCGCTGGCGAAAGTGATCAGCGAGATTTTTAGCGAGGTAATTATCGCGCCAGATTTCGAGCCCGAAGCGCGCAGCGTCTTGCAGAAGAAGAAGAACCTGCGCTTGATTCGATTGGTGACATCGGCAACAGATGCGAGGCCTGCGGTTGATGTTCGTTCGGTCTGCGGCGGCGTGCTGGTTCAAGACGCGGATGTTTCAGAGGAAATAACACGTAACGTCGTCACGAAGAGGCGACCGACCAAAACGGAACTGAGAGCGATGTTGTTCGCGTGGCGAGTGGTCAAACACGTGAAATCCAACGCGATTGTTTATGCCAAGGCTGATCGCACACTTGGCATCGGCGCGGGACAGATGTCGCGAATCGATGCTTCGCGCATTGCGATTTGGAAAGCGAAGGAGGCCGGGCTGTTGCTAAAAGGCAGCGCGGTCGCGAGTGATGCCTTTTTTCCTTTCTCGGACGGATTGATTGCTGCGGCAGAGGCTGGCGCAACGTCCGCCATTCAACCGGGTGGATCAGTCCGCGATGCGGAAGTCATTGCGGCCGCGAACGAGCGCAACATGGCGATGATCTTCACTGGCGTGAGGCACTTTCGGCATTGAGGCGCATTTCCCTTGTCATTCCGAGCGGAGCGAAGAATCTCAGGTCGATTCTTTTAACCTGTTCGCCAAACCAATAGCCAGAGATGTTTCGCTCTGCTCAACATGACAAGGCACGATCCGTTGCCTCGCCGCGCGTTATTAACATCGAAGATTTGCGACGCGCGGCGAAACGCCGGCTTCCGCAGGTGGTTTTTGACTATATCGATGGTGGCGCAGAGGACGAACGAACGTTGCGTGCTAACTGCCGGGCGTTTGAAGACGTGACATTCCGGCCGCGTTGCGCCATTGAGACACCTGCGTGCGATCTGCGCGTGTCCGTACTTGGCCAATCTCTGTCGATGCCGTTGATCCTTGCGCCTGTTGGTAGCAGTCGACTCATGTATCCACGCGGCGAGGAAGCCGCCGCTGGCGCCGCTGACGCCGCCGGCATTGCCTATGCACTTTCGACGCTTTCTGGATGTCGCTTGGAGGATGTTGCCGCAGCATCTAAGCAACCGCTTTGGTATCAACTTTATCTTATCGGGGGACGCGATTGTGCGTTTTCTGCCATTGAACGCGCGAAAGCCGCAGGCTTCTCAGCACTCGTTGTCACAATCGACACGCCAGTGGCCGGCATGCGGGAACGGGATATCCGAAACGGCGTCAAAGAACTTTTGGGCGACAATTTTCTATCGAAGCTGCCGTTTGTTAGTCAGTTACTGATAAAACCTGGCTGGCTTGCTCGGTTTCTTTCCGATGGCGGACTGATGAAATTCGAGAATGTCGTCGTTCCCGGTAAAGGACCGATGTTGTACGCCGATGTGACAGCCGCGCTGGAGGATTCAGTTGTGACCTGGAATGATCTCGAGTGGATTCAGCGGGCATGGGGCGGGCCCATCGTCATTAAAGGAGTACACACAGCAGACGATGCGCGTCGCGCAGTGGACGTGGGAGCAAAGGCGTTGGTCGTTTCCAATCACGGCGGTCGTCAACTCGACAATGTTGCGCCGACTCTTCGTATTTTGCCTGAAGTTGCGGCAACCGTAGGTGATCAAATCGAAGTGCTGCTGGATGGCGGTATTCGTCGAGGGAGTGACATTGTCAAAGCTCTGTGCCTCGGCGCTCGAGCGGTAATGGCCGGGCGCGCTTATGCCTACGGGCTCGGTGCAGGGGGCGGTGCCGGTGTTGCGCGGGCAATTGAAATTCTTCGCGCTGATCTGATTCGTACCCTTAAGCTACTCGGCTGCCCGTCAGTCGCCGATCTCGATCGATCCTATGTGGACATCCCGGAAGATTGGTTTGGGAAAATGACGAATGACCGATGACCAACAATCCGCGAGGGAGCGGCGTGCAGAGGACGGCCCGCCCCACCACCCTTGCTCCTGCGTTTGATTGGTAGGGCGCGTCACTCCGTGCGCGCGGCTTTTATGTTCCAGACCGCGAAGAGAGTCGCCACAGCCAGATGCAAATGATGGCTGAAATGACGAGCGCCACCCAGCTTACTCCCATCGGGATCTGGTGATTGCCCACCTGCACCGGAACTGCATTGATCAACCTAAACACGTGGGCGATTGCAAAAAGGCCGAAAAAGACGCTCGCGACGCGTAATCCAGTTTTTTCAGGGTTCATGCCACAATTGTTGTGATTGAGTTTCGGTTTGTCAGCAAAAATACGCGCCCTATGCCTGGCTTCTCCGCAGGGACGCCGCTTGCACAAGGACGCCCAGGATCACAAGCCCGATGAACACAATGGTCGATCCGGACGCTGGAAGCACAATCGCGCTTTGAATCAGGTGCGCTCCGATCAGGGAGGAGACAACGATCAGTGCCCAATCAAACAAAAAGAGCAAGAGCATCGCGCCGATAATTCCCCCAATCACGAAGATGACAGTGGAATGCTGCGCATACTGGACAAAAAATGCAGCAGCGATCGCGCCGGCAAGTTTACCGCCCGCCAGAAAACCGAGAACAGCAATCGCGATTTTCTGCAGGAACAGTGCAAGCAGTGCTCCAATTAAACCCAGAACGAGCGCGACGGTGAGTGCCAGGAGAGGTGATGGTTCATTAACAAGGTGCGGGGCAATTTCTACGCCTGCTGCGAATCCGACAGCGGCGACGCACAGCCAAAACAACTTCCGGCCGAACAACAGAATTACGATGCCAATCACGGCCATCATGTTGTAGCGGCGTTCGCCGCGGCGAACGCCTTTCTATTTGATCTCGGTGCTTGACACAAGCACCACTACACATTCCATGAGCGTGCATTTCAATTTTTGTCGGGCTGGTGGGATTTGAACCCACGGCCTGTCGCTGCGGAGACCGCTATCCTAACAGCAGAACATTTTTCGACTATGAGTAATTCAATCGGGCTGGTGGGATTTGAACCCACGGCCTCCTGGTCCCGAACCAGGCGCGATACCAAGCTTCGCTACAGCCCGAAATGGAATACCCCGCTCTGGGGTACGCGACCGATGCGCCCCTTACTTCGCGTATTTTTGTGCGGATGGCAAGGAGATCGAGTTTCTGGGCAAGCTCCAGCGGTTGACATGATCGGTATTTTTCGCGCTTCAATCAGTTACTGGCATTGCGTTTTCGCTAACGAGTCTGTAGATTGTTTAAGCGTTCGGACTTGACAACGGTCGCCTGAACTTGGAAAATTCACACTCGTTTTTACCATGCTCGCCCCGCAATCTATCCCATCCACCCTTGCGGCCGGGATGCCGGTCATTCTTCAATTCCCAACGGGAGCAACCAGCCCCGTTCGTTCCTTGCGCCATATGACGACTCAACTTCTGCAAGAAGCAGCTCAGGTAATCCCGAATCAGCAACTTCTGATTAACGTTGTTTCCAAACGCGTTCGTCAGCTTGGCTTAGGACATCGGCCCATGGTTGAAACGACGCCGCGGATGTCGCTCACCGATATAGCACTCAAGGAAATCATCGCCGGCAAGTTGACCTACGAATCGCTTCAAGAGTCGTCGTCCGACGGTGCCAGCGCGTAGCAGCGATCGAATACTGCGAGCGGGCGCTATTTTCTTTTCTGGGGGAAACGACCAGTTTCCCTGTAATATGGCAGCTGAGTCGATTACCAATCGCAAAGCCCTTCGTGATTATCATATTCTCGAGCGTTACGAAGCGGGTATTGAACTCAAAGGCAGCGAGGTTAAATCGATTCGAGCAGGCAAGGCAAATATCAGCGACGCTTTCGCCCGAATCGAGAATGGCGAAGCATTCCTTTACAATGCGGATATCCAACCCTACGAACGGGCCAGCCACGAAATTCCGGAGGCAAAACGGGTCCGCAAGTTATTGTTGCATCGGCACGAGATTGACAAGCTCTACGGCGAGACACAGGTAAAAGGCCGTGCGCTGGTTGTTCTCAAGCTGTATTGGAAAAACAGGAAGCTGAAAGCCGAGTTGGGTGTCGGGCAGGGCAAGGAAGCAGGTGATAAGAGGGCTGACCTGAAGAAACGTGCCGTCGATCGGGAGACGGCGCGCGAAGTTGCGCGTTTCAACAGGCAACATGGCTGATTGTCTTGAGCGAACGGCAGCTGGTTAGCCGTCGCATCTCACCACGGGGACTACGAAAATGTCCTCGCTGTTAACGGCCGTATGCTGCGAAACTTTCGTATCTGATTTAGGGCCCGAAATGAAATTGCGTGTTCTGCTCCTACCTGCTGTTCTTCTTGCTGGATGGATAATCTCGCGAAAGCTTCGAACGGCGTGCTATTCGCTGCGCGGCAAGATCACCCTAATTACAGGCGGCTCGCGAGGCCTTGGTCTTGTGCTTGCACGACATATTTGCGCGGAAGGCGGCAGCGTTGTTCTCATTGCGCGCGACCCTGATGAACTGGCGCGCGCCAAAGCTGATCTCACCCGGCGCGGCGGCATAGTCCTGACCATTCAATGCGACTTGCTCGATAGCGGCCAAATTCAATCGGCTGTTCGTCAAATCATGGATCGCTTGGGTAAGATCGACATTTTGATCAACAGCGCCGGCATTATCGAAGTTGGTCCTCTTGAACACATGACGCGGGAGGATTTCGAACGGACCATGCGACTGCATTTTTGGGCGCCATACGAATTAGTTTCACGGATCGTTCCTGAAATGCGCACGTGGGGTGGGGGACGCATTGTTAATATTTCCTCGATTGGCGGCAAGGTCGCCGTGCCACATCTGGCGCCATACAGCGTGAGCAAATTTGCGCTGACTGGTTTCTCTGATGCGATTCGCGCTGAGTTCGCACGCGACAACATCCACGTAACCACCGTTGCACCCGGAATGATGCGTACCGGCTCACACGTGAATGCAAAATTCAAAGGCGACCATGACGTCGAGTTTGCATGGTTTGCAACGGCAGCGGGAGCGCCATTGATTTCCATGAACGCCGATCGCGCCGCGAGAAAAATCCTGGCGGCCTGCCGTCGCGGCCAGCCATCGCTCACCCTCACCATGGCAGCCCGCGGGGCCATTGTTGGAAACGCGCTTTTTCCAAATCTCACTGGATACATGATGAAGATTATCAATCGGTTCCTTCCTGGAGCGGCCGGCGAGGCAGGTGGTGAATCGCGGGCCGGCGCCCACGTGCGCCGCCTGACACCGAGTTGGCTGACGCGTCTGGCTGATCGCGCGACACAGAAAAACAACGAAGCAGGAAGTCAGCCGTCTTCGGCTGTCAAGGCAAACGGCCGTCCCGGCTGTTGAAAGTGGCTTTAAAGACGAAACTCAATCATCGACAGGCCGGAGGCCTGTCTGTCCTAACAGGCGTGACGCCTGTTTTCCAATGATCAAGCGTCTCTTCGTCGCGATCGATCTGCCCAATTCGACGCGCCAATTGCTTGCGGCCCTTGATCCGCACGTTCGCGGTGTCCACTGGACCGATCCGGTGCAGATGCATCTGACGCTCAGTTTCCTTGGTGACGTCCCGGATGAACCGGAGGCTGCCCTGCGAGAAAAACTCAGCCTAATCAAGTTTGGCGCTTTTTTTTTGCCCATTGTTGGCGTGGGAACGTTTTCTGCAAAAGGTGCGCTGAAAATTATTTGGATCGGCGTTGGTAAGGCGCATCCGCACTTGTTTCAAATTCACAAGCGGGTGCAGGAGGCGGCGCTCGCTGCCGGCCTCGAGCCGGAGCTTCGGCCATGGCATCCGCACATTACGATCGCGCGCTGCCGGGATGTCCCTGTCCAATCACTCCGAAAGTTTTTGAAGACCAATGCCGAGTTTGATGCCGGAATGATCCACGTCGAAACTTTCCATCTTTATTCGAGCAAGCTCACACCGGGGGGGCCAATTCACACGCGCGAACTCACGGTCAGCTGTAGCCGTGGGCGCTGACCGCGATTATTTGTCATGTTGAGCGAAGCGAAACATCTCGGATTCCTTGCTGTGGCAGGATTAAGGTGAAAGCCAATAACCAGAGATTCTTCGCTGCGCTCAGAATGACAGGCTATGAATCAGTCGAGTTTTTCCTGAGCGAGAGGCGTTGAGAACAATTCTGAAAATCTCACAAGCCTTTGCTCGAGAGTGGCGCGGCCACATGCTCCAGCGATTGTCGCTCGGCTGGGACGCCAATCCATGCTTCAACGATTGCGCCGAAAATCATGAGAGCTGCCGCCACGAGATATCCGATGAAAAGCCCGGTAACCGATCCGGTCCCGATGATCCATCCAAATAACAGAGGCGCGCCGACACCGCCTGCCAGCGTTCCGATCGCGTAGAAAATCGCGATTGCCAGCGCGCGGATCTCCAACGGAAAAATCTCGCTAACAGTCAAGTAAGCTGAGCTCGCTGCAGCTGACGCAATGAAGAAAATCATCGTCCATGCAAGAGTCTGCGTTTGGGCGGTCAGCACGCCGGCGTGAAAAAGCCAGCCGGTCAGCGCGAGTAAAATCCCGGCGAGCCCATAAGTGATGGTGATCATCGGCTTGCGTCCAATTGTGTCGAAGAGATGCCCTAGCAACAGCGGACCGAGCACATTGCCCAATGCAAACGGCAAGAGATAGCTGCCTACATTTTGCTCGGGCACGGAATAAAACCGCATCAGGACCAGCGCGTAAGTGAAAAAGATGGAGTTGTAGAAAAAAGCCTGGGTCAGCATCAACACAAAACTGAGAAACGAGCGCCGGCGATGCTCATGCACAATCGCGTCCCAAATCTGGTGCCAGGGCGTATGTGTGCGAGTTCGAATACGCGTGGGCCACGTTTTACTGCAGCCGCGGTCGCTGACCGCGGCCCCCTCTGTGCCCGTAATCTTTCGTTCCACCTCGCCGACAATCTGTTCTGCTTCTGGATTGCGGCCATGAATCATTAACCAACGGGGGCTCTCGGGAATCCAGCGCCGAAAGAAGATCACAACAAGGCCCAGCATCGCCCCAATTCCGAATGCGAGTCGCCATCCAAGCCAGATTGGAATCCGCCCCGGATCGAGCAGGAAAAGCGTAGCGGCTGCCCCGAGTGCGGCCCCGATCCAGTACGAGCCGTTGATGATCAAATCAACACGGCCTCTCACGCGCGCAGGAATCAGTTCGTCGATCGCGGAATTGATCGCTGCGTATTCCCCGCCAATTCCTGCGCCGGTCACCGCGCGAAAGAATGCGTAACTCCAGAAATTCCACGAGAAAGCCGATAGCGCTGTGCCGATGAGGTAAACGGCGACTGTAATAAAGAACAATTTCTTGCGGCCGAATCGGTCGGTGCCATAACCGAAAAGAAGTGCACCCAATACGGCGCCTGCCAGATAGGATGTCGCGCTCGCGCCAACCCGGGCAGGTGTTAACCCGAGCGTTTCCGGTCGCGTCAAAACTCCGCCCAGCGCTCCTGCCAGAGTCACTTCCAGACCATCGAGAATCCAAGTGGCGCCGAGGGAGACCACGATCAGCCAGTGCCACGAACTCCACGGCAGGGCGTCCAGCCGCGCAGGCACATACGACTCGATCGTTTCGCCGTCTACCATGTTGTGAGTCTTTCGCGCAAAGAAGTGCGCGACGCAAAAACCATATTTTGGCCTAACGAATCGCTGTAGCCACGGCCCTATGGGCCGTCTTGATGGAAAACAGTGCCAAGATCGACCGGCCACAGGCCGGTGGCTAGAACGTTTGTGAAATCGCTAATCTAGCAATTCCACCGGATCGCCTTTGCGCACCATCCCTTCCACGAGGACAGCGCCATAAACGCCCGCCATCCCTTCGTGAGCTTGCGCAACCTTTTTTAGTATCACCGGGGTTTGTTCTCCTGTATCCGGATCGAGCGTGATTATCACACAGCGCGAATCGCGTTCCAGAATTGCGATGATTGCCTTCGCTCCGACCCGCACCGAACGGCCGACAAGTTCGTTTTCAG
>WNGI01010717.1_pt1 | contig 13741 bp, 14 predicted proteins | sample 5400621 | NCBI WGS metagenome assembly WNGI01 (sample SAMN13153374, study PRJNA577476) | soil metagenome | isolation source: 20 cm soil or saprolite under Garry oak tree replicate 1 | place: USA:California | collected 2016-06-15
AGCCGAAGACGGTTCCCGGGCCGTGGCGCAGGAGCGTGGTGCTCGCGCCGCCCTGTGGCGCCACGAGCCGCCACGCCGACCGAGTCGTCCCCGGGGAGAGGTAGGCGATTCGATTGCCGGCGGGCGACCACAGCGGGTTCAGTCCGCTCCGCTCCAGCCGTTGCAGGTGGCTGCCGTCGGCCGCGGCGGTCCAGATGGAAGGCTTCGCTTCCGCGTTCTTGCCGGAGGTGCGGGTGAAGACGACCTGCGTCCCGTCGGGTGAGAAGCTCGGTTGGTCGTTGTTGAGCTTCGTGCCGCCGACTGTGCCGACGACGGCGCCGGATGGGACGCTGCGGATCGTCACCGGCCCGGAGCAGCCCGAGCAGCCAAAGGCCAGATTCGCGGTGGCGACGCGATCACCGGCTGCGTCGGTGGAGTACGGCTCAGGCCCGTTGTGGCCGAGGAGCTTCGGCTTTTGGCCGCTCGAGATCCGGAAGACCCCGAGGTCGTTTCCGGCGAGGAGCAGGTTCGGCGCCACCCAGTCGAGCTGGTCTGTTGGGTCGCGAAAGGCGTTGGTCGAGCAGCGCTCGCTGCAGACCGTGCCCGCGAGCGAGTGGAGATGCTTCCCGTCCGCAGCCGAGACGCAGATCGCCCGCAGGGTGTTGTAACTGCCGACAGCATGGCCATGGGGCCGGGGCCAGCGGTAGCCGTACCACGCGATCTGCGTCCCGTCCGGAGACCACGTCGGAGCGTTCGTCGTCCCGCACGGCGACGGCGCTCCCTTCGCCGCCGCACCTCCGGCGGCGCCGCAGCCGAGCACCACCGCGATCGCGAGCGCGGTACCAACTCCTGCAACCAAGCGGCCAGGCCGGATCATGGCGGCCCAAGGGTAGACCTCCCCGCCAATGAGGGACCAACACGACGGGCGCGGGAGAGCCGAGCCGCCCCGGCTCTCCCACCCTGTTCCGTCAGCTGCGGATCGTGTTGCTGAGGCCGGCGAGGTAGCAGGAGCCGACCTGCTTCGCGCCGAGGCTGGCACGGACGCGCAACCGCGCCCTGATGCCCGAGCGGAATTTCGCCGAGGTGACCACGGTCGGAGCCGTCCCGGCCGCACTCGTCTTCAGGGCAACACGCTTGACCTTGACCCAGCGCTTGAGGTCGGCGCGATAGCGCTGGAAGGTTGCAACCTTGCCCACGAAGCTCTGAGCTGCTGTGATCTGCAGCCGGTAGTGGTGCCGTCCCGTCTTGCCGAGCTGCAGACGCGGCGCGACACCGACGCCGGCGCTCGCTGTGAGGCCCTTGTTGCTCAGCGTGTATGCCGTCTTCTTCGCGGGCTGGGCCTGGTAGCTGAATGCGCCGCCTGTCGTCGTCGTGACGGTCGCGAGCAGAGTCGACTTGGTCTCACCGCACGCCTGTGCACGGACCTGGACCGACTCGCCCGACAGCCCACTGGCGAGCTTGCCGCTGAGTGTCGCCTTGCCGCCGTAGACCACTGCCTTCGGCCTGACCGCGAGGCTGGAGACGAGAGCCTGCGTCACGGTGATCGTACCGTGGAAGGCCTTCTTGTTGCTCGCGGCGTCCGAGAACTTGAACTTCCCGGTGCTCGAGAAGGTGCAGCTCGCGCTTGCGGCCGCGGGAATCACCAGCGGAACCACGGCACTGCACTGCACCCCGGTCGTCGGACTGAGCTTCACCGTGTGCGCAACGCTGTCGGCGTTCTTGAAGACCACCGAGTCGCCGGTCGTGATCGAGACGGCCGTCGGCGTGTAGCCGGTGTTGGAAATCGTCACCGTCTTGGACGCAGCGCCTGCGGCGGCACCTACCGCCGCAAGCGAGACGATGGCGAGCAAAGGTACGAGAAGCTTGCGCATCGAGGTTCCCCTCCGAGTCGTAATGCGTTTTGCACCGACAGGATTCCCTGCCGGACGAATTGTCATCCACTCTTTGTAAAGCGGCGGTAATTCGTCTTGTAAAGCGGCGGTAATTCGTCAGGCCGCGCCGCTGGCCCGAATCCCGGCTCTAGGATGCGGGCGTGGACCGGGCCGAGCTACAGGCGATGCAGAAGCCACTGAAGGACCGCTACCGCGACGAGCCTGCGGCCGCGCTCATCACGCTCCGCGCCGACGGCAAGCTCGACGAGGAGCAGATCGCCTGCAAGGTCGACACCGGCCGCGCGCTCGTCGAGGCAGGCCTCCACCCCGCCACCGGCGGCACCGGCGCATTTGCCTGCTCCGGCGACATGCTGCTCGAGGCGCTCGTCGCCTGCGCCGGCGTCACGCTTCGGTCGGTGGCCACCTCGATGGAGCTCGAGGTCACCGGCAGCGTTCACGCCGAGGGTGACCTCGACTTCCGCGGCACGCTCGGCGTCGACCGCGAGGCAGCGGTCGGTTTCACCGCGATCCGGCTCCGCTTCGACCTCGCCTCGGGCGAGTCGAAGGAGTCGCTGGACAAGCTTCTCGAGCTGACGGAGCGCTATTGCGTCGTCGGCCAGACGCTCGCCGGCGGCGTCCCGGTCGAGTTCACTTACTCCACCTCGTAGGCCATCAGAATCGCGTCGACGAGCTCGTCGCCGCGGCGGTAGTGCCGCTTGCGGTACCCCTCGCGCTCGAAGCCGAACGCCTCGTAGAGCGCGATCGCGGCCTCGTTCCAGGGAAAGACATGCAGCTCGAGCTTGCAGATGCCCGTTTCGCGCGCCCAGTCGGCGGCAGCCTGCAGGAGCGCGGTCCCCACGCCCTGCCGGCGGGCGTCGAGTGCGACCATCAGGCCGACGTCGGCGACGCCTTGAGGAAGCGGCGCTCGTCGCCCGCACTCCGCCACTCGCCGGCGACACTGATCAGCCAGCCCTCAGGCTCGGCGCTCACCGCGGCGGCGAGCCGGGTCAGCTCCTCTGCGTCGGACGGATCGGCGTGGCGGATCTGGAAGCTCACGCCTGCACTACTACCGCCGCACCGTCCCGCCGCGGGTCACCTGCCCCCGCGAGCGAGCCGTCGTCCCGGATCTCGACGGCCGAGACACCTCCGAAGAACAGATTCCGCGCGCGCCAGCGGACGACGGGGTACCCGGCTGCCTCGAGCTCGTCCGCCACAGCCGGGTCCTCGCAGTGCGTGACGCCCTGCTCGAAGTGGATGCGGGGAGCGTCAACCGCCTCCTCGACTCCGAGCCCGCGCGCGGCGACGTTCACCACGACCTGGAGGACGGCCCCGGCGAGCCGGCTGCTGCCCGCTGAGCCGACGACGAGCCGCGGCCTTCCCTCACGCAGCAGGAGCGACGGGGCCATCATCGACGTCAGTCGCGCGCGCGGGCGCATTTCGCCCATGAGGTGTGTCTCTCCGAGCATGTTGTTGAGCTGGATGCCGGTGCCCGGGACGACGATGCCACCGGACGAGCCCATCGAGCACGAGAGCGACGCCGCGTCGCCGTTGTCGTCGACGGCGCTGATGTGCGTGGTACCGCCGACCGCCTGGGTCCGCATCGCGTCCTGCGCCTCCATCGCCCGAACGATCGCCGGCGGCGTGGGATCCGCGTCGCCGAGCGCCTCGACCCCGACCGCGAGTCGGCGGCCGCCACTGGAGGGCGGCGGGTTGGTGCGTAGCTCGTCCCCGCGGTACGACGTGGCGAACGGCTCGCGCTCGATCACCTCGTAGCGGGCGAGATCGGCGAGCGTGATCGGCACGTGGGCGGCAATCCGCTCCGCGAGCTCACCGCGGTACAGGCAGCCGGCGCCCTCGGCCGCAACCTGCTCCAGCGTGTCCGCCAGCTCCGGGTCGGCGAACCGCTCGCCCTCCAGGAGCGCGCGGCCGGGCCCATAGAGCGCATCTCCCTCGGGTGAATACCGCAGCAGCGGATCGAGGATGCGGTGGAGATACGCCTGGACCTCGTTGAGCACGACACCCTCCCGCGCGAGTCTCGCCGCGGGAGCGAGCAGCTCCGCCCAGGGCACAGACCCCCAGCGGCGATGAGCTTCCCACAGCCCGAGGGCGGCGCCGGGCACCGCGACCGACATCGGGCCGGTGTAGAAGATCTGCTGCGAGTCGCCGTAATCGACCACGATTCCGACGAGCTCCTCCGGCACATGCGTTCGCTCCGGCACTGCGACGAAGAAATCGAGGAGCCGCGTGCGCGCCTCCCGCCCGTTGTGGACGAGCAGGAAGCCCCCGCCGCCCGGGCCGGTGAGCGGGCTCTCGCACACCCACGAGACGCCGGCCGCCGCGATGCAGGCGTCCACGGCGTTGCCGCCCGCGAACAACACGTCCGCCCCGGCCTGGGCGGTGAGCGGATGACCCGCTGCCAACGCACCTCTCACACCGCGAGCGTACGCTCTGCGGCCATGGGGGACGTGTCGTTCGCGGCCGACGAACGCACAACGTGGCGGCTGAGGCTGCCGTTCGTGCGCGAGGCCGTGCTCTGTACCGGGCTGGCGGCAATCACCGCGTCGCTGCTCGTGTGGCTCGGCCCGCGCGGCGGCGACCTCGCGGCGCACGAGTACCAGCGCCGCCTCTTCCTCCTGCACGGCTTCACGCTCTGGGACAACTTCTGGTACGCGGGCCGCTACGCGTTCGTCAACTACAGCGTGCTCTACTACCCCCTCGCCGCACTGCTCGGGATCGCAGCGCTCTCGGTGCTCACCGTCGCGCTCGCCGCCGGTGCGTTCGCCCGCCTGCTCGAACGGGAGTGGGGTCCCCCGGCACGCTGGGCGAGCCGTTGCTTCGCGCTCGTCTGGCCGGGCGTGATCCTGGCCGCCGAGCTCCCGCTCGCGCTCGGCGTCCTGCTCGCACTGCTCTGCCTGCTCGCGCTGCAGGCCGGGCGCCGCTGGCTCGCCGCGGCGCTGATCATCCTCGTCCTTGCCGCGAGCCCCGTGGCTTTCGTCCTGCTCGCCGTCGTGCTTGCCGGGATCGCAGTCGGTGGCCGTCCCGGCCTTCCGTTGCGCGCCGCCGCCGTGCCGGCGGCCGCGGTCGCGGTTGCGGCGGCGGCCGAACTGGTCACGGTGCACCTGTTTCCCGTGGGCACCCTCGGGTTCCCCGGCGTCGAGGCGGTCGAGGCGGTCGTCTTCTGCGTCTTCCTGCTCGCACTGACGTGGCGGCTGGAGCGCGCGCGCGGCCTGCGCGGAGTGCTGGCCGTCTATCTCGTGGCCGTGGTCGCGATCTACGTGATCCCGACGGGGCTCGGGCATGACATCGCGCGCGTGCGCCTCGTCGCCCTCCCGATCGCGCTGCTCGTCGCGGCGCTGCGGCGCTGGCGCCCGCTACCTCCCGTGCTCGTGGCCATCGGGCTCGCGGCCGCCTGGAACGTCTTCCCACTTGCCAGCGCCTGGGCGAGCAGCACGGCCGATCGCTCCGCGAATCCGAAGATATGGCCCGCTCCGGTCTCCTATCTGCGCACGCACCTGCGGAGCGGGCGAACATTCCGCTCGTGCGCGGCTGGTTCCGGCAGGACGACCATCCCGTCGCCAACCTCCTGTACCACCGGTTCACCCCCGCGCAGTACGTCGCGTGGCTCCGTCGACTCGGAGTCGCGTACGTCGTCCTGACGAACGCGCCGACCGATCACAGCTCGCGCCGCGAGGCGCGGCTCGTCAGGAGCGGCGAGACCGGGCTGCGACGCGTCTTCGCGACGCACGCCGTCTCGATCTATGCGGTCCCGAGACCGGAGCCGATCGTGACCGGGCCTGACCGGCCGGCGGTGCTCGCGATCCGCGAGTCGCGACTCGTCCTTCGTGTCGCGCAGGGCGGGACGTATCGGGTCGCAGTCCGCTGGTCGCCGTACTGGCACGCGTCCACCGGCTGCCTCACCCACTCAGACGGCGGGATGTTGCAGCTGCGGACACGCGCCGCAGCGACCGTGCGAATCCGCTTCGACGTCGATGCGGGCAGCCTGTTCCACGCCTTCGCCGATACGCGGCCGCGCTGCCCAGCCGGGACGGGCTAGCCGACTTCGCGAACGAGCTCGGAGAGCGGCTTGCGGTTGGCCCGCGCCGACCACTCTTCCGCGGTGCGGCTCCCCGGGTTGCGTGGCCGCGCCGGGTAGCCGAAGGAGATGATGGCACGCACGTCGCCGCCGCAGATCTCCGCCGCGGCGTCGGCGTCGCGGATTCCGTTCGGGCACGAGACGACGCCGTCGCCCCACGCGCCGAGCATCAGGTTCTGCGCGCAGCGGCCCGTGTCGAAGGCTCCCGCCTCGCCCACGATCGCCACGACGAGCGCGGCCGAGGCGACGTTCTCCGGCGCGTAGACGGCCTCCGCCAGGCGGGCCTGCTTGCCCCCGGAGACGACCACGAACTCCCATCGCTGCCGGTTCTTCGAACTGCCCGAGAGCCGGCCGGCGTCGAGGATCCGCTGCCGCACCTCCGCGGGGATCGGCGTGTCGGCGTATGCGCGTTCGTCGCGCTTCGAGGCGATGGCGAGGTACGGGTCCACGGGCGGGCGCCGCGTCAGTTCTTCAGGAACTCGGGCACGTCGAGGTCGCCGCTCTCACCCTGCGGGCGACGCTGCTGCTCGGCCGGTGCCGTCCACGCATCACCTCGCGGCCGGCGGCCACGGCCGCCGAAGCCCGTCGCGACCACGGTCACCCAGACCTGGCCGTTCAGCCGGTCGTCGACTGTCGCGCCGAAGATGATGTTCGTGTCGTCGGTCGCGGCGGCGCGGATCACCTCGGCGGCATCGTTCACCTCGACGAGCGTCAGGTCGTCGCCTCCCGCGATCGAGAGGAGGATGCCGCGCGCACCGGTGATCTCGGCGTCGATGAGCGGCGACCGCAGCGCCCGCTCGGCAGCCTCTCTCGCGCGCACGTCGCTGGTCGAGGAGGAGAAGCCGATGCCCATGAGGGCCGTGTCCGAGTCGGACATGATCGTGCGCACGTCCGCGAAGTCGAGGTTGATCAGGCCGGGCATCGTGATCAGGTCGCAGATGCCCTGCACGCCCTGGCGCAGGACATCGTCGGCCACCTTGAAGGCGTCGAGCATCGACGTCGACCGCTCGAGCACCTCGAGCAGCCGGTCGTTCGGGATCACGATCGTCGAGTCGCACGCACTGCGGAGCTCGGCGATCCCGTGCTCGGCCTGACTGCGGCGCTTCGTCCCCTCGAACTTGAAGGGCGTCGTGACGATGCCGACCGTGAGCGCACCGATCTCGCGCGCGATCCGCGCGACGATGGGCGCGGCGCCCGAGCCGGTGCCGCCACCCTCGCCGGCGGCGACGAAGACCATGTCCGCGCCGCGCAGCTCCTGCTTCAGCTCGTCGTACGCCTCGTCGGCTGCACGACGTCCGACGTCCGGATCGGCGCCGGAGCCGAGGCCCTGGGTGAGCTCGCGGCCGATGTGGATCTTGACCGGGGCATCGCTCGTGCGCAGCTGCTGGATGTCCGTATTGACGGCGATGAACTCGACCTGGCTGATGCCGGCGTCGATCATCCTGTTGACCGCATTGAGGCCGGCTCCGCCGACGCCCACGACCTTGATCACCGCGAGGTAGGCGCCGGTCTCGGCGCCCGTGCGGTGCAGCCGTGCGGGCGACTCGGGGAGCGGCTCGAGGTAGCGCGAGACCGGCGGCAGGTCGGCCGGCTTGAGCTCGGGCTCGGGGGACGGCGGCAGCGGCTCGGGACCCGGGCTCGGAGGCGGCGGCTGCGGATCGGGCAGCGGCGGCCCGGGCTGCGGGTCCGGCGACGGCGTCGGCGGCGTCGGGATCGGGGTCTCGACACCGGTTTCCTCCCAGCTCGGGACGTGCTCGACCGTGCGCTCGTCCGGCTCGGTCGGAGCTTCGGGCGCGGCGGTCGCGGCGTCCTCAGGCGGCTGGGGAGCGGCCTCGCCGCTCTTCTCCGCCTGCTGCTGCGCCGCCTCCGTCGCCTTGAAGAGCTCCGCTAGCGGGCCTTCACGCATGCTGGCGCGCCGACGCGCCATCGAGCACCTCCTTCGCCAGGTCACGGTACATCCCGGCTGCCTCGCCGGTCGAGTCGTACTTGAAGATCGACTGCCCCTTCACCGGCGCCTCCGCGTAGCGCACCGTCTTGCGGATCTTCGTGTTGAGGACGAGGTCGCCGAAGTTCTCCTTCAGGATCTCGACCGCTTCGCGCGAGTGGAGGAGCCGCCGGTCGAACATCGTCGCGAGGATGCCCTGGATCCCGACGTTCGGGTTGAGGTTCTCGCGGATCATCGAGAGCGTGTTCTCGAGCTGGACGAGCCCGCGCAGCGACAGGTACTCGCACTGGACGGGCACGATCACGCCGTCGGCCGCGACGAGCGCGTTGATGGTGAGCAGGCCGAGCGACGGCGGCGTGTCGATGAGGACGAAGTCGTAGCTCTCGCGCACGGCCATGAGCGCCTTCTCGAGCGCGCGTTCGCGCCCGATCATCGAGGCGAGTGCGAGCTCGGCGCCGGCGAGGTCGATCGAGGAGACGGCGACGTCGAGCTCGTTCGTGCGCACGATCTCGCTGATCGGCAGCCGGTGGACGAGGACGTCGAACATCGAGCGGTCGATCTCGTCGGGGTTCCAGCCCTGCGACATCGTCAGGTTGCCCTGCGGGTCGAGGTCGACGGCGAGCACGCGCATCCCCTGCTCGGCCAGCGCCACGCCGAGGTTGAGGGTCGTCGTCGTCTTCGCGACGCCCCCCTTCTGGTTGGCGAAGGCGATCACCCGAGCCATCGCCGGACCGCTATCCGCTGTCCGCGCGAGCGGACGACCTAGTAACCGCGTGAGCGCCATCCCTGCTGACCTTTCGTAGCGCCGTAGTCGACTCCTTCTCGATTAGTTTCCCCTCAATGGAGCGGAAGTGGCGCGTTCTCATCGTGGTGTGCGTGGCGGTCTTCATGCTGCTCCTCGACATCACGGTAGTCAACGTCGCGCTGCCGGAGATCGACAAGGAGTTGAACACCTCCTTCACCGATCTGCAATGGGTCGTGGACGCATACGCCCTGACGCTCGCGGCGACGATGCTCAACGCCGGCTCGCTCGGCGACCTGCTCGGGCGCAAGAAGGTCTTCCTCGTGGCGATCGCGCTCTTCACCGCCGCCTCGGCGCTCTGCGGCGCCGCGCAGTCGCCGCTGTGGCTGATCCTGGCGCGCGGTGCGCAAGGCATCGGCGGCGCCGGGATGTTCGCCGTCTCGCTGGCGATCATCTCGCAGGAGTTCCACGGCCGCGAGCGCGGAACGGCCTTCGGGATCTGGGGCGCCACCGTTGGCATGGCCGTGGCGATCGGGCCGCTCGTCGGTGGCGCGCTGACCACGTACGTCGGCTGGCGCTGGATCTTCTTCGTCAACATCCCGATCGGGATCGCGTGCGTGGCGGCTGGCATCCGCGTGTTGCACGAGTCGCGGAACGAGGAGCACGGAGGCGCCGACCTGCCCGGGCTGGTGACCTGGACGGGGGCGCTGTTCGCCCTCGTGCTCGGGCTTTTCCGCGGCGCCGACTGGGGCTGGTCGAGCGGTCGCATCGTCGGCCTCTTCACCGCAGCCGCGGTGCTCCTCGCCGCCTTCGTGGCGATCGAGCTGCGCTCGAGGGCCCCGATGCTCGACATCCGCCTCTTCCGCGTACCGACCTTCACCGGCGCGCAGATCACGGCCTTCGCAATGTCGTCGGGGATGTTCGCGCAGTTCCTCTTCCTGCCCCTCTACCTCGAGAACGTGCTCGGCTACTCGGCCGTCAAGACCGGCGTGCTCTTCCTGCCCCTTTCCCTGGTCTCGTTCGTCGTCGCGCCGATCGCAGGAAGGCTCTCGACACGGATCCCCGTGAGGATCCTGCTCGGCGGCGGGCTCGCCGTGATCGGCGTCGCGCTCCTGCTGATGCACGGGATCAGTCTCGGCTCGAGCTGGACGACGTTGCTGGCCGGTTTCGTCGTCGGCGGCATCGGGATCGGTCTCGTCAACGCGCCGCTCGCCTCCACGTCGGTGAGCGTCGTGGAGCCGCGACGGGCCGGCATGGCCTCCGGCATCAACAACACGTTCCGCCAGGTCGGAATCGCCACCGGCATCGCCGCGCTCGGCGCGATCTTCCAGAGCCAGATCACCTCGCAGGTCGCCGCGTCGGCAATCCCGCAGCGGTTCGTGCAGCCGTTTTCGAAGGCGATCTCGTCGGGCGCCACGCAGCAGGCGCTCGACGCCGTACCCGCGCCACTCCGGCCACGAGCCGAGACGCTCGCGCACTCGGCGTTCATCAGCGGGCTGAACTCGATCCTGCTGGTCGCCGCCTTCGTCCTCTTCGCAGGCGCAATCCTCGCCTTTGTGCTGGTGCGGCAGCAGGATTTCGTCGCCAGCGAGCCGGCTGTGGAAGCCGCGGCGGGCTAGGCCGCTGCAGCTGCGGCGCGCGCGGTGCGCGAGGCGCGGAGTCGGAGCGCGAGCTGCCAGGAGCCGATGAGGAGCATCACCGCGGCGCCCGTCACGATGACCAGTGCCTGCGCGGCGATCGAGAACGCGACCGCGTCTGCCGTGCCGACGCCGCCGAGCACGAGGATCGCAGCGCCCGCGCCCGCCTGCGTCGCCGCCCCCGCGGGCGCGATCGGCAGGGCCGCCGACGCCGCGGACGCGACGAGGAATGCAAGCGCGAGCACGTAGGAGCCCGGCATCGACAAGGCGTTGAGGAGCAGGAAGACCGCGAGGCCACGCAGGCTCCACGAGACCGAGATGAAGAGCCAGGCCGCCCACGCCTCCTTCGTGCAGTGCGTGTGCTCGGCGAGCCAGCGGCCGAACCGCCGGCGCGTGACGAACGGGAGGCGAGCGATCTGCGGTAGGAAGGCGACGACCGCGGCTGCTGCGATTCCCGCGGCGGCGACGACCGCGAAGCCGGCGCGAGTCGTCCACTGGCTCGAACCGGCCGCGGCGACCGACGCCATCGGCGTGAGCGCCGCGTTGTCGAGCATGCCGAGCACGAGCAGGCTCAGACCGAGCGTCCCGATACTCGCCTTCGTGCCCGGATAGCGCTTCACGATTGCGATACGGACCGCGTCGTCGACGCGGCCGGGCAATGCGATCCCGCCAACGCACGCGGCGCCGCCCGCAAAGGCGAGGGCGTCGGCCGTCGGCCGCTCGCTCGCCTGGAAGAGCCGCTGCCAGCCCCACGCCTTGAAGGCGTAGGCGACGAGGAAGAGGAGGGCCGCGCAGGACACGAGCAGGGGGTCGGCGTGGTGGATCGGCCAGCCCGCGCCGACGAAGTGCCGAACGCTGAAGAAGGCGACGCCCAGCAGGACGAGGCCGAAGCCGCCGTTCAGCACGAGCTGGACCTTCCGGTTTGAGAGAAGCCGCATCACCGCAGTTGCAACGGTGCTATCGGCCGCAGTCGTGCGAAGCTGAGTCACTCGATCGGGCCGGCCATAGGTGAGCCACGGTACTCGCGATTCGTGAGGGTCGCGTAAGGGCGGATGGGTCACCGACTGCCGAGCGTCCCCGTACCGAGGTCGAGGCGGAGCGCACGGCCGGAGGACGTCCGGATACTGATGCTTCCCGTCTGCGCCGACGTCTCGACCGAGCTGCCGAGGGGAGCAGCGGTAATCGCGAGCGCGCCGGTCGGTCCCGCGTCGAGCGTACGCACCGTCTGTGTCCCGGCGACGAGGTCCTGGCGAAGGATCACGAGACGCCCAGTCGACGGGTCGTCGCCGGCGGCGCCGGCATAGACCGCGACGAGCGTGCTGCCGTCGCTCACGAGCCATCCGTTTCGCACCTGCAAGACCGACGGAGCGATCGGGACGGGCACACGGGGACTGACCATCCGAGCCGGGATCGGCTGCGGCGCCCATTCGGGAGGCGCAACCTGCTCCGTGTTCGAGTCGGTGGTGGCGACCGAGGCAAGACGCGCGAGCCCCGCAGCCTTGTCGGCGGGGACGCTGCCGCCAACCGCGGCGGCCACTGCCAAGCCGCCTCCTGCCGCTACCGCCAGGCCCGCGAGCACCACGACAGCCCTCTTCACGCTCAGCAGCCGAAGCATGCGATCTCCGATTCGACGAGGCCGCTGTTCAGCGAGTTGAGCGTGTTCCACGCCGCTGCCGGTGTCAGCCCGACGCCCGTCGACGCCGTCACGCCGGCGAAGAAGTAGTCACCAGGCCCGTTCCACAGCTTCCGCACGACGGTCCACTGGTTCGCGAGGGCGCTGTAGTAGATCTCCGGGAGGGACATCGCGAGCCCGTGGAACGACACGTAGCCGACGTCGCTCGCGTGCCAGCCGTTGTTGCAGGGGCCGTCGCTACTCCCGCTCTGCGGGCAACCGTCGGCCGAGCCGAAGTCGTAGTACAGAGCCCAGCCCTGCCCCGCGTCGCCGTTCACGAGCTGCTTCGTGATCAGCTCTCCGTCCCAGCTCGGCTCCATGTCGGACGCGGCGTCGGACGTCTGGCTGTCGTAGCCCTTCGACGTCTGGTAGTCGAAGAGATCCTCGGAGCGGTCCGACTGGCGATACCCCGCGTACCAGGCGTCGGTGTTCGACATGCCGGAGCCGGACATGTGGTAGTTGCTGTTGCCGTACAGGATGTCCACGGAGCCCCGGACGTGACAGTTGTGGTACCCGTCGGCGGCCCGCTTGAGGGCGGCCAGGATGTCGGAGTTCGAGAAGGTCGTGTTGCTGAAGTCGACCGCTCCCCACGTGCTCGAGCTCAGCTTCCGCGCGGCCCCGAAGTCGAGCAGCAGGAGGCGGAGCCCGTTGCCCGGCTGGCTCCCGGCGAAGTCGCAGCCGCGCGCGTAGGCGTCTGAGGCGAGCTCGGCCGGCGACGACCCGTAGACGTACCAGGCCGTGACCGGCGACGGCGCCGCGACCGCCGCCGCCGGGAAGGACGCGAGCCCGGCGACGAGAGCGGCGACGAAGGCCGCTGCCCTCACTGAACCGCAAGCTCCTCCCCGTCGGCTACAGCGAGCGCTGCCGCAGCAGCCCGGGCCCGCGGATCCCGCTCCAACTCGGCCCACTCGGTCGCCTCGCGCACGAGCTCCCGCAGCTCGGCAAGAAGCGCCGTCGCCCCCGCTCCTTCGCGGTCGAGCGCCTCGATTCGCTCCAGCCGGGTCAGGACTGCTCGCGCTTCATCCATGCCCCGAAGGTAGGCGGTAACTCGTGACGTGTCTGTGGCGTCTAGCTCGCGCGCTGCTGGAGGCTTGCGACCGCGCCGGTGGCGCCGAGCAGCGCCTCGTCGAGGTCGCGGACGAGCGCACGCCGGTCGTCGTGCAGGAGAACCGCGACGAGCAGGCGACGCACCAGCTCGCAGGTCGGCTCGCGCAGCTTCGCGGCGAGGTCGGCGCGCTCCGCCGGGGTTCCGCCGAGCAGGGCGGCACCGCGCATCGCGGCGGCCCAGGCTCCGTCGCCTGCCCCGAGCGCTGCCTCGAGCGCGTGGCGGAGCTGCTCGCCGCGGAAGGGCTCCGACTGGAAGAGCGCCAGCTCCCAGCGGTCGAGAGCGTCGCCGAGGTGCGCGTCTTCGTCGGCCGCGCAGAGGCGGACCCTCACGTCGCTTGCCACCGAGGCGCGGAAGGGGTCGAGCCGCGTCGGCTCGCCCGGAGGAGCGGTCGCCGCGATCGGCAGCACGGGGCGGATCCCGTACGGCCGCCAATCGAGCCGTTCGAACAGCACCGGCCCCGCAGCGACCGGAGCCGCGGTGGCGAGCCGGATCGCCGTGATCGCGTCCGCGAGCTCGCCCGGAGCGTCGGGCGCCTCGTTCGTCCCACTCGCGAGCGAGCGCTCCAGCTCGAGCACGCAGATCCGGTCCGGCTCGCGGCCGAAGTTCCGCGGCAGCAGTCCCGCGGCCTCGGGCCACATCGCCGCGAGCTCACCCGTGGCGGCCACCCGCACGCGGATCCCGTCGCCGAGGTCGA
>WNGI01010898.1_pt1 | contig 13741 bp, 17 predicted proteins | sample 5400621 | NCBI WGS metagenome assembly WNGI01 (sample SAMN13153374, study PRJNA577476) | soil metagenome | isolation source: 20 cm soil or saprolite under Garry oak tree replicate 1 | place: USA:California | collected 2016-06-15
GTCCCGGATGACCCATCCGTGGCGGCCGCGGTGCTGGATCGGCTGGAGATGATTCAGCCGGCCACCTCCGCGCCCCCGCCGGCGACGCCGGCGAAGGTGGCGCTCAGCTTTTCGCAGCTGCACGACTTCGAGGTATGCCCCGTGCGCTATCGATTCGCGCAGGTATGGGCCGTGCCCGCTCCGCCCGACGAGCTGCAGCCTCGCCACGTCCAGGCGGTGGGTTCGACGGAGCTCGGCGCCGCCGTCCACGAGGCGCTCGCGGCGTGGCACAACACCGGCGGCAGTCTGCTCGATCTGTATCGCGGCCCTGAGGCGGGCCGCGAGATGCTCACGCGGTATCTTGCCCACCCGCTCGCCGGAGCTCGGACCCTGGCGGTCGAAGCGGGGTTCAACATGGCCATCGGCAGGGCTCGGGTCAGCGGCCTCGTCGACCGCGTGTGCGAGCTCGACGGCGGCACCGCGCTCATCGATTTCAAGACGAACGCCAGCCTCGATGCCGCGCTGATGGCGGCTTATTCGCTGCAGCTGCGGATCTACGGCCTGGCGGCGCGCCGCGGTCTACTGCCCGGAGGTCGCGAACCGAGGCTCATCCTCTTCGACATACGCCGCGGTGAGCAGCACGAAATCGCTGCCGATGATGCGCTCGTCGAGGCGCGCGTCCAGGCCGCGTCGAAACGCATCGAGGCGGGCGACTTCCAGCTCGGACCGGAGCATGCGCAGCGGCCGTGCTCGCTATGCGCCTACCGTCCCATCTGCAGCGATGCGCGAAAAGTACTTTGAGCGGCGACACATCAAGGAGGCGATCGCGTTCGCGGAAGCGGGCGGCATCGCGGTTCACCGCAATTTCGACTCGTATCACGGATCCACGATCCGCGGGATGCGGCGGGAGAAGCCCTTTCTCCACGTGATCGGCCTGCGTCCGGTGCTGCAGGAGTGGGGCCGGCTTCACGGCTTGCGACCGGAATGGATCCAGCCCGAGAAGCGGCGCAAGGTGGCTCATTACGACGTGTTCGGGCCTCCGGCGGAAGCCCTGATCCAAAGACTCAGGCCGGCCCTTGACAGCGATTGACGCAGCGCGTTATGCTGCGTCATGAAGTCTGAGGAGGTCTGACCAGATGAACACTGAATTTGCCGGCACCGCAACCGCGGTGGAGGAAGTCGCAGTCGGCGCCGCCAAGTCCGCGGCCGAAGTGGTGTCCGACCCGGTCGGCTCGGCGCGCAAGCAGGTGCGGAGCTTCGAGCGCAAGGGCACACCGGCCGTACGCAGGATCAATCGGCGCCTGAACGCCATGATCCCCGACAGGGTCACGGTCTTTGGCCTCGAGGTCAACGGCAAGCTGCCCGAGAAGATCGCCGTCAAGGGCCTCCAGCTCGTCAAGGTGCAGGCACGGCGCCACGACATGGTCGGCGGCGTCGCCAAGCGAACGCTGCGGATCTTCAACGGATCGTTCAAGACCATCGCCCGAACCGCGACGCGGCTCGAGCAGGCGAGCGAGCTCACCGCTCACCGGGTGACGCAAAGCAGGCCGGCCGCACGCCGGGCGCGCCGCCGCCCGTCCCGCAGCCGCGCCGCCTAACGGAGAACACTCGCCAAAGGGCGCCCCTCTCAAAGGCCGGGGCGCCCTTTCTGTTTTCGGGTAGCCTTCGCGATCGGAGCAACCGATGGTCCTGTGCACTGGTTCGATCGCCTACGACTACATCCTCACGTTCAAGGGACGTTTCAAGGACCACATCCTTCTCGACAAAACGCACATCCTGAACCTCAGCTTCCTGGTCGACGACCTGCAGAAGCGAAAGGGTGGCGTCGCCGGCAATTACGCCTACAACCTTGCCCTGCTCGGTTATCCCTCGGCGGTTTTGGCCACCGCGGGCAATGACGCGGCCGAGTATCGGGACTGGCTCGCGGCCCATGGCGTCGACTGCCGCGGGCTGCGGCTCCTCGAAGGTGAGCTGAGCGCGACGGGATTCACGACCACGGACATGGATGACAACCAGCTCACCGGTTACTACGGCGGCGCGATGTGGCGGGCGGCGATGCTCGGCCTCGACGACGGGCCCCCAAACGTCGAGGCGGTGATCGTCGGGCCCAACGATCCAGGCGCCATGAAAAGGCTCGTCGCCGAGTGCCGCGATCGGGGCGTGCGCTTTGTCTTCGACCCCGCGCACCAGCTGCCGATGATGGCCGCCGAGGACGTCATGGACGGCGCCCGCGGGGCCTGGATCGTGATCGGCAACGACTACGAGCTCGAGCTCATCCAGGAGCGCACGAACCGCGACATCAACCTTGGTCGCCACGGCTCGCGTATCCAAACCCGCGACGAATCGGTGGAGATCCCATGCGCACCGGCAGCGCACGAGGAGGACCCGACCGGAGCCGGCGACGCCTATCGCTCCGGCCTGGTGGCCGGTCTTCTGCGAGGCCTCGACCTCGCCGCGGCAGGTCGGGTGGCATCGCTCGCCGCGACCTACGCGGTCGAGCACGTCGGCACGATCGAGCACCACCACACCCACGAGGAGTTCCATGCGCGCTACCGCGAGGCGTTTGGCGTGGACCTGCCGGACCGCTTCTGGGCGCGGGACTAGTTGAACTTACGGCCCTGGTCGCGCCGGTACGCCCAGAGCGCAATCAGGAAGAACGCCACCGCATAGGCGCCCATGTAGAACCAATCCGTGGTGATGCTTCCTCCCTCAGTCCGCGCACCGACTGAATCCCACACCAGCTGTGCGGCTCGGTAAAGAGGCAGGTAGGGTGCGATCTGCTGCAAGAAGTGCGGCAGCAGCCGGAGCGGGAAGAAAAGGCCTGACGCGAATGCCGTGGGCAGGTAGATGAGGTTGGTCACCGCCGGCGCCGAGTTCGGACCCGCAAGATAACCGAGCGCAAAGCCAAGGCCGATGAACGGTATCGAGCACAGCATGGCGCGCCAACCTAGGGTCAGCCATTGGGACGCGCTGAGCTGCACCCCCGCCACCACGGCCGCAAACAAGCCGAGGACGATGATCGAGATGAGCGCGATGGCGAGCGCCGACGCGGCTTTGGCCGTGAAAAACACCGGTGCCGGAAGCGGTGTCGATTTCATCAGCAGGTCCTGCTTCTGGCCGCGCTCGTTGGCGAGCGAGATGCCAAAGCCCAGGACCATCACGTTGGCGACGCCATAAAGCGCCATCGAGGCCAGGAAGTAAGCGCCGAAGGTCACGCTGGAGCCTGGATATAGAGGTTCGCTGGCCTGGCCGAGCCCGATGAAGGCGTAGAACATCGAAGGCAGCACGATGCTCGTGACGCTGAATGCCGGGACTCGGAAGAGCTTGACGAACTCCGCGTAAGACTGCCGGGCAAGCATCGGCGCGATGGAGGCCGTGACGTTCAGTGCGGCGACCGCGCTCACGGCGCCACGTCATCGTGGGTCATGGCCAGGAAGGCTTCTTCCAGGTCGGCCCCCGCCACTTCGAGGTTCTGGATTTCAACGCCGCGACGGAAGAGCTCGCGCAGGACCTCTTCCGGCTCGTTGGTCAGAAGTCGCACCCGATGATCCTCGATCTGCCTGGAGCTCAGGCGGAGGCCCGCGAGCTGGCTTTCTTCTGGCGGGGCGGTGGTCGAGAAGGTGATGCGCTTGCCGGCGACGCGTGCCTTGATCGCGGCCGGGGACGAGTCTGCGATCACGCGGCCGTGGTTGATGACGATGATCCGTTTCGCCAGCTGATCGGCTTCCTCCAGGTAATGAGTGGTCAGGACCACGGTGCGGCCCTTCGCCGCAAGCTCCCCGATCTCCTCCAGAAAGCGGCGGCGCCCCTCGACGTCCATGCCCACAGTCGGCTCGTCGAGGAAGAGGGCGTCGGGGTTGCCACAAACCGCCAGCGCCAGGTACAGGCGCTGATGCTGTCCGCCGGACAGGTCCTTGACCAGGCTGTGGGCCTTTGCTTCGAGCCCGGCCATCTGGATCGCCTCCGACCTTGAGAGAGGGGCTGGATAGTAAGAGCGAAAGAGGTCGACGATCTCCTCGACGCGGAGCATCCCGGGCACCCCGGATTCCTGCAGCATGACGCCGATCCGGCTTCGGGCTCTCAGGTCTTTCGGGTCCATCCCGAACAGGCGCGCGGTGCCGGACGTGGGGTTGCGCATGCCGAGCATGAGACTGATCGACGTCGTCTTGCCGGCGCCGTTGGGTCCCAACATCGCGACCACCTCGCCGGGCTGGATGGCGAGGGTGACGTCGTCCAGCGCGTGCACCTCGCCGTACCGCTTGGAAACGTTGACGAGCTCGACGGCGGGCGCGCTCACGCGACCCAGCCTACCGATTTAGGCTTGTCAGGTTGACCACGATCTTCACGCAGATCATCGAAGGTCGGCTGCCGGCGCGCTTCGTGTGGAAGGACGACCGGTGCGTGGTCTTTCTCTCCAACCGGCCTTTGCGTCCGGGCCATGCGCTCGTCGTGCCGCGGGAGGAGGTCGACCACTGGCTCGACCTCGATCCGTCGCTCCTGTGCCACCTGGCGGAGACGGCGCAGGCGATCGGGCATGCGCAGATGTCGGGGTTCAAGCCCGAGCGCATCGGCGTCGTGCTCGCCGGACTCGAGGTGCCCCACTGCCATTTCCACGTCGTGCCGATCCGCAGGCTGCACGACCTCGACTTCGGCAACCAGGATCCCGATCCGGACCCGAAGATGATGGACCAGGCCGCGGCGACGATCCGCGGCGAGCTGCGAAGGTTGGGCTACGCGCAGGTCAGCGACTGACCGACGACTGACCGACGACCTTACTGAGCGAGCAGCTTCTCGAGCTGCTCGATGTGCATCTCCAGGTGTGTGATCAGGGGGAGGCGTGCGACTTCCTCGGCGCTCATCGTCGTGCTGTCGTCGACGTGCGCGGTGCGGCGTAGTGAGGCCGGCTCCGCCGTGCGCAAGGTGTTGATGGTGCGCTCGTGGTCGGCGAGCGTCATCCGCAGCAGCTCGGCCGGCTCGAGCTGTGACATCTGGTGCCCCGCCGCGTCGCGTAGGTTCACCGCCTCGAGAAGGTTGAGGTCGGACAGCTTCCCGCTGGCGATGCGGTGCACCAGCACGCCGTAGAACTTGGAGACGACGGCAAGGTGAGCAAGCACCTCGTGCGCGTTCCACTGGTCGCCGTCACCCTTCTCTGCGCTGATGCGCGGCGCGATCTCCGCGAGCCGGTCGGAGGCTCGCTGGAGCCGATCCGCGAGGAGGTTCCGGTCTCGGTCCTGGTAGCTGTCCATGAACGAGCGGACATCGTCCATGGTGAAAGCCGGGCTCTCGATCTTCACGGACTTTCAGACTAAGCGAGAATCGGGTCATGTGCCATGGAGATGATTCGCGTCCGCCGTTGCCGCCCATCCTTTCGATTGGCGGAGCTGCCGCCGACCAGGGAGATTTCGTGCTCACCTCGTCGGACCGGACGAAGCTCGGCGCTTACTTTGCGCGGGCTGCCAGGCCGAGTGGCGCCGGCATGGTGGTGATGCCAGACGTCCGCGGGCTGCACCAGTTCTACAAGGAGTTGGCGCAGCGATTTGCCGAGGCGGGAATCGATGCGGTCGCGATCGACTACTTCGGCCGCACGGCCGGTATCGGCGATCGGAGCGAGGGCTTCGAATACATGCCCCATGTCGAGAAGACCACGCAGGAAAACATCGCGGCCGATGTCGCTGCCGCCATCGGGCACCTCAAGTCGAAAGACGGGGGAGCGGTCAAGTCGGTTTTCACAGTTGGCTTCTGTTTCGGTGGCTCCTCGTCGTGGAACCAATCCGCGCTCAACCCTGGGCTGAGCGGGTGCATCGGCTTTTATGGGAGGCCGGCCCGCAGCGAGCCGTACATCTCGAAGATGAAGGCACCGCTCTTGCTCCTGGTCGCCGGCGCGGACGCGGCGACGCCGGTGGATGTCGCCCGTGAGTTCGAGCGCCGGCTCTCGACGGAAGGCGTGCCTCACGAGATGCACGTCTACGAGGGCGCTCCACACAGCTTTTTCGATCGGGCGTTCGCGCAGTGGAAGGACGCGTGTGACGATGCGTGGCGGCGAATGCTGGATTTCGTGAAGAAGAACAGCTAGCTCCCGCGATCCGCGAAATCGACGCGGAGTCCAACATTGGGTTCGGCACGTATAGTCGACGGCATGGCCAGGCTGGCCCCCAGGTCCAAGGCGGCAAGGGTCGCGCCCCGGCTGCCGCAGGGTTTGATCAACGAGCTCGAGCGGCGCCACGCCGGCATGGCGAGGCACATGGCGCGCGCGGTCGTGACCCTGGTCCGCTGGGACAACTCGACCGGGGTACCACCTCAGCGCGACGCCATCGTGCGCGCCTGCGCCGCCGGGCTTGACCTGTTCCTGGCCACGGCTCGCGAGGCCCGACCCGCCACCCAGGAGGAGCTCCGGCGAGTCGCCCAGCTGGGAATCCTCCAGGCGCGCAGCAGCCAGTCGGTGGAACCCATCCTCGCCGCTTATCGCATCGCGGCGCGGGTCGCCTGGGACGAGATCCTTCGCGCCTGGCAGCGCCATCAGGAAGCGACCCCAGAGGCCATCATGCTCATCGCCAACTACGTTTTCGCCGCCCTGGACCAGGTCGCCGCCGAGGTGACGAAAACCTACCTGCACTCGCGCGAGCAGCACATGCAGCGCGGCACCCGTGCCCACGCCCGGCTTTTCCACTCCCTCATCAGCGACAACTTCGACTCCGAGCTCGAGCTCCAGCGGCAGGCCCTGGCGATCAACACACCGCTGGTTGCAACCGGCTACGTCGCCGTGGTGTGCAAGCTGGTGATGGGCAATCGCGACGGCGAGCGTGGCGGGCAGGCTCTCGCGGAGGTCGCCGACTCGCTCGAGCTGCGTCGAGGCACCCTCGTCCTCGCCACCGATCCCAGCACCCTCGTCGTGCTGTGGCCGGCCGAGACAGTCGCCGACGCGGAGTCGGCGCGTCAGTTCGTCACCCAGCTTCAATCCCAGGTCGAGCAGAGAGCGGGCCAGCTCGGCGCGCGCGTGCGAGCGGGAATCGGCGGCTATCACCCCGGCCTGCACGGCATCTCCCGGTCGTACCTGGAGGCGCAGCAGGCGTTCGAGGCTGGGCGCAAGCTGAGGCCGGATTCGATCGCGCACCGCCACGATGACGTGATCCCGCACCTGGTGCTGGCGCAGAACCCGCTGCTCGCCGAACGCTTTGTCTCCCACAGCCTCGGCCCCCTCATGGATCCCAAGGTGCGCAACCGCGAACAGCTCCTGGAAACGCTCGAAGCCTATCTCGCCCGCGGCTCGGTCAAAGAGGCGGCCGCGGCGCTGGGCTTGCACCGGCACACCGTGCTCTATCGCCTGGAGAAGCTGCGCGAGCTGCTGGGCGGGGACCTGGACGTGCCCGCCACCCGGCTTCGCCTCCAGCTGGCGCTCGACCTCCAGAAGCTGCTCTGAATACGATTTGGACATTGAGTCCAAAGACTCGTCCAGGTTTTGCCACTCGGCGCGGCTGCCGATTGGCCGTGGCGTCCCTATGCTGGACGTATGACAACTTCCCACTCAAACGGTCGCCGCGTGGCCGTCACCGGCATGGGTTTCATCACGCCCATCGGGAATGACCTCGAAACGGTGTGGTCGAACATGGTCGAGGGCGTCTCTGGCGTTGGCCGCATCACGCGCTTCGACACCACCAGCTTCGATACCAAGATCGCAGCCGAGGTCAAGGGTTTCAACGCCGAGGAGTACATGGACCGGAAGACCGCCCGCCACATCGGGCGCTACTGCCAGTTCGCCCTCGCGGCATCCAAGCAGGCGCTCGCTCAGGCCGGCCTCGACCCCGCGGGGATGAATCCCGACGACGTTGGCGTGATCGTCAGCTCAGGCATCGGCGGCATGGAGGAGATCGAGAAGAGCCACACCGCGCTCATGGAGCGCGGGCCCAAGCGGATCAGCCCCTTCACGGTGCCGATGATGATCGCCGATATGGCGGCCGGGATCGTGGCCATCCACACGCACGCCGGCGGTCCCAACTACGCGATCGTCAGCGCCTGCGCCTCGAGCGCGCACGGCCTCGGCGAAGCCTCGGAGATCATCAAGCGCGGCGACGCGGTCGCGATGCTGGCCGGCGGCTCGGAAGCCACCATCACGCCGCTCACGATGGGAGCCTTCTGCCAGATCAAGGCCACCAGCGAGCGCAACGACGAGCCCGAGAAAGCCTGCCGCCCGTTCGACCTCGGACGAGACGGGTTTGTCATGGGTGAAGGCTCGGTGATGTTCGTCCTCGAGGACATGGACCACGCCAGGCAGCGCGGGGCCAGGATCCTGGCCGAGATCGCGGGTTACGGCGCGACCGCTGACATGTATCACTTCACCGCTCCGCAACCGGAAGGCAAGGGGGCGATGCGCGCCATGCGCCACGCGCTCGAGACGAGCGGGGTCGACCCCAAGGATGTCGGCTACGTCAACGCGCACGGCACCTCGACCAAGCTCGGCGACGTGGCTGAGACCAAGGCGATCAAGGCCGTGTTCGGCGACCACGCCCGCGAGCTGGCGATCAGCTCCACCAAGTCGGTGCACGGTCACCTGCTCGGCGCCGCCGGCGCCATCGAGGCCGCCGCCTGCGTGCTGGCGCTTGACCGCGGTCTGCTCCCGCCCACGATCAACCTGGACGACCCCGACCCCGAGTGCGATCTCGACTACGTGCCCAACAAGGCGCGCAAGGCAGACGTAAAAGTGGCGATCTCGAACTCGTTCGGGTTCGGCGGCCACAACGCGACCCTCGTCATCAAGAAGAGCCCGATGGGCGCGAATAACTAGGAGGATTGCCCATGGCAAGCCAGCTCAACTTCAAAGAGCTTCAGGACCTCTCGGCCGAGATCCTCGGCATCGACCCCGACCAGGTCCAGATGGACAAGAGCTTTCAGCGCGACCTCGCGGCCGACTCGCTCGACCTCGTCGAGCTGATCGCCGCGATCGAAGACAAGTACGACGTCGAGCTGCCGGACGCGGAGCTCGAGAACATGAAGACCATCGCCGACCTGTGGAAGTTCCTGGAGCAAAAGACCGCCGAGCGGTTGGAGGCATAGCGCCGATGGCCATCACGACCAGCTACCGCACGCGGTCGGATGCGGTGCCGCTCCGCTCGTTCCAGGCCAAGGGCCGGCCGAGCGCGATCGCCGGCGTCGGTGTATACGCGCCGAAAAAGATCATCTCGAACTTCGACCTCGAGAAGATGATGGACACGTCCGACAAGTGGATCATCGAGCGCACCGGCATCCGCCGCCGGCACATCGCGGAGCCCGGCACGACCACGTTCGAGCTGGCGACGAAAGCGGCGCGTTCGGCGCTCGACGCGGCGGGCGTCGCGCCCAAAGACCTGGACATGATCCTGGTGGGCACGTCTTCGCCAGACGGGCCCTTCCCGTCCGTAGCGTGCAGGATCCAGAACGAGCTCGACGCACCCGGGGCTGTGGCCTGGGACACGCTTGCCGCCTGCACGAGCTTTGTCTACGCGCTGTCGATCGCGGACTCGTTCATCGCCACGGAGCGCGCGGACACGGTGCTCGTTGTGGGTGCGGAGGTGCTGTCGCGAATGCTCGACTACTCCGACCGCGGGACCGCCGTCATCTTCGGCGACGGTGCGGGCGCGGCGGTCGTGCGCACCGCGCCGAAAGGAGCCGGCTTCCTCAGCTGGTGCCTCGGCTCCGACGGCCGTGGCTATGCGCAGGTGACCGCCGGCAACATCGAGAAGGGCGCCTACGCGGCCAAGGACCCGGCGCCGTTCATCGACATGGTCGGACCCGACGTGTTCAAGTTCGCGGTCGACATCTTCATCCGCCAGGCGACCGAGGTCTGCCAGGCGGCCGGAGTTGGGCTCGACGAGATCGACCTCTGGGTCCCCCACCAGGCCAACTTCCGCATCATCGACGCCGCCGCGCGGCGCATCGGCCTGCCGATCGAGAGGGTCGCGGTCAACATCGACGAATACGGCAATACGTCGAGCGCGTCCATACCCCTGGCGCTCGAGGAAGCCATCCGCAACGGCCGGGTCAAGCCCGGCGACCACGTTTTGCTGGCAGGTTTCGGCTCGGGGCTCACCTGGGGCGCGACCCTTTTGAAGTGGGCCTGAGGTCATGACTTGGGCGTAAATGTTTATGAGAGGAAACCTGCCGGTTTCCTCTCACGGCCTCCCGCGCTTCGCGCGGGGACCCCAGAGGTATGCCGACCCGGCCTTGCGGCCGGGCAAGCGCGCCTGCTCTCCTTCCCGAGGAGGGGACTTTGATTAGCCTGTCTGGCCCGATCGCGCTGCTGTTCCCCGGACAGGGTGTGCAGAAGCCGGGTATGGGCAAGAGCCTGTACGACCGGTACCCGGCCGCGCGCCGGGTGTTCGAGCGCGCAGAAGAGGTGCTGGAGATGCCCGTGCGCAAGCTCTGCTTCGATGGGCCGGTCGAGGAGCTGAACCGGACCGACGTCATCCAGCCCTGCGTGATGACCGTGTGCTGGGCTGCTTATGAGGTGTGGCGCGAAAGCTACGGCCTTGAGAACGTGAGCGTCACCGCGTCCTCCTGGTGAAGGAGCGCGGGCGCGTGATGGCGAAAGCCGCGGGCGAGCACGTGGGCATGATCGCCATCGTCGGGCTCGACGAGACCGCGGTGGAGCGCATCCGCGGCGAAGCGTCGCAGCACGGAAAGCTGTGGGTCGCCAACCGCAACGCGGACGTCCAGTTCGTTCTCTCCGGCGAGATGCCGGCTGTGCAGGAGGCCGAGCGCCTCGCGCTCGCCGCGGGCGCGCGCCGCGCGCTCATCCTGACCATCCCGCTGGCCGCGCATACACCTCTGATGGAGGCGGCCGCCGCGGCTTTCCGCAAGGCTGTCGACAGGCTCCCGCTGAAAGCGCCATCGATCCCCATCCTCGCCAACGCCTCGGGCGAGGCGCTGCGCACGGTCGCCGCGCTCCAGGATGAGCTGCGCCAGCAGATGCTGCGCCAGGTCGACTGGGCGCGGACCATGGTCTCGATGCGCGCGATGAAGGTGCGCACCGTGGTCGAGCTCGGACCCGGCCGCGTCCTCGCCAGCCTCGCGGCCAAGCATCTCCCGGGCGTTGACACCTGGAATGCAGAAGAGCTGTTCATCGACTACACCGGACCGACGACCGCTTAGGTGGGTGACCTGGATGGGAAGACCGCGCTCGTCACGGGCGGCGGTAAGGGCATCGGTCGCGCTATCAGCCAGGCGCTCGCCGGCATGGGTGCGCGCGTGGTCGTGAACTATCGAGCCGACAAGGCGGCCGCGGAGGAGACTGCCGCCGCGCTGCCCAACGCCACCGCACACCAGGCCGATGTCGGCGACCCGATCCAGGTCGAGGCGATGGTCAAGGCCATCGGCCGCGTCGACGTGCTCGTCAACAACGCCGGCGCCGTGCGCGACAAGCTGCTGATCCAGATGTCGCCGCCCGACTGGGAGGACCTGATCCGCACCGATCTGCTCTCGGCTTTCGCGACCACCCGGGCTGCCATCATGTCAGGCATGATGCGCGCGCGCTGGGGGCGCATCGTGAACATCTCTTCCATCGTCGGCCTGACCGGCAACGCCGGCCAATCCAACTATGCCGCCGCCAAGGCGGGGCTGATCGGGTTCACCAAGTCGGTCGCCCGCGAGTATGGCTCGCGCAACATCACGTGCAACGCGGTCGCACCCGGCTATGTGCGCACAGAGCTCACGGCCGGCTCGCTCAGCGATGAGATGGTGGCCGAGCTCGTCAAGCAGACGCCGATCAGGCGCGAGGCGGCGGCGGAGGAGGTGGCCGCGACGGTCGCCTTCCTTTGCTCGGAGCGAGCGGGATTCATCACGGGACAGGTCATCGCGGTCGATGGAGGGCTCAGCCTTTGATGGCAATCGCGGAGGGACGGCGAGGAGTCGCGATCCAGGGCGACGCATTGCCCGAGATCCTGCTGCCTACGAACTGTCCAGGTTGTGGCATCGGGCTGGAAACCGACGAGCTTCGGTCGCACAACTACGTTTGCGTCAACTGCGGGCATCACTTCCGCCTCGGCGCCGACGTCTGGATCCAGCTGGTCGCGGACAAGGGATCCTGGCACGAGCGGTGGAGCGACGTTCGCTCCCACGACCTGTTGAACTGGACCGTGCCGAAGCCTTACCAGGAGACCGTCGAGAGGCTCCTCGAGGACGGGCTCAACGAGGCCCTGCGCACAGGCACCTGCACGCTGGCGGACAAGCCGATCTGGCTTGCCACCTTCGACTTTCAATTTGTAGGGGGAACCCTTTCCATCGTTGCGGGTGAGCGCCTGGCCCGGGGCATGGAGCAGGCAGCCTTGTCAGGGACGCCTTACGTTCTCGTGTCCGCCTCCGGCGGCGCGCGCATGCAGGAGGGCGTGCTCGCCCTGATGCAGCTGGCCAAGGTCAACGCAGCGGTGGGACGCCTTCACTCCGTGGGCGTGCCGTTCTTCTCGGTGTTGACCGACCCCACGTTCGGTGGCACCGCGGCCTCGCTCGCTCTCCTGGGAGACATCAATATCGCCGAGCCGGGCGCCGCGATCGGGTTCACCGGACCGCGCGTCATCAAGCAGGCGGGTCAGGTCGACATGGTCGTCCCCCGCACCGAGCTGAGGCCGCTGCTGGCCCATCTCCTGGAGATGTACTCATGAGCGTATGGGAGATCGTCGAGCTCGCGCGGCACCCCGATCGCCCCTACTCGCTCGACTACATCCGCCGCCTTGCCCCCGACTTCATCGAGCTTCACGGCGACCGGCTGTCCGCGGACGACCCCGCCCTGGTCGGCGGTGTCGGCACGTGGCACGGCCGGACGACCGTATTCCTCGGCCACCAGAAGGGTCGAAGCCTCAAGGAGCGAGTCGCGCGAAACTGGGGGATGATGCACCCGGAGGGATACCGCAAGGCGCTGCGACTGGCGCATCATGCGGCGAAGTTCGGCTTTCCGATCGTCTCCCTGATCGACACGCCGGGCGCTTACCCTGGCGCGGGCGCCGAAGAACGCGGCATCGCCGCCGCGATCGCAACTGCGATCATGGATTGGTTCCGCATCCCCGTCCCGATTGTCGCGGCAGTGATCGGCGAGGGTGGAAGCGGAGGCGCTCTCGGGATGGCAATCGCCGACCGCGTGATCATGCTCGAGAACTCCATCTATTCGGTCGCCTCGCCGGAGGCGGCGGCCTCAATCGTGTGGCGCGACAACTCCCGCAAGGTCGAGGCCGCGGAGCAGCTGCAGCTCACGTCGCGAGAGATCGTCGCCATGGGTGTGGTCGAGGAGGTCGTGCCCGAGCCGAAGGGAAGCGCCAGCGCGGACTACGACGCGGCGGCGAAGTCGCTGGATGAGGCGCTGTTTCGTCACATGCAGCCATTGCTTGACGAGCCCGCCCCGCGCCTCCTGCAGCATCGGTACGACCGCTTCCGCTACATCGACTCTCTGATCGCCGCGGAGCCGCACTTCGGACCCAAAATCGACTGAAAGCGCGGGTGAGGACGCTGTCCTCCCCCGCGGGACCCCCTCCTGCGAGGTGGCCCGCGACGCCGGAGGCGTTTGGAAGATGGCGTGGGGCGCCGGCCGGGATGAACCCGGCCTACAGTCCACGCTCGTGATGGTTTAGTGCGCGTAGTCGCTCAGCGCGTGGCTTCCGGCTCGGTGAGCTGGGTGGACGCGGGGACGGAGCACCGTGCAACCATCGGCCACGGATTTGTGTTGTTGGTGGGGGCAGCTGGTGATGATGACGAAAACACCGTCCGCCGCCTGGCCGACAAGATCATCGACCTCCGCGTGTTCGCG
>WNGI01003580.1_pt1 | contig 13739 bp, 12 predicted proteins | sample 5400621 | NCBI WGS metagenome assembly WNGI01 (sample SAMN13153374, study PRJNA577476) | soil metagenome | isolation source: 20 cm soil or saprolite under Garry oak tree replicate 1 | place: USA:California | collected 2016-06-15
CGGCTTCAGCGACATCGAGGCGCTGGAGAAGCAATCCGGGATCAGCGACTCGGAGCTGATCGAGGCCTTGCTGGGCAAGAAAAACGAGCTGCACAACAACTACCAGGACTTCCAGGCGTTCCTGGACAACGGTGGGCGGATCGGCCTGCAGCACGACCCGCTGCTGTACGGGGCCTTCCTGCTCAACCCGTTCCTGGTCCGGGTCGAGCCGGCTCCGATGCTGGTCGTCAACCAGGGCGAGGTGGCCGTCATCAAGGGCTATGTCGGACTGCCTACCCTCGACACCTCGGGACCCGAGTTCAAGTTCGGGTCGATCGTCCAGCCGGGCCACCGCGGCATCTGGCGGGAGGCCTTGCGCACGGGCAAGTACCCGTTGAACCCGCGGATCTATGCGGCCGAGAAGGTGCCTACGTTCATCCTCACCCTGAACTGGGCGGAGGCGAACTCGGTCGCGCACAACCTGGACGCACAGCTGAGCCCGATCGAAGGCAAGAGCCGCGAGGGCTTCATCTTCAAGATCGACCTGCAGGTGCAGATTCACGTGCCTGACACCAAGGCGCCGAAGGTGATCTCGATGGTCGGCTCGATGCAAAACCTGGTCAACGAGGTGCTGCAGGCTGCGGTCGGCAACCATTTTCGCAACACGCTGCAGGGGCTGGAGGCAGTGCGCTTTATCGAGACGCGCGACCAGGTCCAGGCGGCGGCGCTGGAGGCGATCTCGCGCTACCTCGCCGCCTATGAGGTCGAGACCCGCGGCGTCTACATCCAGGATGTGGCGTTCCCGCAGGAGCTCGTCGCCGTCCTGACGCGGCGCGAGATCGCCAACCAGGAAAAGGCGACCTTCGAGCAGCAGAAGGACGCGCAGACGGTGCGCGTCGACCTCGAGAAGGCCCGCGGCACCGCCGATATGCAGGCCGAGCTGGCCAAGGCGCAGGTATCCGTCGACATCAACCGAGCCCGAGCAAACGCGCGCAAGGCGGAGGCGGACGGCGAGGCGGCGTACGTACGGGTCACCGGTGAAGCGGAAGGCTCGCGGCGGAGGGCGATCGGCCTGGGCGACGCGGCGGCCGTCGAGGCGCTCGGCCTGGCGAAGGCGAAGGGCTACCAGGCGCAGGTCGAAAGCCTTGGTTCCACGCCCACGGCGGCGGTGGCCATCGCCAACGCGCTGTCCGAAGGCAATCTCGACGTCATGCCCGAGGTGCTCGTGACGGGCGGAGGCGGGGCTCTGGAAGGCCTCGCCGCCACGTTCATGCGCTCGCTGAACGGCAACAGCCAGGCCAAGGCGTCGGAGAAGTAGACACAGGAGGGCGGCCGTGCCGCCCTCCACACTCTTCCGCCAGAATTTCGCTGCAGTGGACCTTGGTCTCAGCGGTCGCATCGTCATTGTCACCGGCGGGGCTTCGAACCTCGGCCGCGCGATCGCGCTGGGGTTCGCCAAAGAGGGAGCCCGCGCAGTCATCGCGGACCTCGACGACGCGCAGGCCAAAAAGGTCGAGCGCGAGGCGCCCTCCGGCACGATCGTCGCGCGTCACACTGACGTCACCGACTGGGACTCGGTCAAATCGACAGTTGATTTCGTGGAGAGCTCGATGGGCCGCGTCGACGTGCTCGTCAACTGCGCGGGCTGGACGATCGATCGCCTCTTCATGGAGAAGCCTCGCGCCGAATGGGAACGCGAGATCGCGATCGACGTCTGGGGATTCATCAACAGCGTCCGCGCCGTCCTGGACAAGATGGTCGAGCGCCGCTACGGCCGGATCGTGTCGATCGGCTCCGACGCCGGCCGGATGGGGGAGTGGCGCGAGGCCGTCTACAGCGGGACCAAGGCCAGCGTGATCGCGATGTCCAAGTCGATCGCGCGCGAGGTTGGAAAGCACGGCATCACGTTGAACGTGGTCTGTCCGGGACTGATCGTCGGCTCCCCCGAGACCTCGGGCAGCAACTCCGTGTGGTCGTCGGAGCAAGCCGAGAAGTTCACGCCCGAGGTCCTTGAAAAGGCGGCCAAGGGCTATCCGCTCCGCCGCCTTGGCACGGCCGACGACGTGGTTCCCGCCGTCCTGCTGCTCGCCTCTGACCGCGCCTCCTACATCACCGGCCAGACGCTGTCGGTCAGCGGCGGCTACACGATGATCTGACTTAGGACCTCATCCCGGAGCTTCCGCCACCGCTCAGCCCGATTGCGGCCCGCCAGGGGAAAGATGAGCGCATCGATTCCCGTTCGCTGCAGCTCGCGAAGCCGCGACGCGCATTCCTCGGGCGTGCCGACCACCGCGAGCGCGCGGACCAGGTCGTCCGAAGCCGCCGCTGAGTGCTCGGCGTGGGTCGACAGGTGCTCCGTGTAGTCGTACGTTTCGGTGCTGCGCTGAATTTCGTTTTGAAAACCGGCCAGGCTCTCGGGGAGCTCCTTGTGGTGACCCAGAAGCCGAGCCTGGGTAGAAGCCCATGACCGCAAGTCCTCGACGTTGGTGGCCGTCGCGGCCATGAAGGCGATCTCGAATTGCGACCGGCCGCGCCCCGCGGCCCGCAAGCCCGCCTCGATCCACTTGACCTGCTGGCGGACAATGTCCGCCTGCGCGGGCCCCATCACGATCGCGCCGTCCGTTGTTCGCCCTGCAAGCTGGCACATCCGCTCCTGGGAGACGGCCAGGTAAATCGGGACGCTCTGGTCGATGTGAGAGCGAAAGAAGGTGATCGCCTCCTCCACCTCGGCCACCTTCTGCGGCTTCAGCCCGATGCCGTAGAGGGCCGAGTCGCCCGCGCCCAGGCCGAGGATCGCGCGGCCCTTGGAGATCTCAGCCACGGCGGCGACGGCGTTCGCCGTCACGGTCGGGTGCCGGGTGACGGCGTTCGTGACACCCGTGCCTAGACCGATCCGGGTCGTGTTCAGCGCGGCCACCACGAGACCGGAGTAGACATCCTTCATCGCGAGCTGCGAATCGATGACCCAGACACGCCGCACTCCTTCGGCTTCGAGCTGGGCGACAAAGGATCCCCAACTCTCAAACGACTGGCGCGGGCTTATGCCAACGCTGACGTCGAACGGCGTCAATTGCCCGTCACTTTCTTCTGCCGCCGCCTCAGCGCCTCCTGGCGTTCGGGGCTCGAGGCCGCCGTCAGACGAAGCTGCTTTGCGGCTGTCAGGTCCTCCGCCGTGATGCCGCGCGACTCGAGCAGATTCAGGCTTGCCTTCGTCCCGCGCACCGCGGCGCGCGGCGATGACGCGAGCTTGTCCGCCACGGCCTGCACGCGTGCATCGATCTCCGATTCGGGCACCACCTCGGTCACGATCCCCCAGTTGTGGGCCTGGTCGCCATCGAGCTTGGACATCCCGAGCAGCAGGTCGGCCGTCCGCGCCAGGCCGCACGTCTGGACCAGGCGCGCGACGAACTGGTAGCGATAGACCACTCCGAGGCCAACCGCCGGCACCGACATGCGGAGCGCCGGCGACGCGATGCGAAGGTCGCAGTTGAGCGCCAGCTCCACCGCGGCTCCGTGGCAGTGACCCTGCAGTCGGGCGATCACCGGCGAGGGACACCGCCGCAGCGCGTTGGCGGCGTCGCCGATGACGCCGTCCGCGTCGAGGTCGGCGGCGGTTCCCGTCAGGCGTGAGAGGTCGTAACCGGCGGAAAACGCCTCGCTTCCTGCACCGCGAAGAATGACGGCGCCCGCGCGCTCCCCGTCGGTTTGCAACGCCGCAGCGAGGGCCGCGAGCAGCTCGGGGTCCAGCGCGTTGCGGCGCTCCGGGCGATTGAGAGTGAGCGTAAGCACATCGTGCCGTCCCCACTCGCGGAGGAGCGCGTCAGCCAACTTCAGCCAGGAATGAGTTGATCGAGCGCGCGAGCTCGCGCGCCTTTTCCACCGGGATCGGGTGGCCGGCGCCCGTCATGACCTCGAGCTTGCTGCCCTTGATGCCGGAAGCGATGATCTCCGCCGCCTTCGGCGGGCAGTGCCGATCGAGGTCGGAAGCCACGATCAAGGTCGGCGCACTGATCCGCGGGAGCTCCGGGTCGAGAGGATGTGCGTTGAGACCTGCCATCGCGGCGCAGGCGTTGCCGTAGCCGCGCGGATCTTCGGTTGACTGCCGCCTGATCAAAAGTCCCTCCTCGAGCTCGGAGGGTGCCTGTACGTATACGTCGGCCGCGTCCTTGTCGAGAGTGTCGCGGAGATGGGGATCGTTTCGTTCGACCATCTCCACGCGCTCGCGGTACCAGTCGGCCGCGCTCCGGCCGACGCGGCTCGACGTGGCGACCAGCGCGATGCCCCGCGCCCTGTCCGGATGGTCGATTGCCGCGCGCATCGCGATTGTCCCGCCGAGTGAGAAGCCGGCGATGTCAGCGCGATCGATCTCGATCGCGTCCAGCAGAGCGACCAGGTCGTCGCCGAGCTGGCGCAACGTTCCGTTCGCGGCGCCCAGGCTCGTCTCTCCGTGGCCCCGCAGGTCGTACATGAGGACGCGATGGTGAAGCATCAGGTCGGGCACAGCGCGGCGCCATGCGCGGTGGTCGTCCGCGAGGCCGTGGATGAGGATCAACGGGTCGCCGCGTCCCGCCTCGTGCCAGGCAACCTCGATGTCGCTACAACGCGAGCGCATGCTCTCGCAACGCTTTGCGGTTCACTTTGCCGGGTCCGGAAAGGGGCAGCTCCTCCACGCGATGCACCGTCACGGGCCACTTGTAGTGCGCCAGGCCTTGCTCCTGCATCAATCGATCGACGATCTCCTTCGTGATATCCGAGCGAGCAACGACAAACGCGACCGGCACCTCGCCTAGCTCCGGGTGCGGCCGGCCGACGATGCATGCGTCGATCACTTCGGGATGCAAGCGCAACATCGACTCGACCTCGTAAGGATTGATGTTGGAACCGCCTCGGATGATGATGTCCTTCACCCGGCCGACGACGTGCAGGAAGCCCGATTCGTCGACGAAGCCGAGATCGCCCATGTGCGCCCAGCCGTCGGCGGAGTAAGGGCCCGACTCCTCGCCCCAGTAGCGATCCTGGACCAGGTCGCCGCGCATACATATTTCTCCAATCCCGCGGCCGACCGTGTCGGCCGCTAGGCCCTGGTCGATCTGCCATTCGGCGCGATCGTGCGGCCGCCCCACTGTCGTCCAGCGCGCGGCCTGCGGATCGGACGGGCTGGCCACCGCCAGCTGGCCCGCGTCCATCGAGCCATAGAAGCTCGAGATGGGAATCCCGGTCGAGGTCTCCCAACGCTCCGCGATCTCAGGCGGCAGCGGCGCGCCTGCGACGGCGACCGCGCGAAGCGACACGGCGGCCGGAAGTGGATGGTTGAGCATTCGGATCACGTTGGTCGGCACGCCGACAATCACGGTAGCCCTCGACCTTGTCGCCGTGTCGAGGCAGTGCTCGGGAGTCCAGTGGGGCTCGTGGAGCATGACCAGCGCCGCACCGGTCCGCAGGCAGTAAAGGCACATGCCGCCGATGCCCTGGCTCAGCGGAGTCATGGCCAGGACGCGGTCGCGTTCTGTGATCCCGAGCCTCGACGTGAAGCTTTCGAATGTCACCTGCTTGAGGCGGGCGGATAGCGAAGCGAGCTTCGGCATCCCCGTGGTCCCGGAGGTGAGCGCGATCTCGACGATCCGCGCCGGGTCCGGATCGGCGATGGGTGGAGTGTTTGTCGAATCATCCGGGCCGAGTGGCAGATCCCGGATCACCAGGACCGGGCGCGTCTTCACCTGCACCCAGCCCATCTCGTGCTCGCCCAGTCCCATCGGCATCGGCAGCATCACCGCGCCCAGGTCCGGGATCGCGAGCTCGAGGGCGACGTACTGCCAGATGTTCGGCATCTGCACGCCCACGACATCGCCCTCGCGCACGCCTAGCGCAGCGAGCTGCCGCTGCATGCGACGGACCTGGGCAAGCAGTTCCTCGAATGTGATCTCCTGACGGTCGTCCCACACCGCGAGGCTCGAGCCGCGACGGGCTGCGTTCCACTCCAGGTAGCTCACGGGCCGGTAGGGCTTTGGCTCCCTCACCGTAGCAGCGAAACGACGCGATCCGGCGACAGCGGCAAGGTCACGTCGTGGAGAGAGAGCGCATCCGCGATCGCATTTGCGATGGCGGCGGTCCCGCCGATCGTGCCGCCCTCGCCGGCGCCCTTGGTGCCGAGCTCGTGCACGGTCGAGGGCGTCACGAGATGGGTGATCTGGACCGACGGCACCTCGCCGATGCTCGGGATGAGGTAGTCGAGAAATGTCCCGCTGCGAAGCTCGCCATCTGGACCGTACGTGACCTCCTCGAACAGGGCTGCTCCCAACGCCTGGGCGACGCCGCCGGCCACCTGTCCCTCGACGATCATCGGGTTGATCAGCACGCCGCAGTCGTCGGCGACGACATAGCGCAGCACGTTCACTGCTCCGGTTGCCTTGTCGACCTCGACGAGACACACATGCGTGGCGTACGGATGCGCGGCCTGCACCGCGTCGTAGGTAACCGAGACGTCGAGCTCTCCCTTGTCGGCGGCGAGCCTGGAGAGGGTGACGCCGTCGATTGCTATCCGGTCGATTGGTTGATTGAACCTGTCGGAGGCTGTCTCGAGGATTGCATCGCGGAGCAAACGCGCGGCGCGAAAGGCGCTCGTCGCCGCGGTCACCGAGCCGCGGCTCATGAACGAGCCCGTCCCGCCTCCGACTCTGGCTGTGTCGGTCTGTTCGACCACGATTCCCTCAGGCTCCACGCCCAGGCCGGCCGCCGCGACCTGCGCGAGCGTCGTGTGCGAGCCCTGACCCATCACTGGGCTGCTCGTCTGGAGGTGGACGCGGCCATCCTCCGCCAGCCAGGCCCGGGCCGTGTCGACGCCCGGGATGTCGGTCATCCCGCGTCCCTTGAAGGTCGACGACCCCGCGCCCGTGTACTCGACGTACGAGGCAAGTCCGACCCCCAGGGTGCGCCCCGACGCGCGCGCACTCTCCTGCGCGTCACGTGTGGATGCGTAATCGAAAGCGGCCAGTGCCGCATCGAGCGCCGCCGTGTAGTCGCCGGACTCGTAGGGATGATGCGTGACCGACATGTAAGGCATCTGTGCCGCCCTGACGAAGTTGACGCGTCGCACGTCGGCTGGGTCGAGAGAAAGTCTCGAGGCGATGAGATCCATCAGCCTCTCGTGGACGAGGACCGCCGTCACCATGCCGACCCCGCGGTAGGGGCCTTCGGGCGACTTGTTCGTCGCGACGGCGTACGTCTCGTACTCATAGTCGCGGATGTCGTAGGGGCCGGGGATCAGGCCGGCGGTGCCGAGCGGGTCGAGCAGCGGACCGAACGGACGGATGCCGTAGGCGCCGATGCTCGAGAGCACCTTCGCGCGCAGCCCAAGGACGCGACCATCATTGCGCACCGCGGCCCCGAACTCGACGCGCTGGTCGCGCGCGTGGCCGGCCGTCTGCATGTGCTCGGAGCGCGTCTCGACCCATTTCACAGCCGCCTTGATGCGCCGCGCGATCCACGCCAGAAGGATCTCCTCCGGGTAGACCTGCGCCTTGCCGCCAAATCCGCCCCCGACGTCGGTCGCGACCACGCGCACACGCGACCGATCGAGACTCAGACATTCGGCGATCGCATCAGCCACAAGGTGCGGCACCTGCGTCGACGTCCAGACAATCACACCATCCCCGTCCGGCTCCGCCACCACGCCGCGGGCCTCGATGGGGGCGGCGGCGACGCGCGGATGCGTGACCTGTCCCTTGAGGAGGAAGTCGGCACGCGCGAAAACCGCTTCGACATCGCCGTATGTGCGCCGGCCGAGGAAGTAGAGATTGCCGGGCACGTCTTCGTGCACGAGAGGTGCGCTGCCAGACATCGCGTCCTCGAATCCGACGACAGCCCGCAGCGGATCGATCTCCGGCTGGATCAGCTCGACTGCGTCAGCGGCGGCGTACCTGTTCTCGGCCACCACGGCGGCGACCATCTCACCGACGAAGCGCACCCGATCGATGGCGAGTATCGGCCGCGGTGGTGAGACCGCGCCAGGGGTCGTCAGGTGTACCGCCAGCGGCAGGCATGAGCTCTCGATGTCCGCGGCCGTGAACACCGTTACGCGCGTCGCCGCCGTGTCGATGCTTCTCAGCCGGCCGCTGGCGATAGGGCTGCGCACGAACCCGACATGCAGGGGCGTCGCGATGTCGTCGACGAACCGCCCCTCGCCGCGCAAAAGCCGAGGATCCTCCACGCGTTTCATGCTTCTGCCGATGGGTCCGGCTTCGGACATCGCGATGAGGGTAAGTCCCCCGGTACCGCATTTGCCGTATTGACATTCCGGGTGGGCGCCCTCCCGCCTTAAGCTTCTCCGTCATCGACGCACACTGGATGGCGGTCGCGCGTGGTGACGAGCCGGCCGAACTTGTGCTGTCCGGCGGCCACGTCCTGTCTGTGTTCACCAGGGAGTGGCTCGACGTCGACGTCGCGGTCCAGGATGGCCATATCGTCGGTCTCGGCCGGTACGGCGGCAGGCAGACGCTCGACGTCGCGGGCGCCTATCTCGTACCCGGGTTCATCGACGCCCACATGCACATCGAGTCGTCCAAGCTCATGGTCGACGAGTTCGCGCGCGCGGTCCTGGCTCACGGCACGACCGCCGTGGTCGCCGATCCCCACGAGATCGCCAACGTGCTCGGCACCGACGGCATCCACTGGCTCCTCGACTGCTGCGAGGACATTCCGCTCGATGTTTTCGTCATGGCCTCGTCGTGCGTACCAGCCTCGCGCTTTGAGTCACCCCGCCGGCCGTTCACCAAGGGCGATATCGAGAGCCTGTTGCGGCGGAGCCGCACGATCGGAGTCGCCGAGATGATGAACTTTCCAGGCGTCATCGCGGGCGACGTGGCTGAGCTCGCGAAGCTGACGACCGGTCTTACCAACCACGTCGACGGCCACGCGCCGGGTGTCCGCGGCCCCGCGCTCAACGCCTACATCGCCGCGGGCATCGGCTCAGACCACGAGGCAACCACCTTCGAAGAAGCCCTGGAGAAGCGGCGCCTCGGCATGTGGGTGCTCCTCCGCGAGGCTTCGATCGCGCGCAACCTGCGCGACCTCCTGCCGCTGATCAAGCAATACGGCACCGATCGCTGCGCCTTCTGCACTGACGACCGGGAGCCGGACTTCATCGTCGAGCAGGGCCACATCAACCAGATGGTTCGCGTCGCGGTCGAGGAGGGGATCAGCCCCGAGGACGCCGTCGTGATGGCGACGATCAACCCGGCAACCTATCACCGGCTGTGGCAGCTCGGCGCGATCGCCCCCGGTTACCAGGCCGACATCCTGGTGCTGGACGACTTGAAGTCGTTCCACCCTCGTCAGGTCTTGAAGCGTGGCGTGCCGCCACGACACGTCAAGGTTGAGGTGCCCGAGTGGGTGCGGCAGACCGTGAGCCTCGCCCCGCTCGACGCCACCTCATTCCGGATCCCCGCGGGCCCGAAGAAGATTCGCGTCATCCGCGTGATCCCGGCGCAGCTTCTGACCGGAGTCGAGGCCGTCGAACCCAGGGTGATGGAGGGCTGCGTGGTGGCGGACCCGGCCCGCGATTTGGTCAAGATCGCGGTCGTAGAACGGCACCACGCGACTGGGCGCGTGGGCCTCGGGTTCGCGACCAATGTCGGCCTGAAGCGCGGGGCGTTCGCGTCGACGGTGGCGCACGACGCGCACAACATCGTCGTGCTGGGCGTGGATGACCGCGACATGGCCGCTTGCGCGACTCGGCTGGCCGAGATCGGCGGCGGTATCGTCGTCGCAGACGGCGGGCGGCTGGTCGAGGAGCTGCCGCTGCCCATCGCGGGCTTGATGAGCGACCGGCCGCTGGCCGAGGTCCACGAGCGGCTGCGCTCGATGGAGCGCCGCCTCAACGCGATGGGTGTGACGATGGCCTCGCCGTTCATGACGCTGAGCTTCCTTGCGCTGTCGGTGATCCCGGAGCTGAAGATCACCGACCGCGGGTTGGTCGACGTGAGCCATTTCAAGCTGGTGCCTCTGGGAATTGAGTGATCGCCTCCCGTGGTTCAACGAGCTGGCGCAGGCTGACGCGGAGAACGTCCTGTACGGGTGTCTTGCGAATCGCACCTGGGCAGCCCGCGTTGCCGCCGACAGGCCCTACGAGGACCTCGAGTCGCTTCTGGCCATGGCGGACATCGCTTCGGCGGAGCTCAGCGATCGCGAGTGGATGGATGCGTTCGCGGCGCACCCGAGGATCGGGGAGCGCGGCGGAGATGCGCCGGCGATCTCCGAAGCCGAGCAGCGCGGGGTCATGGACGCCTTGCCCGACACACTGAGCGTGCTCGCGGTGGAGAATCGGCGATATGAGGAGCGGTTCGGCCACGTTTTTCTCATCGCCGCCACCGGGCGCGACGCCGATGAGATCCTGTCGGAGCTCCGGCGGCGCATGAAGAACGACCCGGCGACCGAGCTCCTGGAGGCTGCCCGTGAGCAGCGCCGGATCGCCCGCCTGCGCCTGGAGAAGGCCCTTTTCGAGTGAGCATCTCGACGCATGTGCTCGACACGATGCGCGGCACCCCGGCGGCGGGCCTTGTCGTGGTCCTGCATCGTCGCGAACCCGACGGCGACTGGAGGGAGGTCGCGCAAACCGAGACCGACGCCGAGGGGAGGGTCCGCGAGCTGACCGAGCTGGCGCTCGATCCCGCCGAGTACCGCCTCGAGTTCGACACCAAGCCGTACTTTGAGCGCTCCGGCCTGGACGCCTTCTATCCCTCCGTCTCGGTCGTCTTCACCTTCGAGGGCGGCCATCTCCACGTGCCGCTGCTTCTCAGCGCCTACGGGTATACGACCTACAAAGGGATATGACGATCGTCCTCGGCGACAACCAGTACGGGAAGTGGGAGACGCATGTCGTGCGCGTCACCAGGAAAGACCGGACGCATGAGATCAAAGACCTGAACGTCAGCATCGCGCTCGCCGGCGACTTCGCCGACACGCATCTAACAGGCGACAACAGCAAGGTGGTGCCGACGGATACGCAGAAGAACACCGTCTTCGCCTTCGCTCACGAACCGATGGGCGAGATCGAAGACTTCGCCATCAGGCTTGCGCGTCACTTTGTCGGCGAGTTCGCGTCGGTCTACCGCGCGCGGGTGTCGATCGAAGAGCAGTCATGGTCTCGGGTCCACGACCACGCCTTCGTCAGCGCGGGCTCCGAGAAGCGGCTCGCCGCGGTCACTTGCACCGACGACGGCACGTGGGTCGTCGCGGGCGTCGCTGACCTGGTCGTCCTCAAATCCACCGGTTCCGAGTTCCACGGCTACATCAAGGACCGCTTCACCACGTTGCCGGAGACCCACGACCGGATCATGGCAACCTCGATGACCGCCAGGTGGCGGTACCGCGATACCCAGATCGATTGGGCCGACTCATTTGCGGAAGTACGTCGTCTGCTCATCGAAACGTTCGCTTCGCAGCACAGCCTCTCCCTGCAGCAGACTCTCTACGCGATGGGCAAGGCTGCCCTCGAGGCGCGCCCGGAAGTCGCCGAGGCGCGGATCACGATGCCGAACAAACACCACTTCGTGGTCGACCTCTCGCCTTTCGGGATTGCAAATGAGAACGAGGTCTTCTATGCGTCCGACCGGCCCTACGGCCTGATCGAAGGCACGATCACGCGTGACGACGCGCGCGAAGCTCCCATGGCCTGGTGATGGAGTTCCTCCAGCCGGCGACATGGGAGGAGGCCCTGGCCATGAAGGCCGCCCATCCCGAGGCGGTGCCGATCGCGGGCGGCACCGACGTCATGGTCGAGATCAACCTCGACCACCGCCGTCCCGAGACGGTCATCGATCTGACCCCGATCCGCGAGCTCACCGAGTGGGGTATGGACGATGGCCGGTTGCGCATCGGCGCGGGGGTGAGCTACACGCGGCTCATCGACGAGCTGGGCGACCGGCTGCCAGGTCTCGCCATCGCATCCCGTACCGTCGGCTCGCCGCAGATCCGCAACCGCGGCACAGTCGGCGGAAACCTCGGCACCGCCTCGCCGGCCGGCGACGCTCATCCGCCGCTTCTCGCGGCAGACGCTGAGGTTGAGCTCGCCTCGGTGGCCGGCTCGCGCCGGGTCCCGGTGCGCGAGTTCTTCACGGGCCCCAAGCGCAACGCGATGCGCCAGGACGAGCTGATCGCGGCGTTTGTGGTCGAACCGGCGCCGGGGCCGCAGCAGTTCTCCAAGGTCGGCACCCGCAACGCGATGGTCATCGCCGTCTGCTCGTTCGCTTTGGCCCTCGACCCGGGCCGGCGGCGGGTCGGCACGGGAATCGGCTCCGCAGGCCCGACACCGTTGCGGGCGGTCGAGGCGGAGAGCTTCCTCCAGAGCGAGCTCGACTGGGAAGGGCGCCGTCCGCCGAGTGATGCGACGCTGAATCGCTTCGGGGAGCTTGTCGCGGCGGCGGCCAAACCGATCGACGACGTGCGGGGCACCGCGGCTTACAGACGCCATGCTCTCGCGGTCATGGCGCGCCGGTGTCTTGTCTGGGCGTGGACAGCATGAATATCAGCTGCGTGGTCAACGGCGATACGCAGGTGGCCGAAGACGTCTGGCCGGGCGAAAGCCTCCTGTACGTTTTGCGCGAGCGATTCGGTCTCTTCGGATCGAAGAACGCCTGCGAGCAAGGCGAGTGCGGTTCGTGCTCGGTGTATCTCGACGGCACTCTCGTTTGTGCGTGCCTCGTCCTGGGTGGCCAGGCCAACGGTCGCAAGATCGTCACGGTCGAAGGGCTCGCCGCGCCGGACGCGCTGCATCCTATCCAGCGCGCCTTCGTCGACGCGGGCGCGGTGCAGTGCGGCTTCTGCACGCCCGGGCTGATCGTGGCCGCGCACGATCTGCTGCAGCGCATCCCGCAACCGTCCGACGGGCAGATCCGCGAGGCGCTGGCGGGCAACGTCTGCCGCTGCACCGGCTACGCGAAGATCATCGAGGCCGTCCAGATGGCGGCGCGATGAGGGTCGGCGAAAGCGTCCGCCGGGTCGACGGCCCGACCAAGGTCCGCGGCACCTTCGCGTACTCGTCCGACCTACATGCCGAGCGCATGCTGTGGGGCGCGACGCTGCGCAGCCCTCACCCCTACGCGCGCATCGCGTCAATCGACACATCGGTGGCGCGCGCGATGCCGGGCGTTCACGCCATCCTCACGCACGAGGACGTGCCAGGCAAGAAGCTGTACGGCCTGGAGATCGAGGACCAGCCGGTGCTCGCGTTTGACGTCGTCCGCTACTGGGGGGAGGCGGTAGCGCTGGTTGCGGCCGACCACCCGGAGCAGGCAAGGCGCGCGGCGCAGAAGGTGCGCGTCGAATACGAGGTTTTGCGCCCGGTGACAGAGGCTGAGGATGCCCTGTCGGCCGACGCTCCGCAGCTGCACCCGGGCGGCAACGTGACGCGCCACGTGAAGATCCGGCACGGCGACCAGGCGGCGCGGGCCGACGTCATTGTCCGCGGCGAGTACGAGATCGGCATGCAGGACCAGGCCCCGCTGGGACCGGAATCCGGGCTCGCCGTTCCGGATGGCGAAGGTGGAGTCGACCTCTACATCGCGACCCAGTGGCTGCACGTCGACCAGCAGCAGCTCGCGAACATCCTTGATCTGCCGACCGAGAAGGTCAGGCTCACGATGGCCGGCATCGGCGGTGCCTTCGGCGCGCGCGAAGACCTGTCCATGCAGGCGCACGCGTGTCTGCTCGCGCTGAATACCGGCCGCCCGGTCAAGATCTCGTACTCGCGACCCGAATCCTTTGTG
>WNGI01003581.1_pt1 | contig 13739 bp, 12 predicted proteins | sample 5400621 | NCBI WGS metagenome assembly WNGI01 (sample SAMN13153374, study PRJNA577476) | soil metagenome | isolation source: 20 cm soil or saprolite under Garry oak tree replicate 1 | place: USA:California | collected 2016-06-15
GGCCGCGGCGACGAGCTTGTCGAGCAGCACCGCCACGTCGACGCCGGCTTCCTCAACCATCTGGCGTGCAACTTTGCCCATTGCGTACACCCCTTTCTCTGTCCTAGCCCGTCTTTCCGGGCTTATCTCGGATCTACCCTCCCAGATTCAGAACAATTGGGTGGCGCCGTCGCGGCCCGACTAGAATGCCTGCCCGCGTATTTCGGGCCCGCAACGGGGCAGGGCGAACGAGCAGGAAAGGTCGGTCCGGTCGAAGACCCGCTGGCGTACTCGAGGATCGGTCTGGTCGGCAGCGGTGAGTTCACCCCCGCCATGGCCGACATCGACCGGGAGGTCCTCGCCACGATCGGGCCGTCCCCGCGGGTGGTCATCCTCCCCACGGCGTCCGCCGGGGAGAATCCCGAGGAGTGGGCGACCTGGGGGGTTGGGCACTTTCTCCGTCTGGGCGCTCGGTCGATCGCCCTCATGGTCCTCGAGCGCAGCCACGCCGAGGACCAGGACAACGTCGAACAGATGGAGCGGGCCGACCTGCTCTACATCTCCGGCGGCAAGCCCGCCAGGCTGCTCGAGTCCCTGGAGGGGTCGCCGCTGTGGAACGGCTTCCTCCTGGCCCGGCGCGAGGGGGCCTGGCTGATGGGCTGCAGCGCCGGCGCCATGGCGCTCGGCGACTGGACGCTCGTGCACCGCCCGGAGGATGGCGACGGCACCCCCACGGAGTGGCAGCCGGGCCTCGGCATGCTCCAGGGCATGGCGGTCGTCCCCCACTTCGATGCCTGGCCGGAGGCGGAGGACCTGACCTCCCAGATCGCCGGGGCGTGCCGGGTCTTCGGGATCGACGAGGACACTGCGGTCCTCCTGGAACGGGGCCACGCCCGGGTTGCCGGCAAGGGGGTCGCCCGCTTCATCGAGGGAGATGCCTGCAACCTGCTGCTGCCCGGCCAGGATCTCGACCTCTTCGGCTGAGGCTGGCTCTACCGGGGCTGAACCCCCGCTCGGCGCTCGGAAACCCTACTAGGGTGGCCTAGAGCCCCGATCGGCTTGGTGACCGGTTCAGGTCGAACCGGTCACCAAACCGGGGGACGTCGGTCAGGCGAGGTCGAAGCGATCGAGGTTCATGACCTTGTTCCACGCAGCTACGAAGTCGCCGACGAACTTCTCCTTCGAATCGTCACATGCGTAGACCTCGGAAATGGCTCGGAGTTGAGAGTTCGAACCGAAGACAAGGTCAACGGCGGTGGCAGTCCACTTGACGTCGCCTGTTGCCCGATCCCGACCCTCGTACACGTTCTCAGCCCAGGTGGACGCCTTCCAGTCCGTGCTCATGTCGAGCAGGTTCACGAAGAAGTCGTTGGTCAGCATCTCGGGCCGGTCGGTGAACATCCCGAGGTGGGATTGTCCGAAGTTGGCGTTCAGGGCACGCATGCCGCCGATGAGAACGGTCATCTCGGGGGCGGTCAGCGTCAACAGGTTGGCCCGGTCCAGCAGCAACTCCTCCGCCGGCAGCTTGTGCCCGGGTGGGAAGTAGTTGCGGAACCCATCGGCGGTCGGTTCGAGCACGGCAAACGACTCCACGTCGGTCTGCTCCTGCGCGGCGTCCGTGCGTCCCGGTGCGAAGGGAACCGTGACGTCGACGCCGGCGTTCTTCGCCGCCTGCTCGACGGCCGCGCAGCCGCCCAGGATGATGAGGTCAGCGAGCGAGATCTTTGTTCCGTCCGACTGTGAGCTGTTGAAGTCCTGCCGGATCTCCTCGAGGGCCTCCAGCACCTTGGCAAGTTCGGGTGGTTGGTTGACCTCCCAGTCCTTTTGTGGCGCAAGGCGAACCCGTGCCCCGTTCGCCCCGCCCCGCTTGTCTGTGCCGCGGAAGGTTGCCGCCGACGCCCAGGCGGCGGAGACCAGCTGGGAGACGGACAGTCCCGAGGCGAGGATCTGGCCCTTGAGGGCAGCGATGTCCTCTTCGCCGACCAGTTCATGGTCGACCTCGGGGACGGGGTCCTGCCACAGCAGCTGCTCCGAGGGAACCAACGGGCCGAGGTAACGCGTGACGGGTCCCATATCGCGGTGCGTCAGCTTGAACCACGCCCTGGCGAACGCGTCTGCGAGCTGCTCAGGGTTCTCGTGGAAGCGTTTCAGGATCGGGGCGTAGATCGGGTCCACCGTGAGAGCCAAGTCCGTCGTCAGCATCATCGGGGCGTGCCTCTTCGACGGATCATGAGCATCGGGCACCGTGCCCTGGGCCGAGGGATCCTTGGAAGTCCACTGCTTGGCACCGGCGGGGCTCGTCGTCAGCTCCCACTCGTACGTCAGCAGGTTGTTGAGGAACCCGTTGTCCCACTTCGCCGGCTCGTTGGTCCACGCACCCTCGAGCCCGCTGGTGAGCGTGTCGGAGCCCTTGCCGCTGCCGAAGGTGTTCCTCCAGCCGAGGCCTTGCTCCTCGAGGGGGGCGGCTTCGGGTTCGGGACCGACGTAGTCCGCACTCACCGCGCCGTGGGTCTTGCCGAACGTATGGCCGCCGACGATAAGCGCAACGGTCTCCTCGTCGTTCATCGCCATCCGAGCAAAGGTCTCACGAATGTCCCTGGCTGCAGCCAGCGGATCCGGGTTGCCGTTCGGTCCCTCCGGGTTCACGTAGATCAGGCCCATCTGCACGGCGCCGAAAGGATGGGCAAGCTCCCGGTCACCGCTGTAGCGCTCATCGCCGAGCCAGGTGTCCTCATGGCCCCAGTGGATCTCGTCGGGCTCCCAAATGTCCTCTCGCCCGAAGCCGAAGCCGAACGTCTTGAACCCCATCGATTCCAGGGCACAGTTGCCGGCGAAGATCATCAGATCCGCCCAGGAGATCTTCCGGCCGTACTTCTGCTTGACCGGCCAGAGCACCCGGCGCGCCTTGTCGAGGTTCGCGTTGTCGGGCCAGCTGTTGAGGGGGGCAAAGCGCTGAGCGCCGGTTCCGCCACCGCCCCGACCATCGGCGATGCGGTACGTGCCCGCGGCATGCCACGCCATCCGGATCATGAGCGGCCCGTAGTGGCCGTAGTCGGCCGGCCACCAGCCCTGCGACGTCGTCATCACCTCTATGATGTCCTGCTTCAGCGCGTCGACGTCGAGGGTCTTGAGCTCTTCTGCGTAGTTGAAACCCTCGCCCATCGGATTGGACGCGGGCGAGTGCTGGTGGAGCACCGACAGGTCGAGCTGATTCGGCCACCAGTCCTGGTTCGACCGGGGCTGATGCGGCTTGAGAGTCGGGGCGTGGATTGCTGGGCTCTCGCTTTCACTGTAGTCAGACACGTTGGTTTTTCTCCTCTCTCCCTGCTTTCCTCAGATGGCGCTGTGCTCTTGACCCTGGTTGCTCTGGATCCAAGGCTGTGTCGCCCGGTTTGTGTCGGACGCTGCCTGTCCGCTTCCCGTTGCCGGACGAGGCAGAAGTTGCCGCGACGCACTCGGGGCATCGGCCCCAGTAGATGACCTCGGCTTCGTCGATCTCGTAGCCGGAGTCGTCGGCGGCCGTCAGGCACGGAGTGACGCCGACCGCGCAATCGACGTCGACCATCCGGCCGCAGGTTCGGCAGATGAGGTGGTGGTGGTTGTCACCGACCCGGTTCTCGTAGCGGGCCGGCGACCTGGCGGGCTGGATGCGCCGAAGGAGACCCTTATCGGTGAGGACCGAGAGGGCGTCGTACACCGCCTGACGTGAGATGGCACCGATCCCGGCCCGTACGGCCTTATCGATGTCGTCCGCTGTGCTGTGCGGTCGGTCGGACACCGCCCGCAGAACCGCCAGACGCTGGGCCGTGACGGCCAGACCGTGCTGCCGGAGAAGCATCGTTGTCAACAGCATGTCTCCCTGGCTGGACACACCCTGAGCCTAACCGAAATACTGGAGTGAGTCTAGATCTGGCTGGATACGATTTCCCGACCGGATCGCCATCCGGTCGATGAGCGCAATGGCACGTCGTCGTCACCAAGCGCGTGGTATCGAGCCCACAACTTCAGCATCGTGGCCGGCTGCCTGGCCCGTCGAGATCTCGCGCTCCCACGAGCTGCCTGCCGAACGGCCCTTCATGGACGTTGCTCTCCTCAGGGTGCTGTTCGCGCAGGCCAGCCTCGCTGGTGTACTGCTCATCGGCGAAGCCGGTGCAGGACCTTCTCGGCTACCCGACAGGACGGGATCGCCATTCGTCCTGGATGTGCTCGGTCATGCTGGGCTGGCCTGCCCCCACCGCCGCTTCTGAGTGATAGATCCGTCGTCTCATGGGTTCCTGCCCATGCTGGTAGTTGCGTGCATCCGCACCGCGTGGTCGGTGTCGATCAGGGTTTCCTCGCTGGGGCCGATCTGGTTGTGGACGAGCTGTCAGCGGTCCCGGGGCACCCACGTCTCCGCTGACTTCCGACAAACCGCCGCGTGATCGCGGCCCCCCGGGCGCTTCGGAAGGGCTGGCCATCCCGCAGCCCCTTGGCGCTACGGCAGCCGACACCACCTGAACAAGAGACGACATGGGGTACGTCATCCCCTCGGCCAACCATCGGCGACCTACGGCAACTCGAGCCGACCAAGAAGCTCATCGACAAGGGCAATGAGGGAGCCAGCGATCGTGGCAGGATCTTCGGCTCCGCCCATCGAGCGTACGGCCATCGTCACACCTTCACTGTCTGGCTCACCAAAGAGTGCCGGCAGAAGCTCGATGGCCTCCGTTGTCACGCCTGCCGACAGGGACTAGCGGTGCCTGCTCTGGCGCTGGTCCTGCTGCTGGGGCCCCGGGCTGGCCGGCGCGGAGGGGTAGGGGCTCCAGGAACCCGATCCGTTCCACGACCCGGTGAGGCCCGACCACGACCCGCTACCGGGGGAGGCGTTCCCGGGGCTGCCGGGGAGGCCCGTGCCTGGCGTGGGAGGCTGGCTGGGGATTTGGGGCAGGAACTGCGTCCACCAGGGGGCGGGCGACGTGGTGGAGGTCCGCTTCGGGACCTTCGGGAGAGAGGGCAGCTGGGTGGGTGCAACCGTCGGAAGACCCCTGGGCAGGTTGGGCACGAGGTTCAACAGGCCATTCAGGCCGTTGCCGCTGGTGCCCGTGGTGCCGCTGGTGCCACTCGTGGGCGCCGGCGCGTTGCCCGTCCCTGTTTCGGGGCCCGCGACCGCCGGCACGGTGGAGAGCGCTTCCTGCAAGGCCGAGCCGACCTGCTGAGCACAGCCCCGGGCGGCGGTGACCACTGCCTTGGCATCCTCGGCGAGCGCCTGGAGCTGGGCGCCCGTCCTGGCCATGATGGCCGCCTGCACCAGCTTCTGGATCGCGGAGGTGAGCGAGGCGGCGCAGCCCTGGACGGCGCCGGAGATGGCTTTGGCCGCCGCCGCGTCCCGGGCGGTGTCGCCGTCCGTGCCCTTCGTGCCTGCGGGGGGCGATGCGGGTGCGCTGGCAACGATGGCCGGCAGGGCGCATCCGACCGACTCCTGGGCCAGCGCCGTGGCGCGCTCGGCCAGCGACTGGGCAAGCGCAGGGCCGCTGGCACCTGCCGCCGAGTCGAGCAACTGGGAGGCGATGGCGCTCACGTTCTGCGTGCAGGCCCGGGTCGACGCCACCGTCGACGTGGTCAGCGTGGCAGGCCGCTCAGCGGCGGTGGCTACCTGCTGAACGATGCTTTCCACCGCCGAGGCCACCTTGCCGGCCTGCGCCTGGGCGTCGGCCTCGGCGGTGGCCTCAGGGTTGGGGAGCCTGACGCCGACGTTGCCGGCAGCCCCGGCAACCGCACTCTGCAGCGAGCTCGGCAGGAACCCCGCTGCGGCCAGGCCGCCGGTGGCGGCCGTGGCTGCCACGACCCCGAAGATGGCGATCTTGGCGGTGATCGACCCCCCGAAGATGCTGCCGAACACCAGTCGCTTCCTCCATCGCGGCCTGCGGCCCCGGTCGTCGTTCTGGACGCCGGCGGGGAGGCTGGCGGGGAGGCCGGCGTCCGACCTTCCGCTGGCTTCGGCAGGGTTTCCCGTGGGGGTGGCCTCGATCTCGGTGGGGATGCGCCGCCTTGCGGTGGGGCTGGCCTGCGGTGGCGGTTGCGTCCATTGGACGTTGAGCTGGGCGGCAGCGACGATCTGCGAGAGGTGGGCCTGCCGGGTCGCGGCCGCCGGCTCCGTCACGTACCTGGACTTCACCTCCTGGAAGAACATGACCAGGGCCTCGGCGTCGCGCGCGTCGCTCGGTGCCTTGCCGGCAAGGAGCCGATCAAGGTCAGCGTCGCTCAGGTGAGCCACCTGGTCCATCCCATCCGGGCTACCGTCGGACGGCTTCAAAACGGTACGCCCTCCCTGGAGAATTCCCGAGCGATCGCGGCGATGCCCCGCCGCTGCAGCGCCTTCACCGCACCGAGGTTCTTGCCGACGACCTGGGCGGTCTCGACGAGCGTCAGGCCCGCGATGACCCTGAGCAGCAGCACCTCTCGTTGATCGGGGGCACACCGGTCGATGATCGCCTGCACGGTGTGGGTGTTGAGGTGGTCCATCGCCTCACGCTCCACGTTGCCGTGGGCCTTGCGTTCGAGCATCTCGAAGCGCAGGGTGGCCTGGGGGTGGCGGATCCGGCGGCGCCGGTCGTCGACCATCCGATGGTGAGCGATGACGAAGACCCACGACCGGAAGTTCGCCTCGTCGCCCTCGAACTTGCCGACATCCTGGACGACGCGCAGGAAGACCTCCGCCGTCAGGTCCTCGGGATCAGGCACGCCGTTGGCCCGGAGGTAGCCGGTGACCGCAGGGGCGAGCTCTTCGTAGATCGCTGCCCACGCCCAGGGAGCGGCCTGCCTGGCTCCCTCGATGGTCGTCTGGAAGTCGTCCGCCAACCCCACCGCGCGCCTCCCTGCCGTCCGACGTGTCCCGACACCGACGGGCGTAGGGCTCACCCGTCTTGAGGCGCTCTACCCTTTCAGATTCGTGGGCCCAAAGGGAAATCTGGGGGGAAATCTGAGGGGATCGACGTGAACGTGCAGTTCAGCGGCACAGTCTGACTTGGCGAGGCTCTTCAGCGAGGAGCTATGCCTTCGGGGTCCTGGGCTTCCGCGGCTTGGGAGTGGCCGCAGGCTTGTTCTCACTGACACGTTTGGTTGCTTTGGCAGCCTTGGGTGCGACGGCCTTCGGTGCGGTGGTCTTGGGTGCGGCGGCCCGGGGCGCCGCAGCCTTGGGTGCGGCGGCGGCCGCTGCCGCGGGCTCGGTCGTGCTGGCCGGCGCAGCCTTGCTCGTTTGTCCCACCGGGGTCGCCTCGATCTGATGACTGTGGAGGATCCCGTCCGTGAACAGCTGGCCGCTCATCTGGCAGTAGACCCGGAACTGCAGCATCCCTATGGACGAATCCTCGGGTCCGGCCTTCGGGGCGGGCACGGCGGCCCCGGCGGCGAAGAAGTCACCCCCGCCTTCGGCAGTCTCCTGGTAGTCGAGCGGGATCGTCTCGGCATGCAGGACGCCACCCGGGCCCAGGACGTAGAGGTCGATCCAGACATCCTTGTCGTAGGCCACGTTGCGGACCCAGGCGAGGAGCGACAGGGCGATGGCCTCTCCGGATGGGCGGTCCCCGAGACGCACGAGGCGCAGGCCGGGGGCAGCTCCCGGCGACACCGCCTGCTCGAAGACGTTCACCATCTCGGGGCTGACCGTTGCGTCGGGGCGGACATCGACGGGACTTGACGACGATCCTGGCTCCATCAAGCCGACGGCGCCGGTCTCCGGCTTGCCTGATCCCTGTGTGCTTCTCCTGGGCATGTTCGTCTCCTCGTGTGTTGTTGCTCGCCACCGAAGGCGGCGATGCTGGGGCCGGTATGGCATGCGTGGCCTCGGGGTGGCTGCGGAGCTAACGGTCGATCGTGGAGCGTTGCACCAGGATCGCCGGTAGGGTGGTCCCGGTCGGGCGTGCCCGAGGGATCACCGAGGACACCGCAAAGAGGCAACCGCTGGCCGAAATTTACCATACCTGCACCCCCGAGCTTCGAGGGCCGTCCTCAGCGGATTGGCAGACAAACGACGGCGGGGCGCGGCACCCGTGCCGGTGTAGCATCCCGGGGTGGACATCCCCATCCGGCAGCGGCTGGGCATGGACGTGGCGCCGGAGGAATACCGGGCCATCCGCAGCCTGTGGATCGCCCATTCGAAGGCCGAGGACGGGCGTGATCTCCAGGGCCTGATCGACACGCTGTCCGAGGACTGCGTCTACGAGCTCGTGGGATCCGGGCACCGCTGGGAGGGCCACGAGGGCGCCCGGCGCTTCTACACCGAATTCCTCTCCGCCTTCCCCGACGTGCATTTCGATCTGACCGACATCGTCATCGGTCCGCAGGGCGTCATCGAGGTGGCGACGCTGACCGGCACATTCCGAGGGCCGTGGCTCGGGACCCCACCGACCGGCGAGGCGGTCTCCGAGACCATCGTCATCTCCTTCCCCTGGGACCCTGCGACGCAGCGCTTCGCCGGAGAGCGCGTCGTGGTGGCAGGGCGGTCGCTGCTGGGGACAGGCTGAGGCGTGCTCGAACTCAAGTTTCGCTGCGACGTCTGTGGGTTTGAGACTGCCAACCCCACGATGATGCACGTCTGCGCCTCATGTGAGCGCCGGGTCTGCGACCAGTGCCGGGACGCGCACTCCAGGAGTCACCGCTCCGGCTCGTGAGCGGCAGAGCGGCAACCAGGTCCCCGCTCCCGCGGGCTACTTGGGGATGATCTTCTGGAAGTACTTCTCCGCCTCTGACAGCGGGGCATCGGGCTTGTTGCGAGTGGGCGGGACCCACTCCTCGGATGCCGGCTTCTCTTCCTCCGCCGGAGCCGGCTTCTCGAAGCTCGGGGCCTCGAAGCCGGGGATCTTGCTGAAGTAGTCCTTCGCCTTGTCGGCCTCTTCGCGGGCCGGATCGCGATCTTCTGGACCAGCCATCATTGACCTCCTTCGTCGCAGGATCTCTTCAACCACCTTATCCAATACCCGGGCACTTGCTGCATATCATGCACTTGAGATGTCCGAAACCCCCCCAGGCGCCCCTCAAGGCGCCGGATCAACGAACGCGGATCAAGGCGCCGGATCAACGAACGCGGAAGCCCCTCGGTTGGTGGCCTACGTCCTCGGTGGCGGAGGCGATCTCGGTGCGAACGAGGTCGGGATGCTGAGGGCCCTGCTCGAGCGGGACATCCTGCCGGATCTCATCGTCGGGTCCTCGATCGGGGCCATCAATGGTGCCGCCATCGCCGCCGAGCCGAGCCTGCAGATGCTCGACCGCCTCGAGGCCGTCTGGCGCCGCCTCGGCAAGGAGCGCATCTTCGACTCCCCCTTCCGCATCGCCAGCACCCTCATCCGGGAGCGTACGCACCTCAACACTGGCCTGCCGCTGCGCCGCCTTCTTGACCGCCTCCTGCCCGTGAGGACGTTCGAGGAGCTTGCCGTCCCGTTCCAGTGCGTCGCGGCGTGCATCGAGCGGGCCGCGGAGCACTGGTTCACCGAGGGTTGCCTCATCGACGCCATCGTCGCCTCCTCGGCTGTACCCGGCCTGCTCCCGGTGGTCGAGATCGGCGGTGAGCATTTCATGGACGGCGGGATCGTCAACAGCATCCCGATCGAGCGGGCCATCGCCCTTGGCGCCACGGAGCTGTACATCCTCCACGTCGGCCGGGTCGAGCGGCCGCTGCAGCCACCGCGCAACCTCCTGCAGGTGATGACCGTCGCGTTTGAGATCGCCCGCCGGCATCGCTTCGCCCATGACATGGCGCACCTCCCCCCTGGCATCGTGGCCCACGTCCTGCCCACCGGCGAGGAGGGGCCCGGCTCGTCCATCCGGACCTGGGACTTTGAGGCCGTCGGCCAGCGCATTGCCCGCGCCTACGAGGCGACCCGCGTGTACCTCGACGGTTTGGCCCGATCTCCCGGCCGGGAGGGGGTCCAGGGGGAGGAGCAGCCCCCCGGAGCGGCAGCGGAGGGGGATAAGCTGCGGATCCCCCTGGCAGGTCAGCCGCTTCCGGAGGGAGCGGATGACCTGGGGCAGGAGTAGAGTTGTGGGGTCCGGGGGGGCGACAGACATGATCCGTGTACCGCCGAGGCTTGTTCGCCGGACCGTCCTCGCGCCGGTGGTGCTGTGCTGCTGCATCCTCCTCGTCGTCGCCTCTCCCATCCTGTTCCTCCTGGCCGCCATCGGCGACCTCTTCGCCGGCGGTCGCCGGAGCCTGCGCTTCGTCGCCTTCGGCGTCACCTACTGCGCCTACGAGGTCGCCGGCCTCCTCGCGGTCTTCTGGCTCTGGATCGTCTCGGGCGCAGGCGCCCGGATCCGCACGCCCGCCTTTGCCGAGCGGCACTACCGGCTCATGGCCTGGTGGCTCAGGGGACTGCAGACGGTCGCCACCCGGCTGTTCCACATCGAGGTCCACATCGAGGAACGGCGTCCGCCCGAGCCCGGGCCGATCCTCGTCTTCAGCCGGCACGGTGGCGCCGGCAACTCCCTGCTGCTCGTGGCGACCCTGCTCCTGGACTACGGCCGCCGCCCGCGCATCATCATGCTCGAGAAGCTTCAGTGGGAGCCGCTGTTCGACACCCTGCTCAACCGGCTGCCCAACCGGTTCATCCGCCACGGCGCCTCCGGCCGCGAGGCGCAGCTCGAGGCCATCGGCGCTCTGGCGAGCGGGCTGGGCGACCGGGACGCCTTCGTGCTGTTCCCCGAGGGCCACGACTTCAAGCCGCAGCTCCGGGAGCGTGCGATCGCCCACCTGCGGAAGGGGGGTCACCACGATTCCGCCGCCCGGGCCGAGCGGATGGCCAACGTCCTGCCGCCTCGCCACGGCGGCGTCATGGCCGCCATCAGGAACGCCCCGGACGCCGACATCGTGTTCGTGGCCCACACCCTGTTCGAGGACGTGGGGTCGATCGGACAGCTCTGGCAGCGCATCCCGCTCAAGGAGCCGGTCCTGGCCCGCTTCTGGCGCATCCCGGTTGCCGAGGTGCCGGAGGGGACCGAGGAGCAGATCGCCTGGCTCTACGGCTGGTGGTCCCGTATCGACGCCTGGATCTCCGACAAGGTCACCGAAGCTGACGAGGTCCTCGACGATCTGAGCGAAGAGATCGCCGCCCCGCCGACCTCCGACCTCTCCGACCCCAGCACGACGCTGCCGTAGGTCAGGGTCCTCTGGAGGAGAGAGAGGCGGTCACGTCCCGGTCTCAGGAGGCCGGGTCGGGCTCCGGGGGACGCACGTCGTCGATCACGTCGATGAACAGGTCCAGCAGGTCAGGGTCGAAGTGCCTGCCCCGGCCCGACCGCATGTGCGCGAGGGCGTCGGCGCGGGAGAGTGCGAGACGGTAGACCCGGTCGCTCGTGAGGGCGTCGAAAACGTCGGCGAGGGCGGTGACCCGGCCCTCGGGCGGGATGTCCTCACCGGCGAGGCCGTTGGGGTAGCCGGTGCCGTCCCAGCGCTCGTGGTGCGTCAGGGCGATGCTGGCGCCGAGCTGCAGCAACGGGGATGCGGAGTCCGAGAGCATCCGGTGCCCGATGACGGTGTGGCGCTGCATGACCTCCTGCTCCTCGGCGCTCAGGGGCCCCGGCTTCAGCAGGACGGCGTCGGGAACGCCGATCTTGCCAACGTCGTGGAGGGCCGACGCCAGCCGCATGTCCTTCGGCGTCGCGGCAGCGATGTCTGCCTGCTCCGCGAGGAAGGCGGACAGGTAGCTCATCCGCCGGATGTGGTTGCCGGTCTCCTCGTCCCGGGCCGACAGCGCGCCCGACAGCCGCCCGATGACCTCCTCGGTCGTGATGGGAGCGGTTGCCGGGTCGTCCAGCGGGGCGATCGTGCGGTTGAGCGTGCGGTGGCGGGCCACCTTCTCCTCCAGTTCCCGGATGTACTCGCGGTTGCGCATCTCCAGCTCACGGCGGTGCAGGGCGTTCGTGATGTTGATCAGCAACTCGCTCATGCGGAACGGCTTGACGACGTAGCCGTACGCTCCCGTCTGGAAGGCGGTCTCGACGAGCTCGTGGTCGTCGGAGGCGGTGACCATCACGGGCGCCGTGCTGAGACACTCGGCGGCGACGTGCTTCAGCAGGTCGATGCCGGACTCCCCGGGCATCCGGACGTCGATGAGGATGGCGGCGAAGTCCTGCTCATCCAGGCGCTGCCGGGCCTCGGCGGCGTCGGCGGCGGTCTGGCCGGCGTACCCGCTGGACTCGAGCATCCTGACGAGAAGCTGGCGGACCAGCGGGTCGTCGTCGACGACGAGGATGCTGCGCCCGGCCCCCCGGGCACCCGACCGCGACCCGGGACCTCTGCCCTCAGCCGGCATCGTGAGGCCCCGATCCCACCCTACCACCCTTGTCCCCCATGTTTGGTCCAGCCTATGTTGCCGGTGGGCAGTCCGCCCACCCGAGCAGTATCCCCGGCGTGGTCGTACCTCGCGGCCCCCTACCCGCCCGGCAGGGTGCGAACCGAGCATTTCGGCGCGTAACCTCTGTAGGAAGAGCCGCGCCGCGAGTAGCCTGGATCCGTGGACGAGTGGACCGGGGTGGCGGGGAAGCGGGTCGTGATGACCGGGGCGACCAACGGCATCGGCCTGGCCGCCGCGGAAGACCTTGCCGCGCTGGGGGCCCAGCTCACGGTCGTCGCCCGGAGCCCGGAGCGGGCCGCAGTTGCCGTGGACCGGATTCGTGAGGAAGCCGCGGATGCGCCCGTGCCGGAGGTTGTCATTGCGGACCTCTCGTCCCAGGCGGAGGTGCGCCGCCTCGCTGGGGAGTTGCTGGACCGCGACGAACGCATCGACGTGCTCGTCAACAACGCCGGCGCCATGTTCCGTACCCGCCGGCTCACCGTGGACGGCATCGAGGAGACCTGGGCGCTCAACCACCTGGCACCCTTCCTGCTCACCAACCTCCTCCTCGACCGCCTGAAGCAGTACCCCCCGGCCCGCATCATCACGACGGCCTCGGATGCCCACCGAGGCTCCCATATCCCGTTCGACGACCTCGGCGCCGAGGCCTCCTGGAAGGGGAGAGGCTACGCCCGTTACGGCGAGACCAAACTGGCGAACATCCTGTTCACGGCCGAGCTCGCCCGGTGGCTCCAGGGCAGCGGCGTCACCGCCAACTGCTTTCACCCCGGGCTGGTCGCCACCGGCTTCAACCAGAACAACGGCAGGCTGATGAAGGTAGCGATGGCGGCGATCAAGCCCTTTGCCCGCACGCCGGAGAAGGGGGCGGAGACCCTCGTGTGGCTGGCCGACTCCCCGGACGTGAGCGGCGAGAACGGCGGGTACTTCGTCGACAAACGGCGTACGCTTCCGTCGGCTGAGGCCCAGGACCTCGACGCGGCGAAGCGGCTGTGGGAAGTGAGCCGCCGCCAGGTGAGCGACCCGAGGGCCGAGGGAACGTAGGAGCAGATCGCGCGTCGACGCGCGATTGCGGACTATCCCCCGCTGCCGCAGAGCGCCGGGCGCGGGCTCGGGCAGACTGCCCGTGTTAGTGGGGGTCGCCCGCCTTGTCCTCCTCTTCCTTCATCTTCCCCCGCCCCACCTGGACGAGGCGCAGCACCGTCACCAGCCCGATGCCGCCGATCATGTTGCCCAGCGTCGCCCACAGCACGACGCGCACCCAGTCGAGGTAGCCGAACGGTGCCCCGGCATGCAGGGCGGCGAACATCTCGAGCGAGACCACGATGGCGTGGTTGAGCGATCCGGCCGCCAGGAGGAACGCGGCGGTGAAGGCGGCGACAAGCTTTCCCGGCACGGACGTCGTGCTGCGCTCCATCCAGGTCATGAGGGTGATGATCA
>WNGI01005153.1_pt1 | contig 13739 bp, 16 predicted proteins | sample 5400621 | NCBI WGS metagenome assembly WNGI01 (sample SAMN13153374, study PRJNA577476) | soil metagenome | isolation source: 20 cm soil or saprolite under Garry oak tree replicate 1 | place: USA:California | collected 2016-06-15
AATGCACCCGGAGAGAAGGCCTATAAGGGGTAGGGAATCCTGAAATGGCTTCAATCGCCTCCTTGGCACCGGGGTAGAGGAGGAAAATGGAGTATGGTCTTGGAATTGAAAATGGGTTATCCCCACGCAGTGGTTCTCCCCAGGTAGGAGGGGTCCTATTTCCCCGATATCCTCCATGATGGGTATGACAGGTATTTTGAACGTTCCCCGAGGCTTATCCGGTGCGATGATCGCCACGCCTGATTCAGAAGCAAGAGATTTGTACGGCTTTGAACCGCTTAGCAAGAATCCGCGCTTCATTCAGGACTCCAGGGTTTCGGGCAAGACGTGGATAGAAGAAGAGAGGCGCTGTCACGGTGACACTGGATATTGACATTTGGCACGTTAAATATTGAACGTTCATGAACGATCGCGATTCACCACGGTCACGCGAAGAAAAGTTAAAGACGTGGTTCATTTAATGATCACTCTCGGATCAGCGTTAGAGTTTCTTGTCGGGATAAGCTGAAATGGCCCTGTGCACATAGGACTTGAACAGAATCACTGAAGTACTCAGTGACACGCGAAAGTTCCAAGAAAGTAAAAAACATGGATTTGCAAACGGTAGTGTGACCTGAAATTCGCGTCGATTAAATAATCATTGATCAGCGCTCAGCATACCACCGAGTCCGAGTACCTTGTACCATCGTTAGTCGGAGACCGTGTGGCGAGAGTGCTGTTTTATGGATTTTGGAAGATCGGAGTCATAGTCGGTACACGGTCGCGTGCTAAATATACATCTGGGTTTAACAGAACAAAGTATTTCGGAAGATGCCGCGAAAGCTGATCAAGAACAAGAAAGCCTCCTCTTCCTACGACCCCACCACTCCGTTGACTCGGGCGAATCTGCAACTTTGTTCCAGCCATAATCATCGCCATCAACGGCTGTGATAATCTGTGCGGTTCGCTTAGCCCAGAGTCTGGCGTTCTCCGCGTCTTTCAATGCGCAATAAGCCTTGGAAAGTCGTGGGTAATGTAACTTGCAGACGTCTTTATCAACAAACCCCTCCGCATTCATTATATCAATGAATTTCAAGGAGTAAGCAACGACGTGATCATCGGGAAGAGAAATATCCTTGATCCATGTATTCAGGATAGATTCATCGTTCGGGTTGCCTACCGCCCCTCGTATATCCAGTAGGTTTCGGCGAATGTCGCTATGAGATATTTCTGAGGGAGAAAGGGAGCATGGTGGGCAGCTACAAGCGAAAGCGTATTTGGATCGTAGGATCTCTTGCCTATTCGAGCGCGACTGGAGCAAGGGGACATATGAGATGGAAATCTGTTCCCCTTTCTTGATAGGGCGTATGGCACGAAGTTCATACATAATGTCTTTGAGAATCCATCCATAAGTCGCGTTCGGAGAGCAGCTGTAATGATTGTCAGGGATTTTGAAAAAGTCCACATACAACTGTGACTGACCTGTGATTGACACGAGAAAGATCGCGACAAACACCGCCGTATACACCATCATACGGGCCTGGCAGGCGCAACGCATTGAGCGCATTAGTATTTATGATCCCCCAGATGGGATTCATTTCGGTTTTGCAGTTTGCCAACCCGACAAATGCTACACTGTCTTCCGGCTTCATCAACGCTACGGTCTGCACAAGAGTCATCTCCAAAGCAGCAGGGTCGTTGGGCATACAGAGCGGGAACAGCAATAACGGTCTTTCGCGAAGAATGAGGTCCCCGGTGTCGAGGTCTGTTAAAGCAAACATCCCCTTTCCAGCACCAGGTGCATCGTCAATACGATAATGCACCCGGAGAGAAGGCATATAAGGGGTAGGGAGACCTGGAATGGCTTCAATCGCCTCCTTGGCACCGGGGTAGAGGATAAAAATGGAGTATGGTTCCCCCACTGCCAGTGCCGTGTGGAATGGAAATTGAGTACATCTCATGTAAATAGGCCCCGCTGCAGGAAGGGTTCCAATTGCCTTGATATCCTCCGTGATGGGTATGGCAGGTATTTTGAACGCTCCTCGCGGCTTATCCGGCGCGATTGCCACGCCAGAAGACAGAGGTTTGTAAGGCTTTGAACGACTTAGCAGGAACCCGCGCTTCATTCAGGACTCCAGGGTTCTGGGCAAGACGTGGATAAAAGACGAGAGGCACTCAGGCTGTCACGGTAACACCGGATTGACAAGTTAAATATTGAGCGCTCTGAGCGATCGTAATTCACCGTCACGCGAAGAAAAGTCAAAGAGGTGGTTCCCCCGACCACCACTCTCGAATCAGCATTATAGTTCCTTGTCGAAATGACAGAATGATGGCCGAAATGCTAGGATTTGAATAGAATCGCTGACACGCGAAAGTTCCGAGAAAGTAGAAAAAAACCGTAGCGTGACCCTGAAATTCGAATCTTGAAGATCGATCGATACCCGATTGGTCAGCACACCACCGATCGAGTCCGGGTTCGTACCTTGTATCTTCGTTTGCCTGTACCCCGTTTGGAATTGGGGATCTAAATGTAACTGGAGTCATTGGGTTCAATTGAAATGACATTCGGTAGCCTGACCGTGTGCTAAATACACATATGGGTTTTGGTGAGCCAGAAGTACAACAGAACAAGATGTCCATGCAAATCCCAAGCTGATCAAGAACAAGAAAGCTTTCTCTTCCTACGACCCCACCAATCCGTTGACTCGGGCGAATCAGCAACTTTATTCCAGCCCATATCATCGCCACCGGCAGCTGTGACCATCAGCGCCATTCGTTTAGCCCAAATTTTAGCATTCTTTGCGTCTTTCAACGCGCAGTAAACCTTGGTAAGTCGAGAGTAGTACATCTTGCAAATGTCCACGTCGACGAGTCTCTCCTCTTCCAGCATGGTGACGCACTTCATGGTATGGCTGATGATGTAGTCATCAGGAACAGAGGTATTCTCGCACCATGCGTTTAGCATAGAATTATCGTAGGCTGCACTTTCGATCGCCCTGGATAATCCCAGGAACACTCGACGACCATCGCTGGGAGAGAATTCTGACGGTGGTATGGAGCAAGCTGATCACCTGCATGTGAATGCGTAGAAGGACTGTAGATGTTCTTGCCGAGCTGAGCGGTTCCGGAGATAACTAACATATGCGATGCAAATCTCTTCTCCTTTCTTGATAGGGCGTAGAGCGCGGAGCTCATACATGAGATCTTTGAGGACCCATCGATAAGTCGCGTTCGGAGAGCAGCTGTAATGCGTCAGAGACTCTGAAAGTCAATATATGCGGCTACTGACCTGTGATTGGCGCGAGAGATGTCGCGACAAATGCAAGTGTATTTACCATCGTATTCGCCCGGCATGCGGTGTGCATCGAGGCCATTGGTTCTCAAGATACCTGCAGCGGGACCCCCCTGGGTCTTGCAGTTGGCCAAGCCAAAGTAGTCTTGGATGTCTGCCGGCTTCATCTTTAACACAGTCTGCAAAATGACCGCGTCCATGCCAGCGTAAGTGTTGGTCTCGGAGGGAATGGCTAGCGGGAACAAGCATAATGGTCTTTCGCGGGCAATGAGGTCCCCGGTGTGGAGGTCGGTTAAGGCAAACATGCCTTTTCCGGCACCTGGCGCGTCGCCAATGCGGTAATGCACCCGGATAGAAGGCCTGTAAGGAGTAGGAAATCCTGGCATGGCTGCAAACGCTTCCTTGGCACCGGTAAAAAGGAGAGAAATGGTATATGGTTCCGTGGTATGACCGTCGTCATCGTATGGCAACTTGATTGCCTGCGTCTGCATGCTCCCCCCAGGGAAGCGTCCGAGGTCCGGGATATTTTCATCAATGATGGCTATAGATGGTATTTTGAATGCTCCTTGCGGCTGATTCTGTGTAAGAGATCCGTCTGGTTTCGAACTGACATCCGAACAGTGGTCGTCGGCAGTTTTTTTCGATGCGATTACCGTACTAGAAGCAAGTTTTGAAGAGGTGTCTGAGCGTCTCAGGAACCCGCGCTTCATCCAGGACGCCATAGTTTGGGGCAGGGGACAGAACTGTACGTGACGTCAACTTGCAACGCCACCAGTGTGACACGCGGTGCGCGATCTGGTTGACGAACACTCTCCAATCAGCGCTAGAGTTGGAATAATAGGACGATCTTGCGCATATAGGACTTGAACAGAGTCACTAACACGCGAAAGTTCCGAGAAAGTAAAAAATCCGTGGAATTCTGATCAACTGATAAGCACACCAGCGAAGTCCGAGTCCTTGCATCATCGTTAGCCATGGGATTCTGCGGCGAGAGTCCCATGACGTTCGGTACTAAATATACATCATGAGTCAATAGTACAACAGAACAAGGTATGAAGATGACGCGAAGCCGATCAAGGAAACCTTCTCTTCCTACGACCCCACCAGTCCGTTGACTCTGGAGAATCGGCAATTTTATTCCAGCCCATATCATCGCCATCGGCAGCTGTGACCATCAGCGCCATTCGTTTAGCCCAAATTTTAGCATTCTTTACGTCTTTCAACGCGCAATAGGCCTTTGTGAGTCGAGAGTAGTACATCTTGCAAATGTCTTTCTGGACGAGTTTCTCCTCTTCCAGCATGGTGACGAACTTCATGGTATGGCTGATGACTTGGTCATCGGGAAGTGAGGTATTCTGACACCATGCGTTTAGCATAGAATCGTCGTTTGGATTTTCGTTCACCCTAGAGAATTCCAGTAACCCTCGACAAATATCGCTGCGAGGGATTTCTGACGGTGGTTTGGAGCAAGCTGAACACCTGCATGTGAATGCGTAAAAGGACTGTAGATGTTCTTGCCGAGCTGAGCGGTTCCGGAGATAATTAACATATGCGATGCAAATCTCTTCTCCTTTCTTGATAGGGCGTAGAGCGCGGAGCTCATACATGAGATCTTTGAGGACCCATCGATAAGTCGCGTTCGGAGAGCAGCTGTAATGATTGTCAGAGACTCTGAAAGTCAATACGCGGCTACTGACCTGTGATTGGCACGACAGAGGTCGCGACAAATGCAAGTGTATTTACCATCGTATTCGCCCGGCATGCGGTAGGCATCGAGACCATTGGTTCTCAAGATACCTGCAGGGCGACCTCCGGTCTTGCAGTTGGTCAAGTCAAAGTAGTCTTGGATGTCTGCTGGCTTCATCTTCAACAGAGTCTGCATAACAACCTCGTTCATGCCAGCGTAAGTGTTGGTCTCGGAGGGAATGGCTGCCGGGAACAAGCATAATGGTCTTTCGCGAGCAATGAGGTCCCCGGTGTGGAGGTCGGTTAAGGCCAACATGCCCTTTCCGGCACCCGGCGCATCGCCAATACGGTAATGCACCCGGATAGAGGGCCTGTAAGGAGTAGGAAATTCTGGAATGGCCGCAAACGCTTCCTTGGCACCGGTATAAAGGAGAGAAACGGTATATGGTTCCGTGGTATGACTGTCATCATCGTATGGCAACTTGACTACCTGCGTCTGCATGCTCCCCCCAGGGAAGCGTCCAACGGACGGGATATTTTGATCAATGATCACTATAGCTGGTATTTTGAACGTTTCCTGCGGCTGATCTTGTGTAAGTGATCTGTCTGGTTTTGAACTGATATCGGAAGAGTGATCGGTTTTCGATGCACGATAAGCTGTTCCTGAACTTTGGAGGAACCCGCGCTTCATCCAGGACTCCATTGTAGTTGATGGGATCCTTTGTGACAGGTGACTGTGACATGCGCGTCAATACGCGATCTGGTCTCTGCAGACATGAGTGACAGGTGGGATTCGCTCTCGGGCCGTCGTTCTGTTCCTGGTTCTGTCATCTCGCCTCTTTTAAGCCTCCCGAAATCTCCGATGCCCTTTTTATTCCTCTCCACTTCTCCCGTTTCTGAGAAATGTCTTTTTCCCTCCTCCTTCTTCCCGCCTTTCTGCTTATCATCCTTCGGCTCTACTTGTCTCCGTGTTTCAAATACCCGCCGGGTCCAAGGCCTCTGCCTCTTCTCGGAAATGTTCTCGACGTTCCCGTAGAACGCCCAGAAGAACGTTTCGCGGAATGGGGTTTTCATTACGGTACATTGCTTCCGGCCGATCCTGGTATATCTAACAAGAAACACAGGCGACTTGGTCTATATTCGTCTATTTCAACAACCTGTCCTCATTCTTAACAGCTTACGAGCTGCCCGCGAGATTCTGGAACAGCGCGGGGCCATCTATTCAGACCGCCCACGCTTCGTCCTATTTTCAGAATTGTGCGTCTAGCTAACCGAGTATTTTTGACATCATCCACTGATCCGCTTACGACAGAATGGGCTGGGCGAGCGCGTCGACGCATGTGCGATAGTGAGTGCTTATTTGACTAGTAGGCCGGCCCTCGAGATCGAATTTATTATTCGGCAGTGGTCCGCGGTTCCGGAAGCATCGTCGGTTCGTGAACTTGACGTTCAACCAACGAGCTACCGCACGTCTGCAGCCGTTGCAAGTGAAAGAAACCTTCACTCTCGTGGGCGGCTTCATGCAGGAGCCGAAATTATTCATCCAGCATTTCAGAAGGCAAGTAAGCTCAGACGATATTCAGCGATTTTTTAATTCGCCAAAAGGTTCGCCGCTGCAACGATTCTCAAGATAACGTATGGCCGAGAGATCACATCCGTAGAAGATCCTTTTGTCCTTTTAGGTATGCCAATTCATTCCGTCGTCATGCGCTATTTTTTCGACGTTGACACCGTTTGGCAAGCGGAACGGGCGGGAACATTGACAGTGGAGTCAGGTTCTCCGGCTGCCACTTTGGTCGATTATTTTCCAATTATCAGGTAACTTAATATCGCCCGTCAATACTTATTATGCGGAAGGCAGCTTATCGTACGTAAAGACACATTCCGACGTGGGCACCTTTTGCCGGTTTCAAACGCAGAGCATTGGAAGCGAGAAAAGCAGTTGAAAAGATGATGGATGTACCTTTCGAGCTAGTAAAAGAAGATTTGGTAAGGTCGGATGTGGCTACAGCCTCGGATACGTCTGACGTGCAGACAGAGGACCGGGCGCGCAGTGCCGTCCTACACCTCCACGCTTTTAGAAGCTCACCGCAAGCCAGATGGTAAGGTTGACCTAGAAGATGAGTATGATATCAAAGGGTCGGCCGGCACCCTTTATGCTGGTGAGCCAATCGATGTTTACCGCGGCCAGGCTAATTTACGGCCCTTAGCTGCTGCAGAGACGGTAATGGCAAAACTTATTCGCGCGCTACTGATTAACAACTCTGTAGACTGTTGCCGTGCTCGAAACCTTCATGCTAGCAATGACCAGGCAACCGCATATACTGGTCAAAGCACAAGAAGAAATGGATCGATTAGTGGGGACTGAACGGCTCCCAGACCTAGAAGATAGAGCGTCTTTAAGTTACCTCGAGTGCATTTTTAACGAAGTTTTGCGGTAAGATGGAGTCGAGACGTGGTGGCATTAACTTACTCAGGTCTAGCTGGAACCCTCCCGTGCCGTTGGGCCTTCCTCATCGGCTAATGGAAGATGATTTTTACGGAGGCTATTTTATTCCGAAAGGAAGCAATGTACTGGCAAATATCCAGTATGTGCGGAGTAAAGACGGTTAGCAAATATAACATTAAGCTTTTGCGGTAGCGCGATCCTCCATGATTGTCCGCAGCCAAATGAATTCAATCCGGAGCGGTATTTGGTCGATAACGACTTGCCTAATCCAAAGGACGTCATATTTGGTTTTGGTCGCCGGTATGATCCATTGAACTAGCTAAGCAAATGTTTAATTCATGGTTTGCAGTATTTGTCCTGGACGGCACTTTGCCGACTCCGGAATGTGGATTGTCATCTCCCATATAGTGGCCCTATTTCGAATCGCGCCGGTAGTGAACGACGACGGTGAAACAATCATCCCTCCAGTTAGCTTCGCGACTGGTTTTGTGCGGTCAGTTGTTTGCGTATTCTCATTCAGATTCACTACTTATTACTTTTAGTCATTGCAAGCCTTTTCCATGCACAATAGAGCCTCGCAATGAAAAGGCGTATAGGCTATACCTCCAATCCTCTGCGCAGTGGAGCAACTGAACAACACCGTGACAATAATGGCCTTGCCAAGGTAAACTCGTACCCAGAAAATGAGGTTATAATTCTACTAGTATAGTTTTTCCCTAAACTCTCGTTTCCGTCGCTTTCTGGGACTTTCCTTAACTAGTTACCGGTTTCTGCCTCAATCCTATGGGACACAGTCGTGGTATAATTGCAGTGTATAAATAGCCCATTCTGGGAGCTTGCGGGTGTTCTAGCATATGAGCCGTCACCTAACTTAAGACATGGTGGTCAACAGCGATGGCGTACGTTCCATTCAAAACCCTGACCTGACGCGGTGCAAAAAGGAAACTGAAACGGCCTTCACAGACGCTATCTGAAATAGCCAACTGGAAAAGTATGACGCAGGCTGAGAGAAGGACGCTACACGTGTTTGGGAAGAGATATCAGTGAGAACATTTTCTTCTTTCTTATCTCGTCGATCAGTAGGTGTTGATCAACGAATTAGACTTCGTTTGGCTAATGAAGAACTGAAACTCGGGAGTGGTTCTGAAGATCAGCAATAGGCGGAGCGCGTTTCGGCGTTACACGATTCTCAGTAGAGGGTCGACATACCTCACGCGGGCACGGTTGTCTAGTTTTATCGCAAACGTGCGCGACGTGTACCATGTTCTATGATTTATTCTCTTTCCCAAGGAAATTTGACGGGTGTACATGTATCCACTACGAATTCGACGTCTCCGCCCGGCTCGGCGGTCCAAAATCCCTGTCAAGACGTTACAGATATAGCCAAATTTCACTTCGGTAAATATACCATTTGACGTACCTTCCATATCGTTCCATTTATTGTCAGCTCCCTAAAAGTGTTAGGACCGTTTCGCATCAGTTCCCGGACCCTTTCTCGGTCTATTTGGCACTTTCTTCTATTTACGTTGCGCAGTTCGAAACCTGCCACACGGAGATGTTTCAAGTCCCCGTAAAGACGTTCAAAAATTGCCTAGGAAACGGATCCCGCTAGGATTCAGATTCCGAGAATACGGAAGCTGCCGTGAAGGCTCACAAGTGCATCCTTCCCTGCAGCTACATGAAACTGTTCCAAACGCGCACACGACGAGAAAAATGCCTCGAGGCCAGTTATCCCAACGAATGACGATCTGAGATCGAGGAAGCGCAAGGACTTCGCGTGCTTCTTGGAAAGATGGTCAACGATGCTGTCGAAGCTGATATTTGCTCCGGTGTTTGTACCAGTGTCATCATCACGATCGCACACGACGCGCAGATCCTCGATTGGCGAAGAGGAGATGACTTTTCGCATCCATCTGCAGAGGTCTAGGACCTCCCGTTTGACCTGGCTTCTAGCGTGCAATACGGTGAATTTGCGGAGCCGGCTTAACGAAAGGGAAAAAGTAGGTTCCCTCAATTGCTATTTTTTTTTTTCCTTCCTCGTGAGAGAAGAACGAGCCTGACGTGAACATGGCACTGACCCAATAATAACGAAGCTCTAATTCTTCCAATTGGGGAAAGTTATTTAGGAATTGGAATGTATCATCGTGTGTCAAGGAATAAGATAGGCCCAAACTCAGAGCGCGAATATTGCTTTGCAGTGGCGGAAAAACGAATGCTTTTAGAACTCCAGGTGTGATTGAACCGCAATTATCCTGAGACGCGTAAATGTCAGCATTTTTCACTTTTCCCTTTCGGGGAGGTATCGATAAAGAAGATGCAGATTCACTTTGAGATGTAACTCTTTCAGTGTTTCAGAGAGGTGATTGAGCCAGTCTGGCAGAAGTTCAAGAATGGCTCTCGTTGGGCCATGCAATTCCAACCTTGTCAGGCCACGAATCTGCGTTATAAGAGGCGCCCTGGGCGCATCCATACACGAAGGGTTGATCGCGAGATCTTTCAATGTTGGCATATCTTTTAGAGTTTCCAACGTCTGCGTGAATGTTTCCCCGTGGTATGTCTTGGGCGTGAAGCATGCGACGCGCAGACGATGAAAAGTTCGAATAGCATTCAGCAACGTTGTCGCAAACGTATTCAACGGAGGTGGACGTGGGGATAGGAAGCCTGGAACCGTAGATGGTAAAATTGGACACTTTGAGAGGCGGCAATGACAATTAATTCACCGCTGATTCTCAGTTCTTGCACCAACGGCGCATATCGCGGAAGACATGCGGACGTAAATTGCGACGGTTCCTTTTTTGGTGACAGCAGCGAGCGGTTGATTCAATTGCCATCTTGGCGGTAATGAACATGAACGATACTTACGGTTGGTGTACCTCTGTCTCTCAGATTAAGGACTGGTCGGAATGGAGGAGAGAACACGACGCGGCGATAGAGCAGTCGGGAAGCGATGACGTTGAATTCCTTACAGATAAGCGAGCATTTATACAGGACATCGTAATTATCGCATAGAACTTCAAAAATGCACGGGAGGAGGTCGCTATCGATCGTGCCGGACGTATGTGACACTGACATGATGAGAAATGAGAGGTTAGGGCTTCCTAATCAGGTCAAGTACGTAGTCACTCTGACTGGCTTTCGCACTTTATATACGAACGACGGTCGACGAAAATAGTCATTGCATTGCGAAAGTATCAACTAATGGTTTGTATTCGTTTTGTCAAAGTACCACCCTGCAAGCCACGAAGGGAACTAGATATGTACCAGCCATCGATTCCAACTTTAGTATCCATTTACACAACGGGCACCTGCCAGTTAGTTGGCTACACCACCGGTAATTCCGAAATTTAGTATGTTGCACATCTACCGCACGATCGTATCGGTTGGTACAGAGCGATCTTCAAAAGGACATGCCGTACTAATTCAAGTATTTTCTATGAAACTGGATCATCTTTTTCTACCCACTGATTCTGATCATCAAGCTCCAAGTATCGCCCTTCAACATATGAACCGAGGTGAAAGCCAGCAATGCCATACTCTCGAAGAATGTGAATGTTCAGAAGACCTTCCGAATTACGATAGTTCTTCTCTTCGATCTGCTCGAGTGCCTTGTTGGCGTCCCTCTCCATGTCTTCCTTCTTTTCACTAGACTTGAGCTCAATTAAGACAGCCATACGCTTCCTTCTATGGTGCAGACGAATGTCGACGTAGCCAGCTCCAGCTCGAGGTTCAATGGAGACTTCCCAGCCTTTCTCTCTAAGGGATTGCACGAGGCTCCAAAACAAAACAAGGTAGATTCTCTCCAGAGTCTTGCCACCGACGGCACCTTGCGCCTTGCTGACTAGCTTTGAATCGAGTTGTTGCTGCATAAAATTTGGCCACCTCGCTGCAAACTCGTTTATCGGACCCTCTGCGCACGTCTTGACTCTTGAGAATATCGTTCGAATCGCCAATGATCCATCTAGCCCAGTCCGTCATAACCTCCAGATTCGGTATTTTAAATAGATTATTGGCCTTGGCAGAGATCAGAATCATTGGAATAATAGAAATAGTATACTGTCATGGTCAGGTAGCCGGCATAGTATAACAGACTCAACATCGCATCTTGACTTGAAGTAGAGCTAAACCATTCCAGCGTGAATACAAGACCACAGTGGAAGTTACAGAAGTGAGCGCGCCTGCTATAGGTGACATCTTTCACAAGGTGAAAGTCGACCTCTGCCCCAGTCAGAAGACCCTCAACGACACCGAGACCAACGTCTGGAAACTATCTGTTTGATAGAGGGTATTCGCCTATAGTGCTGCTAATTTAATTAAACAAAACGACGGGTGAGAATCATCTAATCCACACTGAGATGGTCAACTCACCCGGGCCAACGTTCTTAGTCGAATGACTTCGGGTTCCGTGAACATCAACATGCCAGCAAAAGGGAAGTCCTTTCTGTGTAGCGCATGCGTCTGAGTAATGATTAGGAGGCGCCACGCCCTGGCAGATTAAAGCGACGCACCTGAATATTGTTCAAGCCAGAATACCACCCAGATGTTGCTGTCGGGGTGATACCAACTAAAACCGCATATTGTAGGCTATCATTCGACTGAATAAGTTTATTATTACGTATTTCACCATGAAATTTAATCATGATCACCTTCAAGAGAACAGGAAGTACACCGCGCCAGAAAAACTCATTGGCCTGGGATACTTGTCCTTAACCCCAACGGTGATAGAGAGGGACATAGAGAACGCACTTCGTCGAAATAGCCATGATCACAAGCACGAATGTTTGGCGCATCATATTCGTCAATCAGTACTATAACTTTCCGACCGAATTTGTTGGCGAGAAAGCGGGACAATTTGTACAAGCTCCTCTTCAAGTCAGCCTCCGTAGCTGTCTTGTTAAGAATAGATTCAAAATAGCTCCTTTGCGAGAGCTTAAGAGACTCCATGAGACAATCTTCCCACTCCTCGTAGAGGGCGGAAACTAAGCCTCTGAAGCCCGAAAGCATTCTCTCCCAAGACTTGCCGGTGAGATTCTGCTACGCGTAAACGAGTTGTCTGAAAAGTTTGCAGGGAAGATACACGAACTTGGAAGTCACAGAAAATAACTGGATACTTTCCCATGTGCTCCGTGCAGATATCCTGTCTAGATGCGATATCTAGGCCTGCAAAGAGCAGACGCGGTTCGGGATCACCAATGCGGACTCGGATGGAGAAAAAAAGAACTGGTCGAAGAGCGTTAGTACAGAGAGTAGATATAAGCCAACGTAATTACTAGAGCATTTGCAGCATGGTGGACTTTCCACAACGTCTGGGTCGAAGAACAAGATCAACATGATGGCCTATCAGGCGGCGATCGACGACGATGTTTTCGATAAGCTTCGTTTTGTCAACGAGATAGGGACCCAATGCCCCCCACAGCGCGGGGAACAAGTTAGAAACCATAGCATGGAGGACGCCGGTGCTGTAATCCAAGGGGAGAAAGCCAGAACACCCGAGTTTCGGAACTCCCCGAGTGTCCCGCCCATTTCACGTGTTCGTGCATCTCAACTTGTGGGTTGTGGCTAGCCGCTACTGCTTCGCGTGGCATGGTCCGAGGCCGGGGACTATACTACATGGCAGCATAATGCATAATTTACGTGAGATGGCTCGGATGACTGATGTAGCATGTGGGAACCTATTCCTAATCTAGGGAATCATGGCATGTTCTTCCCAAATTGATAATGTCATTGGCGTGGTTGAAAAAACTGTTTATTCGGCCTGAGCTTTTCAACTTTTTTTTCGCAGTTAAGAGCCATAGACTGAGATAGTGTAAAGGTAGGTTCAAGTTCAAAGTGTGTGGAGGGAGTGTGATGGATAGGGAATTGAAGGCGTTGTTGGGGCGGAGGGAAGAACATATGATCGTCAGAAAATTGAAACGTACGGATGGCGATGGGCACTCTCCTTCTCTCCTTCCTTCTCCTCGCCGTCACCGTCAATGCAGGGAACTATTCATCAAACAAGTTTCATTCAATGTGCGTTACAGTCTCGCCACCTTACCCCCTTCTGACTTGTATCTCGCTTAGGACTTCTCGTCACTAAGTACGCTCACCGCTGCTGATATATTACTGACGGGTCACGTCAGCGAAATGCCCACCCTGTTTCAACTGCTTGCTCCCCGCCTTTAATTGCGGACAATATGATGACGAGTGTGATCCGTACAATGGTCAATGCAAGTGTCCTGCTGGTTGGGAAGGAATTGACTGTCTTACTCCTCGTACGTTTGCACTCCTGGTTTCTGACCGTTAACGCCCTATAGAGTGTGACATAGACAACACCGGCGACTGCGGGAAGACGGAAAG
>WNGI01013458.1_pt1 | contig 13739 bp, 12 predicted proteins | sample 5400621 | NCBI WGS metagenome assembly WNGI01 (sample SAMN13153374, study PRJNA577476) | soil metagenome | isolation source: 20 cm soil or saprolite under Garry oak tree replicate 1 | place: USA:California | collected 2016-06-15
TGCAGCTGGTCAAATCGGGCGATATCGAATTCTGCATTTCCTCCTCGGCCAATGCCGCGACGCTGTCGCCGCAGGCCGGCGTGATGTCGATGCACTTCCTGTTCCGGTCCGAGGCGCATCTCATCAAGGCGATCGCCGATCCCAAAGTGTCCGAGGCGGTGAAGGCGATGATCGCGGAGACCGTGCAGGGCACGCATGTCATCGCGCTCTCGACGCTCGGTCTTCGCAACATGTATTCCAAGCGCGAGATCAAGAAGGTCGAGGACATGAAGGGCCTCAAGGTGCGGGTGCAGGCCACGCCGACCGAGGACACGATGTTTCCGGCCTATGGCGCCCAGATCGTGCACATGCCGTTCGGCAGCGTTTACACCTCGCTGCAGACCGGCGTCGTGGACGTCGCGGAAAACGGCGTCAACGTCTATCTGGCCAACAAGCACTACGAAGTCGCGCCGGTGCTGTCGATGACCGAACATGAGGCCAATAACAGCCTTGTCTGGGTCAGCGACAAGGTCTGGAACGCGCTGACGCCGGAGCAGCAGAAGTGGGTGCAAGGGGCGGCCGACGAGGTCAACAAGAACCAGCCGGCCAAGGCGATCGAACTCGAGCATCAATCGCAGGACAAGCTGAAATCGATCGGCGTCAAGGTCGTCACCGATGTCGACAAGTCCGGCTTCACCGCGATCTCCGATCCCTATCTCGACAAGCTCGCCAAGGAGCTCGGCCCGCACGCCGAGAAGATCAAGAACCTGATCCGGGCCATCAACTAGTCCACCGCCGTCGCCCCGGCGGCGATCTGGACGACGCGGACGTTTGCCAAATTGTCGATAATTATGCGGGCGCGGGCGCTGGAATTGGCCCATCGAGCTCAAATGCCGATGTTTTATTGACAATCCCCTGAGCTTGATGGGATGATTGAGGAAATCAAACACGGGGAAACGGCGTCATGGGGAATCCAGGGAAATTCATCGGTGCTGTTATCGCCGCGGTGGCGATGGCGTTCGCCGCGGGCGCAAGCGCACAGGAGGTGAAGCACTATCGCTTCGCCCACGATCAGCAGCTCAATTCCGGCTACAGCATCGCCTATGATATTTTTTCCGCGAAGCTCAAGGAATTGAGCAAGGGCACCATGCTGGTCGATCAGTTTCCCGGTGCGCAACTAGGGCAAGAGTCGCAAATCCTGCAACTGGTGAGGTCGGGCGATATCGACTTCGCGATTGTTTCCTCCGCCAACACCTCGACGATCTCCCCGCAGGCCGGCGTGATGTCGCTGCATTTCCTGTTCCGCTCCGACGAGCACAACATCAAGGCGCTGGGCGACCCCAAGGTCTTCGAGGCGATCCGCGACATGATCGACGACACCGTGCAGGGCATTCACGCGATCGCGCTCGGCACCCAGGGTTTTCGGCACATGTACGGCAAGAAGGAAGTGCACAAGGTTGACGATCTCAAGGGCTACAAGGTTCGCGTGCAGGCTACGGCGACCGAGGACGCGATGTTCGCCGCCTACGGCGCGCAGACCGTGCACATGCCGTTCGGCAGCGTCTACACCTCGCTGCAGACCGGCGTGATGGATTTCGGCGAGAACGCGGTCAACGTCTACCTCATCAACAAGCACTACGAAGTCGCCCCCGTGCTGTCGATGACCGAGCATGAAGCGAACAACGCCATCGTGTGGATCAGCGACAAGCTGTGGCAGAGCCTCAATGCTGAGCAGAAGCAGTGGGTCACGACCGCTGCCAGGGATGTCAGCGCGCAGGAACCCAAACGTGCGTTCGAGCTCGAGCGTTCGGCGGCGACCAAGCTTGAGAAAATGGGCGTCAAGATCGTCGCCGATGTCGACAAGGCCGGTTTTCAGAAGATCGCCAATCCCTATCTCGACAAGCTCGCCAAGGAGCTCGGCCCGCACGCGGACAAGATCAAGACCCTGATCCGGGCGATCAACTGAGCCGTGCTGTATCCGTACGTCGTCCCGGCGAACGCCGGGGCCCATACGCCGCGGCCCTTCGTTCATGCGGCGTGGCAGATGCCTTCTACTAGCAGTGACGCCGGAGATCATGGTCCCGGCGTTCGCCGGGACGACGAGATATTTTGATCCTGGACGACGGAGAACTCGACGATGGCCATCGCCGATAAACTGGTGTTGCAGCGGCAGCATCACCTGAAATGGCGGTCGTTCGACCGGCTCGAACTGATCCTGATGATCATCTGCGGCGTGTTGTGTTTCGGTTTCTCGTTGTCGGTGACCGCCGATATCGTTACCCGCACCATCGGGCATCCCTGGCTGTGGCTGCAGGAAGTGACATCCACGCTGTTCATCTACGCGATCTTCATCGGCGCCGCGGTGGCCACCCGCCGTAACGATCATCTGTATCTGACGGCGATCTCCGAGGCGATGCACGGCACGCCGCGCCTGATCGTCGAGATCATGATCCGCATCGTGGTCCTCGGCGTGGCTTTCTGCCTGATCTGGTTCGGCTATATCAACTACCTCCGGGGTTTCGGCAGTTTCCGGCTGCCGTCGGGCACGCCCATCGCCTCGCTCTACGCCGCGATACCCCTGGCCGGGGTGCTGATCGCGCTGTTTGCGGTCGAGCAGCTGGTCAACGGCATCCGCAACGGATTCGATCATCCCGAGCCGCCGGAACAAGATCGCGATATTCCAGCTGTTGACACCACCGTGCCGACGAGGGTGGGACTGTGAGCGCACCGGTCATCCTCGGACTGATGACGTTCTGCTTCCTGTTCTTCGGCTATCTCGGCGTACCCGTGCCGTTTTCGCTGTTGGCGGGCGTGTTCGTCGGCGCGATGCTGACCGACGTCTCGCTCGCTGCGATCATCCAGAAGGTATTCGACGGCGTCGATTCCGAAGCGCTGCTGGCAATTCCGTTCTTCCTGCTGGTCGGCGAACTCATGAGTTCGGCCAATGTCGTGGTGCGGATCGCCAATTTGTCGCTGTCGCTGGTGGGGCACATCAGGGGCGGGCTGTCGCAGGTCGTCGTCGTCTTCAGCATGTTCTTCTCGGAGATGTCGGGATCGACCACCGCCGATGTCGCGGTCATGAGCCGCGCGCTGGGCGGTCCGATGAAGCGGGAGGGCTACAGCCCCGCCTTCATCGCGGCGATCATCGCGTCGGCGTCCACCATCGCAGCGCTGGTGCCGCCGAGCATCACCGCCGTGGTCTATGGCGCGGTCGGCAACGTCTCGATCGCCGGTTTGTTCATGGCCGGCGTAGTGCCCGGGTTGATGATCGGCTTTGGCCTGATGATCTATTGCTATTTTTTCGGCCCCTCCGGCATGCGCAAGTCGCGGGCGCCGTTGCGCCAGGTCGTATTTGCCGCCGGAGATGCCGCGCTGCCGCTGATGATCCCGGTGATCCTGCTCGGCGGCATTCTCACGGGCTGGTTCACGCCGACGGAAGCCGGCGTCGTCGCCGTGGCCTGGATCATCGCGGTGGTGATCCCCGCGCTCAATCGCGGGCACTTGAAAAAGATCCCCTACGACTTCTGCCTGGCTGGGCTGATCTTTTCGCTGCCGCTGATCACCATCGGCGCCGCCAACGCCTTCGGCTGGATGCTGGCCTATCTGCGCGGCGCCATCGTGATCGCCGACTGGATCACCTCGATCGCCGGCAGCGATCCTCATATCATGATGCTGCTGCTGGTGCTGCTGTTCACCGTGGTCGGCGATTTCATCGAGCCGGTGCCGACCATCATCATCTTCATGCCGTTGGTGAATGCGCTGACCCAGGCCGGCGACATCAACGGCGTGCACATGGGCGTGGTGCTGATCGCTACGCTCGCGTTCGGGCTGATCACGCCGCCCTATGGGTTGGTGCTATTGATGGCGTCGAAATTCGTCGACGTCAGCTTTGGCAAGGCGCTGCGCGCGGCGCTGCCGATCTATGTGGTGTTTTTGGTGACGATCTGCTTCACGATCTATTTCCCGAAGGTGGTGCTCTGGCTGCCGAAGCAGGTGATTCCTGAGTCAGTGGGATGTTTCAAGTCGCCGGCGGGGACGGGATATATTTGTCCGAATTAGCGCATCGTCACCTAAACTAACGTCGTCCCCGCGAACGCGACGCGAACGCGGGGACCCATAACCACCGGGGCTTGTTGTTGCGGAAGGTCGCTGATCCCGTGCTAAAACGAGAGGCCGCGGCGTATGGGTCCCTGCTTTCGCAGGGACGACGATGAGTTTAACCCACCTCACGAACCGTCCACACGTCTCCCGTTCTTGCGAATCTGAACGGCGTGCCGTGGCGGTTGTCGAACCAGTGACGACACAGCGCCTCCACCATCGACTGCATCACCGCGTCATGGCTGACGAACAGGATATTGCCGCACGGGTAGCGATCGAGCCATTGGCCGACACAGCGCAGCGCGCGCTCCGACACCGAAGCCCACGGCTCGCCGTCTGGCGGCAAGATGGTAGCCAGCGCTTCCACCGCGGTAATGCCGTACTGGTCCATGACTTCGGCGATCGACCGTCCCTCGAAGCTGCCGAAATCGCATTCGATCAGGCCGGTTTCGATATCGATGGGCTTGCCCGAGGAGGTGGCGATAATTTCGGCGGTTCGCACCGCGCGGATCAGCGGGCTGCTGACGATAATGTCGATCGGGACATCCTGCAGCCGCCGGGCGGCGGCGTGCGCTTGCGCAATGCCTTCGTCATTCAAGGCAATGTCGGTGCGGCCCTGAAACCGCCGCTGCCGGTTCCAGTCGGTAATGCCGTGACGAACGCAAAGAAAGGAGCGGGAGGGCGCCGCCACTTGTTTCACGTCGCTTTCGATTTGCTCATAAATTTCTTCACCGCGACGCGGAATTCATCGGTGTGCATGCAGTCGATGATCTTCTCTTCCTCGGCATCGAGTTGCTGCTTGGTCGGGGTCTGTGCGGCCTGATAGACCAGCGACTTGGTGCCGCCGATCGCGGCCGTTGGATTCTGCGCCAACCGCTCGGCTAATGTTCGCGTCGCGGCTTTCAATTCTGCCGCCGGAACGATCTTGGCGACCAGACCCCAATCAAGCGCCTGCTGCGCGGAGAAACTGTCTTCCGCAAGAAATATCTGCAACGCGCGGCGAACACCGACAGTGCCGACCATACCGACGGTGCTGCCGCCATCCGGCGACACGCCGATCTTGGCATAGGCCGGCGTGAAGCGGGCGTCCTCGGCAGCAATGCAGAGGTCGGCGACGAAGGCCAGTCCCATCCCGGCGCCGGCGGCGGATCCGTGAACGCTGGAGAGCACGATCTTCGGCATTCGCCTGATGGTCTCGATAAACGCGTGATAGTGTTTGAGCAACTCGCCGACCACGGGCGCGATGGTGTCGGCAGCGGCCGCGGCGCCGATGGTCTGCAGATCACCGCCGGCGGAGAACGCGCGGCCTTCGCCCTCGATCACGAGCACGCGAATATCGTCCGACGCCTCGACCTCCGCGCCGAGCTGTTCGAGCTTCCTGGCGATCGAAAGGTCGATCGAGTTGAACGCGGCCGGCCGGTTGAGGGTGATGGTGGCGATCGGGCCGTCGATCCGCAGCCGCGCCGGATCGTCGGGATGGGAGGCGCCAGCGTGATCGGGTGTCGGCATGGGAAAAGGCCCGGTGTTGAAGGGATAGCCGGGCATTTAAATAGCAGAAGGCAACAGGTGACAATCCCCGGCGAAGTCTGCAAAATGCCGGCAACGACCAAAGCGGATCACCGCACTGCAACAGCCGGGAGCGGAACAGGTGTGGCGTGCATGAGTACGACGATTGACCGACCGGTCTCCGCCATCGATCCATTTTCACAGGCGTTCTTGCACGATCCCTATCCGCAGCACGAAGCGTTGCGCAAGGCCGGCCCTGTGGTGTGGCTTGAGCCATACGGAATATGGGCGATGGCCCGGCATCGGGAGGTTCGCGACGCGCTGACCGACTGGCAGACCTATTGCTCCGCCGCCGGCGTCGGCTTGAGCGATTTCCGCAAGGAGCCGCCATGGCGCCCGCCGAGCATCATTCTGGAAGCCGATCCACCGCTGCACACGCGCACCCGCGCGGTGCTGACCCGGATTCTGTCGCCGGCCGCGATCAACATCCTGCGCGGGACATTCGAGCGCGAGGCGGAACTATTGGTCGCACGGCTGGTCGAGCAGCGCGAATTCGACGGCATCAGAGACCTGGCCGAGGCCTATCCGCTAAAAGTATTTCCGGATGCCGTGGGAATTTCCGAGGAGGGCCGCGAGAACCTGCTGCCCTACGGCAGCATGGTGTTCAACTCGTTCGGCCCGCGCAACGATCTGTTCAATCACGCCATGGCCAATGCGGGCCCGGTTCGCGACTGGATCATGTCGAAATGCAGCCGCGCGGCGCTGGCGCCGGGCGGGCTGGGCATGCAGATTTTCGAAGCCGTCGATGCCAGCGAGTTGGCGGAGGACGAAGCGGGCATGCTGGTGCGCTCGTTCCTTTCGGCCGGGATCGATACCACCGTCTACGGGCTCGGCAACGCGCTCTATTGTTTTGCCAGATATCCCGAGCAATGGCGCATTCTCCGGGGGAATCCGAATCTGATCCGCGGTGCGTTCGAAGAGGTCTTGCGTTTTGAGGCGCCGGTGCAGACTTTTTTCCGCACCACGACCAAAGACGTCGATGTTGGCGGTGTGCAGATAAGCAACGGCGAGAAGGTGCTGCTGTTTCTAGCCGCCGCCAACCGCGACCCGCGCCGCTGGGACCGGCCTGATGTTTTCGACGTCAGGCGCCGCGCGACCGGGCACATGACGTTCGGCACCGGTATTCACGGCTGCATAGGCCAGGCGGTGGCGCGGCTCGAAAGCGAGGCGATCATCGCAGCACTCGCCAAACGCGTCGCGTCGTTCGAAATAACCGGCGAACCGCAACGGCGGCTGAACAATACGCTGCGCGGACTTGACACCCTGCCGCTGCGCATCGTACCCGCCTGACCGTATGACGCAGGGAACAGTTCTGATCATCGGCGCCGGCCACGCGGGTTTCCAGCTCGCGGCCTCGCTGCGTCAGCATGGCTTTGGCGAACGCATCTGCCTGATCAATGATGAGGCACATCTGCCGTACCAGCGACCGCCTTTGTCCAAGGCCTATCTGAAGGGCGCTGGCGGCGCGGACAGCCTGATGTTCCGGCCAGACAAATTCTATCGCGACCTGAACATCGAGCTGATCGCCGACCGCGCGCTCTCGATCGATCGCGCCGCGCGAAGGCTGTCGCTCGTGTCAGGCGCTTCGCTCGATTACGGGCATCTGGTGCTGGCGACGGGCGCGCGCAATCGCCTGCTGGATATCCCCAACGCCAGTCTTGCCGACGTGCGCTATCTGCGGGCGCTGGACGAAAGCGAAGCGTTGCGGCAGCGGATCGCGACCGCCCGGCGCGTGGCCGTGATCGGCGCGGGCTTCATTGGCCTCGAATTCGCCGCCACCGCCAGGATCAAGGGTCTCGAGGTCGATGTGGTCGAACTCGGCGCGCGCGTCATGGCGCGCGCGGTGACCGCGGAAATCTCGGAATACTTTCAAAGCAGGCACACCGCGTCCGGTATTCGCATCCATCTCGGCGTGCAGGCCACTAGCATCGAAGGGGGCGGTACCGATGTAACGGGCGTCAGCCTCAGTGACGGCCGTCACCGGTATTCGCATCCATCTCGGCGTGCAGGCCACTAGCATCGAAGGGGGCGGTACCGATGTAACGGGCGTCAGCCTCAGTGACGGCCGTCATGTGCCGGCGGACCTGGTCGTGGTCGGCGTCGGGGTGCTGCCAAATGTCGAACTGGCGGGCGAGGCCGGCCTGCCGGTCGCCTCGGGAATTATTGCCGACGAGCAATTGCTCACCTCGGACCCGAACATCTCGGCGATCGGCGACTGCGCGCTGTTCACAAGCCAGCGCTTCGGCGCGGCGCTGCGGCTTGAATCGGTGCAGAACGCCACCGACCACGCGCGCTGCGTTGCGGCGCGGCTGACCGGCGACGCCAAGACCTATGATGGCCAGCCGTGGTTCTGGAGCGATCAGGGCGACGACAAGCTGCAGATCGCGGGGCTGACCACCGGATATGATCGCGTTGTGGTGCGCGGCGATCGCGCGCAGGGATCGTTCTCGGCGTTCTGCTTCAAATCCGGCCGGCTCGTCGGCGTCGAGTCGATCAATCGCGCCTCGGATCACGTGTTTGGGCGCCGCATCCTCGGCCTGAACCGCTCGATCGAACCGGAGCAGGCGGCAGATCTCGGCTTCGATTTGAAGGCCGCGCTGACTTAAGTCGGTCTGGCCGCCACTTGCTTCCCGAGTTCATATCGGCGACGTTATCGGCAAAAGAACCGTCAAAGGTCGCAGCCAATCATTTTGGGGGAGGATACCATGTCCGTCTGGACACGCCGTCTCGCGCTATCGACGGCTTTTTTCATCGTAGCCGCAGTCGCAGGACCGGCTTGCGCCCAGACCAAACTGAAATGGGCGCATGTCTACGAGACCGGCGAGCCCTATCACACCGAAGCGCTGTGGGCGGCCGGCGAGATCAAGAAGCGCACCAACGGCAAATATGAAATCGAGGTGTTCCCGGCCTCGCAACTCGGCAACGAGAACCAGCTCAACGAGGGGCTCGGTCTCGGCACTGTCGATATCATCTACACCGGCGTCAATTTTGCCGCGGCGACCTACAAGCCGCTCGGCATCACCGGCGCGCCGTTCATCCTGCGCGACTTCGATCACTGGAAGGCCTATCGCGAGAGCAAGCTGTTCCAGGATCTTGCCAAGGGCTACGACGACAAGACCCGGCACAGGATCGTCGCGCTCACCTATTACGGGCAGCGTCATGTCACCGCCAACAGGTCGATCACCAAGCCCGAGGATATGAAGGGCATGAAACTGCGGGTGCCGCCGGCGCCGCTGTTCCTGATGTTCACCAAATCCGTGGGCGCCAATGCGACGCCGATCGCTTTCGCCGAAGTGTACCTTGCGTTGCAACAAGGCACCGTCGACGGGCAGGAGAACCCATTGCCGACCATCATGGCGAAGAAGTTCTACGAGGTGCAGAGCCACATCATCCTGACCGGCCACATCACGGAATCGCTGGTGACGGTGGTGGGCAGCCACGTCTGGTCGAAGCTCACGCCCGACGAGCAGAAGATTTTTGGGGATGTGCTGAAGGAAGCCGCTTCGCACGCGACCGATGCGATCGCAGCGTCCGAGAAAACCCTGGCCGCGGAATTCAGGAAGCTCGGCAAGACCGTGGTCGAGCCCGACCGCGAGGCCTTCCGCAAGGCGGCGATCCCGCTGCACAACGATGCGTCCGCCGGCGCCGGTTGGACCCCGGCGCAGTATGACGAATTGCAGGCGTTGAAGTAGTTGCATCGTCGTCCCTGCGAAGGCGGGACCCATACGCCGCGCCGTTTCTGTTGCGCAAAGTTGGCAGACGCCTTCTGTCACCTCTGCGCTGGTGGTTATGGGTCCTCCCCCGCCTTCGCGGGGACGACAGCGATAATTGGGCGAGATCTCCCATCATGGACACCAATCCGAAATCCTTCAACGTCGCGCCGCCGGATGAAGTCCACCTGATCGTCGCCGAGGACGAAGAGGTCGTGATCGAACATCACCCGGAGGACTGGATCGCGTTTGCGCTGTTCTGGGCGCTGGCCTTCATCGTCTTCCTGCAGTTCTTCACCCGCTACATTCTCAACGACAGCCTGTCATGGACCGAGGAGATCGCGCGCTACGGATTGATGTCGCTTGCGTTCATCGGCGGCGCCGTGGTCACGCGCAAGAAGTCGCACATCGCGGTTGAGCTGCTGTCGAACTTGATGAAGCCGGGGAGGCTGCGAAGCGCGTTGCTTGCACTGGTGGATTTCATCACGCTCGCCTTCATGGCACTGCTGGCCTATTTTTCGGTCACCATCATCGTGCGTATGCATACTCAGACCATGACGGTGTTCGAGCTGCCGATGAGCATTGTGTACGGCGGTGTCGGTCTCGGCTGCTTCATGATGCTCGCGCGCCAGATCCAGGTGGTTTGGCGCAACGCGCGTGAAGGCTGGCAGCGTGCTCCCGTCGTTACCGACCAGATCCCCGTCGATTGAAAGCAGGCGCGACCGATGCCGGTTCTGATTTTCGTTTTCATCGCTGTGTTGCTGGCGGGCGTGCCGGTGTTCATCGCGCTGGCGTTTTCCTCGCTGCTCTACACGCACTTCATCGCGCATATTCCGGACTTCGTGATCCTGCACCGGATGGCGGGCGGGCTCGACAGCTTTCCGTTGCTGGCGGTGCCGTTCTTCATTCTCGCCGGCAATTTGATGAATTCTGCCGGGATTACCAATCGCATCTATGATTTCGCGGTCGCGACCTGCGGCTGGATGCGCGGCGGTCTGGCGCACGTCAATATCTTCGGATCGGTGATCTTCGCCGGCATGTCCGGCACCGCGATTGCCGACGCCGCCGGCCTCGGCACGATCGAGATCAAGGCCATGCAGGATCATGGCTACAGCACCGAATTTTCGGTCGGCGTCACCGCGGCGTCCGCCACGCTCGGCCCCATCATCCCGCCCTCGTTGCCGTTCGTGATCTATGGCATGATGGGCAATGTCTCGATCGGTGCGTTGTTTCTCGGCGGCTTCATCCCCGGCGCCGTCATGACCATCTTCATGATGCTCTATGTCACCTATTGCGCGCGGCGCTACGGCATGGGCCGCGATCAGGCGTTCCGGTGGAGTACGTTGGGCCGTACATTGGTCGCGGCCACGCCGGCCTTGCTGACGCCGGCGATCATCATCGGCGGCATGACTTTCGGGTGGTTCACGCCGACCGAAGCCGCGATCGCGGCCTGTGCCTGGGCGCTGATCCTCGGTGTGTTCCTCTATCGTTCGCTGTCGCTGAAGCAGTTCTACAAGGTCTCGATGGCTACCATCGAAACCACGGCAGGCGTGCTGCTTATCGTTGCCGCGGCTTCGCTGTTCGGATGGGTGCTGACGACGACGCGGCTGACGGAAGCCGGCGCCGAGGCGCTGCTGAACCTCACTGACAATAAATACATCATCCTGCTGTTGATCAATGTGCTGCTGCTGGTGGTCGGATGCTTCCTTGAGCCGATCGCCTCGATCAGTATTCTGGTGCCGGTGCTGATGCCGATCATTCTTAAAGTAGGCATTCATCCTGTTCACTTCGGCGTGGTGATGACGCTCAATCTGATGATCGGGTTGTTGCATCCGCCGCTCGGCATGGTGCTGTTCGTCCTGTCAAGAATTGCGAAACTCTCGATCGAGCGCACCACCATGGCGATCCTGCCGTGGCTGCTTCCGCTGCTGATGTCGCTGCTCGCGATCACGCTGATCCCCGAGCTGACGCTGTGGCTGCCGCGGACCATGGGAATGTTGAAGTAGTTTCTGTAGTCGTCCCCGCGAAAGCGGGACCCATACGCCGTGAAATCTCGTTTTGGCGGTGTGGCAGACGCCTGCCGATATCAACAAACGCCGGTGGCTATGGATCCCGGCGTTCGCCGGGACGACGCAAAACTGCGGAAACTTCCGCCGCCGTCGGCATTGACGGCGCTGCGCCCATCCGCTGCACGCAGATTGAAGCTGCAATATTAGCGTACCGGAAGGCGCTTTGAAGCGGTTGGCCGTCGGCCAGCAGCGCCGCAACTGCGCCGACAAAGCAATCGCCGGCGCCGGTGGTGTCGACGGCCGTGACGGCGCGACCGAGATCGAGGTGCGGTCGGCCTTCAATCAGGGCAACGATTCCGCGCTTGCCCAGCGTCACACAGATGGTTTTGTTTTGATCCATTTGCAGCGACCGGGCCGCTTCAATGAAACGCGGGTGATCGTCGGTATCCTGAAGTTCGGTCTTGGTCAGAAAACCGAGTTCGGTTTCGTTGAGGATCAGAATATCGACGAGATCGAGGAGTTCCCGTCCGAATTCGATTGCGGGCGCCGGGTTGAGGATCGTGGTCGCGCCCGCCGCCCGGGCACGCCCGAAGAAGGCACTGATCGCGGGCAGCGGAATCTCGAATTGGCTGACGGCGACGTCGCCCTTGGCCAACACCGGCGCAGCAACGTCGGCAGCACTTACAAGCGCATTCGCGCCGGGAATAACGACGATGGTGTTGTCGGCATTGGCGACCGTGATGATGGCCGTTCCGGTATGAGCTCCGGCCGTTTCCTGCACGAAGCTCAGGTCTACGCCTTGCGCGACGAGGAATGTCTTCAACTCCTGGCCGAACGCATCCTTGCCAAGTCGGCCGATCAGCGTCGTCGGCGCGCCCAGTTTCGCCGCTGCGACCGCCTGGTTCGCACCCTTGCCGCCGGGAAAGTAAAGTACGGCGTTGCCGGCCACGGTCTCGCCGATGCGGGGATGCCGGCCGGCTGTCGCCACCACATCCATGTTGATGCTGCCGGCGACGAAAACCCGCGCCAAGTCCATTCCTCCAACGTCTATTTTCAAGCCACGCCGCTAGGCCCCGACCTGAAACTCCCGTTTGACGGATTCAATGTCGAGAAGTGTCGGCAATCCGGCCTCGTTGCCGAGCCGCTGGATCTTGTAGGTCGATGCCGCGCGCGCGAACTCGAAATGATCGTGCCAGCTTTTGCCGGGATTGCTCATATAAGAATAGACATAGGCGCCGTGGAAGACGTCACCGGCGCCGTTGGTATCGAGCACGCGCTCGCGCGGGATCGGAAGTGCGGGAAGCGTATGGGTGGCGCCGGTCTCGTCATACCAGAGCAGGCCTTTTTCACCCATGGTGACGCCGCCGACCCGGCAGCCGCGGCCTTTGAGATAATCCAGCATCTTTTCCGGCGTGAGGTCCATCTGCTCGCATAGCCGCTCGGCGACGATGGCGACGTCGATGAATTCCAGCAGTTCATGGGTGTTGGTCCGCAAGCCGCCGCCATCGAGCGACGTCAGGATACCGGCCTCGCGGCACAGTTTCGCATAATGGATCGCGGCATCCGGCTGGTGACCGTCGACATGCAATGCGCGGCAACCGCCGAGGTTGAGAAGCGGAAAGGGATGGATATGCTCGTCGTCGCGGCAGCGCACGATCGCCCGCTTGCCGTCCTTCGGCATGATGAACGACAGCGATGAGGACTTGACCTTGCGCGGATGGATCGAGATTCCATACTTCGCGCTCATGTCCTGAAACATCCGCCCCAGCCAGTCATTGGCGACGGTGGCGATCAGGTCCGGCACGATTCCGAGCTTGGCGCAGCAGAACGCCGCAGTGACGGCGTTGCCGCCGAACGAGACCGCATAGGCCGATGCAACGTGCTTCTCGTCGCCGGTCGGCATATGGTCGGTAATGAAGGTAACGTCGATATAGGTTTGTCCGATAAAGAGAGCCTGCATTCGTTTTCCGTCATGCGCTGAAGGGTGGTCCCGGCCCGGCACTGTACATTAGCACCGGTTATTGCGGATTATTCGCTGAAATTATTCGCAAAGCCGTCGCCTTAACTGCTTGAGATAACCATGTGGCGGGACTACGACCATAGTCCTACGTCACAGACGCGGCGCGCTGATCCAACGGCCTGCGGCTGTCCTGAGTTCCTAACAGAGACATAAGGGGGAGACGATGACGGTCTATTCCGGTCCGGTATTCGACATGGCGGTGAATCAGTTCACTGTCATCGCCAATCATCTGTCGATCCCGATGGACGAGCGCGACCGCCTGCTGTTGCCGAAACGGGCGATCACCGTTTCCTGTCCGATTCATCGCGACGATGGCACGATCGCGGTGTTCGAGGGCTATCGCGTGCAGCACCATCT
>WNGI01016298.1_pt1 | contig 13736 bp, 13 predicted proteins | sample 5400621 | NCBI WGS metagenome assembly WNGI01 (sample SAMN13153374, study PRJNA577476) | soil metagenome | isolation source: 20 cm soil or saprolite under Garry oak tree replicate 1 | place: USA:California | collected 2016-06-15
TCGGCGTCGATCTCGCCGCGGTCGAACGCCTTGCGCTTCTCGGCCTCACCAAGGATCTCGTAGGCGGCGTTGAGCTCAGCGAATCGGCTGGCAGCCTTGGGGTCGTGCTTGTTGGCGTCCGGGTGCAGCTTCTTGGCCTGCCGGCGGAAAGCGCTCTTGATCTCGGCGGCACTCGCGCTTTTCGACACCCCCAGGACGTCATAGGGGTCACGCATCCTCAATCCCTCTCAGGCAGGTCGCCACTCGTTATGCCGGGCATCGCCCCAACTTCCTGCTCAATAATGTGGGGAGCACTGCCGTCGACTGCAACGAGGGAGGCCAGCGGGATGGCTCGAGCCCGCGGGCGCGACCGCTTACGCCACCCGACAATGCCGGGGTTTAGACGCGCTTTTAAGCCTGCTTGCGGCAATGGTGGAAGCGAGATTTTGCGTCCAAACGCGCTCTCCATCTAGAGTGAATGCCTGCCGGGGCAGGCAAAGCCCAGGGGGCAAGATTGCACAAGGGGGATGAATGTCGCGCGTCAAGCTCACCATCGCCACCACCGACTATGATCATTTCCGAGACTTCCGCCTCGGTATCGTCAGTGCCGAGGGCATCGACCACACCTGGCTCACGCTCGGACACCATGAAGTGTTCGCGCGCTTTACCTTCAACCGCGAGTGGGAGGTGAGCGAGCTGTCGTTTGCGAAGTTCTGCGCGCAGGTGACGCGGAAAACACCCGACATTATCGGCCTGCCGGTCGTCTGTTCGCGCCTCTTTCGATTCTCGTCCTTCTACGTGAATAAGAGGAGCAAGATCAAAACAGCGGCCGATCTCAAGGGTAGGACGATCGGCTCGCCCGAATGGGCCCATACGGCCGCAGTCTATATGCGCGGCTGGCTCAACGACGAGCACGGCATCGGGCTGCGCGACGTCCACTGGTACCAGGCAGGCGCCAACGAGCGCGGCCGCGTCGAGAAAGTCGAACTTGATCTTCCAAAAGGGGTGAAGCTCACGCGTGTCAACGATAAATCTTTGAGCGAGATGATCGCGTCGGGCGAGATCGACTGCGCGCTGATTGCCCGTCCGCCGAACTCCTTCCTGCAGGGCCATCCGGACGTGGTGCGCTTGTTTCCGAACTATCTGGAGATGGAGGAGGCCTACTACGAGCAGACCAAGGTCTGGCCCATCATGCACATCATCGCGATCCAAAGGCGGGTGCTCGACGAGCATCCCTGGGTCGCGCGCAATCTTTACAACGCCTTCGTCGAGTCCAAGCGCCGCAGCCTCGAGCGCCTGCTCGATCCCGCGGTCTCGCGCTATCCGCTCGCCTGGCTTCCGACCTATGCGCGCAAGATGGCCGACCTGTTCCACGGCGACCCTTTTCCTTACGGCATCGAGGAGAACCGGCCGACGCTGGAGCAGTTTCTGCGCTACACCCGCGAGCAGGGGATCGCGCACCGGCACGCCGCGCCCGAGGAGATTTTTCCCAAAGGCATCATGACCTCGGTCAGAGTGTAGCGCGAGTGCGCTCGCTTGGGTCGCGTTCCGGGTGCTGGACCGCGCCAGCGTACCATGACGGGTTTACGCGCGCCCCGAGCCTGCCTACGCCGTACGCTTGCATGCTGAAATCTTGCAAACTCGAATGTTGTGACGGCCGGCGGTGCACCGGCGGGAACATGGACCGCGCTAGATATTGTTCCAAGGCCGCAAATTGCGCACTTCCCACTTGCCGTGCTTGGCCCGGCAGGCGGCACCCTGCAACCATGACTCGCTGCCATCCTTCACGTAGCTCGCGAGAAAATCGCGGCACGTGATCCCATCCTGGCTATAGACCGAGGCGAGTGGCGTGACTGTGCCGCGGGCCCCGGTCTTCGGATTCTCCCAAGGCACGCTGCTATGCTTGCCGCCCTTGATCAAGACCTCGCTCACGGCGGCACGGGCGATGGCGAGATCGGCCTCGGCTGGCATCTCAGCCGTCGCTTTGGGCTCGGCGGCTCGGGGCGAGTCGCCCTGGTCGGGCACGCCGGCATCCTTGTTCGCATGCAGGCCGTCGAGCTGATAGGAGACACTGCAGCCGCCGCCTATCAGGGCAAACGCCAGAAGCCACGCGCCCGCCTGGAGGCGCCGTACCGCGTGCCATGAGCGCGACGTTCCTCTATAACGGGCCTGCCGGAACAGCGAGCTTGGCGCCGACGCCATTACCCGGGACTCCGCGGAATGTCTGAATCAGCTCCGATAGAACACCCGAGCGGGTTAACAAGTGGTGATTTCACCGAGGCTGAGGACCCTTTGCGGCTGTTTGCCACGTGGTTCGAGGAAGCGACGCGGAGCGAGCCGCGCGATCCCACCGCCATGTCGCTAGCCACCGTCGATGCGGACGGCCTGCCCAATGTGCGCATGGTGCTCATGAAGAGCTTCGGTGAGCGGGGTTTTGTATTTTATACCAACGTCGATAGCCAAAAGGGTCGGGAGTTGGATCGAGACCACAAAGGCGCACTCCTTTTTCATTGGAAATCGCTCAATCGGCAGGTGCGACTGCGTGGCCCCGTGGAACGGATCGAAGATGCGGAAGCTGATGCCTATTTTGCGACGCGCCCGCGCCTCACCCAGATCGGCACCTGGGCCAGCAAGCAGTCGGCACCGCTCGAGAGCCCGCGCGCGTTCGAGAAAGCGATCGCGTTTTACGCGGCGAAATTCGTGGTGGGAGCTGTACCAAGACCGCCGAATTGGACCGGCTACCGCTTGCGACCGCTGCTCATCGAGTTCTGGCAAGACCGGCCATTCCGGCTACATGACCGGGTCGAGTTCCGGCGCGACACGCTCGAGGCGCCCTGGCAAAAGACGCGACTCTATCCGTAATGGCGTTTCCGGCCGCACGGAAGCTGGTCACGCCCAGAAAACGCAACTGCATTGCAGCGGTTTGTGGTTTCGCCGGAATGCAAACCGCTTTAGCATTAGCAAGGTTTTGGGATTTTGATCTTCATGGCGACGCCGCACTCGAACCAGCCGCCGAACCAGCCGCGCCGCGCCCTCCTGCTCACCGGAGCGAGCCGTGGCATCGGCCATGCCACGGTTAAGCGATTTTCGGCAGCCGGGTGGCGCGTCATCACCTGCTCGCGCCACCCGTTCCCGGAGAACTGCCCGTGGGAAATGGGACCCGAAGATCATATTCAGGTCGATCTTGCCGATCCCGACCGCACGCTCTCCGCTATTGCGGACATCAAGCAGCGGCTCGAGAACGGCGAACTGCATGCCCTCGTCAACAACGCCGCGATCTCGCCCAAGGCCAACGGCGGCACGCGCCTGTCCTCGATCGATACCACCGTCGATGTCTGGGACCATGTGTTCCGGGTGAACTTCTTCGCACCGATCATGCTCGCGCGCGGCCTGTTGGAGCAGCTCAAAGCCGCCAAAGGCTCCGTCGTCAACGTAACCTCCATCGCCGGCTCGCGGGTTCATCCCTTCGCGGGCGCGGCGTACGCCACTTCAAAAGCGGCGCTGGCGGCGCTTACCCGTGAGATGGCGTCCGATTTCGGTCCGCTCGGCATCCGCGTTAACGCCATCGCGCCGGGCGAGATCGACACCACCATCCTCTCCCCGGGGACTTCGGAAATCGTGGCCCATCAAATTCCAATGCACCGCCTGGGCACGCCCGACGAGGTCGCCAAGATCATCTATGTACTGTGCACCGATACCTCGTCTTACGTGAACGGCGCCGAGATCCACATCAACGGAGGCCAGCACGTCTGATGAGGCGGGCAAACGATCGTCTGCGCCTTCCGTTCAGAGCCATTTCTTCCATTTGAAGAAGAAGTACGGCAGCGCCGCCGCAAGCAGCATCAGCGCGATGGCGACGGGATAGCCCAAGGTCCAGTCCAGCTCGGGCATGTGCTTGAAATTCATGCCGTAGATCGACGCGATCAATGTCGGTGGCATCAGGGCCACGGCAGCCACCGAAAAAATCTTGATGATGTTATTCTGCTCGATGGTAACCACCCCGAGCATAGCGTCGAGCAGGAACTGAATCTTATTCGAGAGGTAGAAAGCGTGGTCGGACAACGAGTGGACGTCCCGCTGCATCCCGCGCAGCTGAGCGCGCGACTCTTTCGCCCAGCGCATGCTGTCGGCTTCGTTGGCGAGGTAGAGCAATAGGCGTCCGATCGAAACCAGGCTCTCACGCACCTTGGAAGCGAGGTCGCCCTTTTTTCCGATCGCCTTGAGAATTTCGTTGTAGCTTCGAGAGCGATCGGCTCGCCCGCCCTCCGGCTCGAAAATATCGTGCGAGATCAGATCGACCTCGGAACCGATGCGCTCCAAAATGTCGGCCGCACGATCGATGACAGCGTCGAGCAGATCCATCAACACAGATTCCCCGGTCACGGTCGGCGAACAATTCCGCGCGAGCTTGTTGCCAACGATCATGAACGGTCGCGGCTCGTCGTAGCGCACCGTGATAAGCCGATGGCCCGATATGATGAACGTCACGGGCGTCGTCTTGGGGGTGTCGGTGTCGGACTGGCACATCAACGTCGCGGTCATGTACCGCGCGCCGTTCTCCACGTAGAGGCGGCTCGTGACCTCGATTTCCTGCATCTCTTCGCGCGTAGGAACGGCCACGCCGACTTTGCGCTCGACGAGCTTGTCTTCCTCATGGGCCGGGTTGACGAGGTCGAACCAAACGGCGCTGTCAGGAACGTCGGCATCCGATGTGACGGCAATCCGGTCGAGCGATGTGCCGCGCGGAACGTAGACCCACAGCATGACGCCTCCGCCAGCCCCAGCGCGTTGTAGCTTCGCGGGCGCGCGTGGTGCACGCCCGCGAGCTCATTGCGCCAGTGATGGCCCAATCAAGCCTGGTCTTGCAAGAACAATGAGCAAGGGGCTGCACGGCTGCCGGGGCGAAGCCCCGAGCGGGACAGACGCGATCCTGCTGGGAAACGCTTGCCTGCTGGAAACGCTTGCGAGAGGCGACGGCCGCGCGGAGCGATCAGGCCGCCATCCCCGCGGTCCACTTCTGCGGTTGATGGACGGCCGGGGCGTAAGCCGGGTTCTTGACCTCGCTCCGGTACTGCAGCGCCGCTGCGAGTCTCAATTGCCGTCATCTGGGCACGCTTCGCGGCCCAGTGGGATGGAGAGCGAGTGCGGCCGAAATGCGCAACAAATCGTGTCCTATCGTGACATTCAAACAGAGCGTAAAGGTGGATTTGAGCTGCTCGCCGCCGGTACCATCGAGATCGATGCGGAGCGGAGCGGGGCGCATGTTGCCTGCGGGCCGACCGCGCCTTCAGCATGGTAAACCGCAAGTTAACACATTGCGCTTAGGCTCTGCGATGCGGGACGGGGCCGATTCTCGGTCTTGGGCGAGAAACTTTCCAGGACGCGTGTCCAAACTGCGGCATTCCTGCAACAGGTTCCGATGACTATCGAATTGGGGAGCTTATCGGCCTGGAAGTGCGGAGTTCTTTTGGTTACCTAATTGGGGCTGGAGGACTCAGAAGAACCGATTGTGGGGCGCGCCGAGCGCGTGACGGGGGCAGGTATGGCGGTACGGGGAGTCGCATTGCTGCTGGCCGGGCTTTTGCTCGCTGGATGCGTGCATACGCAGGTGGAACCGGCGTCCGACGTGGCCATGACTGCGCGCGACAAGAAGCTGCTCGCGAATGCGCCGTATGCGAAAGCGAACATCCCGGTCGCATATCAGCGCGCCATCGTCCACTATCACCGGAAAGAGGCGCCGGGTTCGATCGTCGTCGATAGCGACGCGCGCTACCTCTATTACGTGCTGCCAGACAACCAGGCGATCCGCTACGGGGTCCGGCGTCGCCAAGGTTGGGCGCAAGGAAGAATGGCCATCATGGACGCCGACCGAGGGCGAGAAGCGGCGCCTCGGCCCGCTTCCGAACTACGTCGAGGGCGGACCAGCCAATCCGATGGGCGCGCGCGGGATTTACCTTTATTCCGGCGGCAAAGATACCCTGTACCGTATTCATGGGACCAACCAGCCCGAATGGATCGGACACGCGATCTCGTCCGGCTGCATCCGGATGACCAACGAGGACGTGATCGATCTCTACAACCACGTCAAAATGGGCACGATCGTGGTGATGCTGGGACCGAGATCAGTTGAGTCGCGGGTAGCGACCGCCGACCCACGCTCTAACTACTGAGGGCTCGAGGGGGCTGGGAGCGGCGTCGGGCGGCAGCCCGGCGCCGTTTCATTTTTGCGCCAGCTTTAACCTTCCATCAGCCGTTCGCGCTTGGCCCAATCCAGGGTTCGATCGAGCGCCCGGCCGAGGCGGTCGAACAGCTCGTCGATTTCCGCTGGCGCGATGATGAGCGGCGGGCAGATCGACACAGTATCGCCGGCGAGAAAGCGCACGATCAGCCCCTCCTGTTCGGCGCAGCGCACGGCGCGCGCCCCGACCCCAGCCTTCGCCTCGAACGAACGTTTGCTCTTCTTATCGGCGACAAGCTCGACGGCACCGACGAGCCCCAGGCCGCGAGCCTCTCCGACCAGCGGATGCTTGCCGAGTGCGGCCAATCGGGCCTGGAAATGCGGCGCCTTGCGTGCGGCTTGCTCGGCGATGCGCTCGCGCGCGTAGATATCGAGCGCTTTGAGCGCCACCGCCGCCGCGACCGGATGGCCCGAATAGGTGAAACCGTGGCCGAAGGTGCCGATCTTACGGCTCTCTTCCACCATCGCCTGGTACATCGGCTCGGGTACCGTCAGCGCGGCCATCGGAACGTAGGCGGACGTCAAAGCCTTCGCGACCGTGATCGAGTGAGGCTCGAACCCAAGCGCCGTGCAGCCGAACATGGTTCCAAGCCGGCCGAAGCCGCAGATCACCTCGTCCGAGATCATGTACACGTCGTATGCCCGGCAGACCTTCATCACCTCCTGAAAGTAGGTTTTCGGCGGCACGATCACGCCGCCGGCCCCCATCACTGGCTCGGCGATAAAGGCGGCAACCGTCTCCGGATCCTCGCTGCGAATGAGCTCTTCGAGTTCGTCGGCCAGCCGCCGCGCGAACTCCTCTTCGGTCTCCCCCGCATGCGCGAAGCGGTAGTAGTGCGGACAGCCCGTGTGCAAAATCCCCGCGATCGGCAGGTCGAAATCCAGCTGATTGTTCGCCAACCCCGTGAGCGAAGCCGCCGCGATGGTCACGCCGTGATAAGCCTTGCGGCGGCTGATGATCTTCTTTTTCCGCGGCCGGCCGAGCGCGTTGTTCATGTACCAGACGAGCTTGACCTGGCTGTCGTTTGCCTCCGAACCCGAGGAGCAGAAAAATACCTTCGAGGTCGGTACCGGCGCGATCTCCTTGAGCCTTTCGGCGAGTTCGATCGCGGGATCGTGGCTCTTGGCGCCAAAGAGATGGCTAAAGGGCAGCTTGCGCATCTGCGTCGCCGCCGCCTCGACCAACTCTTCGTTGCCGTAACCGAGTGCAGTGCACCAGAGTCCCGCCATGCCCTCGATGTAGGCCTTACCTTCGCTGTCGTAGACGAACACCCCCTGCCCACGCTCGATGATCAGCGGACCGGTTTCGCGCACCGTCGCGAGGTTGGTGTAGGGGTGAACCAGGGTTTCGAGGTCGCGGACGGCGAGATTGCGAAGCGGCGCCATGGCTTTGCTCTCGGTTGATGAGCGATATAGGCGCTGAAACGAGGCGGCGTCAAAAGGCTCCGCGTCCCGGGCCGAGAGTCAACTCCTCGCGGCCGCAGCCAACATTGCGCAAAGCACCGGCCGCGACGCCCGAGATGCTCGGTCGAGTTTTCAGCTTCATGGCGCGGCGGATGCCGGGCGCGGCCGCGGCAGTGGGACCTGCGCGGCCTCATCGCCGGGCTCGCGCACTTCCCACTGGCACATGCGATGGCCACCTGCGCGTTCGGCGAGGTCCACATGAACGTGGTTCTCATGATAGCCGTCTGAACCGGGGCCGAGCACGGTGCTAAAACGCGCGCAGGTCGTTTTCCGCAAGCGCTCGCGGAAATCCTTGGCCACATTCGGGTCGGTCAACTCGACAACCGTGCCGCTGGCGAGCTTGAACGAGCGGATGTCGAGTGCGTTGGCCTTGCCGTGCTCGGAGAGCCTCGCTCCGATGATCCGGTTGCGGCCTCGGCAATCATAGGCGGCATAGTTGTCGATGCTTTTGAGCGCTCCCCCGAGCGAGCGCACCACGGGCACCACGTCCTCGCGCACCCAATGCACGATGGCCTCGGCAAAACTGCAGCGGACGACCGCGGGCGGCGTCACCGCCACCTGCGTCCTGTCGGCGAGCCGCACCGCCTCGAGCCTCACCACGTCGTCCACGACGCACTCGCCGGGTCCGGCCAGTGCCGGCAGCGAGGGAGCGATCGCCAATTCGGCCGTGAGCCGCAGCCGGCAGGCCGAAGGTGCCGGCGCCTCCGCGGGCGTCGCTTCTGGTGCGGACGGGACGGTTGAAATCTCTGCCGGCCGTGGCCGCGGCAATGGGACGACCGCCGCAGCCGCGAAGTCAGGAACCAACGCGCAAAGGGGTGCAAAGAGGATGAGGGCAGCGAGAAGCTTCACCGTCGCGGTATCGGCAAGGATTGCGACCTTATAGCGGCCGATCGGCATTGCAGGCTGATCCCGGCAAACAACCGCGGCAGCGCCGGTCCGGCCAAGGCCGGCCCTCGGAGGTGATGGGGCGGCAGCTCCTTCGCCGTAGCAAACGCGCAATCACACTCGCTAGAGTTGGAGAAACGGACGGCAGGCCCGACACTATGGCTCATTTCGATGTGGTGGTCTGCGGCCTCGGCGCGATGGGAAGCGCAGCGGTTGAGCATTGGCGCGCAGAGGAAAGCGGGTACTGGGGCTGGAGCGTTACGCCCCTGGTCAACGCGCCATGACATCGCGCGCTTTTCTCTCGGGCGTTTCGGCTGACCCCTCAGCGGCTTGCTGCAGATTCTCCAGTTGCACGGCCGCGACATGCCGGTAACCTGGGGGTGCGCGTCCGGCCGAGCGGACGGCGGTGTTGCGGATGCAGCCGAGCCGGCGCGGTCTACGTGCAGTCGGCCGCTGCGACTGCGGCTGCGGCTCCATAAGTAAGAACGGGGAAACGCCATGCTTGGGCTGATGCAGGACTGGCCGCTCCTTTGCCATCGCATCATCGACCATGCCGCGATCAACCACGCCGGGCGGCCAATCGTCACGCGCTCGATCGAAGGCCCGCTTCACGCCACCACCTATGCCGAGGTCCGCGCCCGCGCGCTACGATTGGCACAACGGCTCGACAAAGACGGTATCCGCCTCGGCGACCGTGTCGCCACGCTGGCCTGGAACACGTGGCGGCATCTCGAGGCCTGGTACGGCATCATGGGGATCGGCGCGATCTATCACACCGTCAATCCGCGCCTCTTTCACGATCAGATCGCCTGGATCGTCAATCATGCCGAGGACCGCATGATGCTGGCTGATCTGACGTTCATTCCGCTGCTGGAAAAGCTCGCGGACAAGCTGCCCGCCATCGAACGCTATGTGGTGCTGACCGATGGCGCGCACATGCCGCAAACCTCGCTCAAGAATGCGGTCTCCTACGAGGATTGGATCAGCGAAGTCGACGGCGACTTTGCTTGGAAAAAGTTCGACGAGAATACCGCTGCAGGCATGTGCTACACCTCAGGAACCACCGGAAACCCGAAGGGCGTCGTCTACTCGCACCGCTCCAACGTCCTGCACGGGCTGATGGCCAACAACTCCGACATGAAGGGCTATTCGTCCCGCGACGTGGTGCTGCCGGTCGTGCCGATGTTCCACGCCAATTGCTGGGCGATGATGTTCGCGGCCCCGATTGCGGGTGCATCCATGGTCATGCCCGGCGGCAAGCTCGACGGCGCGTCGATCTTCGAGTTGCTCGACCGCTATAAGGTGACCTGCACCGCCGCGGTGCCGACGGTCTGGCTCATGCTGCTGCAACACCTCGAAGCGACCGGCAGCAAGTTACCCCATCTCAAGAAGGTCATAATCGGCGGCTCGGCCTGCCCGCGCGCTGTAGCCAAAATTTTCCAGGACATCTACGGCGTCGAGGTGATCCATGCCTGGGGCATGACCGAGATGAGCCCGCTCGGCACCGCCTGCACCTTCAAGCCCGAATACGCCGCCCTGGCGGGCGACGCGCGGCTCGATATTCAGCAGAAACAGGGGCAGTCGCCGTTCATGGTCGAGATGAAAATCACCGACGATGCTGGCAAGCGGCTGCCCTGGGACGGCAAGACCTCCGGGCGCCTCAAGGTGCGGGGACCGTGCGTGGCCAGGGCCTACTTTAAGGAGGATGACGCACTCCTCGACGAGGAGGGTTTCTTCGACACCGGTGACGTCTCCACCATCGACCGCTACGGCTACATGCAGGTTACCGACCGCGCCAAGGACGTGATCAAATCGGGCGGCGAGTGGATTTCCTCGATCGACCTCGAGAACCTCGCCGTCGGCCATCCCAAGGTGGCGGAAGCAGCGGTGATCGGCGTGAAGCATCCAAAATGGGACGAACGGCCTCTGCTGGTCGTCGTTCTCCGGAAGGATCAGTCGGCCACAAGGGATGAGATTTTAAAGTTCATGTGCGGGAAGGTTGCCAACTGGTGGATGCCCGACGACGTCGTTTTCGTCGACGAGATCCCGCATACCGCCACCGGCAAGATCCAGAAGACGGTGCTGCGGGAGCGGTTCAAGGATTTCGTCCTGCCAAGTGCTGTCGCCGCACGGTGAAGCGTCTTGTCACTCCTGCTGGCGTCGTTCATCGCGAAACCCTCGCATTGTCTCGGCCCGATGCGGTAAGCTTGGCTTGCCATCATCGCGGTCTCCTCCAGGAAAGCGAGCGCATGACCACCTTTGATGCGACCGTCTCCGCGGCGCAAGCGGGTATTGTCTGCTCGGCTTGGTGAGGCAGACGATGGCGCGCCATCACCTTCAATCGGAGCCGACCTCACGGCTCGCCATCTGGGCGCGGCGCATGGCCGCATTTGCTTTCGTGGCCTCCTTCCTCGCGGTCATTATCGTGCGCTCGGGCCTGCTCGAAATCCGACCCGCGCTCGCAACCTTTGCGGGCGCGCTCGCCATTGCCGTCGTGGCGCTCGTGCTCGCCCTCGCCGCCTTCGTCGTGATCTGGACGGAGGGATTGGCGGGGATCGGCGCCGCGTTGACGGCGATGGCGGTCTCGCTCGCGCTCCTCGCCTACCCGGCCTATTTCGGACTCAAGGCGTATCGGCTGCCCTGGATCTACGACATCACTACGGATCCGATTGATCCGCCGCGGTACGAGGCGCTGGCGCGGCTGCGCGTACGCGACGCCAACCCCATTACCTATGCGGGCCTCTATGCCGCCGAACAGCAGCGCGCCGCCTATCCGGACGTCGGTCCGCTCGGGACCAATGCGACCGTGCAGGCGGCCTACGATGCCGCGCTCGCGGTGGTCAACAAGCGCAGGTGGCGCATCGTCGACGCACGCGCGCCGCAGGCCGGACGGCGCGAGGGACGCATCGAAGCCGTCGCGCGCACCCCGATCATGGGATTTCGAGATGACGTCGTGATCCGCGTGCGGGCCGAGCCCGACGGCGCGCGTATCGACGCGCGTTCCTCCTCACGCTACGGCTCGTTCGATTTCGGCACCAATGCGGCGCGCGTGCGCGGCCTAATGAACGATATCGAAGACGCGATCCGCGCCCAAAAGCCGGAGCGGCCGCCGCCGACACAGCAGCCGGCGAAGAAATCGACCGGCAAGAAAGACCAGCCCAAAAGGTGAAAGTCATCCCAAGCGGTAGCGGCCCTCGCTCGACGGCTCGCCCGCGGTGGTAACGAGCCCACGCGTCACCAAATCCTCAAGATGGGCGAGAACCGATAGGCCCGCTGCCTTCACGAGCCGGGGATCGAGCCCGACATAGATGCCGCGCACGAGGGTGGGGATATCGGCTTCGCCCTGCGCGAGCCGCTGCAGGATCGCGGCCTCGCGATCTTGGCGGTGGCGAATGTAGTACTGCACGAAACGGGGCGCCTCGCGCACGGCGCCGCCGTGGCCGGGCAGGTAAACCGGTTCGGTCCGGCGCGCGAGCTTTTGCAGCGAGGCCATGTAATCGCTCATCGCCCCGTCCGGCGGCGCGACGACCGGTGTCGACCACGCCATGACGTGATCGCCCGAGAACAGCAGATCGGCCTCCCTTAACGCAAAGGCCATGTGGTTGGCGGTATGGCCGGGCGTCGTCACCGCCTCGATGGTCCAGTCCGGGCCGGTGACGACCTCGCCATCGGCGAGCGTGCGATCGGGCCGAAAGTCGACGTCGTTGCTCGCGTCCATGCGGGGCGCCTCGCCGATATGGAGGGCGCGGGCGGGCCGGTGCGCTCCTTCGGCGAGGACCAACGCACCGGTTGCCGCCTTGACCCGAGGGACCGCTGGGGAATGGTCGCGATGGGTATGGGTCACGAAGATATGGGTGACGGTTTCCCCACGCACGGCCTCGAGCAGGGCCGCGATGTGGGTCTCATCGAGCGGCCCGGGATCGATGATGGCGACGCGGTCGCGGCCGACGATGTAGGACACCAGGTCGAAGCTCCGGTCGAAAGGAATATCGCCGCTCATGCGAACCGGCCGCGCGAGCGGACGGCCCGCCTGCGGCCGTAGCGCGGGTCGGGATCGCAAGCCAACGCTCGCGCGATCGGTCGATCAGCCGAGCTTGCGTCCAATGATGTCTTCGCAGCGCACGTCCTCGCGCTGCTCCTCGCCGAGATAGAGCGCCCCCGACATGGCGGCGCGCATCCGGTTCGACGGCGGCCCTGCCGTTCCCCACCGATCCGGCATGGGCATCATCTTTTGCCAATAGTCGGCGTTTTGTGGAACGTGCGTGGCGTCATCGAGCTGGTCGAGCTCGGTCGTGTATTCCGCGACGAAGCCGTTCGGCTCGATGAAATAGGAGAACACGTTGCTGCCCGGCCCGTGCCGTCCGACACCCCATTCGATGTCGAAGCCGTTCTGCTTGACGCGACCGGTCCCGCGCATCAGCCCGTCGATGTTCGGCAACTCATACGCCACGTGATTGAGCGAGGGCCCGTTGTTGCGGAAGATCGCCATGCTGTGGTGATCCGCGCTGCAACGCAGGAAGTCCATGAGATGCGTGCTGTCGGAGAGCTTGAAGCCGAGAACGTCGATGAAAAACGGGACCTGATCTTCAATGCGCGCGCTGTTGAGGACGACGTGGCTGATCTTGGTCGGCCGCGAGCGATCCAAAACGACGCTCGGATGCCGGACACTATCCGACGATATACTCATCGGCAGCCCATCCGGCGTGTAGAAGCGAAAACCGTACCCACCGCCGGCGGTGGGGCCGAGCGGCGCGGGTTCGCCCGCAATCTCGACGCCATAGCCCTTCGCCTTGGCGCAGAGCGCATCCACCGCCGAGCGGTCATTGGCGGCGAAATGCACGCCGAGCAACGCGGGCTTCGGCCGCTCGCGGATGGTCAGCACGTGATGCTCGCCGCCGGTAGCGCGGAAATGCATGCCGTCGCCCTCGGAGCAAACTTGTTCGAGCGCCCACACCTTGGTGTAGAACTCCGCCGATTGATGAAGATCGCGAACGCCGAGCTCGATGCTGCGGACGCCGGTAACCCTACTGTTCGTCATGGTGGTGTGACCTCTTGCCATCGCCTGGCTCGACAATTTCGCACAGTCCGGGGCAAAGGGCTAGGGCGAGCCATGCCGACGGCGTTGAACAAAACGCCGATCAGAGCTGCGCAAGCCGGGGCATGACTTCGC
>WNGI01011569.1_pt1 | contig 13734 bp, 10 predicted proteins | sample 5400621 | NCBI WGS metagenome assembly WNGI01 (sample SAMN13153374, study PRJNA577476) | soil metagenome | isolation source: 20 cm soil or saprolite under Garry oak tree replicate 1 | place: USA:California | collected 2016-06-15
TGCGACGGGCAAAGAGCGTTGCCGAGCAGATCGGTGCCGCCGCCTCCGCCACCGGTGAGATTGCGATCCGATCGCCGCTGAACGGCGTGGTCCTGGCACGTACGGCGGTACCCGGAGCGGTGATCGAGGCGGGCGCGCCCCTCGTCGTCGTCACTGATCCGTCAACGCTCTGGCTCTCGATCGACGCCCCCGAGAATCTCGCTTCCCTCTTCCGCGTGGGCGCGCAGCTGCGCTTCACGGTGCCGGCGTATCCCGCCGACACGTTCTCGGCCCGAATTGACGCCGTCGGCGCCGGGCTCGATCCCTCCACGCGCACGCTCCCGATTCGCGGCGTCATTCAGAACCGAGGCGAGCGGCTCAAGCCGGAGATGCTGGCGAGCATCTCGGCCCAAGGTGGAGGTGCAATATCGGCCCCCTCCGTCCCTGAGGACGCGGTGCAGTTGCTCGATGGGAAGTCAGTCGTGTTCGTGGCCCACCCGGATAGCATGGGCGGTGCGAAGTTCGCGCCGCGCGAGGTCCAGCTCGGCTCGAGATCGGGTGGCCGGATTGCGATCACGCACGGCCTGGCGCCGAGTGACCTCGTGGTGACTCGCGGTGCGTTGGCGGTCAAGGCGCAGATTAAAAAGGGCGCCATGCCCGCAATGGAGATGTGAGTGGGCGCGCTTATCGATCGTTTGATCGCTGCGTCACTGCGTCACCGCGCTATCGTCGTTGGCGCCACGATTCTTTTGGCCGCTGCCGGCCTGTGGTCGTTTGCGACGCTCAATACCGACGCGTTCCCCGACCTCACCCCGAATCAAGTGCTGGTCATGATCGAAGTTCCGGGACTCTCGCCAGCGGAAGTCGAGCAGCAGGTGACGTATCCAATGGAGGTTGCCATGCTGGGCCTCCCGCGCACCAGCGACGTCCGCTCGATCTCCAAGGTCGGCCTTTCCGTAGTTACGGTCACCTTCGAGGACGCCGTCGACCTGTATTTCGCGCGGGCCCAGGTGCAGCAACGGATGCAGGACGCGCTGCACGCGCTGCCACCCAACGCGGAGACGATGCTTGGCCCGCCGGCGACCGCGATGGGTGAGGCGTTCCAGTACTTGGTGGAGCGCACCGACTCCGCGGCGGACACGCTGTCGCTCATCGAGCTGACGAATGTGCAGGAGTACATCATCAAGCCACTGCTCAAGACGGTGCCGGGCGTCGCCGAGGTCAACACGTGGGGAGGCATGCTCCAGCAGTTCGATGTATTCGCGGACCCGACCAGGCTCGCCGGGTACGGTCTCACGCTGCACGATCTGGAAACGGCGCTTGCCAATAACAACGCAAATTTTGGTGCGGGATATGTGGAGGATCGCGGAGAGCGCCTGACGGTCCGTGGCATTGGCCGTGTCGCGGGCGTGAGCGACATCGCGAGCGTCGTGGTGGCAACCCGGGGCGCGACGCCCGTTTATGTACGGGACGTGGCGCGGGTGGACGTGGGACCGCAGCCCCGCTTCGGCGCGGTGACGCGGGATGGCCGGGGCGAAGCGGTGTCCGCCGCGGTGATCATTCTGAAGGGCTCAAATGGTCGGGAAGTTGTGAAGCGCGTCCAAGCCCGACTTGTGGAAATCGAGTCCGTCCTGCCGGCGGGCGTTCGGATCCGGCCCTTCTACAGCCAGGGTGAAGTTGTCCGCCGCACGACTCACACGATGTTCACGAATCTCACCGAAGGCGCGCTGCTCGTCATCGCGATCCTCTTCCTCTTCCTTCGTAATCTCCGAGCATCGCTCCTCACCGCCTCGGTGATCCCGCTGTCGCTGTTGTTTGCGTTCCTCGCGATGAAGCGATTCGGCCTTACTGCGAATCTCATGAGTCTGGGCGCGCTGGACTTTGGTCTCATCGTGGATGCCTCCGTCGTGATGGTGGAGAACTCTGTGCGTCGCCTTGTCGGAACGCGCTCACAATCGATCAGTGAGCGACAAGACGTGCTCCGCGCTGCCGCGTTCGAGGTGGGACGACCGATCGTCTTCGGGATCGCGATCATTGTCGCGGTTTACATCCCGATCTTTGCGCTCCAAGGGCTCGAAGGCCGCATGTTCAGACCGATGGCGTTCACGGTTTGTGCGGCGGTCTTGGGGTCGCTGCTCTTGGCACTGAGCTATGTGCCCGCCGTCGCATCGTATGTGTTCGCGCGCGGCGGCGGATCTTCGAAGGAGCACGATGACCCCGCGTGGTTCATTAAGCTCCAAAGCAGATACCAGCGCGCACTCGAGTGGTCACTCCTCCAACGGAAGCGGGTGGTGGGCGCGACCGTCGGTCTCTTCACTGTCGCACTCATCTCGGTGCCGTTCCTGGGCACAGAGTTCATGCCCAAGCTGGACGAAGGGTATCTCCTCATCGAGACGCGACGCATCCAGAGCGCGTCGTTGCCACACGGTATCGCCGTTTCGGACGATGTCGAGCGCACGTTACGGAAATTCCCCGAGGTCCAGAACGTCGTGACGAACCTTGGCCGCCCACATGAGGCCACCGAGGTGATGGCGCTCCACCAGGCGGACGTTTATGTCGTTCTGAATCCCAAACGCCAATGGCGGGTGGGATCGCTCGACGAGCTGATCGTCCGCATGGACTCTGCGCTTTCCGAGATACCGGGACTCGTCTTTGAGTTCAGCGCCCCAATGCGGATGCGGCTCGATGAGGTGATTTCCGGAGTCCGGACCGAACTGGGAGTTAAAGTCTACGGCGACAGCCTGCCGCTCCTCCAAGAGAAGGCAGATGAGATCGAAGCTGTCGTGCGATCCGTACGCGGCGCGGAGGACGTTTCCGTCGGCGTGAGTGCCGGAGCGATGCAGCTCGAGGTGGATCTCGACCGCGCGACAATCGCCCGTTACGGGCTGAACGTCGCTGACCTGCGAGAAGCCATAGAGACCGGCGTGGGTGGCATGCAGGCGACCGAGGTGATCGACGGGCGGAAGCGGTTCCCGATCGTGGTGCGCCTGGCTGCTTCCTTCCGGTCCACGCCGGAGGCCGTGGAGCAAACGCTCATCCGTACGCCGGCCGGCGGGACGGTCACCCTGTCTCAAGTCGCGCGGGTCCGGACGGTCGAGGGGCCCGAGGTCATCAACCACGAGGGCGGGCAACGTTACGTCGTCGTACAAAGCAACGTGCGCGGGCGCGACCTCGGCGGGTTCGCGGCCGATGTGAAAACAGCTGTCCGCCAGCGCGTGACGTTTCCGCCCGGCTACTACGTCACCTATGGCGGCCAATTCGAGAATCAGTCCCGCGCCACGCGGCGACTGGCAATCATCGTCCCGCTCGTACTTCTCGCTATCGCTGGGCTGTTGTACGCGACGTTCGACACGCTTCGCCACGCCGTGCTCGTGATGCTGGCGGTGCCGTTCGCGCTCGTCGGGGGGATCGCGGCTCTCTGGCTCCGAGGTCTCCATCTCAACCTCAGCGCGTCAGTGGGGTTCATTGCGCTGTTCGGCGTGGCGGTGCTCAATGGCGTCGTGTTGGTGACATATATCAACCAGTTGCGCGCGGCTGGTCGGGAGCTGTACGAGGCTGTGCGGGAGGGTGCCACAATCCGGCTGCGGCCCGTCCTCATGACAGCGCTCGTGGCGAGTGTGGGATTCATTCCGATGGCGATCTCGACTGGCAGCGGCGCCGAGGTGCAACGACCTCTTGCTACCGTCGTCATTGGAGGCTTGGTGACAGCGACGTTGCTTACCCTGCTGGTCTTGCCAACGCTCTACAGCTGGGTGGAAACGATGGAGAAGAAGAAGCCCGCATGATGGAGTACCGGGCGGCCAGGGGACTCGCTAACCTTGGGTCCGCCGCCACCGTAGCTCAGCGGTAGAGCTCTCGATTCGTAGTCCTGCACGGCCAGCGCACGCCAGATGATCTCCCTCTGTTGGGCCGAAACGCCGGCGAGTCCGCCAGCGCCCAGCAGGAGTGCCAGCGCCGCCCACATCACGCGCAATCTGAACGTTTCGCTGCGTTCATCGCACATCGTCCATGAAAACCCACAGATCACCGAGTGCGCGTCGCGAGAAAGCTGTGCGTCACGCCGCCGGCGACATACGTGCCAATCACGTCGCCGCGCGCGTTGATGCCGAAGGCACGGGTGGCGCTTGCGCCCGGGACGTCGATCGTGGTGATACCCTCCGAAGTCATCACGTAGCCGTGAAAGCCCGACGCGTTGCGGTAGACACCGACCACGTCCCCGCGTGGATTGATGTCCCACGCCGTCGTCAAGTTGCTGCCCGGGACCAGGAATGGCGTGAGGACGCCGTCGTCGATGATGAACGCCTCGGTGCGATTGTTCGCCATCGCGTTCGTGTAGAGCCCGACGATCCGTCGTCCGTCAGGTCTGGCCCCGTTGTTCATGGAGGCAAACTCGTCGGTCTCGGTGGATCCGTCCCGCCCCATGCGGACGCCCCTCATGCTAGCCATCAGATCATGGTCGTGCCGGCACCCCAGAATCGTGCCGTCAGGCAGTATCCGTTGTGGGAATTCGTACAGGTGACCCGGGAAGTGTACCGTCTCGAACTGTCCGTCCGTTGTGCGACGAAAGCCGTGCGCGGCAGTCGCCTCGTCACCGTTGTTCCAGTGATCGCCGACCACGGCGCCGTCCGGGCCGATACCGCGGACTTCCGTATTGTCTGCGCCCGGGTAATCCACCGTCTCGAACACGCCGTCCTGGAGAATGAATCCGTGGAAGCCGCTCGCGACACGGTATGTGCCCGAGATGACACCCCCCGCATCGATACCCTGTGCGCTCGTGGACAGCGCACCGGGCACATCGATCGTCGTGATGGTGAAGCTCGGTTGCCCGCGCGCGGCATTGGGCAGCAGCGAAAGCTGCGGTTCCCCGGCCAGGGGTTCCCAGCCGGACCGCGCGGCGACTGAACTGGGCTCGCTCGGCGTTGGAAGGTCACACGCGAGCCATACCAGCGGGATGATGACCGCAACTGCGAAGCGCTGCCGTAGCATTCGGCACCTCCGTCCAAAAGAATGGGTGGCGTCAGCGCTCCCGACCGTTCGAGCGCCCCTATTAGAACACGCGGAATCCGGAGACAAACGGGGCCACCGGCGTCGGCTTGCTGCCGCCCTCTCTGCCTCGTATCTCCTTATCCCATGCCTAACTCGGCCCGCGACCCGGCTTCCTGGCCCCGGGTCAAAGCGCTGTTTTTGGAAGCGCTCGAGCAGCCCGACCCCGAGAGAACCGCTTTCGTGCAGCGATCGTGCGGCGCGGATACAGAGTTGCGGGATGAGATCCTGTCCCTCCTCGCGAGTGAAAAGGCGGCCTCGGGCTTCGGCGAAACGCCCGCGGCGGGCCTGCTCGGCATGGGAGCGCCAACGGATCGTTCCGGCTCGCGGCTCCAACCGGGAACGCGACTTGGCGTCTATGAGGTGAGCGGGTTCCTGTCGGCCGGCGGCATGGGAGAGGTCTATCGCGCCCGGCACACCGTGCTCGGCCGGACCGTCGCCATCAAGACCCTCAATCCTTCACTCGCGGACCCGGCCGCGCGGCGCCGCCTGATCCGCGAGGCGCGGCACGCCGCGGTGCTCAACCACGCCAACATCTGCACGATCTATGAAGTCGGGGAAACGGACGGCAAGCCGTTCATCGTGATGGCGCTGGTTGCTGGGCAGTCCCTGAACGACGTGGTGCGCACGCGCCTGCTCACACTGGATCAGGCGCTCGACTACGGTGTGCAAATCGCCGACGCCTTGGACCACGCGCATCGACAGGGAATCGTCCATCGCGACCTCAAGAGCTCGAACGTCGTCCTCGACACGAACGGTCGACCGATCGTGCTGGATTTCGGGCTCGCCAAGCGGCTACCAGAAGGCGACGCGGCTGCGCCGGCCGACTCGACCGTCACGGGGCAGGGGGCACTGGCCGGGACGCTCAGTCACATGGCGCCGGAGGTGCTGTTGGGCGGCTCGGCGGACGTCCGCAGCGACGTGTGGTCTCTGGGCGTGCTCCTATACGAGCTCACTACCGGCACCTTGCCCTTCACGGGCCGGACGCCGTTCGAGACCAGCTCGGCCATTCTCAATGAGCCGCTCCACCCCATGCCCAGAACCGTACCGCTGGCCGTGCGACTGGTGATCGAGCGCTGCCTGGTCAAAGATCCCGACTCCCGTTACCAGCGCGCGGCGGACGTGCGCGCCGCCCTTGACGCGATCCGGCGCCGGCACGCGTGGCCGCTCGTGGGACGACTCCTTGTCAGGGCACGGCGGCGCACGCTCTACGTGAGTGCCGCGGCCGCCGTCGTGGTGGTTTTGGCGGCGAGCGTCGGCCCGGGCGCGTGGCGGCGACTGGCGGGCGCGCGGAACGCGAGGATTGCGACGCTCGCGATCATGCCGCTCGAGAACGCGACGGATGACTCCGCTTTCAACTACTATGCGGCGGGACTCACCGAGGGACTCATCGCGCAGCTCGGCGAGGCGACCGGTGTCCGCGTGATCTCGCCGACGTCCGCCGCTCACGTCGCGCACACCACGGACACGCTCGCGCAGGTCGCCCAGCGCCTCGGTGCCGATGCGGTCGTGTCCGGGCGATTGCGGCGCGCCGGAGACCGCGTGGCGGTGGATGCACGGCTCATCGAGCGCGCGGGCGGCCGCGTGCTATGGTCCGACACGTTCGAGCGAACGGCCGATCAGACACTCGCGCTGCAGGCCGACGTGGTCCGTGCGCTCGCCGCCGCGGTCCGCCTCGCGGTTCGGCCCGGCGCGGCCGACCGACTCGCCATGGTGCGCGCCGTCAGTCCCCAGGCGTACGAGGCTTACCTGAAGGGCCGGTACGAATGGAATCGACGCACGCAGGCCTCACTGCAACGTGCGCTCGCGCATTTTAAGGCCGCGATCGCCCTCGATCCCACGTACGCGCCGGCGTATGCCGCGCTCGCGGACTGCTATAACCAGTTCGGCACCGTGCTCGTCGGCACTGGCTCACCCCGCGAGTACAGACCTCTCGCGGCGGCCGCCGCGATCCGCGCGCTTCAGATTGATCCGTATTCCGCGGAAGCGCACGCGGCACTCGGATACGCGCAACATTATGACTTGCGCTGGGCCGACGCAGAGCGGGAGTTCCGCCGGGCGATCGAGCTCAACCCGAGCTATGCCATGGCGCACGTCTGGTATGCGAACCTGCTCATGTCACGCCGGCGCATGGACGAAGCTCTCGCTGAGGTGCAGCTGGCGCGTGCGCTCGATCCGTTCTCGCTGATCGTCAACGCGAACGTCGGCTGGGTCCTCGCCTACGCGGGCCGGCCGGAGGAGGCCATCGGGCACTTGCGATGGACCTTGGGGCTGGACTCCACCTACGTGCAGGCGCGAGTGCGTCTCGTGGGAGCCCTCATGGCCGCGGGACGCTACGTCGAGGCCCACGACGAGGCGGAGCGACTGGTCCGTCTAACCCATCGGGCGCCCGCGATGGTGATGGCCCTGGCGAGTGCGGACGTAAAGCTCGGGCGGCGCGCGGCTGCGCGCACGCTGCTTGACGAGTTGGTGAAGCGGGGACGGACGAACTACGTCCCGCCGGCCCCGATCGCGCAGGTGTTCGCCGAGCTGGGCGACCGAGAAAAGGCTGTAGCGTGGATGACTCGCGCCTTTGAGGAGCGCTCCAACGCGATCGCGTATCTCGCCGTCGATCCGGGCAATGCCATGATGCGGGATGATCCCCGCTTTCAGAAGTTACTCGCGCGGGCCGGACTTCCCTAACGGGAGGGTGATGGCGACCGCGTCCGACGTAACGGGCCTGCTGCTCCGCTGGTCGCGGGGCGATGCGCAAGCGCTCGAGCAGCTCCTCCCGCTGGTCTATGATCAGTGCCGCCGTATCGCCGACCGGCAGCTGCGCCGGGAACGCGCCGACCATACGCTCAGCCCGACGGCACTGGTTCATGAGCTCTACCTGCAGCTGATCGATCAGCGGCGCGCCACGTGGAGCAACCGTGCGCAGTTCTTCGGGGTGGCCGCGCAGCTCATGCGCCGCATCCTAGTCGACTATGCCCGCAGTCGCCTGGCACAACGGCGCCGCGGCTCGGCCGTTCACGTGTCTCTCGAGGTCGCCGCGGAAGCGCCCGACCGCTCGCGCAGCGCTGAAGTATTGGCCCTGAACGATGCCCTGGACCGCTTGGCCGAGCTCGATCCCGAGCAGCAACGTATTGTCGAGCTGCGTGACGGTCGCACTATCGCCGTCGCTCCTGCACAAGAGCTTGGAACTGGCCACCTGATTCTCCCGATCGGGTGAGCGGGGTACCTAATCCAGCTCGTCCATGCGGCACAAACAATAAACAAACGCTTGGCGCACTCCTGCAGGGGTGACGTGCTCCTCACGTTCACTGGCCATCAGCTGGAAGGGGGTGCCGAATTCGGCATGCAACGCCTCCGGGGAGTACCGAGCGACCTCAAGCCCGCTGCAACGTGTTGGGCCGTCGTCCGCGAAGGTCGCCACGAGGACGAACCCGCCCGGGCGAACAGCCCGCCGCACTTGCGCGACATAGCGGGCTCGGTCGGCCGGCGCAGTGAGAAAGTGGAAGGCAGCCCGGTCATGCCAGACGGAGTAGCCGGTCTTCGGAAGCGACGCGTCCAGAACATCAGCCTCGACCCACCGGACGGTATTGGCCCGCGTGCCGAGACGAGCACGGGCTACGGCGAGTGCGGCGGCCGAGAGATCGAGGACCGTGAGGTCGTGATAGCCCGAGTCCAGAAGATCATCAATCAGGGTTGAGGCACCGCCGCCGACGTCGATAATGGCGCCGCCGGTGGGCGGGCTGACGCGCTGAATCAGGTCCAGCGAACGCTTCGCGTGGACCTGATACCAGCTGACCTGCGTCGGGAGCTTGGTGCGGTAGATGTTCTCCCAGTGAGATCTGCGATCCATTCTTTTCGGCTCACTCGTTGCCCGCCGGCCTCTTGTTGCGGGGATCGTCGGCCGCATTCACGTACGTGATGCTCCACGGACCGACGCTGTGCAGCTGGAACGTCACGCCCGCGGGGCCGGCCCACGCGGAGTGCACCATCTTTGCGGGCATCGGCGCGAAGCTGCCCGCGTTCAGTGCGGTGCCGCCGCTGTACGTGGCGACTTCGCCCATCCCGACATTCAGCGTACCTGCGAGCACCGTCACGTGCTCGATGACCGAATGCCAGTGCGGCGGGATGCGATAGTTGGCGGGAAACCTGAGCCGGAACGTCAACGGGACCGCCTCGGCGGGATTCCCCTCGAGGAGCACGAACTCGGCACCGCGCGGCAGCGATGGCGGACCGGGGGCCCACGCCAGTGTAGCCGCGTGCGCGACGATGACCTGGGACGTTGGGGCCGGCGCCGCCTGGGTCTGGGCCGCGAGGGCCGCCGGAACGACGGCCAGAACAGCGAGCGCGATGGTGGAACGGAGCGACATGGCAGTCTCCAAGTGGTTGGGTACCTAATCCTCGCCTCCCCCTCGACATAGGACAAATACGACGTTTTAATACGTCACATCGGTTAAACCCTATGTCAAAACCCGGCCTCACGCTCCATCGCCTCGATCTGTTCCTCGCCGTCCTGGACGCGGGCGGAGTAGCCCGCGCTGCGCACGCGCGTCGCCTCAGCCAGCCTGCGGTCTCGGAGCACCTGCGCGGGCTCGAAGCGTTCTTCGGCGCGCCGCTGTTCGAGCGAGCCGGGCGCGGGGTCCGGCCAACCGCGGCCGCCCGCCTCGTCGAGCCGTTCGTCCGCCAGGCGCTCGGGTTGGTGAAGAGCGCCGAGCAGGCAACTGTCGAACTGCGTGGTCTGCGGGCGGGCACGGTCGCCGTGGGCGCGAGCACGACGCCGGGGACGTATCTGTTACCGGCAGTGCTCGGGCGATTTCATTCAGCTCACCCGCAGATCGCGCTCACACTGCGCATTGGAGACACGCGCGAAGTCGAGCAGTGGGTCGCCGCGGGTTCGGTGGAGCTCGGGGTGATCGGCGCGGCGCCGGTGCGCCCGGGACTCGTCGCCGAGCCGTGGGTGAAAGACGAGCTCGTGGCGATTGTCGCGCGCCGAGATCCGCTCGCGCGCCGGCGCACGCTTGTGGGCGCTGCGCTCGCGGATCAGCCGTACATCGCGAGAGAAGAAGGATCGAGCACGCGCGCCGTGGCCGAGCAGTCCCTCGCCGATCTGGGCGTGACGTTGCGGCCGGTGATGGAGCTCGGGAGCACCGAGGCGGTGCGGGAAGCCGTGGCCGCCGGGCTCGGCGTGTCCGTCGTGTCGCGGCACGCCGTGCGGACGGGCGACCCACGGGTGGTCGCGATCCGCCTTCAGGGCCGTCAGTGGGTGCGGGACCTGCTCGTGATTCGGCGCCAGGGAGCGCCGCTGAGTCCGGCCGCGGCGCGGCTGCGGGAGCTTCTGTTCGCCAGTCACTGAGTAGCGCTTGTGGAGTACCGTATCGAACAGCGCGCCGCTGAGTTAGGGGACCGCCACCGTAGCTCAGTGGTAGAGCTCTCGATTCGTAATCCTGCACGGCCAGCGCATGCCAGCGCTGGCCGTTGTGTTTGAGCGTTTAGGGCGGGAGGAATGATTGCCAACGCTGGCCAGAAACAGAATATCGGGCACCGCCATTGACACCACGATGAGCGAGGTCGCTCATTGCCGCACGCGGAGATCGCCCGCGACGGCACCACGATACTATGCCGTAAGCCGACTTTCGTCAGCCCATTCTGGTCCGAGAATTTGGGGCGACCCGCCCTAACGCATGTCGCCCATCGCGGCAAGCAGCCTATACGACGAGTCGAGATAATAGTAGAGCCCCTGCGGCAACGCTAAGGCGTATACGCTCGTGCCGACCTTCATCACGTAAGCGCTGCTGATGTTGGCTGTGGTCGAGTCCAACGAGTTGTAGGCATTCACCGCCGATCGGCAACTCAAGGAATCCGTTACGAGTGTTACGCCTCCGCTTGGACGATACGGAATTCCCTGGCTTGTGAGCCGAGCGGAGTCCCCAAAAGTAACCGTTCTCGTAACCGCAGCCACGTGGATCGAGGCCGTATCCGAATTGGTAAGGCACGGCGAGCCCTGGGCGTCGGCGCGGGCCGTGAGCGATAACAACATCACAATCGAACTCAACACGAGCATCGACCTCATAGTCAGTCCTCGCGAAATGACTCAGTAAACTCTAAGGGGGTCACATACTCCCGATCCAGTCCGTGGGTAAGGCGTAACCGACTGATCCGGGTGCCCCATCCATACACTTCCATTCTTTTCTATAACGATGCTGGGAATCCCGCCTTGAACGTCATTTGGGATCGACGGACCCCGCTTTGCTGTATAGACCTGACCAGGCAGCAGTCGCTTCGCGTTTGCGAGCGGCGCGCAATTCGACCGCGGAGTCTGTGTCGGATCGAACGGCAGAGGGTCGGTTGGATCTTCTGGGGTAAATGGGTGACTATGCCAAACCACTAACGGCACTCCGTTTACCTGGCGAGATGCGAAATCGAAGCTGCATGGCCCATCGTTGGGGCCAACATCGAACAGGGTATCTACGATCGTCCCATCGGGACGCTGAAATCTCATTCCACCCCGCTCCCTCCTATCCCACGGCGATCCCGTCAAGTTTGTCGCATTCAGCGCATCATTGAGGTCCTTGCGAATGCGCGAATCGTCGAGGATCGAATCGCCGGTGAGGCATGGAATCACACTTACATGACTGGAGGCTGTTAGCGTATAGGGCCCACAATTGGCGGTCGCCGTCATCGACCCTGACTTCGAAATCGTCCGCGCGCAGGGCATCTCTCCAGGTCCACATCCGTCAGGTGCGATTCCGCCTGTGCCGCTGTCCGGAGTCCAGGTCCAGCCCGCGATGGAGAATGGCACTGACGGCGTTGCGCTCGGAGTGAACGTCACAGACTGCGCTCCTGTCATCGATGCGGGTGCCGCAGCGACTTTGAATTGGGGAGGAAAGATCGTGACCACCGGGCTGCGAGCCGTCAGATTCATGCCTTCCACCGACACCCAATCGATATACACGTGCCCTTTCTCGCGGACTAGGACTTTGCATGTGTTTTGGCGATAGCAATTGCTGACGAACGTTGAATTGTTTGTCGTTGTGTCCGAGATCCACGACCAAAAGCCCATGACAGCAAAGTTCGTTGACCAGGAAACCTGGACCGTAAAAGTGACCGTATCGCCCGGAGCAACACTTTGCTTGTCTGGCACTGCGTGTGCTGAGTCCAAGGCCTCTACCGAAACAGTTTGACTGCCCGAGACCGCGTAGGCCGGATTGCTGGGCCCGGGCGACTGACCGCACGCATAAGGAAAAAACTTGCTGCGACCGACGTAGATCGTCGCTGGACCTTGGCCCAGCGCGGTGACGGTGTTCGCGCTAGGGTCCTCGGGTGAGTACGTCAGCGGACCTGCGCCGGAATTGAGTTTCGTCTCCAGCCGCCACTCACCGTTGGGTAGGAAGCCAACGGGGCCAACAGATGAAAGACCTCCTGGGAGCGGTGGCGGGTTTTGATGGGCGCAGTCTACGTACCCGCTATTCACTGTGAACGTCAACGTACCAGTAGCTGTAATTCTTATCGGAACACCTGCCGGGACATCAATCCCGGTAGACTGATCCGGCGTCACCATGTTACTCCAGGGCGGCGCAGCAACCGTATACGGCTGCCCGAGCGGACCGGGTGTCCAGTCGGCCATGATGGGAGTCTGTCTAGGATTTGTCGGTTGTCGATCTTCCTGGCAGGCAATGATTGCTATTAAGGCGAGTGTCGAGACAACGTGCCCGCGGGTCACACGCATGGTGCCATCCTCAATACGAGCTACCCAAAACCTGGGTGGAGGACTGGAATTCGAACATGACCATTTGAGCGCAGGCGACGCCAAGGTTTCGAGCAACTGTCGCGATCGGAACAGCTTGAGGACAGACGGTGTACTGGAAAACGTGCGAAGCGGTCCAGCCCGCAGTGTTCTATCGGTCGCGCACGTTCCTCATTTAGCACAGTTCATTCATGAGGCCCTCCCTCAATGCCTGTCCTTTCGAAGACAGTCCCTCGTTGATGCGCTGATCCTGACCGGCGGGTCGTTGGCTTCTGCTGATGATGTTGCAAGACTGTTGGGGGTCGCCGATCGGTTTGCGCTTTATCGGTTGCTTCGGCACGATGGTCTGCCGTCGTTTCGAAGACTACGGTCCTGGATAAATGTTTTGACTTGGACGTGGGCTTGGAACCATATGGGTCATTCGTTAGAGCGGTGGGCCTTCGTCAATGGGCGGAGTCCCGCGAGCTGCTATCGGATGGTAAGACGACTCACGGGAAAGTCATGGAGGGTGGTTGCGAGTCTCGGAACTGGTTGGGTTATCGAGCGATTCTTGAAAGAAGTGCACCAGCAAGAGCGCAAAGCGCCAAGGCCGCCGTCGCGGCTCCTTCATCTTTCGATTTTACTTTGCTAAGTTAAGTGCTCGCGCCACCGTAGCTCAGCGGTAGAGCTCTCGATTCGTAATCGAGTGGTCGTCGGTTCAATTCCGACCGGTGGCTCTTGAACTTACGGCTTTTAGATGTCTTGCAAGTGTGCCGGTTGGTGTGCCGCCCGCCCTAGAAATGGTCCCAAAACCACAGCCAGAACTTGACAGCTCCCGTACTAAGCGCCATATCGTCTTGCATCCAAGTAGGACACGGTGCTAAAGCCCATAACGGTCTGCAACGTCAGGTGGAGTGCTCCTCACTGGGTTTTCTCTTGTGAAGATGGGTCGTTCACGCAACACAATCACAGCTCGCGCGAAGAGGCGATTTGGGAAG
>WNGI01003584.1_pt1 | contig 13733 bp, 12 predicted proteins | sample 5400621 | NCBI WGS metagenome assembly WNGI01 (sample SAMN13153374, study PRJNA577476) | soil metagenome | isolation source: 20 cm soil or saprolite under Garry oak tree replicate 1 | place: USA:California | collected 2016-06-15
GTCGCTGAGACCGGAACAGCGCGCGGCCATGGCCCGCCTGGCCGCGCTCGAAGCTCTGCGCAGCGGCACAACGGCTGCCATGGACATCACCAACAATATCGAAGACTACGCCGAAGCTATTGTCGCGACCGGACTCCGCCTTGTCTTGGCTGAACAGGTATCGGACCGAGCGAAAGGAGTTCGCGTCGGCGAGCCGGGCGCCTTCGAAGCCGATCCGAAACTCGCCGACAGGGGCTTACAGCGGATTTCTGATCTTCATGCCAAGTGGCACGGCGCGGGCAACGGACGCGTCACCGTCGCGGTTGCCGCTCACGCCCCGGACATGGTCTCTCCTGCGCTTTTGCGTGCGCTGCGCGACTTGCAAGAAAAACTCGACACCATCGCCACCATCCACCTGAATCAGTATTGGGGCGAAATAGAAGTGATCAAGAACAGCTACGGAATGCTGCCCACCGAATACCTGGCCCGCCATGGATTTCTCCATGAGCGGCTCGTTGCGGCTCACTGCCGTTGCATGACGCCGGAAGAAGAAAAAATTCTCGGGGCTTCGGGGGCCTCTGTCAGCTTCAACCCGGTGGTCGCGGCGCGTTCGGGGAACAGTCCGCGTGTCATGGACTTGGAGGCCTTCGGTTGCAGGATCGCTCTGGGCACCGACGAATTCACCGAGGATATGGTACAGGTGCTGCGCAGCGCGGTGCTGATCGAGCGCTTGCGCCTGAATGAGAGTGAACGCCCAAAACCCGAGGAGGCAATGCTTTGGGGGACGATCAACGGCTACCGTGCCTTAAATTTAAGAGGCTGCGGATCCTTGCAGGTTGGGAGCAAGGCCGATTTGATCGTCGCAAGCACTCGTCACGCTCATCTGGTCCCGACGTTGCGGCCCGTCGCCATTTTCGTCTACCAAGGACAGCCCGGCGACATTGAATCCGTCATGGTCGACGGACGATGGCTGCTGCGGGATGGCAAAGTGCTCTCGATGGACGAAGAAGAGGTCATTCGTGAAGCGGATCGCGTGAGCCGGGAGATCTGGGTTAATTACTTCAAGGATCATCCCGATCTAAAGCCGGATGGCTTCGACAATGGCTTGACCGGTTAAGCGGCACAGCCAAATTATTCGCAGACAAACTGAGCAAGGACAAACCAAGCAACAATTCCCCTGGGGAGATCAACCATGGCAGATGACACTCATCAACCAACCGAGGAGGAAGTCGCCCTGATGCTGAAACGTGCCGGTCTCACGGTCCCGCCCGAGCAGCTGGAGACGTGTTGCGCCGTAGTAGCAAGACTTGAGGCGGCGGCAGGCCGGCTGCGCAGGGATCTCAAGCGCGCCGACGAGCCGGCCAGTGTTTTTATTCGGAGGTAGAATCGATGGCTGGTGAACTCTGCGTCTTATCCATCGCCGAAGCCAGCGCGCTGTTGAAATCACAACGATTGTCGCCGGTGGAATTGACCAACGCTTTCCTTCAACGCATCGAGGCCATCGATTACCGGATTCATAGCTTCGTTTTGGTGACTCGCGACGAAGCGCTACGCCAGGCCAAGACCGCCGAAACGGAAATTGCCGCCGGTCGCTATCGCGGCCCGATGCATGGCATACCGATCGGTCTGAAAGACCTGATCGAAACTGCCGGCATACGAACTACGGCCCACTCCAGGGTTCTCATCGATCATATTCCCGCCGAAGACGCGACGGTCGTCAGCCGCCTCAACCAAGCCGGCGCTATCTTATTGGGTAAGCTCGGTTGCCTGGAGTTTGCTCACGGCAGTCCCTCTAATGACCAGGCTTGGCCGGCCGTACGAAATCCGTGGAATCCGGAGCACGGATTCACCGGCGGTTCGAGCACGGGCTCGGGGACAGCGGTGGCCGCAGGGCTGGTGATGGGCGCATTGGGAACAGACACCGGCGGATCTATTCGCAACCCGGCCTCCTTCTGCGGCATCGCCGGGCTCATGCCGACCTACGGAAGGGTTAGCCGAAGAGGTGTGATCCCCTATTCTTTCTCGCTCGATCACTGCGGGCCGATGGCTTGGACTGCCGAGGACTGCGCGATCATGCTGCAGGCGATTGCCGGATATGACCCGGACGATCCCGGCGGCGCCAATCTTCCGGTGCCCGACTATACCGCGGCGTTGAACAATGGAATTCGCGGAATGCGCATCGGCGTCATCCGCCATTTCTATGAACCGCACTTGCCTCCCGAAGACGAAACGCGGCGCGCATTCGAAGCCGCGTCGCAAGAACTCACGAAACTCGGCGCGGTGCTCGAAGACGTGAAACTCCGAGAACTGGAGGAGTACGACGACTGTAAAGTGATTATTGCCGAGGCGGAATTCTTCGCCGTCCACGAAAAAGATTTGATCGAAAGACTTGAAGACTACGGCGCCAACTTGCGCTTTCGCGCTCTCCCGGGTGGCCTAATCCGCGCGGTGGATTACATCCAGGCGCAACGTCAGCGCGCCAAACTCGTCGCCGAGATGCAGACGCTATTCGCCAACTACGACGCCATGGTCACGCTTTGCACCTACGGTCCGGCGCCGAGAATGACCACGGACAAACCGACCCACTTTTTTCAGCGGCCAAACCTGACCGCAGTCTTTAACGTCACCGGCAACCCGGCGATTTCCATCTGCACCGGATTTGATCGGACGGGCCTGCCGCTCGCCATGCAAGTGGTCGGCAAGCCTTTCGATGAAGCAACGATCCTGCGCATCTCCCACACCTATGAGCAAGCGACGCCGTGGCGCCATCGGCGGCCGAGCCTAGCATAACCGGCCGGGGTTCGTTTCCGGCAAGCAACGATCAACACCGTTCGAAGCGAGTGGTAAAGAGCGTAGAGTTCAAGGTTCAAAGTTCAAGGTCCGAGCGAGTGAAAACGTTGAACCTGGAACCTTGAACTTTGAACACCCCATTAGACAGGGCTTTTACTTGGCGAAGGCCGTGAAATCTTCGTAGCGAAGCTGCGCCACCGGATAATTCACGGCGCTTTGGGTCATGCCCAGCTGAACGCACATCTCGGCAAATCGAATGCCGATGGCTTTCGTGTTCAGGACCGGCACGCCCACTTCTCGTTCCAGGTCCTTAGGTGAAACAAGGGTTGGAACAACCGCCCCGCCGAGAGGAACGATGCAGCCCGCGCCGCTCTTCTTGATGGTGGCGCGCATGATTTCAACGGCACGTGCAAATATCTCGTCGATGCGCTTCTCCGCAGTTTCGTCGTAGAGACCGATCGCACTGATATCTTTGACAAACCCCTGCATCCCGTAGGTATGAACGATCTGCCAGGCGTAGGCGATGTGCTCTTCGAGGGGCGCGATGATCGCGATCGAGTTGGAAAGAATCGAGGCCACGTGAAGCGCCGTGCGAAACACACCGATGACCGGGATGCGCACCGCCTGACGAGCCGCCTCCACGCCAGGGTCAAATGTATTGCTCTGAACCACGGCGTCGTAACCGTTCTTCTCGGCCCAAACGATTTTTCGAATAATCGCCGGCGTTTGCAGCACGTGGTAAATTCCCGGCACTTCGTTGCGCGCGCCGAGATTCACAGAAAGCTTGGCCCCCGGGTAATCGTCCGGAAAGCACAACTCGACTTGAGTGCCCGTGGAGGCGTAACTGTTTAGTTGGGCTTGGATCTTGGCATATCTTTCTTTCGCCTTGGGATTCTCCGGCAGATGAGTGAGAAACATAATCCGCATATTTATTTCCCTTTCTTTGTAGGTCTTCAGGATTCACTGCGTTAACCGCGGAGGCGCGGAGGGGGCAGAGTAAAAGTTTCTTAATCAAAAACTATTCCGAACTCTGCGAACTCTGTGTCTCTGCGGTGAATTAAGGTTTACAACTAAACCGGAAGAGCCTGTCAGTTTTTCACTTCGGGGGGCATCGCTCCAGCCACCAGCGGGCGATCTCATCCCGGCCGGCGAACCAAACCCTGGGAAACCCTTTTGCATATTCGATGAATCGCGCCACGGCTATCGCTCGGCCTGGACGCCCGGACACGCGCGAATGCAACCCGATCGACAACATCTTGGGATGAGTGACGCCTTCCTTGTACAGCATGTCGAAGCTATCCTTTAAATAGCTGAAGAATTGCTCGCCATTGCTCCAGGCGCCGCGCCAGTATTTGCCGTCATTGCTGTCGAACGCATAGGGAACCACCAGCCAAGGTTTGCCTTTGACCTCTGTGTAGTAAGGGAGATCGTCGTTGATACCGTCGCAATCATACAGAAACCCTTCTTCCGCGAGAATCTCTCGCGTGTTGAGGCTAGGCCCGGATTTCGTAAACCAGCCCAGTGGCCTGCGACCTGTCATTTTCTCGATCAATTCCACGGCTCGGTGAATACTTTCCTTCTCGCTGTCACGGTCGAGATGCCATTGTTCCACCCAGCGCAACCCATGTCCGCAAACATCGTGGCCCCGAGCATTGATCTCACGGCCGAGGGGCGGATTTTGCTCCAAGGCCATGCCGCACGCGAAGAAGGTCGCTTTGACTTCGTACTCCTCGAACAGGCGCAATAGTCGCCAAACCCCGGCTCGCCCACCGTATTCCCACTGGGTTTCCGTCTGAAGACTGCGCGCCTCAGGCGGCTTGCGCGACGGGATTTCTCCGTTGGTCTCGTGTCTCTTGTCTCCGTACGCCGGCGTGAGCTCGGAACCCTCCTCGTAGTTGACGACCAGCGAGACGGCAATTTGGCAGCCGCCGGGCCATTCCACCCGGGGTGGATTCTTCCCATAGCCAACCAGGTCACGCTTCATCGCTGTACCTCCGTAATTTGAACGGCTGTTGCCTGTAGAACTACTCTCGTTGCCATGAGACAAAACACAACTGAGATTTTTTTATGTGAATCAGCCGAGGAATCTTCAGATCCCTCATCCTTATCTCACTTGCTCGCGTGCTAAATCCTGCGTCGCAAAAATCCGCATGAGATCTCTCACGTCATCGATGTCCTCGATCCGACTCAGCATCTCCAGAGAGCGGGAAAGGGTCGGCTCTTGGATTTCGCCCTGGCGTGCGCACGCGCGGTATTTTTCGGCGAGTCTTTCCCAGGTCAGCGGATTTTTTGGATGGCCGGGAGCGTAGGTCACCGTTTCTTCGAACACCGCCGCGCGGGTTCGCACCTGGACCGTCACGTCCCCTTCTCCAGGGATTTCTCGCTCTAGGGGCGCATCGATACTGCGGACTTTCTCCACGAGGCCGCGCATCTCCGGATCGTTGACGTGCTCAGGCGAAAAACACTCTTCGTCGATCGTTCTCAGTTTCAGCCCCGCGGCCAATAGGTATTCAAGACTGAATTTCGCTTCCAAGCTGGTGGTTGGCCGATGATGGATCAAGACGCGGAAAGTTTTGGGCGCGGCCGCACAGGTGATTTCGGTCACGTCGTCTGGAATCATGTTATGGCGTTCAGCGATCTTGATGATCGCATCGACGGCGCGTTGCGAGCTGTAGGGGCACGGATAGGCTTTGAATGCGATCCCAGGCTGCAAGAACCTAAAATGTTTGCCGAGCTTCTCGCTGGTCTCTTCCGCACTCAATGCACCGAAGAAGCCGCCTGCTTGATCGAAAATCTGTGGATTCGCGGTAAATCCCGCTGCCGCAAGTTGTGCCGCCATGATCCCGTTGCGCGCCGCGTTGCCCAGATGGAGTGGTTTCACCATAGTGCCAAAGTTCTGGCTCAACCCCGCCGTCAAAGAGGCGGCGATTCCGAGTGCAATCTGAATCTGCTCCGGCCCGAGGCGAAAAATTTTTCCTGCAGCAGCAGCGGCACCCAGCGAGCCGCATACTCCGGCGGGATGAAGGCCTATTCCCTGCGCCTCTTTTCCCATGCCTTTGGCGAGTAGCGCACTGACTTCGACGCCGACGATATAAGCTTCGATCAGCTCTCTGCCACTGCAGCCTTTGGCTTCGCCCGCGGCCAGTACGCAAGGGACCATCACCGCGCTCTGGTGGCCGAAATGATCGTAGTCGAGCGTATGCGCCGCAACTCCGTTGGCCAGCGCGGCATTTGCCGGCGAGGTACGAAAGTCGAGCTGCGCGATCACTGCACATGAGCCCTCGGCGCGCTCGATTCGAATCCAGCGCGCGGCGATTCGGGCGCTTTCCTCGCGGCTGCCGGCCAGCATCACGCCAAAGGAGTCGAGAAAAGCTTCGCGCACTCGCGGCAGCAGTTCGGCCGGCGCAGTTCTTAGACTGAACGCCGCGGCAAAGCCGGCAACATCTTCGGTCATCGTCATAAGTCGGCGCCGTTCTTTCCTTTCAGTGCTCGAATTGCTTGATGAAGCCTTCGCGCACGATCTCATCGACAAGCGAGTTATCGATGAATTCGTCGGGCTTGGCATTCTTGGCGGCGGAGTTGGTCGAGGTCAGCAGCAAAGTTTTGATATTTTCCGCGTCCACTCGAGTCACGAGCGGCAACTTTACGGCGAGATACTTCTGGTACTCTGCCATCAGCTCATCGTCGCTGCTGCGAAAATAATTCTTGAGAGCCGCGCGGGCTTTGATCGGGTCCTTTTTGATGATGCTGATGGTCTCGATTTGCGCCTTGATGAACTGCGTCATGGCGCCGCGGCGTTCTTTGACTTTCTTTTCCAACGTAATGAGACCGGTATACCACCGCACATTGACGTCTTCAGGAAAGACGAGAGCCTTGAGCCCGCGTTTGCGAAAGGCCATGTAATTCTCGTAGGAAGCCAGCGCCGCGTCGTACTGGCGGCTCACGACGCCGGCCAGAGCCGACGGAGTATCTCCCGCCGAGAGAATCGTCGGCTGCTTGGCACCCTGATCCAGCCCGTATTTGGGAAAGAAGAACGCGCGCAGCATATGGGCATAGCCTCCTCCCAAACCCGGCACCGCGAACTTTCCGCCACGCAACTGTTCCATGCTGGCGACCTCAGGTCGAACCAATAAATGAGCGTCGCTCCAGTTGTTGAAGTTGGTCACGTACGAAACCGGCGTTCCCAGGAGCCGCGCGTTGATCAAAGCCGGGCCGGACGTGCTGATGACGTCCGCCTCGCCGCCCAAGAGCGCAGCCGTCGCAACGGTGCCGCTGCCGATCCGCACAATAGTCGCGTCGAGTCCGTATTTTGGATAGAGCCCGAAGCTCGCGGCCAGGACCGGGATCGCGTGCCGGGTGCCGGTGCCGCCGAGAATGCAGATAAACTTTTCCGCGGAAAATACATTTTGCGCAGAGAGACTCTGAACAAGAATAATCACGATCAGAGCCAGGCAAGTCCGCAACCATGAGATTACGTTGCATCTTTCGAGCGAAAAATTTTTTTTCGTACAACACTGAATCATTTTGCTTGCGGGTTGCTCCCCCCTTTCCCTCCGTCAACGATTTGAACGGCTTGAACGGTTTGAACGATTGGAACGATTTTTTCTTAGAGTCCCATGCGATACAAGCGGTTGGCGTTTTCACGCCCGACCTTGCGCTTCACGTCAGCGCTCAGCCCGACGGCAATCCGCTCCAGCGTCTCCTGGGAATAAGGCCACGTCGTGTTGCCGTGGGGATAGTCGCTCGCCCACATGAAGTTGTCCGCACCGAAAACCGGCGTGGTCAGCATCCCCGGCCGATCGTCCTGGAAAGTGAACCAGGCATGGCGCTTCATGTAGTCCCCGGGCGACATCTTCAGCTTGACATCCGAACCATACGCGGTGGCGCGTCCATAGCGGTAGTTGGCTTGCTCGAACATAATCGCCACCCAGCCGACGTCGTATTCCGTACAAACCACCTTGAAGTTGGGATGGCGATCAAAAACTCCCGAAAACATCAGATGACTGAGGAAACCGGTCGCGGTCGCGATCCGTTGCGCGCCGAAGAAATCACCGGACCCTTCCGCGGTCAAACGCTGGAAGCCGAACCAACGCGGTTTGACCCCCTGCGCTGGCCCGCCGAGATGGATATGGACCACCATCCCGTTGTCCTCCGCCGCGTTCCACACCGGCTCATAAACCGGATCATAGTACCCGCCGTCTTTGATCGCGTACGGAATCTGCACTGCTTTGAATCCCAATCCGGCATATTCGTGGATATCTTGCGCCGCTTTTTCCGGGTCGAGAATCGAAATCAGCGCGACTCCGACCAAGCGCGTCGGGTCGTAGCTGCAAAACTCATGCAGCCAAGCGTTGTAAGAACGAAAGATCGCGCGCTGAAACGCGCCGTCTGTGAGACCGTAGAAAAATCTCCCGACGCTGGCGAATAATACTTCCGCCGCGACGCCGTCGGCGTCCTGATCCTTGACGCGCGCCGCGGGCTCCCAGGATGCAGGAAAATCTTCGTACTTAAAATTTTCATGAAAATGGATCCGCTCGTAGTGCGTGTCCATTTCCACGCTGCCGAGACCTCCGGGCTTGCTCACGACGTGTCCGATGGAATAGTTGGAGCAAGGGCTGGGAGGCAGCCCGTCCGTTATCACCCAGATACCTTTGAATCCCTCCGGATCTTTGACAACCTTCGGCGCTCTGTCACCGTATTCCTTTTGCACTCTTTCCCATGCCGCGGGGGGCTCATTGATATGACCGTCGGCGGAGATCAGCTTGAATTCGATCACCTTCTTCTCCTTGCTTCATGGCCGGTCGCTTTTTCCTTTCGTCTTCTCATTTCCGATACCTTCCGATAGAGCTTTTTTTGTGCGCCTGTCAAGCTCGGCACGTTCCCCCGAGAACCGGCGCGTTCGGTCAAAACGACTGACAATGTTGCCCCATCTCTAAAATGTTTGCCGCCAGCGCCGCTCTTCGGTAGGATTGGCCCTGCTGCAAATATTAAAGACGGGGAACTCCGTAGCGAGATAGGAACTACCGATGCGGCAAGCAAAATCATGGACGCGAGTTTTGGTTGTGATGACTTTGTTGTTTCCGACCGTGATCCACGGCGCGGAGATCGCGCAAAAGATCCGCATCGGTCTCCCCTCCCTCGCGCTCACCTACATGCCTTTTTACGTGGCTCAAGAAAAAGGCTTTCTCAAGAAAGTCGGTCTCGAAGCAGAATACATCCAAATGAATACGGGCATCCAACCCCAGGCGCTCGTCAACGGCAATATCAATTTTTTCCCCTCGCTGTCGACCGGTATTTCCGCTGCGGTCGCCGGGCTGCCGCTGGTGGTCGTGCTCAATTTTTACAACATCACGCCGTGGATGCTCGTGACTCAGAAAGAAATCAACAAGCCGCAGGACCTGCTCGGCAAAAAGGTCGCCGTCTCGGGGATTCGCACCACGGGTCATCAACTGATGACGGCGTGGTTCAAAAAATTTGAGCTCAATGAAAAAGAAGTTGGTTTCATTATGACCGGCGGCACTGCGGGAAGCTTCGCGACGCTCGCCAGCGGGCAGGTCGCCGGCGCCGTGCTGACGCCGCCCTACGACGACAAAGCGGTGACCAAGGGTTTCAAGAAATTCATGTTGATCGGCGACCTGCTCGACATACCGACGTCCGGTCTGATCGCTTCCCGCGCCGAGGTGACGAACAACCGTGACAGAGTGCAAAAGACCATCGCCGCGTTATTCGAAGCCATCGCTTGGATCCGCGCCAATCGACCGGACACCGCCAAGATGATCGCCGACAAATTCAACATCACACCAACGGAAGCCAATGGCACCTACGAGACCTTGCTCAGTATGTTCAACAAGGACGGCCGGCTGCCGGCGAAGGTCGCCCGTGGCTACTTGGACTTGCTGCGCCAAGAACGACCCTTGCCCACCGACCTCGACCCGCAGAAGTTCGTCGATTTTTCCATGCTGCCTGGAGGGAGATAACAAGTGACAAGCGCTCTCGTTAAATTTTCTCCATTCAGCAATTCGGCTTCTTAGCGCGACGGCAGCGGCTCGACGCCGGAGAACTTTTTAAGCATGTCGACGACCTCGGGATCGCGGGGCATCTCGTGGATGATTTTCGTCAACTCGTCGGGCATGAGCGGCGAAGCGTCGTCGGTGACGAGCTTTTTGAAGTCGGCGCGAAATTCAGGGTCTTTAAAGACTTTGCGCATCGCCTCTTGCAGGATCTCCACGCGATCCTTGGGCGTAGCCGGCGGCAGCACGAATGGCGACGCCGCCGTTCTGAAACCGCGCCACATCGTCAAGAATTTTCTTTCCTTTTCGGTTTTGGCGAAGGTCTCGATCTCCGGCAGCTGCGCCAGGCGCGGGTGCGACGGCTTGTCATCCTTCGGCACCGCCAGGATCGCGTGGAAATCCATGATCCCTTTGTCCACCCAGTCGCGATTGCGCGCCAGCACCGAGGTGACGTTGTTGGCGCGCGAATCGATCTCGCCGTTGCGCAGCGCGACGTCGGCTTCCAATGAACTGTAGCCGGTGACGAACTTCGGCGCCTTCAAGTCGAGAAAGTACGCAAACAAGCGCGCCGAGATGTACGCCACCGCCCCCACCTCTTGGGCACCGAGGCGAAGAGCGGTGGCGGCTCGCAACTTGTCTAAAGAACTGAGACCGAGCTCGCCGCGCGTGTAGATGACGTTGTGGTTCTCGCTCACCGGCGTGCCGAGATAGATGAACTTGTCGATATCATACATGACGCCGGTCTCTTTCATGACCTGCAGGCCGATCACAGAGCTGCTCAGCGCGCCGATCGTCAGACCGTCGGGTTTGGCGTTCTGAAATAGATGATTGGCCGCTCTGCGCCCGCCGCCACCCTCCATGAACTCGATGACGACGGTAGGGTTGCCGGGAATATGCTTGCGCAAGAACGGCATCAGGCTTTTCACCCGCAAGCCGGCGGTGCCGCCGGGATCGTTGTTGATGATCTTAATGGTCTTGCCCTGAAAGAAAGGCGCTTGAGAAAAACCCAGCGAAGGTGAAATGGTACAGCACAATAGCGTAACGATGAACCGCATCGGCATCAGACATTTCGCCCTCATTGGCATCTCCTGAGTCGCCCGTGCTCATCCATCTGATAACCTGCGTCAGACCTCGCCCTAATTGCCCAACTGAAAACGAAATCACCAAACCCACGGCGATCCCCTAATGCCAACCGGGCGAGAAGTTGTCGATTACTGCGGGCCGTAGGATGAACGGCCACCGGGATAATCCGAGTCAGGGTATCCCAAGCGACTCAATCCGCGTATTTCGCGACAAAATGGTCCCATGCGCGTTCGACGGAGGTCGGCTTAAAAGTACGTTTGGCGATCTTCTCGGCTTCGTCGCGCTCCATAAACATCGGCGTGCTGAGCCGCGTCGCTTCGGTTTGCAGTCGCGCCGACTCCTCTAAGAAAAGCGCCAAGAGCGAGCAGGACAACCACATTATACGGATGCGGTCAGGCTGGAGTTAGCGCACAGCCTCAAAAGCCAGGGCGCCCCAGCTATTCGTTAACCAAATGTCCTCGCCCAGTGAGCGAGTCCTGAATTCCACTCCTTCAAAAATCGGGTCGGTCTTTTCCCCGATGCGGCGCTCTTTAATCTCTGTGAACCCGGCCAACTCGAAGGTCTTTCTCAAGGTGGCGGGATCATAAATAAACTGATGGCCCCACTCGCGCATGGTTTTGTTGAAAACATAAGCGGGCATGACCGGAGTCTCGGGCCAGTCATAAAGGCGTCGACTCGCCTTGATAACTTTGCGCACCTCGACGTCCGTGCTAACGTTTATCAATTGGAAAGTTTTCGCAAGGTTCGGCGTCACGATCCTGATCTTTCCTCCTGGCGCAAGCACTCTATGGCACTCTTTTAACATCTTAAGCCCGCCTTCCCACGGCAGATGCTCTATCAAATGCTCGGCGAAAACATAGTGAAATGATCCGCTTGGGAATGGATAATCGGAGGTGGCGTCGAGGTAGACTTCATTGGCCTTTGGCTCAATATCGGTATTGAGCCAGCCGTCGACGGAGTGTCCCCCAGCGCCGAGTTGCAACTTTCTGATCGAATGAGTTTCGAAATATTCACGGATGGTTCTCGGCTCCGTAAACCTCTGGTGGTAGAGTACGATTAAATCGTGGCGATACTCGTGAAATTTCGCCGCTGCGACCACGGCAACGGCGAGGACCAGAAAAATCCGAAAGCGCGTGGTTTTATCCAATCCTGACAGTCTCATAGTACCCCGCTATCTTCGGCGCTTCGACGATGTCCAACGATGCGCGTGACTCGATCGAAAACTAGATTGATAAGCAAGATGATCCCATACCTTTACGTCAACTTCGCGCGTGATGGCGGCCGGTAAAAAATGAAAGCTCAGAGCCGGCAAATTGACGAAGAAGCTGAGCATTTCGCCCGATAGCGCAATTCCTTGGTCAATCTCAATTTGTTAGCCGACACCGCGATCTATTGTACAAATCATTGATTCCAGCACCGAGTCTGATGCTCATGCCATAAAATAAAAGTTGCCGCAATCCTTCCGCACGAATTCAGTGATCATCCATGCTCTCCAAGTCTACCCTTTACATCGCGTCCTTCCTAAACTCCGTCCGCATCTCGGATTGCAGCCGCCCAAAGAGTATTCCTGCCAATCGATAAATTTTTCCGCTTCGGCCAGCGCCGATGTGCTTCCTGAATCTTGCGCCACATCTTCTGGCAGATGAATCGGTAGTTAGGATGGCCTTAAGGAGACGTTTCTGGGTCATTTCGAGCTCTCGTGCAAGGGTTTTCATTGGGCAGTGCTAACTTTGTTGAGCAATCCTTGCATAGCATACTTGGCTAAAGCCTGGTCTTTTTGCGCACCGAGAGTTAGACCCACGGGCTCCCATGCGGATGCATCTGGCCAGCATCGGCGTGCGTGAATTTGCCGGCTTTTAGATCAATGACGATGAGACAGCCAACGCTGGAAGGACAGCAGGTCTATTCCGTACCACTCATTGCCCATGCGCAATCGCTTTTGGCAGCGCTATAGCGATCGTCGATCATATTTTCGTTCCCCTTTTCCCCGCGCCGCGGAATGAGTCCTCTCCGCTTGACGGTTCGATTCCTGCATGGAGACTCTGCTGTTGGCTAGTGCTTACGGATGAACTCCAGAACGTTGCGGTTGAAAGCCTCGGGCTGCTCCCAGTTGATCGAGTGAGAGGCCTCGGGCAGCACGATGAATTCGGCGCCGGGGATATGGGCGAGTTGCCGGCGCATGACCCAGGGCGGCGCTTGCAGGTCCTGATCGCCGGGCATCAACAGCGTCGGCACGCGAATCGTTGCGAGCTTCGCGAACGTAATCGTCGTGCGTTGCGGCTGCGCCTTTGCGCCCTTCTGTTGCGAACTGTTGTGAATCTCCAGCCAGCGTTGCAGACCGTCGGGATTGGTCGCCATGTATCCCATGCTCACTTCGCGAAACTCCGGGGGCCACCCCCTAAACCCTGGAAGGGTAGTCTTCTCTCGAAGCTTGCTCAATTCTTCGTCGACGATGGCGCCGCCGCTGGCGGCAACGACCATGCTGCGCAGCCGCTCCGGATGCCAGAGAACGTAGTCGTAGGCGGCAAAGCCGCCGCCCGCGACGCCGACCAGATGAAATCGATCGATTTTCAGATATTCCATGAGCGCGTGCAGATCTTCCGCGATGGTGCCGGGCTGAGGACCGGTTTCCGGATTCGCTCTACTGCGTCCCCAGCCGCGGCGATCGAAGGCGACTACGCGATACCCTGCCGCGACGAAGCCCGGAATGTTGTACTGCCAGCCATCGGCATTGCCCGTATTCGCATGGAGCAGCACGAGCGGCACGCCGATACCACCGCTGTCCGTGTACCAGAGGCGCACGCCCGGAAGATCCTAGAAAGAAATCTTAAATGGGAGTTAGGGTCGCTGCGAATCGATTGCTCGTTGGTG